>Ga0209099_1001860_pt1 | contig 19907 bp, 17 predicted proteins | sample AD_JPNHW2_MetaG_FD_184430 | JGI IMG/M metagenome (GOLD analysis project Ga0209099, IMG submission 184430) | Active sludge microbial communities of municipal wastewater-treating anaerobic digesters from Japan - AD_JPNHW2_MetaG (SPAdes) (version 2) | ecosystem: Engineered > Bioreactor > Anaerobic... | reverse complement strand
TTTTTCGGGAAAGTTCTTCGAGGCAACCATGGCCTTGATGTCTTTGGAGACTTTGTTTTTATCAAAATCAGGACTAAATTTGCATATAACAACCGTGTAGCGCGAATCGGATGATACCAGATGTCCTTTATATAGCGACTTTGAGAATACGTAGCTTTTTATTTTCGAATATTCTTCAGGGGTGAAAGGTAACTGACTTCCGTCAATAAGACGGCCTATTTCAAAGCCATCCTCTGTTTTTTTAATATCCAGGACATTAGTGAGGCTGATTACATATTCCACCCCTTGTATTTGTTTGGCACTATTGGTCAACTCATTGATGTGGCTGATGGTTTCTTCCGAAAAAACCTCATCTTTGGCTTCCACAATGATGATACCCATCAGGTTGGAGGCATAATTTCTCCCGATTTCGTTATATCGCGCCACCACCGAATCGCTTTCAGGCAAGTAGGTGGTTATATCGGCATTAATCTTAATGTCTTTTAGAAAAAATGCCATTAACGCGGTTATCAGCAGGCATGTTGCGATGATAAGCGCCCTGAACTTTATTACAAACTTTGAAAATGATTTCATTTTTTTAACTTGTTTTTTTCTTTTACGACTACAATTCCATAAAAAAGTACATCCAGCAATTGATCGATGTCATCTTCTATTTTTTTTAGGTCTGTTTCTTTTGAAAATCCATATTCAAATCCTTTCATAGCACTAATAATGGCATTTGCCGTTAGCGCAATATTTCGGCTTTTAAACTGCCCATCTTCCACACCTTTTCTTATGATGTCAGAAATAAGTTGCAACTCCAATTTGTCGTATTGTACTCTTATTTTTTCAATGACTGAAAGGTTTTCGACATATTCCTGCTGTATGGCACCATAAAAATTTACCAGCTGGTGATATAATTCCATGCGTTTGATGATATACCGCCGCAATTTTTGTTGGGGACTTTTTTCCGATTCCAGAGCAGAAAACAATGCATCGCCCATTTGTTCAATCTCATAGGCAAGTACCGCTTCAAAAATTTCCAGTTTGCTTTTATAATAATAATAAAGCGCACTCTTGCCTTTGCCAATATATTGGGCAATATCATCCAGCGTAGTTTTTTTGTAGCCATATTTGCTAAAAACCTGCTGGGCTGCTTTCAGGATGGTGTCTTTGATAGCAATACTGTTGCCGTTGACCATGGATTTATTTTAAAATTCGACTATTTTACTTAAACAGTCAAAAATACAAAATTATCATCGCAAATACAAGTTTAAATCGAAATTTTTTTAAAAAAATTTGGCAGAGAAAAACAGGTTTTGGCAGCTATTAGTACTTCAGTTGGCCTATCAGTGTGGTGATGGATGATACCTTGTGTCGTTGGCAATAATCGTCAATGCCAGCCACGATTTTTGTACTGATGGCCGGATCGATGAAATTTGCAGTGCCTACCTGTATGGCGGAAGCGCCGGCCAAAATAAATTCTATTGCATCGGAAGCATTCATAATGCCACCTAACCCAATGATGGGAATTTTTACTGCTTTGGATACCTGCCACACCATACGTAACGCCACGGGTTTAATGCAGGGTCCGGAAAGGCCGCCGGTAATTGTAGAGAGTATGGGCTTTTGTGTTTCGGCGTCGATGGCCATCCCCAGCAGGGTGTTTATCAGCGACACACTGTCGGCCCCGGCATCTTCCACGGCTTTGGCTATTTCAGTTATGCTGGTCACATTGGGTGAAAGTTTTACAATGAGTGTTTTTTTGTAGGCCTGGCGAACCGCACGTGTGATTTCTGCAGCCGAGGCACAGCTGGTGCCAAAGGCCATCCCGCCGGTTTTAACATTCGGACAGGAAATATTTAATTCGATGGCAGGAATATGCTCGAGGTCGTTGAGCTTTTCAACAACGGCCACATAATCTTCCAGCCGCGAACCCGACACGTTTACGATGATGTTGGTGTTGTAATGTTTGATTTTAGGGTAGATATCTTTGATAAAAGCATCCACCCCTTTGTTTTGCAATCCCACGGCATTGAGCATTCCCGATGGTGTTTCGGCCATGCGGGGATAGTCGTTGCCTTCGCGGGCCTCGAGTGTGGTTCCCTTCACAATAATGCCGCCCAGCGTGTCGATAGCCAAAAAGTCTTCAAATTCGGTTCCATAGCCAAAGGTGCCGGAAGCGGTGAGAACGGGGTTTTTCAACTCCAGTTTGCCGATGTTCACTTTCAGATCTGCCATGTCAGTGATTTTATGTTGAAAACAGGTCCTTCGGTGCATACACATTGGTGGCCGTGTATGGTTTTGGTAACACAGCACAGACAGGCTCCGATGCCGCAGGCCATCGTATTTTCGAGCGATACTTCGCAATCCACTCCTTTTTCTTTGGCTATTGAGGCCAATACTTTCATCATGATTTCCGGTCCGCAACAATATAGCCTGTCGTAGTCCTTAATATTTTCGAGCAGGGAGTTTTTTGTGATAAATCCCTTTTCACCAAGGCTCCCGTCGTCTGTGGATATGAACACATCTCCATATTTTTCAAATTCCGAAGTTCTGAGAATGTCGGATGCCGTCCGCCCTCCTAGAAGAACGCTTACTTTTACATTTCGTTTATGCAGGCATCTGGCAAGATACAACATAGGCGCTATGCCGCAACCGCCGCCTGCAAGCAGTACTTTGCCACCGTCATTTATGCTAAAAGAATTGCCTAGCGGAAACACCAGGTCGAGTTGCATTCCTTCTTGCAGAAGGGATAAGCTACGGGTGCCTTCGCCGATAATTTTTACCAAGAGGTAAACGATGTTGTTTTCGTAATCAACATCATGCACCGAAATCGGACGGCGTAAAAATACTTTGGGATTATTTTCCACCAATACTTCAGCAAACTGCCCCGGCAAAATTTCGGGTAAGGGTTCAGAAGAGCTTAGTCCAAGAACAAAATAATCTGAATTTAGTTTTGTGTTACTGACAACCGTGAGGTTTTTTTGATATTTTTTCATAGCGGTGCCAAAAAAAAAGTCCGTAGAACGGACTTTTAAATTTCTTTATTTTTCTTCGTTCCCGTTGGTGTCAGCCTTTTTTTGCCTGGCTGTTTTTTTTTCGGTTTTCACTTTTTTCAGTTCTGCCGGTTCATCGGTATTTTGCTCTATTGCTTCAACAGGGGCCGGTTCTTCCGTTTTTTCGGTGAAATCAAGTAGCTTGTTTTCTATGAGCAGGTTGTACCATGCATATACTTTTTTGATATCCGAGGTGTACACTCTTTCCCTGTCATAATCGGGCAGTACCTGACCAAAATACTCTTTTAATTTTCTATCATCTTCTTTGTGGCTGATACATTTTTCGCCTTTTTCCCTGTCGTAGATTATTTTAAAAACTTCTCTCAGGGGTTTTTCTGTTTCTGTGGTGAAAATATAAATATCTTCCAGGTTACTTATTTTGTCCGAAGCGTAAACCGGTATTCTTTTGTTGTCAATCAACGATTCAATAATCATTCCTGTTTTGGTGTGTGCAATTATTTTGTACAAACCGGGTTTTCCCGTTACTGAAAGTATTTCCTTTAAATCCATCGTTATTTTTTTTTGGCAAAATTATAAAATAAATGGAAAAAACGACTCAATAAGTTATACACAAAAATAAATTGCTGAATACATCAGATATTCAAGTGATTGTATTTATTTTTTCACGGCTTCAATAAAACTGAAAGGGGTGGCATTATTAATAATTTTTGACAAACAGAAGCCTGAATCATTCAGCAAGCTAGTGAATTCTTCCAGGGTTCTTTCGCGTCCGCCCTGTGTGCCAATAAGCATTTGCAGGTCGATGAGTTTGCCGAAAGAAGGTTTGTTGTCGGCCTTGATAATGGTTTCAATAAGGAGTAGCCTGGCCTGTGCAGGCATATAATGGTGAATATTCTTCAATATTCTTACCGCATCCTGATCGTTCCAGTCGTGTATGATGTTTTTCAGGATATACAGGTCGCCATCGCCGGGTATGGTGTCAAAAAAACTTCCTTCCACAATGGAGCATCGGTTTTGCAGTTGGTTTTGATTCAGGTGATTTTTTGCACTATTGGCCACATGTGGCTGATCAACCAGAATGCCTGAAGAACCGGGGTTTTTATCAAGGATTAAGGCCAGAAACAATCCCTGGCCACCGCCAATATCAACAATTGTTTTGTATTTTCCGAAGGGATATGAATCTGCCATGATGCCGCCCGATAGCTCAGCAGTTTCTGTCATGGCTTTGTTGAAGATGTCGTTTTCATTGGGATGTTGTGCGAGGTGCTCAAAAGGAGTGTTGTGGAATTTGTGTTCAAAGGCATTTTTTCCTGTCGTTACGCAATACGACATATCGCCCGTCAGCACCCAGTTGGTTTGGCCTATGTGATGCATGGTGAAATACTTTACAGAGTCTTTATGCGGGGCGATGGCCCGTGATAATCTGGTGTTCCTAAATACTTTGCCTGGCAGCTCTTTAAAAATACCTTCTCCTGCCAAAGCGCGCATCACCCGGCACAGGGCATCGGCATCGGTGCCGGTAAGCTTCGCCAGTTGGTCAATGGCAAGGGCTTGTTGCCTCAGGTGGCCTGCAATATCAAGGTTGGCAGCAATCTCAATGGCTTTGACTTTCCATACTTTCGATGCTTCTTCCAGCATTACATAAGTGGCTGGCAGCATTCCCGAAGCCATTTTTAAAAGAAAATTCCGCAAGCCGATAGTGGCTTTGATTAGAAAAAGGGGAGGGAGTTTGGTTTTTTTGCTGTGGACCGGCATATTTTTTTGCGTAAAATTAAGATAATTTTTAAAAACTCTTTTTTGAAAATCCTGACACAATTATTGGGATTAAAACAATACTTTTGCACCTCGGTTTATGAAAAATAAGGCTGCATCTACTTACATCGCACTAATACTTGCCATGATTTTCTGGAGTTACTCCTATATATGGATTAAGGAGGTGTACCTTTTCCTGAACCCGCTCACCACGGTTTTTTTGAGGCTTATTCTTTCGTCAGTGTTCCTCCTGGTATTTTCTTTGTTTTATAAAAAGTATCAAAAAGTTCAAAAACGTGATGTTCCACAATTTTTGCTGATGGCCTTTTTTCAGCCTTTTCTGTATTTCCTGGGCGAAAGCTATGGCATCAAATATGTTTCGCCCACTGTGGCAGCTATTATGGTCTCTACCATACCCTTGTTTGTGCCTTTTACCATGTATTTTCTTGCAAAAGAGTCGTTGAGGTATAATAATTTTTTAGGAATATTTATTTCCTTTATCGGGGTGCTGATGGTGGTGCTAAATAAAGATCTTTCGCTGGCCGCTTCGCCTTTTGGATTGCTGTGTATGTGCCTCGCGGTGAGCAGTGTGTTCGGCTATAGCTTCCTGTTGCAAAATATGCTAAAAAAATATAATCCTTATACTATCACAGCAACCAACAATATTATCGGGATATTTTATTTTCTGCCCCTGGTGTTGATTTTTGATTTCAACGATCTGGTTAGTTTCGAGTTTAACTCAACTTTAATCTTCAACTTGTTGGCCCTGGCTGTTTTTGCTTCTTCGCTGGCTTATATACTTTTTAATGCCGGCACCAAAAATATAGGTGTTTCAAAAGCAACTGTTTTCACTTATTTAATTCCCATTTTCACCGCGATATTATCGTATGTGTATTTTAAGGAACACTTCAGTGTGGTGAAGATAGCGGGAATATTTATCACCCTGGCAGGCCTGATGGTAGGCGAGGCCCGTTTTTACCGGAAAAAGAAGGTCTGACTTATCCTACGCTGCCTTCGAGGCTGATGGAGAGCAGTTTTTGAGCTTCTACAGCAAATTCCATCGGCAGTTTGTTGAGTACTTCCTTGGCATAGCCGTTCACAATGAGGTTAATGGCGCTTTCCTGGTCGATGCCACGCTGCTTACAATAAAACAGTTGTTCGTCAGAAATTTTCGAGGTGGTGGCTTCATGCTCTATGATAGCTGATTTGTTTTCTGCTTTTATGTATGGATAAGTATGGGCACCGCATTTGTCGCCCATCAGCAATGAGTCGCATTGTGAAAAGTTCCTGGCGTTGACAGCGCTTTTGTTTACCCTAACCAGGCCACGATAACTGTTATGGCTTTTTCCGGCTGAAATTCCTTTGGAGATGATGGTACTTCGGCTGTTTTTGCCAATATGAATCATTTTACTTCCCGTGTCGGCCTGCTGATAATTGTTAGTAACGGCAACAGAATAAAATTCGCCCACCGAATTATCGCCTTTAAGTATGCAACTGGGATATTTCCAGGTTATGGCCGAGCCTGTTTCCACCTGTGTCCATGATATTTTTGAATTGTTTCCTTTGCAGATGCCTCTTTTTGTTACAAAGTTGAAAATGCCGCCGGCACCGTTTTTATCGCCGGGATACCAGTTTTGCACGGTGGAGTATTTCACTTCTGCATCTTCCATGGCAATAATTTCAACCACCGCTGCATGCAGTTGGTTTTCATCGCGGCGGGGAGCGGTACAGCCTTCCATATAACTTACGTAAGCTCCTTCGTCGGCAATGAGCAGGGTGCGTTCAAACTGCCCTGTATTGGCGGCATTTATGCGGAAATAGGTGGAGAGTTCAATGGGGCAGCGTGTACCCTTAGGAATGTAACAAAACGAACCATCGGTAAAAACCGCCGAATTGAGCGCTGCAAAATAATTGTCGCCGAATGGCACCACCGAGCCGAGATGTTTCTTGACCAGTTCGGGGTGGTTTTGTATAGCTTCACTGATGGAACAAAAAATGATACCTTTTTCTTCCAGGGTTTTCTGATAGGTAGTTTTTACAGAAATGCTGTCGATAACGGCATCCACCGCCACCCCCGAAAGAATCTTCTGCTCATTGAGAGGAATGCCTAGTTTGTCGAAAGTCTTCAGCAATTCAGGATCCACCTCGTCCAGACTACCTGCCTTTTTAGTGTTTTTTGGTGCGGCATAATAAATAATATCCTGATAGTCGATAGGCGGAATGTTGAGATGTGCCCAGTTGGGCTGTTTCATAGTGAGCCATTTTTTGTAGGCTTTAAGCCTGAACTCGAGCATAAATTCGGGTTCATTTTTCTTTTTTGAAATAAAACGGATGATGTCTTCATTCAAGCCCTTTGGTGCCGCATCCATCTCCACATCAGTATAGAAGCCGTATTTGTATTCGCTTTGGGTAAGATCGTCCAGCAGATTATTATTTTCCATAAACAAATTTTTATTAAGTCTAAATAATAATACAAAAGTAGTAAATAAAATTGAATAAAGAATTTTATTTTCTTTCAATTTCAGCACCGAGTTTTCGAAGTCTTTCATCAATGCGCTGGTAGCCGCGGTCGATCTGTTCTACGTTAAATATAGTGCTTTTTCCCTGCGCGGAGAGTGCTGCAATAAGCAGGGCCACTCCGGCACGTATATCCGGCGATGACATGGATATGCCACGAAGCGGATGTTCGCGGTTCAGTCCGATTACCGTGGCCCTGTGCGGGTCGCAAAGGATAATCTTGGCGCCCATATCAATAAGTTTATCTACAAAGAACAGGCGGCTTTCAAACATTTTCTGGTGAATGAGTACGCTGCCCTTGGCCTGTGTAGCAACAACCAGCGCAACACTGATAAGGTCGGGCGTGAACCCCGGCCAGGTGGCATCGGCAATGGTAAGTATGGAGCCGTCAAGATAGTTTTCTATTTCATAGGTTTCCTGGGCAGGGATATAAATATCATCGTTTCGGCGTTCGAGTTTTATTCCCAACCTCTTGAATACGTCAGGTATCATGCCCAGATGGTCGTAGCCGGCATTTTTGATGGTAATTTCTGATTTTGTCATGGCGGCCAGGCCAATAAAGCTGCCTATTTCAATCATATCGGGCAACAAGCGGTGTTCACATCCGCGCAGTTCAGCGACGCCTTCAATGGTGAGGTAATTGGACCTTACGCCGCTGATGCAGGCACCCATATTGTTGAGCATATTGCACAATTGAACGATGTAAGGTTCACAGGCCGCGTTGAAAATGGTGGTTTTTCCTTCGGCCAGAACAGCGGCCATTATTATGTTGGCCGTACCGGTAACTGAGGCTTCGTCAAGCAGCATATAGCTGCCCTTGAGCCGGTCGGCATAAATCTTAAAAATGTTATTGCCGTAATTGTATTGAAATTGTGCGCCCAGTTTTTGAAATCCCAGGATATGTGTGTCCACCCTACGCCTGCCGATCTTGTCGCCGCCGGGTTTGGGCAGATAAGCATTGCCGAAACGTGTCAGCAGCGGTCCGATGAGCATCACCGACCCACGAAGGCTGGATGATTGTTGGATGAATTTTTCGGAAGAAATATAATCAAGGTCTATGTTGTCGGCTTTGAACGTATAGGTATCCGGTGCGATTTTTTCTACTTCCACACCCAGATCTGCCAGCAGGCCGATAAGTCTGTTGACATCCACAATATCGGGTATGTTACTAATCGTTACCTTTTCAGGCGTCAGCAGCACGGCGCTGATAACCTGTAATGCTTCATTTTTTGCACCCTGAGGGACAATTTCGCCTTTTAGGGATTTTCCTCCTATAACCTCAAATGTATTCATATAATTTTATTTTTTCAATAAAACCATTAGTAGCATGGATACAAAAAGTATGTTATCGACGGCTAATGTTTATTGCGGTTGTTGTGGCTGTTGTTGCTGTTGTTTTTTCTTTTTCCAGTTTTTGTCGCGGTATTTGTTGTTCTTGTTGTCTGACGGGCTGCCGGAGATTTTTTTGCGGGTGTTCACAGCAAGAAGGTCGCGGGTATTTTCCAGTTTGAAGTTCTCATTCAGTTTCAGTTTACCCTCAGATAGAATGGCAAGGTGTTCCAGGATAACCTCATCGGAAACAGAGTCGCGGTTCCAACTGATGTATAGTTTTTTCAGGTGATTGGCAATATAAAGTACCAGATGATTTTTTTCATCGCTTTCTTCCAGCTCGATAGCCCGGCTAATCATGTTTTCGATGTTTTTCCCGTACTGGCGGTATTTAATGAATTTGTTCGGGTAAGAACACTTAAACAGTTCATTTTCTTTTATTTCAGGGTCTGGTTTTGGAAAAGGCGCGTCAACATCCAGTTTGTAATCTGACATCATAAATAGATGATCCCACATTTTTTGTTTGAATTCGGCAGTGTCTTGTTTCTGACTGCCACAGAGTGTAGCCATGATGGCCACAATGGTGCGTGCTGCCTTGTTGCGTTGTTCCCGGTCTTCAATAGACAGGGTGTGTTCAATCATTTTGTGGATATTTCTGCCATATTCTGTGATATTCAGCAAGGGTCTGCCGGTATTATATTCCATTTCCATTCTGTGAGGTTAATTTTAAATTGAGTGTATTTTTCAGCAAAGATAAGAATTTTTTTGGGAGCCCAAGCGCAGAGAAACTCACGCACGAAGTTTGGATTACAAATAGGGTAACTGTGCGGCTGTTCATCAGCAATCAGTGCCGCTCTGCCAGCATGTTAGCGGTGCTTGCTAATTTTTTTTGTTTTCAAGAGGTGCTCAATGGCCAAAACTATTTTTTCATTTGTTGCTGGAATAGCCAGTTCGGGATCAAATTTATGGTTACAAACTGCTGCCACTGCGTAGCGTAAGGCCATCCACACCGAGAATGCCAGCATGAAAGGAGGTTCTCCCACGGCCTTGCTTTTTCGTATGGTGTTATTATTGGCTGCGTTTTCAAGTAGTTGAATGTTGAAAATTTCCGGAATATCCTGTGCTGATGGAATTTTGTATGTGTCGGGCGAACAGGTCAAAAGGCGTCCCGCGTCGTCCCATTTAATTTCTTCGGTAGTTACCCAGCCTACACCCTGAATAAAGGCTCCGCAAACCTGGCCTGTGTCAATGGGCTTATTCAGACTGTCGCCAACATCGTGCACAATGTCAACCCTTTGGAGTATGTGTGAGCCGGTAAGTACATCGAGTTCAACCTCGGCAATGGCCATGCCGTAGGCGAAATAGTGAAAGGGTTTTCCAATACCTTTTTCCCGGTCAAAATAGATGTCCGGAGTTTTGTAAAAGCCGGTAGCACTCAGACTGACTTGCTTCAGGTATGCTTTGTCAATAAGCTCATGAAAAGGCAGTACCTGTTGCGGGTATATTTTGTCGAACACAAGGTCTTCACAAAAAGTGATTCTGTTTTTAGAAAATTTCCTGTTTGGAAATTTTGTGGTTAATAATTCGAAGGCTACCGGAATCAGGCGGGATTTCAATATGTCCACTGCATTTTTTACGGCTGCCCCGTTCAGGTCGGACCCGCTGGACGCTGCTGTTGCAGAGGTATTGGGTACCTTGGAGGTGTTGGTGGCATTTACTTTGATGCTATGGGGAGCAATACCCAGTTCGGCGGAGGCCACCTGCAGCATTTTGGTGTTTAAGCCCTGTCCCATTTCGGTGCCTCCATGGTTGACCAGCACGCTGCCATCGCGGTAAATGTTGACCAGGGCTCCTGCCTGATTAAGAAAAGAGGTGGTGAATGAAATGCCGAACTTGATGGGCGTCAACGCAATGCCTTTTTTAACAAATTCACTATTTTTGTTGAATTGGTCAATGGCTTTTTTTCTTTTTGCGTATTCAGCGGTTTTGATTAGCTGGGCATAAATCTTTTGGAGTCTTATATTATCAATTTTTTGGTGATACGGAGTGATGTTGCCTTTGTTTTCGGTATAAAAGTTTTTTACTCTGATCTCTGTGGCATCTTTTTTCAGGAAACGAGCTATGCGGTCAATAGCGCATTCGATCACTGCCATGCCCTGAGGACCGCCAAACCCGCGGAAAGCGGTATTTGAAAAGTGGTTGGTGCGCCAGGCTGTGGCGGTAATTTTTACATTGGGGATATAGTAGGCGTTGTCAGCATGTAGCATGGCTCTTTCCAGGATAGCCATACTCAGGTCGGAGGCATGACCGGCATCGGCATTGAGGTCCACGCTGTAAGCCTTGATGCGGCCTTCATGGTCGAAACCAATTTTATAGGTGGACCAAAAAGGGTGGCGTTTACCGGTAATTTTCTGGTCATCGTCGCGAAAAAGATGTATGGCGACGGCCTTGTGCGTTGTGTTAGCCATCAGTGCCGCCCAGGCAGCCACATGGTTGCCCTGTGTTTCTTTACCGCCAAAAGCGCCTCCCATGCGTCGTACTTCACAAACCACTTCTTTTTTCGAAATACCCAGCACCTCGGCCACAATAGCCTGTGTTTCGGAGGGGTTCTGGCTCGAAGCATATACCATCATCTCACGGCCCTCGCCCGGGACACATAGGGCTGATTGTGCTTCCAGATACCAGTGTTCCTGTGCGCCGGTGTGCAATTCACCCTCCAACACATACGCTGATTTCTGAAAAGCTTTTGCGATATCACCCCGTTCCATGGTGCGTGTCGGGGCTATCTTACTGTCAGCTGCCTGGGCGGTTTTAATATCCAGTATGGGCTTTAGCGGTTTGTAGGTGATGGCTATCAATTTTTCTGCTTCCAGGGCTATTTCCTCGTTTTCGGCGGCGATCAAAGCTACGGCCTGGCCAATAGCACATACTTCTTTTTCGGCGAGGCAGGGTTCGTCGTGGGCTACGGGGCCCATTTGGTTGGCGCCGGGGATATCCTTGTAAGTCAACACCGCGTGAACACCTTTTAACATTCTTGCTTTACTGACATCGCAACGCATGATCTGTGCGAGGGCATAAGGACTATAAACCACCTTGCCGAAAAGCGTTTGCGGGCTGACTTGCATATCGTTCACGTACACGGCTTTTCCGCTTACATGCAGTGCTGCACTTTCGTGGTGCAGGAACGGCTCTGAAGTTTTTTTCATGTTACTTTTTCGAAGTGGTTTCTTCATAAAATTTCCATAAAAGATTTCGTGCGGCCAGACGACGGAATTCTTCGCCTGAGCGGGCATCCGACAATGGGGTAAATTCCCGGTAAAGTAGGGCTGTGGCTTTTTCAACCGTGGTCCTTGTCCATTTTTTTCCTAACAGAAAATTTTCTGTATTTGTTGCGCGGCGTGTTGATGCCGCCATTCCCCCAAAGGCGAGGATGATATTTTTGACCGTTTGGTCTTTTTTGTTGAGTTCGAGCATAAAACCCGCACTGCAGGTTGAGATATCGAGGGTTTTGCGCTTGGATATTTTATAAGATTTTATAATCTGGCCTTTCTCTGGAAACGGTATTCCTATGGAGCAGATAATCTCGTCTTTACGCAGGTCGGTAGTGCGATAACCTCGGATGAAGTCCTGTATGCCGAGCACCCTCGAAGCGTTGTGGCTGCTCAATGCCACAACAGCGTTGCAGGCCATCAGCACAGGCAGGGTGTCGCCGATTGGCGAAGCCGATCCGATATTGCCTCCCATGGTGGCCAAATTTCGTATCTGTTTCGAGCCAAATACTGTCAGCATTTTATGAAGGGCAGGAACCAGCTTTTCTGTTGCCAGTTTTATTTCTTCCATACTGACACCAGCTCCGATTGAAAGACTCTGTTTTGTTTCAGTGATGGATTTCAATTCTTCGACTGCGGAGATATCAATAATCTCAGTTAACAGTTCATGTTTTTTTGAAACCCGAAGGCCTGTGTCGGTATTTCCTGAGATAACCAGCGCATCAGGGTGTTTTCTTTTTAATTCGAGGGCATCAGCCAGTTTGAAAGGCTTGTAGTATTTTTGTTTCGGCGTTTGGATTAGTATAACATCCTGACTGTTGATTTGTTTCAGTAGCCTGATGGTTTGTTTTTCCCTGATACTGAAGATGTCCTTATCTTTTTTGCTGCATGCTTTTGCTGCTGCTTCAATGATGGGCAGATATCCTGTGCACCGGCAGAGATTGCCCGTGATGGAATCGAGAATTACCTCTCTGGCTGGTTTTAGAGGGCTTTTGTACAGAGCAAAGAGCGACATTACAAAGCCGGGAGTACAATACCCGCATTGGGAAGCATATAGATCAACCATAGCTTGCTGTACAGGATGCAGGTTGCCTTTGGCATCAGTCAGGTTTTCCACGGTAATCAGTTGTTTTCCATGTATCATGGGCAAAAACACAAGGCAGCTGTCCACCGCCTTGTAACGCAGCCGGTCGCCATTCACCTCGGCCAGCACCAGCGTGCAGGCTCCGCAATCGCCTTCGCCGCAACCTTCTTTAACACCTTTGTGTCCGGCGAGTGACCGCAGGTATTTCAAAACACTGGTGGTCGGCCCGTATTCCGAATTGGTAAAATCTACCTCCTGAATCTGGTCGTTAAATACGAAGCGGACTTTGTTCATTTTATTTGTTTAAGTCGTTTTTTACATCAATTAGTTTCGCGGTAATACTGATGGCAATTTCTTCGGGCGTTACGGCATTAAATTTTATGCCGATAGGCATATCTACCATATTAATTTCTTGCTTTGTGAAACTTTCTTTTTCTATCAGGTTTTTGCACGCAACAGCTACCTTTGAGGGGCTTCCAATCATTCCCAGATAGGCATGAGGTTTTCTGAGGAGTTTTATCAGGATATTTTCATCATATTGGTGTTTAGGCGTTACAATCACACAAAAAGTATTCTTGCTGAACGTTGCTTTTTCAATAGCGGCAAAATAATCTTCGTTGATACAAGTGAATGCTGTCTGGTCGAATTCATCGAAAATCTTTTCGCGAGGATCAAACAGTGTAACCCGAAATCCAAAATCCCTGGCATAGCGTGCCACTGCGCGGCCAATATGTCCTGCCCCAAAAATATAAAGGTCGGGGTTTGATTTTATCGGATCAAAAAACAACTCTACGGTGCCCCCGCAATGCATGGCCAGGTCTTCTTCGAGTTGATAGGTTTTTTGCGTCGGGATGCCGGTTTGCATGACTTCGAGCGCATCAGCAATCGCTTTAAATTCAATACTTCCACCGCCTATGGTGCCGGTGATTTTTTTGTCGGGAAATACAATCATCTTTGAACCGGCTTTGCGTGGCGAAGAACCAGTGGTGCCGGTGATGATGCATAGCACGGCTTCCTGATTTTGTCTGATGATTTCTGAAATCTGTCTGTAGATTTGCATAATTAATAATTGTCGTTCAAAAATAATCATTTTCAGAAAATTCTACATGGAATCCTGCGTTTTTCAGGTCTTCAAAATAGGAGGGGTATGATTTTGAAACGCAGGAAGGCTGATCCAGGCATATTTTTTTTCCCATCAACGACAGCGGCGCCAGCGCCATGGCAATACGGTGGTCGTTGTAAGTTGCGCAGGAAATTTCCCCGCTAGAAACATGGGGAGTATCCGCATCGAAGGTCAGCGTGTTTTCATCTGGTGACAAAAAATGAATGCCGAGTTTTTGCAATTCGGTAGTCATGGCTTTTACACGGTCAGACTCTTTCAATGCCAGGTTTTTTAAACCCGTAAAATTAAAGGGAATATTTTTTGCCGCACAGGAGGCTATCACCGCAGGAAATAGGTCGGGTGTCTCAAAAAAGTCATACTGAAGAAAGTTAGTTGCGGCAGCACATTTGGTTAAGCGAAGGGTATCATTCGCAAAGGAGGACTGCACCCCGAGATGTTTAAATATTTCTGTTATGGCAGCATCGCCCTGCAATGAATCGGACGACAATCCATAAAGTTCGATATCGGCGTTTTCGGCCAGCGCCGCTATTTCGAACCAGAAAGCTGCGGCCGACCAGTCGGATTCGACGGTGTAATCTGTTGGCTGATATTTTTGAGGCTGTATTGTTATCACGTCCTGAAACCATTTGGACACAATGCCGAAGTGCTCCATCAGTTTCAAAGTCATGCGAATGTATGAAGCGGAGGCATAATTGTTTTTAAGTGTCAGTTCGATTCCCTTTGGCAGCGATGGCGCAATGAGCAAGAGGGCAGATATGAACTGGCTGCTGATGGATGCATTGATGGCTATACTGCCTCCGGCAATGTCATTACCATTGATTACCACGGGTAGAAAACCGAGCTTGCCGGTATAACAAATAATGGCCCCAAGTTCATTCAAGGCCTGCGTCAGGGGAGCCAGCGGCCTTTCCTGTAAACGCGGTGACCCCGTGAGCATCCTGTTGCCTGCAGTTATAGCAAAAACCGCCGTGAGAAATCGCATGGGCGTACCGGCGTCTTTTAGGTCAAAGACCCGATAACACTCCTTGTTGCTGAGGCATTCATCAAGAATCAGGGTGTCATCCGATGCTGAAAGATTGTTTATTTGGAAAGGGGCATCGCATAAGGATTTGATTACCAACAGGCGGTTGCTGATGCTTTTGGATGAGGGCAACCTAATACCGGCCTTGATATTGGCCGAATCGCTATGAATACTAACCCGCCTCATTTATCTGTAATTTCTTTTGGGAGTGAATAGTTTTTACTTTTTTTATATGAGATTATTATAAAACATCACGGCATCGTAAATCATTTTTTCATCAATAAAATTATCAATCTGAGCCATGCCAATGCCCTGGAGCAAGGAGAAATTTATTTTCTGGCCGAAATTTTTCTTATCATTTTTCAGGTAGGTCAATAACCCTTCGAAGTGAAGGCTGTATTTTTCGCTAAAAGAACACCTGATGAGTTTAAAAATTATCTCATCAAGTTCGGAACCACTCAGCATTTTTTTTCTTTTTGATATCCACGATTCGCAAATCATACCTATAGCTACCGCTTCGCCATGGTTTAAGGGTTTAATGTCGTGTTCAAGGGAATACGACTCTATGGCATGGCCCAGGGTATGGCCAAAATTTAGTGTCTTACGAATATTATTTTCTAAGGGATCGTTTTGAACAATTTTGTTTTTCAAACGAACAGCTTTTTTTATCCGCCTTGTCATGGCAGCAATGTCTTTGATGTCTTTTGGGTGTAGTTGTTCCCACAAAAGTTTATCTGCGATGAGGGCAATTTTAAGCAATTCGGCATATCCCGACTTTAGCTGTCGTTCGGGCAGTGTGGTCAAAAATTCCGGGTTGATAAAGGTTTTTTCTGCGTAGGAAAAAGAGCCAATAACATTTTTCACTCCCTGGTAATCCAGTCCGGTTTTGCCTCCAATGGCCGCGTCAATCATTCCCAGCAAGGTAGTTGGGATATTACAGAAATTGATTCCTCTTTTATAACAAGACGCTGCAAAACCGCCGAGATCAGAAATCACACCACCGCCCAGGTTGATGAGCAGTGAATTTCTGTCGGCATGATGCGCAATAAGTTTAAGCCAGATGTGCTTACAGGTTTCGAGTGTTTTGTTTTGTTCGCCGCTTTTTATTAGAATCTCATTGGCGTTTTTCAGGATGGGAAAATCATCAATCAACTTAGGCCTGCAATAATTTTTCGTGTTTTCATCCATCAATATGAACAGGCTGCTGCCCGATTCAATTTTTTCCTGCAAGTGTTTTCCGAAAATGTTGTTATCAATGCCGGAGAAAAGATATTTACCAGTATTTTTCACAAAAAAAAATTAAGCGGCATAAAGATACACAATTTGATAAGGTTATGTAATTTTGTCGCCAAATGATAAATGAGATATCCTCATGCCGGTAGCAAAATTATGTTCACCATTTGCCATATTTTTCGTTAATCCGCCTTGTCCGGCACAGAGGACTTTTCACTTCAAAACTTGATATTTATGAGTATAAAAGGGTCTCGTACAGAAAAGAACCTGCTAAAAGCCTTTGCCGGTGAATCGCAGGCCAAAAACCGCTACACGTTTTTTGCCAAGCAAGCGAAAAGCGATGGTTATGAGCAGATTGCTGAAATCTTTGCCTTGACGGCTAGTCAGGAAGAGAGCCATGCGAAGGTATTCTTTCGCTTTCTGGAAGGAGGGCCTGTGGAAATTACCGCTACGTATCCGGCAGGAATGATTGGAAACACTGCCGATAATCTGGTGGAGGCCGCCAACGGTGAAAACGAAGAATGGACAGAATTGTATCCGGAATTTGCTGCGATTGCTGAAGAAGAAGGATTTTTGCAGATTGCAAGCGCTTTTAAGCTAATAGCAAAAATTGAGGCCGAACACGAAGCCCGTTTTTTGAAATTGCTGAGGAATGTGGAAGATAACAGTGTGTTTGAAAGCGAAGAAGCCGAAGAATGGGTTTGTCGCAAATGCGGTTATGTTCATAAAGGGAAAAAGGCACTTGAAAACTGCCCCGTATGCAAACACCCGAAAGCTTATTTTGAAAAGAAGGCCACAAATTACTGATTTTCGCATAAACAGCGGTTTTTGGAATCTTGTTTTGCAGGTTAAGGAGAGGAGATTGGGAGATTGGGAGATTGAGTCATTGAGTGATTAAGTTAAATAAGGAGGAGTACCGATGGCTATCGGGAGGGAGATTGGGAGAATTTGAAAATGTGGAGATGAGTTAATTGAGTTAATTGAGTTAAGTAAGTTAATTGAGTTAAATGGGTTAAGAGGGGGATTGAGTTAAATAGGTTAAATGGGTTAAATGAGTTAAATGGGGTGATGGGGTTGATTAGGTTAAACGGGTTGAGTGAGTGAGGAGATTGAGAGATTTTGAAAACTCTGTGGTTGAGACTGCCTGAAAGCCTTGTGTGGAAGTAGTGAGATACATTGTTAATAGATAATGGATTTGAGTTTTTTCCGAACGGAAAAAAGACTTATTTTTGAAAATTGAAATAATTTTATGGAAACACATCTTGAAATAAGTAGTAATACCATCATACAGCTTGAAAAAGTTTCGGTTTTTCAGAACGATGTTCTTATTCTTGCCAATGTCAATATGGCCATCGAGCGAGGCGAGTTTGTATATCTGATTGGCCCGACAGGTCGTGGCAAAAGCAGCCTGCTTAAACTTATTTACGCGCAACTTCCTGCCAGGGATGGCGTGGCGAGGGTGGCTTCCTATGATTTGCGCACCATCAAAACCAGCGAAATACCTTATTTGAGAAGAAAGTTAGGCATTGTTTTTCAGGATTACCAGTTGCTTACCGACCGCACCGTTTATGAAAACCTGCTGTTTGTGCTGCGCGCCACGGGTTGGCATGATAAGCACGATATGCAGCAACGAATCACGGAAGTATTGGATAAGGTGAGCCTGACCGGCAAAGGTCCCAAAATGCCTAACCAACTTTCCGGAGGTGAGCAGCAACGGGTGGGTATTGCCCGGGCTTTGCTCAATCATCCCGAGATTATCATTGCTGATGAGCCTACAGGCAACCTTGATCCGGCCACCTCAGAAGATATTCTGGAATTGCTCATGAATATCAGCAAAACTGGCACTGCAGTGCTGATGGCCACTCACGACGTGCTATTATTTAAAAGATTTCCTGCACGTACATTGCGTATAGATGATGGAAGGGTTTTTGAGTATCAGCCTGCTAACCAAAAATAAGTTCTGTGAGGGCTGCGGCATTGTAATCATTGGAAAAGCCGTTGTGCAGCAAAATTTCTTCTCTTTTTTTGTTTTCCGAGAGTTGGTATTCTTTGGTAAAGAGGTTTATTAATTCCATTTTGAATTCTTCTGCCGAATTTTTGCAAATACACAGGCTTTCGAGTCCTGTTTTTTCTATCATGGGTGTGTTAACTAAGCAAAACCTTCCGCGAAACAGTGCAGCGAGGAGTTTAAGCTTGATGCCTGTGGCCTGAAAGGTAGGAAGAATATTTACATGGGCATCGGATATCAGGTGGTAAATCTCATCGCTGGTGATGCCCATTTTGAGGGAGATGTTTTTTTTGCTGCTTACAGCCGCTTTGAGTGCGCTGCTGGGTTTGTTGCCGGCGATAATTAACTTTATTTTAAGATCGTTGAATACTTCGTTAGCCAAAAATAAGGCCGCCTCATTGTTTTCGCCCACCTCGAGACTCCCATGATACAAGGCATAGGTTCCTTTACCGGGTTTGGAGGCAATCTGTTCGTTGGGGTGAAAAGCCGAGATCGTGCGTACATTTTTATATTTGTGTGAAAAATGTGCAGCATCGTTCATCGATATGGCCGCAATGCCGTTCGCATGGTCTAGTTGTTTTTCAAAACGAGCAAGTTTGCCGGCTTCATTCAGAAAATAATATCGCCTGAACATGTTTTTTTCGACGTTGGCCAGGCTGCCATAGTATTCGTGTTCGATATTGTGGGTGCGGACAATTTTTTTTCGGTTTTTCAGTTTTTTATTGTTCAGCAGATAGCAAGTGTGCAGCCCTTCAAAAAGTATGGGGTAGTCGTCTTTCAGCAAGTTAGTCAGAAGCTCCTGCGAATACCGTGTGGCTACTATATAAGGCAGACTGCTGAACAGCTTGGTTTTTGAATTGTCGCGCTTGTAATAATTTACTTCCACACACAAATCGTCGAGCAGGGGTGAAGGTTTGCGGTCGTATTCAAAACAATGGAGGTGGATTTTAATGCCGACTTTTTTCAGGCTCTTCAGTTTGTAATAAATATCTATTGCGCCACCGTAGTTCACGGGTACGGGTATGTCAAAAGCTATGATATGAACGTGTTGGTCAGGCATGATGCTGAAGTACTGCTATGAGTTTTTTTTGTTCTTCTTTCCAATTCAGTTGCTTGGCGGCAAAAGTAAGATTTTTTTTCCAGTCTTCGCGCAAAGGGGAATCGGCAAGCATAAACTGCATTTTTTCTGCTATGTGTTCTGGGTTGTGGTTTTCGATACAACAGCCAATGTTGAATTCCGTGATTATTTTTTCTATTTCAACCAAAGGGGAGGCGAGTACAGGTATGCCGGCATGAATGTAGTCGAACAATTTGTTTGGTAAACTGAAGCGGTAGTTGATGTTGGTATCTTTGTCGAGGGTTAGACCAAGGTTGGCATTGGCAGTATAATGAATAAGGTTTTCGGGAGATTGTTTTGGAATAAAAATCACTTTGTCTTCCATTAAGTTTTCCGCAACATATTTTTTCAATAACGGCAATACATCCCCATCGCCCACAATCAGCAAACAGGCGTTATCGATATATTTCATGGCCTCTACAGCTTCTTCGGAGCCGCGTTGTATATTGATACCC
>Ga0209099_1001855_pt1 | contig 19946 bp, 21 predicted proteins | sample AD_JPNHW2_MetaG_FD_184430 | JGI IMG/M metagenome (GOLD analysis project Ga0209099, IMG submission 184430) | Active sludge microbial communities of municipal wastewater-treating anaerobic digesters from Japan - AD_JPNHW2_MetaG (SPAdes) (version 2) | ecosystem: Engineered > Bioreactor > Anaerobic... | reverse complement strand
CTTTCTAAACCATTAAAGGTAAGAATGGACGGTCGCCAAAGGCTAATTGTTGCTAGTTTAGAATAAAAGGATCATTTGAGCTGTTTTTGTCAACTTTGCGTTTATCTTAGCAACTCTGCCTGCTAATAGACAGATGTTGCGTAAAAAAATGTAGCATTTAATCGATTTGCCATGGAAAACAAAACCAACGACTTAAAAGCAGGTAAATACTACTTTGCTGAGACGGCATTCGATATGTTAATGAAAAAGCAGATAAAGAGTGTGCTTCTTATTTGCAGTAAGTACGATTCTTTTATGCTTGAGGAGGATGGTCGTATTGACGAGCAGATATTTAACGAGTATGTTTCGTTAAACCTTCGTTACCCACCTGTTTTCTATAATGCTACATCCGCTGAGGAGGCTTTCTCGATACTTAAAAAGCAATCCATCGACCTCGTTATATCTATGCTTAACGTTGAGGGAATGGACACTTTTACTCTTGCAAAAAAAATTAAGGACGAGTACCCTGCAAAACCAATCGTAGTGCTTACTCCTTTTTCTCGTGAAATATCGGTAAAGCTGAGTAAGGTTGATTTATGGGCTGTTGATCACGTTTTTGCATGGTTAGGAAATGCTAAAATCATGCTTGCAATTATTAAGTTGATAGAGGATGGCCTTAATGTAGAGCATGATGTTAATGAGGTTGGGGTTCAGGTAATTCTTCTGGTTGAGGACTCCGTTCGTTTCTACTCAAGCTATTTGCCCTTGCTCTATCAAATAATCTATACTCAGAGTAAGGAGTTCATGTCCGAAGGGTTGAATGAGCATCAAAAAATGATGCGCTTAAGGGGACAACCGAAAATTCTCCTTGCTGAAAACTATGATCAAGCAATAGAGCTTTACGATAAGTACAAGAATAATCTTCTTGGGGTTATAACCGATATGAGCTATCCCTATAATGGGAAAATGGAGCAACGCGCTGGTGTTAAGCTTATTGAGAAGATAAAAGCTGATAACCAGTATTTGCCTATCCTATTGCAATCTTCGGATATTAATAATAGGCTAATTGCTAAGCAGCTTAAGGTTGGATTTCTCCATAAGTACTCAAAAACATTATCAATCGAACTTCGTGATTTTGTAGTTAAGTATCTTGCCTTTGGAGATTTTGTTTTTATTGATCCTGAGAATGGAAACGAGATTTTTCGGGCTAATGATTTGAAATCGTTGCAGGATCTAATCTTCCAAGTTCCGGAAGCTTCATTTGAGTATCATATTCGCCGAAATCATATCTCTAAATGGTTAACTGCTCGTGCACTTTTCCCAATTGCTGAGATATTTAAATATTTTACCCCTGAGGATTTTAACAATTTTGATGAGGTTAGAAGGTTTATCTTCGATACCATTGATCGGTATCGTCAAAGTAAAGGGCGTGGTATTATAGCAAAGTTTTATCGCGAAAAATACGATGAGTACCAGATATTTTCGCGCATTGGTGATGGCTCCCTTGGAGGTAAAGGAAGAGGCTTGGCTTTTATCGACTCCGTTCTAAAGCGAAATTACTTGATGCACAAGTATGAGGACATTACCATTACAATTCCAAGAACGGTAGTGCTCTGTACAGATATCTTTGAGGAGTTTATGGAAACTAACAATCTCTACCCAATTGCAATGTCAGATATTAGCAATGTTGAGATTTTACGACATTTCCTAAATGCCTCAATTCCATCCAGAATTCATAAGGACTTGTTTTCGTTTATTAACGTAGCTCGAAACCCTATCGCTGTCCGCTCATCGAGCCTTCTTGAGGATTCTCATTATCAACCTTTTGCGGGAATATATTCTACATATATGATTCCTAACCTTCGCGAGAATGAGCATCAGATGTTGGAGATACTTGGTCAAGCTATTAAGTGTGTTTATGCATCGGTTTACTATAAGGAGAGTAAGGCATACATGCAGGCTACTCAGAATGTAATTGACGAGGAGCGTATGGCAATTGTGCTTCAGGAAGTAGTTGGTTCAGCCTACGGACATCGTTTTTATCCAACGGTTTCGGGGGTTGCGCGTTCATTAAATTTCTATCCAATTGAACCCGAAAAGCCAACGGATGGTATTGCTAGCGTTGCGCTTGGTTTAGGAAAGCACGTTGTTGAGGGTAGGCCAAGCCTTCGTTTTTCACCCCGATATCCCAAAAAATTGTTCCAGCTTTCGATGCCTGAGATGGCTTTAAAGGAAACGCAGAAAACGTTTCTTGCCCTCGATTTAAGGGCTTCGAGCTTTGTTCCCTCAACTGATGATGGTATAAACTTACTTGAGTTGGATATCAAAGAGGCATACCCCGATGGAACCTTATCCCTTATTGCCTCATCTTTTGATAACGAAAATCAGCAAATAAGAGAGGGATACAATGGGCAGGGAATTCCGATTATATCTTTTTCGGGTATACTTAAGCACAACAAATTTCCCCTTGCTGAAATATTAAACACATTACTAAAGCTTGGTGAGCAGGAGATGAATACTCCCGTAGAGATTGAGTTTGCAATTAACCTTAATACCCCTATTGGGCAACCACTACTATTTAGTTTTCTGCAAATAAGACCGATAGTCCAAAACAGGGAGTTAATTAATATTGATATTGATAATATAAGGAAGGAAGATGTAATTCTTTCTTCTGATTCTTCTCTTGGTAACGGTCAAATTCAAGATATTTTTGATGTTGTTTATGTGAAACCTAAAAGCTTTACATCCTCAAAAACTACTGAGATTGCAACTATTGTAGATAGCATCAACCAAACTTTGGTGAAAGAAGGGAAACCCTATATTCTTATTGGCCCCGGCCGTTGGGGATCGGTGGATAGATGGTTGGGTATTCCTGTAAAATGGTCGCAAATTTCTGGTGCAAAGCTTATTGTTGAGGCTGGTCAGGCAAACTACCGGATCGATCCAAGTCAGGGAACCCATTTCTTCCAGAATTTGACTTCGTTTAGGGTTGGCTACATTACTGTAAATCCATACATAAATCAGGGCTTTCTCGATTTTGATTACCTTGACAGAATACCTGCGCTTTATGAAGATGATTTTGTCCGCCATGTGCGATTTGAAAACCCGTTAGATGTTATAATTAACGGGCAAACCCGTAAATCGGTTGTGCTTAAAAGAACAGGTTTAGTTGGCGGGGAAAAGTGAGGGGCAAGCCTATAAGGTAATAAGTTGATAAGTCGAAAAGTTAGAGTTACAGCTTTGTAACATTTTAACCAAAATAGGCATAGTAGAACACAATAGGAAACTTAAATCTAATGTGTCCTATTGTGTCTATCTTGGTTTTATCTCTTTTAATAATTTAAGATAATTGTTATATTTGAATTAGAATGGTTTTGTCTTAAAAGCCATATTTATTCGATTAAAGAATTCAATTTTATGAAACGCTTACTTGTTTTCATCCTTATTATATTTAGTTTTTCCAATGTTAGAAGTCAGTTAAATTTTTATGGTATAATCTCTGATACGTGTAAAAATTATTCAAGCGTTTATACATTTAATAGCCAGGCACTCGGAACTCCATCCCAAGGATCTAAATGGTCAGTATATAAGGATGGTATTTTAATTGGTTCTGGAGGTGGAGGTAGTTTAGGTTGCTGTTACATTACAGATGTAAAACCACTTACTGATTCTGTTTTGTTTGTGATTGAAAGTAATCAGGGGTTTAAATCTTGTTTAAAAAGAAGAGCAAATGCCAGTCCACAGTGGAGTTTTTTTGAGTATTTAGGAGGTTCGTCAATTTATGGATTGCATTTCTTTAGTTCCCATACAGGTTATGCTGCTTCAATATATGAGGGTGTGAAAATACGACGTATATCTGATGTTAATCCACGACAAATATATGAAGGTGATTTAGATACTTCTATTAGAGAAATCTATGTTTTGGACACTTTATACGGACAGCCAGATTGCCCAAATTTAAATGAATTAATTTATAGATTTAATAAAGATGGGGTCAATATTAATATTCATATTAGTTTTTCTCAAATTGTAACTGATATTGCAAAATCTATCGACCAGAATGATATTTTAGTGTACCCAAATCCTGTAATCAATACGCTTTCAATAGATTTAAAATTTGATGGGCTGATGGAATTGATTGACCTTTTTGGAAGAACACTCAAAAGGAACTATCTGAAATATGGACAAAATAGTGTTGATTTATCCGAAATAAGTTCTGGTTTTTACATAATTCACATTCAATCAAAAGAACATAATATCTCTAAATCAATTATAAAAAACTAATACTACCATCAACATTCTTTAAAGGTTTTCATTAGTATTTCCTAAACACCCAAAGCGAACTTCATCAAGTCGGCAATAAAGTTTTTACCTCTTCTTTCTAATTACTCCAAGTACTTTTGTTCCTTTGCTTTTAATTCCAGGCGTTCCATCTAACATCTGTAGCTCAATTACATGTGGTAGTTCGTCTGTAATCCAATCATAGCGGGCAGAAAGATAGAGGAGTATGTCCATGCAGTGTGCTTTTACCGCAGGTTTTGTAATGGAATCCATCAGCCATTCAAAGCAGACTTCAACGATTGGTTCCATATCTGCTTTTTTAAACAGCAGACAGGCATCCGGTGAAAGTTTATTCTCATTACAATATTGCATAGCAATGCTCAGTAGTTTACAGAAATGCCTTTGAAGGCTCTGATTTTTAATGGTTGGAATAATTTCTATAATATTTGAGAGGCATAATCCGAAGAGATCGGGGTTTGATGTCAGAACATTCTCTAGCACCCAAGCGGAGTGGAAACTTAATTTTTCGTTTTCGGATTGGCAAAGTTCATATAGGATGGTTACCCCATCTTCCATAACTGTGAATAGTTCGGCAAGCGCTAAAACATCTTTTTTGCACATTACAAAGTTCAACCGTTCAATAAGCCTATCTTTTTCCATACATTTGTATTCGAAAATCAATATGTTTACCCCTTCCTCTAAAGAGTTCAAATTGATTTTCTTTACACCCTTAAGGGTTGGGGGTAAATAAAGAAAATCAATTGAAGTTAAAGACAAGTAAATGCTTTTTTTGCAATAAAATAAATATTCATAGTAATTCAATGGATTATAACAAAGATATTTTAAAGCAGCTATTCAAAAAACATTCTTTTAATTCCAATGATCTTTACCGATTGGTGTGTGGCGCGAAACACTGTGCAGTTGAACTCAGAAATGGCAATATTGGTATTTGCTCAACGCTTGGGGTTGAAATAAAACATGATTTAGGGATTTTGGGAAATCCCGATTTTAATAGAATTGACCATCGTATCCTTGTGAATGCATGGGTAAATGCATGTGCTAACTATTCGGTTCCAGCAAGTGGTGAGGGTGATGTTTTTGATGTTGTTGATTTCACAAAGTACACCAATATAGTTATGATAGGTTACTTTGGTTCTCTTTCGAAGAAGTTCGAGAATGCTGGAATTCCTATTACCATTTTCGATCTTGACCCAACTGATAAACCAGTTGCTCCAATTGAAACTCAGCATATACACCTTGCAAAAGCAAATGCTGTTATTCTAACAGCAACAAGTATCTCGAACATGACGTTTAATCAGCTTATGCAGAGTACAGCAGATAGTGCTGATGTTTTTATCTTGGGTCCATCAACTACATTAAGTGCGGATTTGCTAAACCTTCCAAAGGTTAAGGCGCTTTTTGGTTCCCGATTTGTGCCCTTTGATAGTAACTCTTTGGATCTTATTGAGTCGGGTGGAGGTACGAAAAGTGTGCTTCCATTTATTAAGAAAGTTTATCTTTATAAAAAAATCCAATAGTAACAATCAGCTAACTCCACTATGCCAACCTTTGAACAGATAAAGCAAATAATGCAAAAGTATACCGTAGGTATTGCAGGTGCTGGTGGCTTGGGTAGCAATGTTGCTATGGCGCTTACTCGCGTTGGAGTTGGTAAACTAATTATCGCCGATTATGATATTGTCTCTGAGAGTAATCTAAATAGGCAGTTTTATTTTAGGGATCAGCTGGATGTAAAGAAAGTTGAGGCTTTAAAAGAGAATCTTCTAAGAATTAGTCCCGATATTGATATTGAGATTCACAACATCAAACTTAATGATCAGAATATTCTACCTCTATTTGATTCGGTAGATGTTATGGTTGAGGCGTTTGATATAGCCGAAATGAAAGAGATGATTATTGAACTATTCCAAACCGAAAAACCAAATATTCCTTTAGTTGTTGGTAATGGGATGGCAGGTTGGGGTGAATCAAACGAGATGAAGGTAGAGAAGCTTGGGAATTTATATATTTGTGGCGATAGCAAAACCGAAATCGGACCCGAAATGCCTCCAATGGCACCTAGGGTTTTGATATGTGCTGCAATGCAAGCGAATACTGTGATGTCAGTTTTATTAGAAAATCAATTTAGAAATGAATATAATCCTCAACCATAATCACGAAAAAATTGAAGTAGGTAGCGAGGTAATTACTGTAAGTGATCTTTTAAAGATTAAGAATTTTACCTTTAGGATGCTTGTAGTGAAGATAAATGACATTGTTGTAAAGAGGGATGAATATTCAACAGCAACGATAAAAGATGGCGATAACGTTCAGGTAATCCACCTGATAAGCGGTGGATAACTTTTTGTACTATCAAATCGTTTGTTTTATTCAGTGTGTTACCTTTGCTAAGTGTTTAAATACTATTAAGTTTCAATGACAGGTCAAGATTTTTGGAAAAAGATTCAACCTTGGGTAAAGAATAAGTTCATTCTTACTTCTGCAGTCTTTTTGCTTTGGTTGATAATCTTTGATAGGAGTAATTGGTTCGACATGGTGGGCGAAGTAAGAGCAATCCACAAGCTCGAGAAAGAGAAAGAGTACTATAAGAAAAAGATCGAATCCGATAGTCAAAAACTTAATGAGCTAAAAACGAACGATGAGAATTTGGAGAAATTTGCTAGAGAGCAGTATCTAATGAAGAAACCTAACGAGGAAATTTTTATTGTTGAAGAGTAATTTGCTTTTAATTTCATATCCACCTCCAGCATCATTGTTGGAGGTTTTTTATTTTAAAAAAATTCATCAATAGTTGACATACATAATTGACATAGTTAATATAAATCACTAATTTGAGTAAGCTGTAATTCATCTAATTACCCTAAATTAGAATCAAAAAAATATAGCTATGAAACTACCACGTTCTTACTATAACTTGTTGTCTTTTATCGGGACAACAATTGCAGGTGTTAGCCTTTTTACAATAACCTTTTTGTTTATAGTCTCATTCTTCTTTGAGAAGAGTAATTCATATCTGGGTCTTTTTATTTACATAATTGTTCCGGTTTTTCTAGTTATTGGACTGCTTCTTATTCCAATAGGAATGCTCGCTGAGATGAGGCGAAGAAAAAAAAGAGTTCAAGTTTACCTTAAAAACGAATGGCCTGTTATTGACCTAAATGTTAAGAAGTATAGAAATGCAATAATTATTTTTAGCATTGGAACTTTGATGTTTCTCCTTCTAACAGGATTAGGTAGTTATGAGGCTTTCCACTATACCGAGTCAGTTGAGTTTTGTGGTACGCTTTGCCATGAAGTAATGAAGCCTGAATATACAGCCTACCAAAATTCGCCCCATGCTCAGGTTACATGTGTTGAATGCCATGTGGGGTCGGGAGTAGGGTGGTATGTTCGATCAAAACTTTCTGGATTACATCAGGTTTATGCAGTTACCACTAATAATTTTAATCGCCCAATTGAAACTCCAATACATAACCTCCGACCAGCAAGAGAAACGTGCGAAAAGTGCCATTGGCCTCAGAAATTTTACGCTCGTCAGCTACGTTACGAAAAGCATTTTTTGTCCGATAGTATGAATACAGAATGGAATATCGGATTGCAAATGAAAATAGGTCCATCGCATAGTGCATTTGGCCTTGCCGAAGGTATACATTGGCATATCAACCCAAAGGTTAAAATTGAATATATATCAAAAGAGGATAATCGCGAAGAGATTCCTTGGGTAAAATACACAAACCTTGAGACTGGGGTAGTTACTGTTTTTAAGGATACTGTAGATACAATGGAGGATTCTCAAATAGCAAGCTCTACAACTAGAGAGATGGATTGCATCGACTGCCATAACCGACCATCGCATCACTACTCAACTCCAGCTGATTTTATTGATTATGCAATGACAACAGGGGCAATACCTAAAGATTTGCATTTTATTAAGAAAGCAACTATGAAAGCGTTTGTTGAACCGAATAGGAAAACAACAGATAGCACATTAAGGCAGATCGATAGTTTAATTCATGACTTTTATAAAGAGAAAAAACCTTGGCTTTACATTACAAAACTTGCCGAAATTGACAAGTCTTCAGAGGAGGCTAAAATTCAGTTTTCTAAAAATGTTTTCCCTGAAATGAAAGCCAGTTGGGATGTATATCCCGATCATATTGGTCATAAAACTTATAATGGCTGTTTTAGATGCCATAATGATACCCATATTAGCGAAAATGGAAAAACCATTTCAAAGGATTGTAATCTCTGCCACACAATTGTTGAACAAGGAAAAGATGGTCATGAAACCTTTGCTCCATTAAATAGTTCACTCGAATTTGTTCATCCCAAGGATATTGGAGATGAATGGAAAAAGTCTTTATGTTCTGTATGTCATAGAAATCTTTACTAAACATGATATAGGATATGGGGAAAAAACGTGATGAATTTGCATTTGCTGGATATTATTCAAGCCCAATTGGGCTTCTGAAAATTGATGGTGATGACCAATTTATCACTTCAATTCATTTTCTTGATAAGGCTTTAGAAGAAGATGAACAATATCAAGCAAACGATCTTATTCAAGATTGTATTAATCAGCTAAAGGAGTACTTCGAAGGACATCGAAAGGAATTCGATTTGGCTCTAAACCCTGCTGGGACGGAGTTTCAGCAGCATGTGTGGGGTAAGGTTTCCGAAATCCCTTATGGAGAAACTACTTCATATGGTTTAATAGCCAAGCTACTTGGTGACCAGAAATTTTCAAGAGCCGTTGGGTTAGCCAATGGAGCAAACCCGATACCCATAATTATTCCTTGCCATAGGGTAATTGGAAATGATGGAAGTTTAACGGGTTATGCTGGAGGCTTAGATCGGAAAAAGTGGTTGTTAAACCACGAGCAAAGTCATAGTAAAGTATCAAAGGGGCAATACAATCTTTTTTAAATTGTTGCTATTGTAAAGGTTGATTCTCTTTTTTGCGGAACGCATTAAGTAAATCTATACAATTAGCATTTTGTGGAAGGACTATACCAATTTCTTTTGCTAATAGTTTTGCTTCCCCTTCAATTGGCTTTCGCTGAAAGTAACTTTCGTGAGCGAAGTTTAAGTATTTTAGAAGCATGAATGCATCAAACCAAAAGAAAAACCTTTTACGAAAAGACTCTAGGGATGTAGTGTTCGCTTTAATCTCGTTTATTTTACTGGTGTAATTTGTGCTTGATATGAATTGCCTTAGCACAGGATGCAGCCCATTTATAAGTGTTTCAATTCCTTGCGTATCTGAGTTGTAAATTAGTTCGATATTGTCAAATAAAGATGTAAGTGTTGACCATACATCAAAGTTGTAGGTATAAATTGAGTCATCATCGCTTTCCTGATATTTTATCATTGCTCTACCAGTTCCAAAGGGGACGCGATATGATGGGCGAGGAGAGGGGTAAACGCAAGTACTGTTTAATTCCCTAAAATTTCCATGTGGGATAATCTTTTGAAGGAAATAGAAATCTTCACCTGCCTGGTGGCGGTTCATACCTCCAAACTTTACATACGACTCAGCACAGCAGGCCATGCTAGAGCCTATTGTATGAAATGCAAACGGAAATTTTATTAAACGGCTTGCTTGATTATAGTATCTTAGATGAAGCTCATATTGAGCTATCCCATTGTAAATTTTAGAATCAAAATCTCTACCATCAATTGGATGCTCATACCTTATTGAACAAGCATTTGTTTTTGGATGTATTTGCCATAATTTTTCAAGCTCCACCAAGTAGTTTGGCATGCAATCGGAATCAGCATCGTAGCAAGCAATAATCCCTTTTGGATGGTTTGCGTTGAAAAAACGCCAAGCGGCTTCATCCATTCCAATTTTACGAGCGAGTCCAACCCCTGCTTGCTTTTTGGGTAGATTGGGTGCGTAAATCGAGTAAAATTTTAAATTTGAGGTGTCTGATAATCGATCAACCTTCTCGACAATTTCAACACAGACTTCAGCATTTTCAATAACTTCAGTACTCGAGTTTTTAGGGTAATTGATTACGGTTATTACTTCAACCGAACAGTTTGGTTGCTTACATTTTAGAATTGATTCAAGCGATTTTCTAAGATCAGGTTCGTTATAAGATGGAATAACTACAGTTATCCCTAGGTTTTTATTAGGAAGGATTTTTATTTTAGGTTCGAAACTATTTTTTGAGAAGTAATTAGATTTCATTTTGGTATTTCGTTACTTAAAATAACAAACCCCTTTCATTTTCAACATGAAAGGGGTTTGTGCATTTAATTACGAATTATTTATTATTACTGGAGTTTCGTTCTGATGCATAATTTTCATTCAATCCCTTTAACACCTCCTTTGTAATGTCAAGAGTTGGATGACCATATAAAAGTTGACCGCCAAAAGTGTTGCTAAAAATCATGTGGTAACCTTTGGTTTTGTTGTATTCAACAAGATAGTCGGTAATGCTTTTGTGAATCTGACGAAGTTTTACTTGTTGCTCATCTGCAAGTTCTGCACGGTACTCATCCTGTACGCGATATAGTTCTTGTTCTTTTGTTGCAAGCTCTTGCTCTACTTTCTGAGCCTCGGAACGGGTAATTAAACCTTTCTGAACATTATTTTGATAGTCGTTAACTTGTCTTTTAAATTCGTTTGACTTAGAGTTAAATTCAGCTTCAAGTTGACGTCCTTTTTCTTCCAATTTTTTTTGTAAGTCAAAATACATGTCGTATTTACTAATTAAAGTATCAATGTTTACCCATGCAGCAGTAAAACTTCCCGAAATTTGAGTATTTGAAATATTCTCAGTGTTTTTTACAGCCGTTTCGTTTGACTTAGATTTGCAACTCGATAACATACCAACAACAGCAACAGCCAAAACAACATTAGCAAAAAGTGTAGAGTTTTTCATTATTATAGTTTTTTTATTTCGAAATATTCCTGAAGGTTTGATTATAGAAATTCAGACTAACAGGACGTTTATTGACCAACGCAAATATATAAGAAATTAATACAAAATATTACCCTATCACATAATTTAGCTGAACGGGATTACACTATTCGAATAAGCCTTCATCTCGGACCAATAGAAGTATTGATGAGAAAGGTACAATAATGTATTTTTCTTGGTTAAACTCTATCTCAATACTATTTTCTTGAAGGTATACTGCTAAATCACCTATTTGAGCCTGAAGTGGAAAGTACTTTGCATCATCTTTTTTACTCTTCCATGTTTCATCAATCTCAGAAATTGCGGGAATTGGGTAGCCCGGACCAACTTTTACAACGTAGCCGTTATGTACCTTCTGTTTTTCCTGCACTCCAGGAGGTAAAAGTAACCCGGCTTTTGTTCTTTCCTCTGGATTCTTTGGTTTTATTAATACTCTGTCACCAACAACAATTAGTTTGTCAATATCTTTCGTATCTAGGATAAGTGGCATAATTTGTTTGTTTGAAATACAAAAATAGTTGATTGACTAAAACCACCATAAAATGTGTTAATAAATTTGAGAATACTAGATTATATTTGTAGTGTTCAAGTATGCTACTTTTAGATTATTCTCATGGAAGAAGTTGTTTTGCTCGAGGAAAGTTTTGTTCGAATTACCTTTCATCCTGATTTGAAAATGGTAAAAGTGGTGTGGACTGCATCCTTTAGTATAGAGCAGTACCAATCTGCGCTTGAATTTGCTTTGGATTACCAAAAAAAAGAGGAAGTTCCTGTTGAAAACTATTTGTCGAATATTGTAAAGCAAGGTATTGTTAATCCTAATACTCGGAAGTGGTTCGAACATGTTGCTTTGCCAAGAGCAACTAAGCAGGGCTTGAAGAGAGCTGCAGTGGTTTTTGATGGGAATGCTTTTAAAAAATATAACTTAAACCTTATTTTACAAACTTCAAAAATTTACAAATTACCGCTTAAGTTTTTTAACACCGAAGAAGAAGCAATAAATTGGTTCCAATCATTTCAGTAGTATTTCTTTCTTCGAATATTTTCGTATCGTTTTATAGTTTATTTTTCTTATAGGATGAGATCTTGAAACTTCGACCCCATTTTTTGTTTTTTCAATCTCAAAGGAAAAAACATATGCATTTTTACTTTTGAAGTCTAAACTAGCATAGCGTAAATCATGTACCCAAATATTATTTGCGCTGTCACTTTCAACCGAATAAAAACCTTTAGTAAATCGAAGCAAGCTTTCAACCGAATTACTTTCTTTAAAACCATTCAATAAGCCAGAGTTTCTTGGGGTAAAATAAAAATCAATAGATTTCTTTTTGTTGAAATTACTGATATTTCCCATGTAGTAACCGCTGTCATTTTCAGCAACTATTCCCCAAAAGAAGTTAGATAAAGGCACTGGTGTAGTTATAAATCTTTCGTATTTGATGTTCTGTGATTGGAGTTGCAATTTCACTTGAGACTCAATAGCTTTCTTGTTGAAAATTGAAAATGTAACATAGATGAAAAAAAATGCTATCCCGACCCAGGCAAGAATTCTTCTTTGCCTTCTTTGGTAAGAAAATAAAGCAATAAGAACAAGGATAATAGTTAGAGGGATTAAAACAAAAATGTCAATTATTGCCATTGAGTCAAATGAAAAACGAATTCTATTTATCGGCTCTAAAAATCCAGTTCCATAGGTATTAAAGTAATCGGCAAATAAATGCATTAACCATGGAAATGCAGCAAGGCTAATCCAGTGCTTTATTTCAATTCCTCGCTGCTTCTCTACTCTGGATAAAATCCATCCTAGAATGGGAATAATTACCAACGCAGCAATTAAAGAGTGGCTAATTCCTCTGTGAAAAAACAGTGCATTTACAGGATTCAAGAAAGGTGATATAAAAACATCAAAATCAGGAATTGAACCAATTAACCCACCCCAGACTAGCGCCCGATTGCCAATCTTCTTGCCAAGAGTTATCTCCCCTGTAATACCGCCAATTACAATATGTGTTAATGAGTCCATGTTTTATGCTACATTTGCATTCAAAACTGCAAGTTAATCTTTTGTGTGATTTCAAATTTAGAAAATGGCAAGGAATAAAAATAAACACCCATTAATAGAAAAAGTTTTAATTGAAGATATTGCTGCAGAGGGAAAGGCTTTGGCAAGAGTAAACAATAAAGTTGTGTTCACCCCTTTTGCTGTGCCCGGGGATGTTGTTGATATACAGATTGTGCGTAAACGGAAGAGTTATATGGAGGGGTATATCACTAAATTTCATGAGTACTCTTCCCTACGTGAAAAACCATTTTGCGAACATTTCGGACTTTGTGGTGGCTGTAAATGGCAAAACCTACCCTATAACGAGCAGCTAAAATTTAAGCAACGTCAGGTGGTTGATCAGTTTAAGAGGATAGGAAAGCTCAGTATTGATGAGATATGTCCTATTATTGGATCTCAAAATATTACCCATTATCGTAATAAGCTAGAATTTACCTTCAGCCATAGCCGTTGGCTTACCAACGAAGAAATATCAAAGGTTGACGTTGTTGAGATTGAACCAGCCTTAGGATATCATATTCCTGGAATGTTTGATAAGGTTTTTGATGTGAAGAATTGCTATTTGCAGACTGAACCCTCAAATGCAATACGGATTGAGGTGAAACGGTTTGCAGTTCAGAACGGGTTATCATTTCACAATATAAGAAGTAGAGAGGGTTTTCTAAGAAACTTGATTGTTAGAACTTCGTCTATTGGTGATGTTATGGCTATTTTTTCATTTTACTATGAGGATGTTGAGAAACAAAATGACCTTTTAGATCATATAAAGGCTACCTTCCCCCAAATCACTTCACTGCTTTATGTAATTAATCCTAAAGCGAACGATACAATTAACGATTTAGAAATAAAGGTATTTAGTGGGAATGACTATATTCTAGAACGAATGGAGGGATTGCAGTTTAAGATTGGTCCAAAATCGTTTTACCAAACCAATTCAGACCAAGCATATGTGTTATACAGTAAAACCCGCGAATTTGCAGGGTTGTCAGGTAGTGAATTGGTTTACGATTTGTATACTGGTACTGGAACTATTGCTCAGTTTATTGCTAAAAATTGTTCCAAGGTGATTGGAATTGAGTATGTTCCAGAAGCAATTGATGATGCTATTGAAAATTCAAGGTTAAATGGAATTACTAATGCTCAATTCTTTGCAGGTGATATTAAAGATTTACTTGTTGAGTCATTTTTTAATACTTATGGGCACCCAGATGTTGTTATTTTAGATCCCCCACGTGCAGGTGTTCATGAAGATGTTGTCAATGCTTTATTATTTGCTGATCCTAAAAGGATTGTATATGTAAGTTGTAACCCCGCAACACAAGCAAGGGATATTGCTCTGCTTAGCAAAAAGTACAAGCTAGTTAAAACACAACCCGTAGACATGTTTCCTCATACCCATCATGTTGAAAATATTGCTTTACTAGAAAGGGAATAATCAGATTCCATAAATTTCATATTTAGACAAAGGATGTTCGATTTCGAACATCCTTTGTCTGTTTTCGTTCAGAATAGTTTTGTGGGAAAAATATTCATATTACTGTATATCAAAGTTATATATTGTTTGGCATAATCATGGATAAATAATGGATATAAGAATAGTTCTTTGGTTATGGTTATAGAAATTAATTTAGCTAAACAACCCTTATTCCATTTATATTTAAAAAATTATATAAGATATTCTAAAATTGATGTTGGGCTAAAAAGAGGTTTTTACTATTTAAAATTGAATACTTAATGTTAAGAATTATCGAAGGTATTCGGAACTTTAAAATTGGTTTTGGGTTAATTTAAAATAATATTGGGTTGTAAAAAAAAAGTCCGTGAATTCACGGACTTTTTCATTTATGGGGTTTTGTTATTTACTACCCAATTAAGCTGGATGAATTGCCTCAACTGGGCAAACGTCAGCGCAAGAACCGCAATCGGTACAAACTTCAGGATCAATTTTGTAGATATCACCTTCAGAGATAGCCTCAACAGGGCACTCGTCAATACATGTACCGCAAGCAGTGCAGTCGTTAGAAATTTTATAAGCCATTTTGTTTATTTGTTTTAGTTAAACTTGATCTTAAATGTAGCCACAAATTTATATTCATTTATCAAAACCAAAAATTAAAAACGAAAATTTTAAGCTGATTAATGATGTAAATCAATAAAAATCCTGATTTTCAGTAGTTTGTTAGATTGATCGATATCCAAGCCATTAAACCAGGTGAATGTTTTAGCACTTCGTCATTAGCAATAAATGATGGATTATGTAATGAGTAACTTTCTATTCCTTCAAAACCTACTCCCATTCTAAAAAAAACTGATGGAATAATTTGACTAAAATAGGCAAAATCATCAGTCGTCATCCTTTTGTCAAGATCAACAACGTTTGAAGCGCCAAGGTATTGAGCCGATAATTGCTTGATTTTTCTAGTTAAATCAGGGTTGTTAAATACAGAAGGATATCCTTTTCTTATTTCAATTTCACAATCACCCTTCATCGATTGACAAGTATTTTTAGCAATTTTCTCTATCATAGAATGAGCAACTGAGCGCCACTTTTCATCCATAGTTCTGAAAGTTCCTTCAATTCGGACTTCGTTTGGGATTATATTTGTTGCACCTTCAGCATTAACTTTCCCAAACGAAAGGATTGTTGGGAACTCTTTAGGGGTTTCATTATCAATAAATTCTTTTAAATCTAAAAGGACTTTAGAAGCAAGAATAATAGGGTTAATTGTTGAATTTGGAAGTGCTGCATGACCGCCTTTCCCTTTGATAGTTAAGTAAATCTCATCGCCTGATGCCATGTATTGTCCTTCGCAAAAACCTGATTTTCCGGCGGCAAGTTCAGGGAGTATATGGAACGCAATCATTGCTTTTGGGCTGTAGGCTTTAAAAATATCCGAATTAATAATTTCCATTGCTCCTCCGGGTAGTTGCTCTTCTCCTGGCTCAAAAACCAGCAAAATATTTCCTGGTAAATTATTTTTCAATTTATTTAGGATTAGTGCCGTGCCTAGTAAAGAGGCCATATGGATATCGTGACCACATGCATGCATTACTCCTTGTTGTTTAGACTTGAAATATAAAGATGTTTTTTCACTAATTGGAAGTGCATCAAGTTCTGCTCTGATTCCAATTGAATCTCCGTTTTTTCCTCCTTTAATGATTCCAATAAGACCATTTCCGCCAATTCCTTGATGAACTTCTATGTTATTGCTCATTAAGGTTTCTGCAATAAATGCAGATGTTTTTTTTTCGTTAAATGATAGCTCAGGGCTTTCGTGAAAGTAATGCCAGAAACCAACTACTTTGTCATTAATTTCCTTGTTGATCCCCTTTATTACATCTATTTGATTTTCCATTTCAATGACTTGTATACAACAAATGTAGGAAAATGGATTAATAAATGGTGCAATGAGGATGTGTATAACCCATTTTTACTTTGTTAACCGATAAAATCTTTTTTACCTTTGATGCAATCAACGATCTTATAATACATTCCAAATTACTGTAAAATGAAGCGATTACTGTTAACAACAATTCTTTTCTGCTTGTTTTTTACTCCTAATATTTTTAGTCAGCAGAATAGTAATGCCATTATAGTTTTTAAATCAATGGTTTATGATTTTGGAACAATTAAAGAAGATGATGGAGTTGCAGCAGGAGTATTTGAGTTTACCAATACAGGTAGAGCCCCATTAATCTTGCAACGAGTAATTAGTTCATGTAATTGTACCTCTTGCGAGTGGCCTAAACAACCATTAGCACCAGGAGAATCTGGTAAATTGAAAGTTAAATTTGACCCAAAAGGAAGGTCCGGTGCTTTCGATTTGATGATTACTACTTATACAAACTCTGAAACTGCTATTGTTGTTCTGCATATAAAAGGTGTAGTTAAAGAACATCCAAAGACTATTGAGGAAATATATAATAGACTTGTTGGCGAAGTTCGATTTAAGAGCGTCCTAATTACTTTTGGTCGAATGATCACTGATGAGGTTAAGACAGATACTCTTGATTATATTAATATGTCTAATGATCCAGTAAAATTAGACTGCAATTTAAACGGGTTGACACATCTTGTAGTAAAGTTTGTTCCAGAGTCGGTTAAGCCAAAAGAAAGGGGTTTGATTATTGTAACGTATGATGCTAAAAAGCGAAATGATTGGGGGTTTTTAATCGATAGATTTTATTTAATGCAAAACAACAAACAAATTGCAAATGGAATGATTAGCGTAAGTGCTACTATTGAGGAGAACTTTTCTTCTTTAACCGATGAGCAGAAATTAAATGCGCCCAAAATGGAGTTAAAAGAGAACGAATATAATTTTGGGGAAGTTAACGAGGGACAGCTGGTTGAAAAGGAGTTTGTATTTACCAATACAGGGAAAAGCGATTTAATTATTAGGAAAATAAAAGCAAGTTGTGGCTGTACAACTGTTGATCCTTCGGATAAGGTTATAAAGCCTGGACAAACAAGCAGTTTTAAGGCTACCGTTAAAACGAATGGTTTTTCCGAGCGAATTTCAAAATCTATTACAATAATCACAAACGATCCTGTGACCCCAACTTCTATGGTTAGAATTATTGGGACAGTTGAACCACAAAAGAAATAGGTTTAGAAAGGTTGAATGAAAAAGTAAATAGCATATTAAATAGTTAGAAATGCCTCATAAAGATTTTAAAAGTGCTCTTACAGTTAACCCAGGAATCGATCAGCCGCCTTCTATCAGTTCAGATTCTGCTAAAAAATTTAAGGCTAAGAAGAAAAGGTTGTTAAGTGTTGATGAGTATTGTGAAGGAATATTTTCGCAGAATATTACATTTCTAAGTCAGGCCATTACTTTGGTTGAAAGTTCGTTGCCTGAACATCATATGCTTGGTCAACAAGTTATTGAGCAGTGTCTGCCCTATAGCGGAAAATCTGTTAGAATTGGAATAACAGGAGTGCCTGGTGTTGGAAAGAGTTCTTTTATTGAGGCGTTAGGAAACGAAATAACTCAAGCAGGTAGAAAACTGGCTGTTTTAGCAATTGATCCAAGTAGCGAACGTAGCAAAGGGAGCATATTAGGCGATAAAACGAGGATGGAGACCTTGAGCTCAAATAAAAATGCTTTTATTAGACCATCTCCATCGGCAGGTTCTTTGGGCGGAGTTGCCCGTAAAACAAGAGAAACTATTATTCTTTGTGAGGCAGCCGGATTTGATACTGTTTTTATCGAAACTGTTGGGGTCGGGCAAAGCGAGACCGCTGTCCATTCAATGGTTGATTTTTTCCTATTGTTAATGCTTGCAGGGGCTGGTGATGAACTTCAAGGAATAAAGCGAGGTATTATGGAGATGGCTGATCTGATTGCCATTACCAAAGCAGATGGTGATAACTTGAGAAAAGCACAGGTGGCCAAAGTAGAGTATGAAAGTGCATTACACCTTTTCCCGCCAACTGAATCAGGATGGATGCCTAAGGTAACTGTTTGTTCATCAAGACAAAAAACAGGTATTGTTGAGCTTTGGAATGAAATTATGGAGTATTCAAAGTTTACGACTGATAATGGATATTTCACTAATCGTCGAAGAAATCAAGCAAAATATTGGATGTACGAAACAATAAATGAAGCTTTGAAAAGTAGTTTTTATAATTCTCAGGATATTCAAGAACTCATTACTTTGATTGAGAATAAAGTTCTTAATGATAAATTAAGCTCATTTACTGCTGCCAACGAGTTGTTGGATAGGTATTTTAAAAAGGAAAAGAAGTAATCATTTATTAACCAACCTCGAAAAACCTAAATAGGGTTTAAGTTCTCGAATTTCAAATTTGATCAACTTGTTTTCAACAAGAGGTAGTTTGTTTAGTATCTCCTCAGCCTCTGTTATTGTATTGCATTCAAGAATTATTACAGCACAGTGCGATTGATCAAAATAGATTTCTCTAATTACTCCATCTTCATATAATTCAAGAACTTTTAATGATTCATCTCTAAGGTGAGGTTCATATTCATGGTTGCTAATCCCGTTAATCTCTTTTTCGATCGCTAATATTTTCATTTCTTATCTGTTAAGACTTAAGCATTTTCTTATTGCAAAATGGCTTTGTATAATTTCAAATAAAAATAATCAGAAAAAATGTAACGAAATGCTATATGTGGTTGTCTTATATGTAAAGAATTATTTAAAACGAACAATTACTGTTCAGAATCGAACGGTATGTGGAATATATAAAATTTTATAATTGTCAGGTATTCAGGTTTATAAAAGTAGTGGTATGGGATGTGTATTTAATTAAATATTAAATTTTAGGGTTATGACAGTAAAACTTTACGAAAACGAAACCGTGTTGAAAGCAGCCAATACAAGCTATTGTGAAAATTCAGCACAAGTTGATGGGAAACTTATTCTGACAAATCAACGAATATATTTCAAAACAACGGTTGAGGAGAAAAAACATATCGATTTTGAAATACTCCCCAATCAAATAAAAGAGGTTCTGTTTTTTAATACTTGGAAGATTATACCTAATGGTTTAAACGTTGTAACCAAAGAGGGGAAGGAATTAAAATTTATTATTAAAAATAGAGATCAATGGTGCTTGATGATTAATAAGATGTATTAAAAGTTTTCTACAATAAGGTTTAGGTTAAAGAGGATACAATAATTATTCAAAATTCTACATATAA
>Ga0209099_1001854_pt1 | contig 19946 bp, 17 predicted proteins | sample AD_JPNHW2_MetaG_FD_184430 | JGI IMG/M metagenome (GOLD analysis project Ga0209099, IMG submission 184430) | Active sludge microbial communities of municipal wastewater-treating anaerobic digesters from Japan - AD_JPNHW2_MetaG (SPAdes) (version 2) | ecosystem: Engineered > Bioreactor > Anaerobic... | reverse complement strand
TCGAGAATGAACGGCTTTGCCTGTGGCAGTTTTATGGAACCTGATAACCAGGCACTTGCAGCCAAGAGCGAATTCAGGGGACGGGTGTCCTCCGGGAAGTGCTTGTTCCACAGCGGTAAGATCACGCTCGTGGCATAGTCCACTGCCCATCTGATCAAGGTTTCCTTGCTCTGGGTCTCGATCTGCTTCACCAGTTCTTGTATGTAGGGCGCTTCCCAGTCACTGAGCATCTTTCGGTATTTTGTGCTCATACTGGACATCCACGGTGCTGGGCTGCTACTATGGTATATCCCAAACCAAGTACCTGGAACGTTCTCATAATTACTCCTCTGAACATCCGAAATTCGTCTTCGTAAAAGTTCTGGTTCTCACTATCATGTTTGATCTGAGAAACGATCATGTTACGCTGTCAAGAAATAAATATCCAAGCTGTATTTCGGGTAAGATGTGACCTCCAAAGACAAACTTTCAGATGATTGCTGAAATATCCAAACTCCGCTTATAATCAGAGCTTCACCTATGTTGTGGCTAAATTCCCACAAAGCGAATGGGATAAAACTCCAAAACATCTGAGATAGTGATTGACAGAGTTTGGGTATGCAACTATATAAGGTTTAGTTGAAGGTGGAAACTCTCGATACTGTACTGTGACTAAGATAATAAGATGATATAATGTGTTGATGGAGGAATCATGAAACACAAAGCAATGTTACTTTTTATTCTAATGCTCCTTGGGGCAACCTACGGGCTCTTTGCGCAGACCTACTGTCTGGATTTTGATGGGAACGATAACGTTGCCATGGGTAATCTGGGCTTTGTGGGCACGACCTACACGGTCGAATGCTGGATCAATGCGTCTTCGCTCCCTGCAATGACCAGTCCTAATCTGCCCTATTGCCGCACAATTCTCGCTTCTTCCCAGATCGCGGGTAACTATCCCGTGTGGTTTGGCACGACAGGGAATAATATCAAGGTGTGGTCTTACTCCACTAACCAGGATACCGGTGGTCATGCCACGACAGGATTGGGTTTGACTACAAACACCTGGTATCACATTGCAGTTATCACCACCAAGGGTGGCACGACGAAGCTCTATGTCAACGGTGTGGAAAAGCTCTCATTCACCAATCTGGGACAAGGTGCCGACTGGAATACCGCCTTTACCGTAGGTGATCTCAGACCCGGCAGACTGCTTGGTTTCTTTGGTAAGATCCTCGACGTCCGGGTTTGGAACGTTATCCGCACTCAAGCTGAGATCCAGTATGGGATGAATAACGACCTCACCGGTACCGAACAGGGTCTGGTCGGTTACTGGCCCTTGCACGAAGGTAGCGGTACGACGGCATTTGACCATGTGGTGCAGACTCCTCACAACGGAGCTTTAGGAACTGTCGCCTCCGGATGGGATCCTGCCTGGGCGACTGGTATGCCCTATGTCGATCTCACAAGTTTTTCTCCCGCGGTGGATCCTTCCACTGTCATGCAGAGCGATGTGAAAGTACCCTTGACCCGTTTCACGCTCACCGCCCAGCTTGCTGCTTCTGCTCTCAACCAACTCAGTTTTAACACCTCCGGTACCTACCTGGCAACCGATATTGTGAATCTCAAGCTTTGGTCAAGCGCTTCTGATGACATCTCCGGCGCAACTCTGCTTGGCACTTTGACCTCAGGATTGGGAGCCGGTCTGCATACCTTTACCGGTCTTACCCAAACTTTACTTCAGAGTACCACACGTTATTTCTGGATCACCGCGGATATCTCTGCCACTGCGGTTGGCGGAAACACTATCAACGCTACTCCGATCATGACGAGCGATATGACCGTCACCAGCAGATTCAAGACCGGTTCCTCAAGCGCCGGTGGAGACAAGACTTTCTATGACATCACCCTGCCCGTCGAACTGTCATCTTTCACTGCGGTTCCGACTGCTGAGTACTTCATCGAACTGCACTGGGTGACTCAATCCGAGACGAACATCTCCGGCTTCTATATCTATCGCTCGAATGTTCCCAATATTTCGACTTCGGTCGCCATCACCAATCTGATGGAAGGAACAAACACAGCGTCTGAGAGTAACTATACCTATGTGGATAACGATGTGCTTCCCGGAACCTGGTACTATTGGCTGGGAGTCGCTGAACTGGATGGACAGATCAATTACAACGGTCCCGTGATGGTGGTTCTGACCGCCAACCCTGACGATCCCGGCATTCCCGTGGTCCCGGAAGTCTATGGTATCAAGCAGATCTTCCCCAATCCCTTCAATCCTTCCACAACGATACTCTGCAACATCAAGGAAACAGGAAGCGTCAGCCTGGATATCTTCAACATCAAGGGTGAGCACGTTCGCAACCTTGCTTCCGGTCAGCACGCTCTGGGTAATCTGATCACTACCTGGGACGGTAGATCCGAAAGTGGCGCTCTCTGCTCCTCAGGAATCTACTTTGTCCGTTTGATCGCAGGCAACCAGGTTCAGACCCGTAAGGTGATGATGCTGAAATAACACGAGATTGTAAGACCCATTTGCTCCGGCAGGTGGTTCTTAGATAATATGATAAGGCAGGACGTCGAGCCCTGCCTTTTTTTGTGTTCTTGTTATGTTGGATTCCATTATCGTATCGCGTATGTTCATTGGAAGGCGTAAGTGGTTTTCGGATCGTGTACGCCCCGTGTGCGAAGGGATATGATCGTAGTTGTGATGTGTCGCCTCTCCGGGATGTGTAAGGTTTCGACGCGTCTCGCTCCCCGTTTCTATAGCCTCCATTTTTTCGTCCTTAGTCGTTAGTCTCTTTTCGCTTGTTTCTTGCTATCCTCTCTCTATCATCTTATGTCATGACGTAAGATGATAGAGAGAGGATAGCAAGATGATTGGCAGATGATATCTTTCAATCGATAAGGATGTGAGAGTGGATAAGCAGTATTAAAGCAGAAGACAAAAGCTAAATTATATGATTTAAGAAGCAGTCATCCTCGTTTAGAGTTTTGGTTCTTCGTCTACGTCCTCAAGCTCGTCATCTTCCGGTTCCGGATCGTCCTCAGGAATAGGAAGATCAGGAAGCAAGGCTCTCCGTTTGCGTCGTTTATAATATGCCAGCAACAGAACGAAGGGAAGCAGGGAAAGTAACAGAGCGTTCACGGCAACGGCAAGATATTGATATGCCAGGCGTTTACTGTAGCGTGAGTATTCATTGGAGAAGTCCCAAAGAGTGGTCAGATAAGCACGGTTGAAAGCCTCGACGAAATTTGTCTCATACCCACGATGCCAATTTACCGAGACCAGATTCCAGAATTCCTTCCATTCCTCTGGCTTCTTATCCCGCATGAGCTGCAGAGCAAAGTAAGACGACAGATAATACTGGCTCCAGTCTGTCTGAGCTTCTGGATAGGCATAGCCCTGGAGGAAGATATCCGTGTCCTTGCCCCAGAAACGGTTGCGCATGAACTCCAGATATCGCTCATAGCCCATCTGCCCGGCATAGTAGGTCGCCATGCCCTCATGGAACCATAGAGGCGCGTCCGTCAGGATCTGATCGAGATACCAGTGGATATACTCGTGGATCAGGACTTTCTGGTAGCTTTCGGTGATCTGGTCATAACTGCGGATATAGATCATTTTATCGGTGGAAGAATAGAATGCGTCGCTGAATTCGACTATCTCGTCCTTGCCCCGCGACAGGAGATGATAGGTCTGCTTATCGGGAACGACATAGATCGGAACTCTGCCGTCCGTATAGATCCCTAGCTCCATCTGGAGTTTGTCCACATAGTCAGAGAAATAGGCGGCAAGTTGATTGAGATCGGAACTGCTGTTCACGCTGGTGTAAAATACCGCGTAGTCGTTGACCAGTGAGGCTTTGTATACTGTGGCAGATAGACTTGTTATCAGAAGTATCAAGACAAGCAGTATCAGCCGAAAGGGGCGCATAGCTTCTTATTTGGGAAGTTCTATCTTCTTTATCAGCTCATAATATTTGGTAGCGTCGGTCTTGGCGACGTTTCCCAAGGGTATGGAAAGGATGGATATCTCGTGCTCATAACCATATAGCTTGAAGGTGACCTTGTCTCCTGCTTTGACCTCAGCGCTGGCTTTGGCAGTTTTGCCGTTGATGCACACGAGCGATTTATCGCAGGCATTCTTGGCGATCGAGCGGGTCTTGGTCAGGCATAGCTTGTTGAGCAACATATCGATACGCATCAGCAGTCCTTTCCATCCAGGAGATTACGGATCAGGATAGCCAGATCCTTGATCTTATAAGGCTTCATGATGAAATCGCGGATACCTTTGCGATGAGCTTCCTCGCTGGAGATCAGCGTCGTGAACCCTGTGCAGAGGATGATCGGAATCTCGGGACGCATCTCCAGAACCCACTCAGCGAGATCGACGCCATTCATGAACGGCATAGTGGTATCCGTCACCACAAGGTCAACTTTATCGGCGTTCTTGCTGAAATATTCCTGAGCCCTTCGGGGATCCGTAAAGCCTTCGACCTTGTAGCCAAGGCGCATCAAGCCCTGACGGAAGACGTTCACAAGCATTGGTTCATCATCGATGAACATGATGTTCTCCGTGCCGGCAACGTTGTTCTCGACGACTGCTTCTCCCGAAACTGGGAACCATTTGTCGGCTATGTAGAGCGGGAGATAGACCTTAAAGGTCGTGCCGACGCCGACAGTGCTCTCGACTCTGATCGCGCCGTGATGAGCGCTGACGATGCTGTGCACGATCGAGAGTCCGAGTCCTGTGCCCTCGTTGGCGCTCTTGGTCGTGAAATAGGGATCGAAGATATGGTCGATAAGGCTCTCTTCGATGCCGGAGCCGTTATCGGTAATACTGATCATAAGATATTGACACTGTTCCAGTTCCGGGAAGGCAAGCATGTCCTTGGATCTGAAGGCGACTGGCTCGACCGTGATGTCGATCAGGCCGTTGTCATGCTTGATCGCGTGCATGGAATTCGTACCGAAATTGATAATGATCTGGTGAATCTGACCGGAAACGGCGATAACTGTGCTGTTCTCCGCCTTGTAAGTTTCTCTGATCTTGATAGACTTGGGCAAATAGGATTTGAGGAAGCGCACTGATTCGCGCACGTGCTCCACGAGGTCGATGATCTCCGTCTTTGATTCTTCCTGACGGCTGAAGGACAGGAGGTGGCTGATCATCTCCTTGGCGCGGTTTGAGGACTTGAGCACTTCGCTGAGGTTGTTGGCACAGTCTGATCCGGTTGGAACGTCATCCGAAGCAAGCTCGGTGTATCCGATGATAGCGGAAAGCACATTATTAAAGTCATGCGCGATACCTCCGGTAAGCCTGCCAATGGCTTCCAGACGCTGCGTACGCTTGAGCTGCTCCTCACGCATGATCTCGTAGGTCACATCCTTGCAACTGGCTACGATGCTGGAGAGCAGATTATTCTTGTCGATCACGGGCTTGACGACCATATCCATGGTGATCTTGGAACCATCCTTGCGGATCAGGTCGATCTTGCCACGCCAGGGCTGGGAACTGCGCACCCTTAGCCATGATTGCTGCATATCGCTTCGGCTGCTGGGATCGAAGGGCAGATACTCCACAGGCTTGTCCAGAAGCTCGATCCTGCGGTAGCCTGTGGTCTTTTCGAAGACGGCATTGACGTAGCGGATATAACCTTCAGGGGAGAAGATGACGATCCCTTCGCCCGCCTGCTCGATCGCCTGAATGAGAACCGTGACGTTCTCATCGGTCTGCTTTTTGTGCAGAGCGAAAGCAATCTGTTCCGAAACAGACTCCAGCAGCATCTTATCCTCTTCATCATAGAGATCAGGCTGAGAATAGCTCTGGACGACCAAAGCGCCTATCACCTGATTGGAAAGGATAAGCGGAATGCCGAGGAAGTTCTTGCACTCCTCGCCGATCAGGGAATTGGTACGCGTTCTTTCCGCGATATCCACTTCGTTGAGAAGGAGCGTTCTGGCTTCGGAGATGATCTGAGCGGTGAGAGAACTGCTGTTATCCGCTTCAATAGGACTCCCGTCCTCATTCATCTCATCCACGATATAGGGGAAGGTGATGAGATTGCTCTTGGCATCGTAGAGAGCGATAAAGAAGTTGGTGACGTCGATAAGGCGTCCCACGGATTCGTGAATGATCTGGAAAAGCTCTTCCAGAGAGCATTCGAGGTTCACCGAATGGCTGATCTTATGCAGGATAGTGGTGATGATCTCCGTTCTGTAGGTGGGAGTCATATCCGTAATGATCACAGCAAAAGTATCGTCAATATGAGTCCGGATGTGCGATACAGCCAGCTTATGCGCATGCAGTTTATGCTTCGAATCGCGGAAGCTGTATTCCTGATTCATTTCGCTGGTCTTATCTGCTTCCACCATCTCCATGAAGCGCTGCTGCGATATTAGCAGCGGGTTGTTCATAATGACGGTCTGGCTGAAGTTCCTGAAAACATCGCAGACGTAGCTGCCCAGAACCTTGTTGATCCTGAGATTGGTGAGATGTTCGAATGCTTCATTGATCAGAGTGATCTTGCCATCCCGGCTAACGAGCAACATCCCTTCGGAAGATTGTTCAAATACGCATCTAAAGAGGGCTTCGCGTCCCTCTGTCTCGTCCCGCATATGCGCAAGTTCGCTGATGTCCTGAATCGCGACGATGATCCTGCTATAGTCTCTTTCGGTATTGGCTGGCAAGGTCCATGAGATCCTGACCGTCAGCTTCTGCCCCGTCAGATCATAGTTTATGCCTGTGCCGGAAAAGTGGTTCTTATTATTACTGATGGCAACGATGGATTCGATCAGGCACGGTACCGCTTCAGGACCAAAGACCTTATCCAGGGATGAGAACAGCTCATGCTTCGAGCTTGCCTTGAAGAGCGCCAGGGTCGTGTCGTTCACGTCCTGCACCTCCAGAGTGCTCATGCATTCGCCAAACTTCTCAGGATAGGTCAGAAACCAGGCACGGACATCCGTGATGCCTTCTGCCTGGAGCTTTTGAACATAGTCATAAATACCCGAAAAATCTTCTACCCACAGCGACACCGGCGACTGATCAAAGAGCATCTGGTAATAAGCAGGACTCAGCATTAAGTTTACTTTCCTAATATTCTTTTTGTTTCGAGTGCGATCATCAATTCTTCATTGGTCGGAACTTTGAGCACCGTCACCCGGGAATCCGGTGTGGAAAGCACCTGGATCTCATCCGTGAATCTGGCATTCTCTTCTTCGTTGATAGTTATTCCCAAGGCTTCCAAGTCTTTACAAACCTGACTGCGCATTATTGGCATCCTTTCACCGACTCCACCAGTGAAGATCAACACGTCGATACCATTCAGTACTGCAAAATATGAGCCAATATACTTTTTAATCCTGTAACAATAGACATCGTGCGCCTGAATAGCCTGAGGATTCTTGTGGATCAGGATCTGATCCTCGATCTCACGCATATCGTTGGACAGCTCAGAAAGCCCGAGCATTCCACTCTTCTTATTGAGGATCGTATTGACCTCATCGACGGACAAGCCAAGCTGCTGCTGCATATGAATAGGAATCGCCGGATCGAGATCACCCGAACGCGTTCCCATCATCAGACCCTCAAGCGGAGTCAGCCCCATGGACGTATCGACGGACTGCCCTTTGTCTATGGCAGTGATCGAAGCGCCGTTCCCAAGGTGACAACTGATGATCTTGAGGTCATGCACGTCTTTGCCCAAAAACTCCGCGGCTTTACGGCTGACGTATTTATGTGAGGTTCCGTGAAATCCGTAGCGGCGTATCTTGTTTTCGCGATAAAATTCCATCGGCAGAGGATAAAGATAGGCATAGGCAGGCATGGTCTGATGGAAAGCAGTATCGAAGACACCGCACTGAGGCACGTCCGGCATGTTATGCTTCACAGCCTCGATCCCCTTGAGATTGGCAGGATTATGCAGCGGCGCCAGAGAGATGCATTCACGCATCACATCCACGACATGATCAGTCACCTGAACCGCGTCGCTGTAATGCTCACCGGCGTGTACGAGCCTGTGCCCCACCGCGTCTATATGGCTGATATCCGGAATTACGCCAGTCGTGGGATCCAGCAGTGAATCAATGATCATCTGCAGACCGGTCTCGTGATTAGGAATATCGCATTGCTTTTTCTTGCTGGTGAATTTCGCGCTCTTGTAAGTATAAAGAGCCGTATCTTCCCCGATCCTCTCCGCGATGCCATCAACCAGAACTTCCTGATTTTGCATATTGATAAACTGGTATTTTATGGATGAACTGCCACAATTCAAGACTAGTATATTCATGAGATCCTCTGTTTATATTTGTATTATTACTTGCCAGTGCATCCTTTTCAAATTGTGATATATGTCAAATAGTTTATGACCACAGGGAAAAGATTCTCTGGGAGAAGCATCGATGAATGGAGGAAATGGTGGGTGATACTGGATTCGAACCAGTGACCTCTACGATGTGAACGTAGCGCTCTAACCAGCTGAGCTAATCACCCCTATAATATGAACTTAAAGAAATGGTGGGAGATACTGGATTCGAACCAGTGACCTCTACGATGTCAACGTAGCGCTCTAACCAACTGAGCTAATCACCCACTCTGGTGGTCACTAAAAATTATATGACGGTTTTTTGTCAATCAAAATCAGAAGCTTGTTGTCGCACTTGTGCCCGAGACCACGATATAGCCTTCTCCATCACGCTCATAATTCAGAGCCGTGAGACTCAAGTGCAGAGGATAGACGACAGTGCCGCCCCAATCTTCACTGCGCAGAGTATGATCGAGCGAGCTCCCCTCGAGCTGCTCCGCCACTTCCCCAAATTCCGTCTGATAGGTATAGCTAAACCGCGAGACATAGTAATCCGGCGGCGAATCTATCGTCCACTCGAAGTGATAATCACCGGAAGTGAAGATCGGCGTTATCATCGCGGGAGTCGCGGGAATTCTGATCACTCCCTGCCGCTCTTTACCCGAATAATTCAGCTGATACTCGATACTCGCGCCATAATTGAGCTGCGTGGATTGAAGTTCCGTGTGCCAACGATCCTGGTAGATATCATACTGCGGATCTCCGACGCTCACCGGAACGGAATTGAATTCTCCGCTCAGGTCCTGAGGATAATTCTCCGAGATCAGTTCGATGCCGCCCTTCTCTCCGAAATCACCCACCAGGAGAATATCCTGATATTCAGCCTGCCAGTTTGCCTGGCTAAAGTCTGGCGCAGTAGGGTTCGAAACCGTTGCGCAGGAACTTAGCCCCAAGCCCAAAACCATGATGATCAGCCAGATATGAAGCCTCAACTGCTTCTTGCCGCTGTACTGTGAACGCATAATACCTCGATCGTTTTTTATCCTGAGGATAGTATAAACTACCCCGCTCATTCAGTCAAGCTTCTTCCCAAAGATTTAGCCCGATCCGCGATCAAAAACTGTTCTCGATCAGAAGACAGTCAGAAGACGCATCGTGGCAAAATTCAGGCAAAAAACACCTCTGATCTCCTATAGATATACCGGACACATCTCTAATGATCCCCTAATCATTCCCTAATGACTCCCTAATGGGATTAGGGAATGATTAGGGGAAGACAAGAGCAAGATTAGGGATGTGTAGAGTGGATCTTAGGGGGATCAGAGGTGATTTTTCGGCATTATTTAATGAATGTTCCCTGATTAGTGACGCATACAGGTAAGTCGGACTGAGTCATTTACCGTGGGACAGATTGACTTCACAGGGAGATTTTCCTCTTGGACAGATAGCGGCACAAAGGAGTAGTATCTGTGGACGTTGAAGATATCGGGAGCACAAAGATAACTATATCAAATATTGTAGTTTCCGGGGGTTCGGGATAAAAGAGGGGTTGACAGCACAATACGAGCGGGATTATTGATCCTGTTCTGAGATATCTACTCTCATAATTGAATAAAATATCAGGAGTAAGGAAGTTGATCATGCGCAGGTTGATGGTGATATTGGTTATTTCGTTCGTGTGGATCGTGGGGAATGGTGTGACGATCGAAGTCGGCGATTATGGCTTTGGTGAGGGGAAGATCAGGAACTACAGCGAAGGTCCGTGGAATTCTTCGGGGACGGATCTGAGCGAAGGTACGGGTAAGGTCTGGAGCTTTAGCATGCCCACGGCGGGATACGTCAACAACACTTACCACAACTGTCAGAACGTCAGCGGTTTCCCTTCTGCGAATATCGCCGGGACATATGATCAATATACGCTGGATTATTACACAAACGGTACTCAGTATTATTACAACACAGGCAGTGACATTCTCAATATTGGCTATACCGCTTCGCCGAATTTCGTCTGGAATCCGGCTGTTCCGATGGGCTTGCCTCACTATCTGGGAAAGACCTGGACAGGGACGCATAGCTGGGCTTACGGGACTTATACCGTGAGCGGAAAGGTCATTTCGGAAGGTCAGGTCACGACGCCTTTGGGGAGCTATGCCGCAGTCCTTGTGCGCTATTATTATCAGACGAACGTGATAAGCTATTACTTCTATCAGTGGGAGACCAAAGAGTATGGGATCATAGCCTATACGATCACAGTCAATAACGGGATGCTCTATGTTCTTAACCAGGCTGACGCGAATGTCGCCAATAATGACTACGTCGGGCAAGCACCGGCTCTCAGGGCAATTTTGAGCCCCAATCCATTTGCTGGAGATGTTTCTCTGGTGCTGGAAGCGAGAAATGACGAGCCGGTTCGCGTGAATATCTATGACCTCCGTGGTAGATCGGTTGCGCGCAGTGAGCATGCTCTTCAGGCAGGCAGGGAACTACGTTTGGATCTCGCTCAGGACTTTAGCGGTCAGGTTCCGGGGATATATCTGATCTCTGTGGAATCCGGTCAAGAGAAGCTGATCCGCAAAGTGACCAAGCTGCCGTAATCCTGAAAAGCGACAAAAAAGCAGTTCCGGCAAACTTTTGCCGAAAAAAAGGATTGACACCTGAGCGGGATAGAGCTAGGTGTGAGTTCATTATTATGAGCAGGTAGCGAAATGAAGAATATTCCAGAGACTGTCACGGAACTACGCTGGATCAGGATGCTGTTGATCCTGATAGCTTTACCGATCATCGTCATCATACTCAAGGCTTTGAAGACCATCTTCATCCCCTTGATCTTTGCTGCCTTTATCTCGTTCCTCTTTGCCCCGATGCGTGGCTGGCTGAAGAAACGGAAAGTCCCCGGTTGGCTGATCCTGATCCTGATGGTGGGGGTCTTACTGCTTGTCACGGCGGTCTTTGGAGGAATCGTCTATGCCGCGGTGAATAGCTTTATAGTTCAGCTTCCGAAGTATCAGGAACGGTTTACGGAGTTGATCGAGGGAGCGATGACCTGGGGTAAGGACGCTTTCGCGCAGATGGATCTGGCTCTGGCAAATATCCCCAATGTCGATGCGGCATCGCTGGTTTCCGGCTCAGGTGTCTCGCTGACGAAATTCGTATCTGGCACTTTTGGCACCTTCATGAGCGTGGCGGGAACGCTCTTCCTGACCTTGATCTTCATGATGTTTCTGGTCAGCGGCAGCGGCAAGATGGAGAAACGGCTGAGCCGGGTTCTTACTCCCGAGGATACAAAACGCACAATGCAGACGGTGACCAGCATCCAGGAGCAGATCCAGAAGTACTTCGGCAACAAGTTCCTGATCAGTATCATGACGGCGACGGTTGCCATGCTCATCCTCTGGATATTCGGCATCGATTTCGTTATCATTGCGGGGATCATCTACGTTATCATGAATTTCATCCCCAGCGTGGGTTCGATCATCTCAGTAGCGTTTGCTCTGTTGCTCTGCCTGTTGCAGTACGGGTTTGATTTCAGGCTTGTCTTGCTTTTCGTTCTGCTCGAGGCGAACGAGCTGTTCTTCTCGAACATCATTGAGCCGCGCATCATGGGCGATAGGATGAATCTCACCCCGATCATGATCCTGATCTCTTTGATCTTCTGGGGCTACGTCTGGGGTATTGTCGGAATGATGATCGCCGTGCCTCTGACTTCCATCGTGAATATTATTTTGAAAAAGATAGACGACAAGAATATCATCTCTGCCGTGATCAGCGACAGCTAAAGGAGATAAGAATATGAAAAAGAGACTTTTAGTTGCCACGGGCGGTGGAGATTGCCCGGGTCTGAACGCAGTCATCCGCGCGATCGTCAAACGCGCAGCCACAGAGAAGGACTGGGAAGTCATCGGCAGTATGGATGCCTTCAACGGGATCTTGCTCGATCCTATGCATTTGATCGAGCTCACGGAAGAGAAAGTAGCAGGAATCCACGTTCAGGGTGGAACGATCATCGGTACGACCAATCACGGCGGACCGTTCAACTGGCCGGTTAAGAACGCTGATGGTAGCTGGACGACGGTTGATCGGAGCAAGGATCTTCTGGACAGATTGCGTTATCAGAATATCGAAGCAGTGATCAACATCGGTGGAGACGGTTCGCAACGTATCTCGCAGCAGCTCTTTGAGATGGGCTGTCCTATCATCGGTGTGCCCAAGACGATCGATAATGATCTCTCGGATACGGATTTTACCTTTGGCTTTCAAACAGCGGTGGATGTAGCGACCGACGCGGTGGATAAGCTCGTCACGACTGCCGCGAGTCACCATCGGGTGTTGATCCTGGAAGTGATGGGACGTTACGCAGGCTGGATCGCTCTTCATGCCGCTATCGCGGGTGGCGCGGAAGTTTGCCTTATCCCGGAGCAGCCCTATGACATCCACAAGGTCATGGATACCATCAATAAACGGTCTGATTATGGTAAAGGCTTCGCCATCATTGTGATCGCGGAAGGCGCGATGCCCGTCGGCGGAGGGATGGAGTATTCCGAGAACACCGAAGTCGGAGCGATGAAGATCAAACTGGGTGGCGCGGCTCTGAGGCTATCTCAGGAACTCAAGCAGGCAGGATGCAAGATCGAGATACGGGAAACGATCCTGGGTCATCTGCAGCGGGGTGGACGCCCTAACTCCTTTGACAGGATCCTTGCTTCGCAATTCGGGGTCAAAGCCTTCGAACTCGCTCTGGAAGGGATGTGGGGTCATATGGTCGCCTATCGTCATCCAAACATCGTTGCCGTCCCGATCTCAGAAGCTATCAAGGAATACAATCTAGTCAGCCTTGATTCTGATCTGGTTCGAACCGCGCGCGGAATGGGGATGTGCCTGGGGGATTGAGGCTTAATCGGTCTTGTCTTTGTCGTTCGCCCGTGGATGGGCACGATTGTATTCTTTTTTGATATCGTCTATCGTCACATGCGTGTAGATCGTTGTGGTCGAGAGGTTGCTATGCCCAAGCATTTCCTGTATGGAGCGCAAGTCTGCCCCATGCTGGAGCAGATGAGTGGCGAAGCTGTGCCTTATGCTGTGCGGTGAGTAGCCCTGTTGCTGAGCCACGAGACTGATGTATTTCTGCAGGATAGTGTCGAGTTGTTTGGAATCCCAGTTCTTACCCGTCGCGGTCACGAACAACTTGTCATTCTTCTTCGCTTCGCCAAAGCTATCTCTGATCGCAAGGTACTTCCTGATGGCGTCGATCGCCGGTAATCCAACAGGGACAAGGCGTTCCTTGCTGCCTTTGCCCAGCACCCGGATGAGTCCCCTGCGAGTGTCCAGGTCTTGCAAACGTACCCGGGATATTTCCACTAAGCGCAATCCGGATGAATAGATAAGTTCCAGTATTGCTTTGTTCCTGATGCCGAATTTGGATTCCAGATCGGGTATTCTCAGCAAAGTTATCATCTCTTCCTCGCTGAAGAAGTGGGGTAATTTCTTCTCGTATCTTGGTCTTTTGATCTTGGCGACGGGATTCTGCTCCAGATATCCTTCAGTCACAGCCCAGGCAAAGAAGGAATTCAGCGCGGTCACTTTGCGGGAGATACTACGGTTGACGTCGTCCTTCTCATGGAGGTAGTTCAGAAAGCTCCGCGCCATCAGAAGATCGATCTCTTCAAGAGTGGGTTCCGTGCTCTGAAACTGCTCTCTTAGAAAGTGAAGGAACTGGTCCAGGTCAAGCCGATAGGCGTTGACGGTGTTCGGGGACTTGCCCTCGACCTTGAGCATGGCGCAGTATTTGTCGTAGTAATCTTCTATTTTCATCGCAAAAAACCTTAACGTGCGTATTTTTTACTTGCCTGAATCCTTGTAAAGAAAAATATTGGTATTATCCCAATGGAGGTATTATGAATCAATACATTAGTGACAAAGCTAAGCTTGGCGCCGGAACGGTTCTGGGCTACAACGTTGTAGTGATGGACGATGTTCTCATCGGGCAGAACTGTCTGATCGGCTCGAATGTCGTGATCCACGAAGGAAGCGTCATTGGAGACAACGTGCGTATTGACGATAATACCATCATCGGGAAGAAGCCTCTCAGCTCTCCCAGAAGCATCTTCAAGGTGCCCACAGATCTCGCACCAGCAAAGATCGGTTCTTTCTGCCAGCTTGGCGCGAACGTGGTCATCTATTGCGGATGCACCATCGGAGAACGTAATCTCATCGCCGATATGGCAACCGTGCGTGAAAACGTCAGCATCGGCACACTGAATATCATCGGACGTAACGTCTCCGTGGAGAATTTCGTCACGATCGGAGACCGGAACAAGTTTGAGACGAACTGCTATATCACCGCCTATTCGGCCATTGAGGACTACTGCTTCGTCGCGCCTTGCGTTGCCACTAGCAATGATAACTACATGGCACGCGACAAAGAGCGGTTCGACCACTTCAAAGGCGTCACCCTCAAGCGTGGCGCAAGGATCGGTGTGAATGCCACCATCCTTCCGGGTAAGATCATAGAAACAGACGGAACAGTAGCTGCCGGAGCGGTTGTAAGTCGTGACGTCCCTGCCGGAAAGATCGTTTTGGGCAGTCCCGCGAAAGCCTTCCGGGATGTGCCTGATCCCCAACTACTAAAGAATAATCTGGATAAGTAATCATGAAAGCACTAGTTATCATCCCAACCTACAACGAGATAGAAAACATTGAGCGCATGCTGCGCACCGTTCTGAGCCTGAGAGAAGACTTGGATATCCTGATCATGGACGACGGTTCTCCTGATGGAACCGGCAACGTGGTCAAGGGGATGCAGCTCGAAGATCCCCGCATCCACCTGATCGAGCGTCCCGGTAAAATGGGGCTTGGCTCAGCCTACGTCACGGGATTCAAATTTGCCCTCAAGGAAGGTTATGACTTCATCCTGGAGATGGATGCCGATTTCTCTCACAATCCTGCTGACATCCTCCGTCTTTTAGAGGCTGCTCAGAAGCATGATCTCGTGATCGGCTCCCGCTATTGTCAGGGAGTCAACATCATCAACTGGCCTATCAAACGCTTGTTGATCAGCTACTTCGCCTCAAAGTACGTGAGATTGATCACCGGTATGCCGATCAAAGACCCCACCGGTGGGTTCAAATGCTTCAACCGCAAAGTCCTGGAAGCGATCGATCTCTCCAAGATACTTTCGGACGGCTACGCGTTCCAGATCGAGATGAATTTCCGCGCCTGGAGCAAGGGATTCCGGGTCAAAGAGATACCGATCGTCTTCACCGAGAGATTGAACGGCGTCTCCAAAATGAGCCGGCACATTGTCTGGGAAGCAGCCTGGATGGTTTGGCACTTACAGTTCCTGAAACTTATCAAGCATCTATGAGGACATCATGAGAAAACTGATCTGCGTCACGATCCTGTTCCTGGCGATACTGCCTTTCTTCGCTATGACCCGCCCCAGAGTCTATGTCCAAAAGCTGGTTCTGGACAATGGTAAGACACCCTTCATTACCTTTGAGGACAAGAAGTCTGCCAATGAATATATTCTGACAGCCACGATCCTGGAAATCCCGGGGGCCTTTCTTTCGACGGAGATCCATCCTGTGCATTCTATCGCCATCAAGCAAGTCGGAAACGGCACGACCTTCCCCTACATCGTGATCGCCAGTGTGCAACTCGGCAATTTCGGTACTGACTGGCAGGCGGAACAGACTCTCCATCTGGAGCTGACCCACAAACTGACCGGTCAGAAATACTCCTGGGATGTCTTTATTCCCGAGGGAACGGCGCTGATGAAGCACCTCGACGATCCTCTCGTGATCCCACCCTACACCAAGAAGAAACACTGATCCCCCATGCTGGAAAGAATTAACACTCCGGTTCTGCAGGATGAAGACGGCGAATTTGACCGCGCGCTCCGTCCTAAAACCCTCAAGGACTTCATCGGTCAGAATCACATCAAACAATTGCTCGACATCTCGATCAAAGCGGCAAAACTCCGCAACGAATCTCTCGACCACGTCCTCTTTTACGGACCTCCCGGTCTGGGAAAGACAACTCTGGCAAGCATAATTGCCCGTGAGCTCGGAGTTCAGATCACCGTCTCCAGCGGTCCGGTCATGGAAAAAGCCAGCGACCTTGCCGGCATCCTGACCAATCTGGGGCGACACGAACTGCTCTTCATCGACGAGATCCACCGCCTCAGCCACGTGATCGAAGAATATATCTACCCCGCCATGGAAGATTATGAGATGGAGATCATCCTGGATAGCGGTCCCAGCGCGCGAACTCTCAAGATCGACATTGAACCCTTCACTCTTGTAGGCGCGACGACTCGTGCCGGACTTCTGACGCCGCCCCTGCGCGATCGTTTCGGGATCGTGCTCAGGCTGGATTACTACGATATCGAGTCCATCGTCAAAATCATCAAACGCTCCGCTCGCATCCTCGAAGTTCCGATCGATAACGAAGGAGCGGGTGAGATCGCCAGACGCAGCCGCGGAACTCCACGCATCGCCAATCGCCTTCTACGCCGCGTGCGTGACTACGCGCAGATCATCGGGGACGGTTCGATCACCCTTGACCTTGCCCTCAATGCCCTCGAGATGCTGCAGGTAGATCATGCCGGACTCGACGAGATGGACAAACGTATTCTGCACACCATCATCGAGAATTACCGAGGCGGACCGGTCGGGATCAAGACGCTCTCCACCGCCATCGGTGAGGATGCAGGAACGATCGAGGAGATCTTTGAGCCATATCTGGTTCAGCAAGGATTTCTGGAGCGCACGACCCAGGGTCGCAAAGTGACCTTCAAAGCCTATAAACATCTGGGTCTCAGCCCGATGGAAGGACAGACTGAAATCTTCTGATCAGCTCCTGACTCACGGAATCCGCTGGACCCTGGTCACTACTATCATCCGGCGTGTGATCAGTCTGCTGCTGTTTCTCGTCATTGCCGGATGGCTTTCCCAGACCGATTTTGGTATATTTCGCAGCTATAGTCTCATCCTTTTACTCCTGACCTCGATCGGCACGTTGGGGCTGGATTTCCACTATATCACCTCAGACCGAAATACGAATCTTAACCTCCTGAGCCTGAGCCAATTCGGGATCATCCTCTGGCTGGCATTGAGCCTTGTCTCGATCTTCATGGCAAGTCTGATTGGGAACATCTATCACAGCCCACAGCTCGGCTGGCTAATGCTCGCCACCTTCCCGATTCTTGGCATTGAACTCCTGCGCACCATCCTCCGGGCACAGGCACAGAAATCTCTGATGTTCCGGGAACTGGCACTGGCGGAGACTCTTAACGTCCTGCTCTACAGCGCATTGGCGCTGGTTGGTCTTTTCTTTATCCGCAAGGTCTGGCTCTATGTCGGGCTGTTCTATCTGGGCAATCTTGCCGAAGCCCTCTTCCTGAAACGCGCTTTGCCGCCTCTGGCACACGGCATCAAACGCAGGATGCTCTGCCCGAAGTGCCTGAAATACAGCCTGGCAGTTCTGAAGCAGAATCTCAGCTTCCTCTCCAATGTCCTGGCGATCAATGTTCTCCAGATCTACGCCGGCAATGCACCGGTGCTTTTCCTCGGGATGCTGGCTGAACCGGCCAGGATGGGATTGTATTTCTTTGCCACGCAGATGATCGGGGTGCCGGTCGGGATGCTCACCGGAGCCGTTTCACAAGTCTTCTTCCCGGTTTTCGCCGTCCAGCAGAGAAGCGTCACGATCGCCAATATCCGCCGTTACACTTCACTCATCCTCTGGCTCGGGATTCCTCTGCTGATCTGCTATGCCTTTGGTCTCCAATATCTTATCCCGTTGTTCCTGGGTGATAAATGGAACGCTGCGCTGCCTTTGATCTATTATCTTGTGCTGTTCTATGGAACCAGCCTCTTGCACCATCCCATCTCCGCAGTGCCGGTTATCTGCCGTAAGCCCCATTATGAATTGATCTGGAACGTGATCAGTACGATCCTGCGTCTGGCCGCTCTCGCCTGGGGTTTCAGATACGGATACGACTATGCCGTTCTCAGTTTCTGCCTCGCCAGCGCCGTGCTGCATCTTAGTTTCTATTTCATGTCACTCGTGCTTCTAGGCGAAAAACTCGTTAGCAGCATAGTCTCGCTGATGTCGAGACTTCTCATCCCTGCCATATTGGGGCTGAGCGTGATCCGGTTGGGAGGACTACGCCATGGTCTTTACTACGGAACAACGCTGTTGATCGTCTATTTCGGCATCCTCTACCTGATCGATCCCGGAGTATATTCCGATCTGAAACGCCTCCTTCTTCCGGCAAAGAATCCCGATCCGGCAAGCTGATATCCGCATTGTTTCAGATACCTTTATTGTTGCCTTTCATCTACTTATCCGGGCTATTGGCTCTTCTCCGCTAAACCTTTTCATCCGGCTATCTTCCCCCGATCATTCCGGTATCATTTCCTGTCATGACAGGACATGATACCGATATGATACCGGTAAGAGAGGGTGGTAAAACCCGAAGGACCAAAGCAGGGATCGGACTGCGCGCAGAAAGTAGCTTGACATATTACGCAGATAAATGAGAATGTCCTGAATGATACTCATGGAGTCTGCACTATGGAACTAAGATCAGGAACGACGATCCGGGATTACCGCTTAATATCGCGTTTGGGCGAAGGCGGAATGGGAGAAGTTTGGCTGGCTGAGGACATCAACATAGAACGCAAGATCGCCCTCAAGGTACTTTCATCACAATTAGTTAGAGATTCGTCCCTGGTTGAGCGATTCCGCCAGGAAGCCAAGATCCTGGCAAACCTGTTGCATCCGAATATTGTCACCTGCTGGGGCTTCTTTTCCCAGGATCAGGATTATTATCTCGCCATGGAATACGCACCGGGTATCAATCTCAAGACGCTGATCTCTCAGACCGGTCCGCTCCCCTATCAGCGCGCGGTACATATACTCAGACAGATACTTGAGGCATTGGCACACACTCATTCCAAAGGGATCATACACAGGGATATCAAGCCCTCGAACATCATGATCGACACTGCCAATAATGACATGGTCAAGGTTATGGATTTCGGTATCGCTAAAGCGTTGGCGGACTTCAGCATGACCAGAACAGGAATGCAGATCGGGACGCTCTATTATATGAGTCCTGAACAGATCAACGACTCAAAGAGCGTGGATCATCGGTCCGATATCTTCAGCCTGGGAATCCTGTTCTATGAGATGCTCACGGGGAGAATCCCCTATGATACTGATACAGATAGCAGTTATAAGATCCAACACGCGATCCTGACCGAACAGCTTCCCTCACCTTTAACGATCTATCCATATATTCCCAAGGAGTTGATCACTATTCTCGATCATATGTGCGAGAAGGACATGAATACTCGCTATCAAAATGTGAACGGGATAATTAGCGATCTGGCAAAAGTCTCCAGCCCATCCCCTGAGCCTGTCACATTATCCAGAATGCCAAATCGACAAAATCAAGTCAAACCAGAACTTATCCCTCTGCCGGAGAAACAGGTACGGCAGAGTTCAGGAAAAAAGACCAATCCGCTCGTCTATATCATCCCGGCAGTGATCCTGATCGCAGCGCTGCTCTATATCTTTGTCCTGAAAGGAAAAGACAAGCCGGTTGCGGATAAGCGTCCTGAGGGTATGGTCGAGGTTGCCGGC
>Ga0209099_1001853_pt1 | contig 19950 bp, 12 predicted proteins | sample AD_JPNHW2_MetaG_FD_184430 | JGI IMG/M metagenome (GOLD analysis project Ga0209099, IMG submission 184430) | Active sludge microbial communities of municipal wastewater-treating anaerobic digesters from Japan - AD_JPNHW2_MetaG (SPAdes) (version 2) | ecosystem: Engineered > Bioreactor > Anaerobic... | reverse complement strand
CACCGGTTTAAACGTAAGGACATTGTACCTGTCTTTCTCAACTCCATAATCACCCTGAGCCTCTACCTCAATCCATTTGTCCTTTCCTTCCTTATAGTAAAGCTTCCACCACTGAGGTGCACGGTAGTTAACATCATAGTGGTCAAAATCGAGCCAGTAAACCGATACCGAGGAAACAGTCTCAGGTTTGTCAAACAGGTAGGCGACATTCTCTTCATGCCCCACATTGCCAAACCAGCAATAGTATGGTTTACCTATATCGGATGAACATGAAGGATCCCACTGGTCATTCACACCCCATACCGGTATACCTGGTAAACCCTTGCCATCAGCATTGTCAAGCGCGGCATTATGAAATCCCGGCCATCCTGCCCTGGCGTCAATAAGTTTCAGCGCCCTGGCACGTGAAGCTATTGTAGGAACCGGTTGCGGGTGAGTCCTGTCAGCTGATTCAGGCACCCATACTATCATCTCGTCAGCACCCCTGTTGCACCATGTAGAATAAGGAACAGCAGTACAGTTGACATCTTTCTCTTTCCCCTCCAGGTTAACCTCTCTTGCAACACACGACAGCTTTACTATTCCATTTAACATATCCTTATCATAAGCAGCCTTGAACTCAGTGTTGGAAGGAAGGTATTTGTTAAACACGCTGCTGTCGGCCTGATCGTTGCCTTCAAGACAATAAACAATCGGCCCGCGTTCTATTGCCAGCCTTCCCTGATCAGCTTTTACCTTGTCATTGGCTTTTATGCGACGAACATTCATCGGGAATTCAACCTCAACAACATCAGCTGCTTTCCAGGACCTGTTCAATGTCACGTAACCGTTTTGCTCACTGCCCCTCATCTTCTTTCCATTTACCTTAATATTATAAGGCTTAGGCGCGTCAGTAAAAGAATATAGATCAGTACCAACCGGATTAACTTTAGCCCAACCCGGAATACGTATTTTAAGAGCAAAGGCTGATGTTTTTTCAGGGTTTACTGTTATGGCTATCTTACCATCCCATGGATAGTTAGTCTCCTGTGAAAGAGAGACCTTATTATTTGCAGTTACGATCTCTGCGTTACCTTTGGCATACAGATTAATATATATGTCATCACCGCTTACGGCATAAATGTAACCTGGTACAGATGCCACAAAGCGGGTTACATTCCCCGGGCAACATGCACATCCGAACCATTTCTGGCGTTCGTGCTGCCCCATCGATTCAAGTGGATTATCATAAAAAAACTTATCTCCGCTCAGAGATACCCCTGACATTACACCATTATACATAGCCCTCTCATAAACATCAACATACTTTGATTCACCTGTGGCAAGGAACATGCGGTAGTTCCAGTAGACATTTGCAATGGAAGCACAGGTCTCACAGTAGTTTTCCATGTTATGCAACTCATAGTTGGGACCGAATCCTTCACCCTGTGGCCTGGAGCCCATACCACCGGTGATATAGAGTTTTTTGCCGGCCATGTTATTCCATATTCTGGTGATAGCCCTGAAATAAGCAGTATCCTCAGTCAGTGAGGCTACATCCGCAACACCTGAATACAGGTATCCGGCACGGACAGCGTGACCGACTATCTCCTCCTGTTTCAGGATTGGCATGTGATCCTGGCTGTACTCGCTTAACCGGTGACCATTGGTTCCACGGCCTGTCTCTTCAACAAAGTATTTTGCAAGATCGAGATACCTGCGTTCACCTGTTACCTTATATAATTTACAGAGGGCCATCTCAACAATCGGATGTCCGGAAGGAACATGCTTCTGGCCTTCACCAGGTCCGAACACTTTACATATAAGGTCTGCATTTTTAATTGCCACATTCAGAAAAGTCCTTTTCCCTGTAGCCTGGTAATGAGCCACAGCGGCTTCATACATATGACCCGAGTTATATAACTCATGACTGTTGATCTTCTCCCACTTTGAAGAGCCCCACCAGCCAGATAACCGTTTACATTTGTTGGTTACACATGTTGTAAGATACCCGTCAGGTTCCTGGGCAGCAGCTATAATATTAATGACACTGTCAAGATAATGATCCAGTAACGGATCATAATGAGCGGCCAGGGAATAGGAAGCTCCCTCAATAACTTTATAAGGATCGGTGTCATCAAAAGAGAAATCACCCCTGTGTTCCCCCTTTTTCAACCCACCGGCAATGGCAAAATTGTCAAAACGGCCATTGATTTCACACTGATGAAAGGCAGAAGGAATACTGACCGTCCTGTTTATCTCAATTCTTGGTGACCAGAAAGAATCTGTAAGATGAACTTTAGTAAACGGCACCTCAGTTATAGGTTTTCTGTCCGAATTTTCGTGGCAGGAAACCAATAGAGATATTCCGGCTGCAAAAAGCAGGTATTTAATGGCAATCAGCTTATTATACATATTATTATATAGGTAAAATGGTTCAAATCAAAAGTAGAGAAGTTGTAACAGACCCAATAACAACATCGTATTTTATGCTGACAATATCGTCCAACCTTAAAAAAATATCTGCCCCGGATCTTTTTGAAAAATGACTTTGAAATTCCTGCCTTTTCATGGCCGGTCAGACTGAAATCTTAATATCTGTTCACATATCGCAGGTAAAAGAAATTGTAATGCTGATCCAACAGAAAAAATGACCGGTTTTTGATTTCTTACTGATAAGAACAATGCAGAAAGACAAAATCCAGATTTGGATTATTGAAACAACATTTCGGATTTTTACTATATATCCGTTTATCAAATAGCTTATACTTTCACATCGTTAAAATGATGGAAAAAATTCCAGTAACATGAGATTACATACTAACAACCTGCAATCCGGCTTAAATTTCAAATGAAGAGTTTTATTTTACATTTCGTGGTTCTGGCTCTAATTGCTGTAAGTTGTTCAAAGGATGATGAAGAAAAGTTTATTCTTGATGATAAGGGTCTTGCCAAAAACATGTTTACATGCTGGCCTGCTTTTAATCCGTCGATCTCCTATGACTTCCGAACCGAATACCCGGCGTTTACGATGCCAACGAAAAATCTGCCATATAACGGTGGTAATCTGGCATGGACCAGGGAGAGTGGCTGGTGGTCATTTTTCGCAGGTAAAAACGCAAACTCTCTGGTTAACCAGGAGAATGTGCAACTCATGCTTGACAGGCTTAATACCGACTTTGCTTATATACGTGATGAAATGGGCTGGCCACCTGACATGGCTGTGCAGAACGGTTATCGCAGCGCAGTATTTCTCTATGGGTCAGGCCTCAGCACCGACGACGCCAGTAATACAGAAACAGGAGGATGGCAGAGCTGGGTGGAAATCAATAACACCTACTGGCCAATAGTTCTTCTTTCATATTATCCCATCTATTGTTATGATCCTGCCTGCACCTATAGAGACAGGGATTACAATACAAGGGCTGTAGTACATGAAGGTATTCATACTATGTTCTCATCAATGCCCGGGAAAGACAATAAATCGTGGTTCCATGAAGGATGTAACTGCTGGCTTCAGGCAACTGTGGAGCTTGATCGTTCAGGATCAACCGATTACAGCTCTCTTGAGTTTGGGTGGCTGGCAACAGGAAGTATCATCGCTCCGTTTATCCCAATAGAGTGTTACGGAGGATGGCTGGCAGATGGATCTTTTGGAGGACCGGACATGGAAGGTCTAAACAATAATACCAGGTCAATCCTTGGCGGTATTCAATACAGCGAGATTTTCCCCACCTTCCTGGCAGAGAATCTTGGATACAGCAGTATACCATGGATATGGGAGAAATGTACAGGGCATGTGCTCTCTGGCATGGGATCAGTACTGGGTACAGATCAGATGAAAAGGCTTATACAGGAATACCGCGCCAGGGTATGTCTGTCAGATTTCGGACGTTATGAGCAGGCTATGCTGAAGACTTATGATACATACATGGGCAAGAGTATATATTCTGAGTATAGTACCGCTCCTGCTGACGACTGGAAAGCAACCCCTTATACAGCAACAACAAAAGGCGATGGTGGGTGGCTGATCCCTGATCAGGAAACACTTCCGGGCTGGACCGGTGCAAACATCATTCCTATTTATGTCGATGGAGAGAGCGCTACTGTCAGTTTTGACCCAATGGGAAATAACATGTCGTGCCAGTTATGCTATCGCACCTCTGAAGGAAAAACAATCTATTGTGATCCTGTTACTGAAGGAGAAAGCACTGTGGTAACCAAAGTCAATAAACCTGCAAACCATATAGTGTTCGCCGTGATCTGCAACCTTGATTATACTTACACTGATTCAAACTTAAGAAAGAAGCACTATAATTACCGCATTAAACTGGGGCACGGAACAGTTTCTGCTGCCAATATTAACACTGCGTGGTATAAATGGAACTAATAAACTGTATTCTTCTTTGTTAAACCACATCTCACTGAATAATAATCACATACGCTGTGATTAGCTTTGAAGCCCTGCCATTCATCATCATTAATGTGCAGGGCTTTTTCTTTGCAACAACACCCACATAGTATAATTTTCATTTTTAGTTGTATGATATAGCAGCAGTTAATAACTTTAAATGTCTTTACAGGTAAACTGAAAAATGATCAAGCCATGAAAAAAGTTATTCTGAAATGTCTGCCGATAATTATTCTTGTCCTTTACATTAGCACACCAGGAGTTAATGCACAGAATGCGTCTGTGATTAATGATTCGATATTTTCAAATATACTGAATGAAGAAAGGTCTATAAAGGTCATTCTTCCGGATGAGTATATGCCCGGATCATCCGAGAAATTTGAAGTAATCTATCTTACTGACGGGGAGTGGGTTCTCGATTTCTTTCCCTACATATACAAATTTGCAAAAAACGAAAACTATGTACCCCCGGTGATCTTTGTAGATATCCCCAATAAATACATTGGCAAGGCCTGTCAGCGCGACAGGGATTTTCTACCAGTCCATGTTGAAAATCCTGTAATATCAGGAGGAGCCGACAAATTCATCGGTTTTCTTAAAAACGAGCTTATCCCATATATAGATAAAACGTACCCCACAAACGGCACCAATTCGCTGTATGGACACTCGTACGGTGGTTTGTTCGTCATGTACACGCTGCTTAAAGAACCTGAACTTTTCCGGACCTACTATGCCACTGATCCCTCTTTCTGGTGGAACAACGATTTTATGATAAAACTGGCATCTGAAAGTGTCGGGAATCTTCCGTCTGACAAACTGCTTTGGATTGCCGGCATTGATGAAACATTCAGGGGTATGGGGATAGGACGCATGGACTCTGTCCTGAAGGCTAAAGCGCCTCTGGGCCTGAAATGGAAAATTGCAACCTTCCCAAATGAAAAGCATAACTCCGTCAAGCTTAAAGCAATTTATGACGGAATAAAATATGCATATTCTGGATATTCTAAATCAGGAATTAAGTTTCACCCGATGAATGGAATATTGCTGAAAGACAAACCCGCCACAGTTTACCTTGTGGATCAATATTCTGATGTCAGTTATACTGTTGACGGGACTGAACCAACCATTACATCGCCAAAGGCTCCGCAAAAGATCACACTCAGTGGCCCGGCACAACTGGTGATCAAGTCATTTTCCACAAGCGGGAGATATGATTTTGTGACAAAGGGAAGTTTCCTGCCGGGGGAGACGATGTCTGCTTCTGTCAAACCAAAGAAGATTGAAAAGGGAGGGCTAAAATATTCACTGTACAGCGGAAGCTGGGACAAAATGCCGGATGTAAAAAAGATGAAACCTGTCCACAACGGGATTGCCGATAGTCTCTTCAATATTCAGAATCTTCCCATAAAAACCGGCTTTGCCTGTGTTTTTGAAGGCTTCCTTGAGATTAAAGATGATGGCTATTATATTTTTGCAACATCAGCATATAATGGTGCCAGGCTATTTCTTGGCAATAAGCTCATTATTGATGCAAATGAGATCAGCCCTGCTGAAAAGATTAATTCATTTATTATTCCGCTTCAGAAAGGATTCTATCCGATAAGAGTAGACTATTTCCAGAAAGAAACTAATCCCATATTGCATCTGCTATACATGACCCCCGGATCTTCATCACCAATCGGCATCCCAAATAAGTACCTGTATCATTGAAACTGATGAGGTGAAACATACGAAATAGAATTTATCCGCAACTATTCCGCATTACCCATTCAGTTTTTACAGGAGATTCTAAAAGTTATATTTCAGCCTGATGAAGACTATATTAATATTGGTTCGGATATCGGTCATCAGGGCATTAAAATGTTGCCAGTAAAGAGAAAAATCGAGATTTTCCGCAAGCGAATAGTCCAGTGTCGGGCCGGCAAAATAACCCTTCAGGTCAGGGAACCACATCGCAGAGGTGCCGATGTTAAGTAATGGCGTGGCAGCCCAGGTGAATTGTCCGAAAGCGGTAAGTTTTGAAAAGGCAAGATCTTTCGCAGAAAGAGTACCTGAATAAAATCCTGTGAAACTGCTGAGCTCAAGCGGACGGTTACAATACATCAGCTGAACCATGATCAGAGAGTTATCCTTGAAAGTCCTTTCCAGTGATGAAGTCACAAGCAGAGTGCTTTTTCCCTCCTGAGATTTTTTATAAGAATCAAACCATGAAGCTTCTCCCCTGAAAGCCAGGTTTTTAATTGCTCCCGACCAGCCGGCCCCGACAACAATATCATTGCTCTTAACAATCCCTGTCAGGAACTGAATATCATAGCCCCACCTGTTGAACCTGTAAAGTCCTGCCGCAGTTATGTCGTTATTGTTATCGGTATTTACTGCCATTTCAGCTGCAGAAGAGGATGATGTAAAATACTGAAGCCGCACCGCATCGCTTCCTGGTTTTTCAACATAATCAAAGTCAAAAAAAGAGTAAGCGTTAAAAATATCATTCGGGTTCCAGACAAAAGTCTGTCCCCAGTTAATGCGCTGACGCCCTACGGTGACCTGAAATTTTTCATATTGGAAATCTATCCATAGCCTGTCAAGGGTTGTGTTAAGAAGGAATGCCTGTTTTTCGGCAATATTCCACGAAAAGTCAAAAAGGCCAGGGTCAGCCCCAATCATATCCGAATAATACCTTCCCATCCTTACCATATCACCGGTGAAGAGACGGTTCCTTAGTTCTACGGCTGCCGTTATATTATCATTCAAAAAAGCTTTAAAATTCAGCCTGTTATGCACTACGTTCTCGTTCAGAAAAGGTCCTGAGAGTGAATCAAACATAGAGCTTTGCATGACCGTAACATAACCGTTAAGAGTAATAGCTCTCTTCTCCTGGGAAAACAAGAATCCGGTTCCAGGAAACAGGCATATTAGAATGATCAGGCTTCTTCTCATATTTTGCCTCAATTAGGATGGCAGTTCCCTGACATCATCAGAGATTACTTTCCCGTCTTCAAGAGTGATAACCCGGTGAGCCATCTTTACCACACGGGGATCATGGGTTGAAAAGATGAAGGTTATCTTTGACTCATGGTTCAGCTTCTCCATAATCTCAAGAAGGGTGGTAGCCGATTTTGAGTCGAGGTTTGCTGTCGGTTCGTCAGCAAGAATAAACTTAGGTCGTGATGCAAGAGCTCTTGCCACTGCCACCCTTTGCTGCTGTCCTCCCGACATTTTTGCCGGTCTGCTGTTCACCCTGTCGCCAAGGCCAACAGCATTAAGGAGCTCCAGAGTACGCTTATCCCTCTCTTCCTGCGGCCATTTCTGCAATGTCATGATAAACTCAACATTCTCCTTTGCCGTAAGTACAGGGATCAGGTTATAAGACTGAAACACAAATCCAATGTTCCTCAGCCGGAAATCAATAAGCTGGAAAGGCTTGAGTTTTGAAAGATTGGTTCCGTTAATGACAATCTCCCCGGAGGTGGGCATATCAAGTCCGCCAATAAGGTTAAGCAGTGTTGTTTTACCTGAGCCCGATGGGCCTACAATAGCAACAAACTCCGCCTCGGTGAAACCGAGTGTAACATCATTTACTGCATGCACCTCCAGTTCAGATGAATCGTATATCTTATGCACGTTTTTCAGCTCAAGTACCTTCATGACCTGTCAGTTTAAATAAGATTTATTCTGTTCTCAATGCTTCAACCGGAATCAGCTTCAATGCCTTTCTTGCAGGCCATAATGAAGCAATAACGGCTGTAACTATTACCATAACTGTTGTAAAAGCAAAAAATCTCAGTGTTACTATCGGGTAAACCCTGGCGGCAAATCCTATCGCTTCAAAACCTTCTCCCCAGCTGCCAAAATAAATGCCTGTCTTACCAAGTATACTCATTATCCCCCATCCCAGAAACATACCAGCCACAGCCCCGACAAATGTAAGGAAGACCGTCTCCAGCATTATCATCTTAAATATCCTTTTCCGGTTCATCCCTATTGCCATAAGCATACCAAGCTCTTTTGTCCTTTCCAGTATTGCCATAAGCATTGTATTGATGATCCCGAAAGCAAGCGCCAGCATTATTATTCCAATATAGATGAAGTAGTAGAGTATCATGAAGTCGTTCATAAGTGCTGCATCAGGAGCCAACTCCCTCCAGGTCCGTACTGCATTACCATTGGCGTTTCTGATCAGCTTCTTCTGAACAGTATTTACGTTTCCTATATCCTTCAGAAGTATAGCAATTTCATGCGTAAGAATCTCCCGGCTGCCATAAAGATCTGCAAGCTCACGGGCATTAACGAAAACAGAAGCCTGGTCATAACCGGTATTGTTTGTCTTATAGATGCCACACACTCTGAAAACACCCTGAACCGGGTTGCCTTCTTTATCAGAGATGGTGATCTGTATCTTACTTTTTATCCTGTAGTCAAGTGCCATGTCAGTAATAAGAAGTCCATACCTGTCGAGCTCTCTTTTGCTTGAAGGTGCTTTTAATGCAGTTCGGAAGTCCTTTGGCGACCTGAACCTCTTATCCATTAGCGTCTTCAGCTTTATAATGATATGGTCAGGAACATTATGATTCCGGAGTTCATTAATAATGCTGTCGGTAACTATGTATTGTTTCAGCTTTAGTATCTCAGCCGTTTTGTCACTGATAAGAATTTCTCCCCGGGACTCATTGTCAAGGTATTTTCCTCCCCCCGGCACAATCATTTTATATATATGAGTGATCCTTTTTTCACGTTCAGGGTCAACGCCATAAAGAATCACGCCGGTGTTAGCCCATGGGGTATTTGCCATGGCAACGATCCTGGTTCTCTTAACCCAACCCACAACATCATCAAGAGAGTCAATTGAAGCTGAAACTGCATCAAGGTTTTTCACTGTGAGATCCGGTTCTTCATTCTTCAGGAAATCGTAATTATGAATCTGAAGATGTGATACCTCATTGTAAATGGCGCCATCGAGTCTCTGGCGGGTCCACCCTTCCATAAGTCCGACAAGTGCGGTTCCGGATATTATGCCAAGGGTCACGGCAATAATTACCACCAGGCTTCGCTTCCTGTTGCGCCAAACATTCTTCCAGGCAATAGACCATATCATAGCACTGCAGTATTAAGCTCTGAGAGCTTCAATTTCTTTAAGCTGCCCGATTTTTCTGATCGGGTATATTGTCACAAGTATCACCATAATTACAACCACCAACGCCTGCCAGAAAAAGTACGGTCCGAACCATGCAGTGGGCATCACAGGATCCCATCCCCACTCTTCCATCATGGTGGCCATATCTCCTTTCAGCAGGATAGGGTTATAGTAGTAATACAGAATCAGGGGGGTGCTGGCCAGTAAACCTGTAATAAGACCTATCACTCCCAGCATTGCCATCTCTATAGCCACTATCCATTGGAGTTTCCTTTTCTGCATCCCTATTGCCACCAGTACACCAAACTCCCTCTTTCGCTCAGAAATCATCATCAGAACTGTTCCGAAGATGCCAAAGAAAATTATGAAATAGAGAAGCGCCAGCATTGCCATTCCTGTCTGGCTGTCGCCCTGTATCTGCTGATAGAGAACAGGATTAAGTTCATACCATGTTTTGGTGGTGGTATTCTTGTCCTTAAGCAATGCGTTGATGCTGCTTTTTGCCCTGCTTATTGTACGGTTTGATTTGTCAGCGAGATTTACAGCCAGTGATGTTATCTTGCCTTCAGCGCCATAAAACCTTTGTGCCGAGGGCAAAGTCATAACAACAAGCTTGTTGTCAATGTCCGGGGCCGGCATTTTTATAATACCTCTTACCGGAAAGAGAGCGGTAGCCGAAACACCATGATACCCCTGTCCCATCAAAATGACAGAATCACCTATTACAACCTTCAGATAACCAGCCAGCCTGTCTGAAACCAGGATGCCATTATCATCCTCTGACAGATAGTTGTTAGGAACCTCAAGGCATTTTAAAATTTTACTCAGGTAAAGCTCTTTTTCCTTATCAGACAGATTAAGTGCCTGTTCAAGCCTTGCCGGTGATGAAAATGAGAGGCCGGGAGTCTTACCTGCCCTCTTCACGATTTCATCAGGTACATTATCCGCTTCTTTCAGTCTTTTAAGTGTAATCTCATTAATACGGTATCTGACCAGTTTGGATTCAGGATCTGAGAAATTTTTCTCCTTCTCAGGATCGATTGCAATAACTGCTACTCCCTTTGTTTGGCTGCCGCTGGAGGCAAGTGTGAAAGACTCAAGGTGCGGTGTTACTGATACAACATTCTCCACTGCAGAGATGGCCTTAGCCAGCGAATCTGTGTAACCAAAGGCGTTGTCAATTAAAGGATTATCCTGGAATTTAACATTCTGAACCTGCAGGTGCCCGGTGAAAGACTCTATAAAGTTGTTAATCATGTGATCATAAGAGCCAAGCTGGTATGATCTCATTATGACCGCAAAGAAGACGGCAAAGAAGACAGAGGCTGAGGTTATTATTGTCCTCCGCCTGTTACGCCACAGATTCCTCCATGCTATTTTGAAGTTATCCTTCATGTTTGTTACTTTCAGAAATCAACGCACTCTCTTCATGTTCTGCTGTGAGAAGAAATCCTCTTCAACAGGAAGATTGAATTTTATCTCCCTGATTTCAATAAGGGTCCTGTTTTCAGGCTCATCTTCAGGCATCAGTGCTATTTTTGAAGTTATTGACCTTCCATCCATAATTTTAATCTCAGACCCCGTTTCTGTTCTCACCAGGTATCCATCCTCATCATAGAGTTCCACTTTAAGCAGAAGGAACTCTTTTTTGTCAATCCACTGTATCTGTTTACCCCATACTATTGAAGCCCCTTCCTTTGCCGTCAGTTTAATTTTATAGCACAGATGTCCGTCTATGGTCTCCTCCCCCATAATTTCATGAGTATAATCATTTACCACCGACGACTCTCTCAGTATGTCATCGTTAGTGTAGTCAGAGCCCATCCATCCCTGCGACATTATTGAAGGAGGAAGTTTTATCAACCTGCTTATTGAAGGGTTCCAGCTCCACATCTCTGATTTCCGTTTGAGAAATGTCTGTCCTGCCTCCCTGGCCGGAGCGGTTATGAGTGCCAGGGAATAATCCCTTCCAAGCGACCAGCTCTTGAACTCAATAGTCCGCTTCCATTCTGGTCTGACTACCGTCATCGACATAACACTGTAACTGCTTTTCTCTCCATTAAACTTGTCATCGGCACGTTTTACAATTTCAGTGGCATTGAGATCCTGCGCAATTATCTGACCAATGCAAAGGATATTAAGAAAAGTAATGAGAATGATAATGCAGATGTTTTTCATCTTATAATGGTTTTTCTATAGAACAATACTTGCCCCCAATAAGTTGAGCACAATGCTATTCATAGTTATGACAGATATTTTATTTTATCAAATTTTTTTAATCTCTTTTGAAATGAAGGATAAAAATGCTGAAGAACAATTCCCGGTTATTCCTGTAAAGAGTAATTTTATGGCAAAAGAATTATTATGATACTTGAGCAGACAATTGACCTGTTAAAAACAAGATATAAAGAGAGAATAGAGAAACTTACCATCGCCGATGTGAGGATGGGTATATACCTTACGGCGGTACGTCTTTCTGATGGGAGTTGTGGAGTGGCGAGCACCGACATTGAATCACACCCTCCCTGTTGCAAGAAGGACAGAGACTATGGCGATTTCACTCCTACCAAAATAGTTGGTCAGAGGCTTATCGACCTGCTTGAGTCAGACAAACCACTTAAAGCGCTCGATACACTGAAGGTCTCATCACTGAATGCAGTGTCAATGAAGATGCTTTCAGAATCAGAATACAGGATCATTGAAGACATGGATCCGGTGGATCTGGTAGACCTGAATCAGCACAGGACGATAACGTTGGTTGGTGGTTTTCATTCATATATTCAGAGGATTGCGGCAACGGATAATAAGCTGAATGTCCTTGAGCTTGATGAGAATGCCTTGAGGGAGGATCAGAAGAAGTATTATGTTCCGGCAGAGGAGTACGTGAATATTCTTCCTGTATCAGATGTGGTTATCATTACAGGACTGACGTTAGTGAATAACACCATTGATGGACTGATAGGTGCAATTGCTCCGCATTCGCAGGTCATTGTTGCCGGTCCGTCAAGCAGCCTGCTGCCCGATGTACTGTTTGAAAACAAGGTTAACATTATTGGTGCAACAAAGATTACTGATCCTGATAAAGCTTTTGCAGTGGCAGGCGAGGCAGGCAGCGGTTATCATCTGTTTAAATACTGCGCGAGAAAGATTTGCATCCTGAATGAAAAAAGAAAACCCGGCTTTTGACCGGGTCTTCAAACTGATATACAAATCACTTGATTTAAAAATCAAATTTTATTCCCTGTGCCAGTGGCATTTCGTTTCCGAAATTGACATTAACTGTCTGACGGCGCATATATGCCTTCCATGCATCTGATCCTGACTCTCTGCCTCCGCCGGTCTCTTTCTCACCACCAAAGGCTCCGCCGATCTCTGCTCCCGAGGTGCTTGTGTTTATATTAGCTATGCCACAGTCTGAACCGCTTTCCGAGAGCCATGTCTCAACTTCATCAAGCCTTGTTGAGAACATTGTTGAGGAGAGTCCCTGTGGAACATCATTATTAAGTGCGATAGCCTCTTCCAGCGATTTCACCTTTATCATATAAAGAATCGGGGCGAATGTCTCCTCCTGGACAATCTTAAAGCTGTTCTTTGCCTCAACAAGCGTAGGAACGACAAATGTCTGGCTCTCAAATCCGGCACCGGAGACAACCTTATTTCCGCAGATAACCTTTCCTCCTTCTTTAATAGCCTCAGCAACAGCATTGCTGTAAGCGTTGACAGCTGACTTGTCGATCAGTGGTCCGATAAGTGTTGAGGATTCAAGCGGATTGCCAATGCGTTTTTCAAACTGCTGGTATGCACCTGTCAGTTTGCTTTTGACATCATCATAAATCTTTTCATGAACGATAACTCTCCTGGTTGTGGTGCAACGCTGTCCGGCTGTACCCACTGCGCCAAACACTATTGAAGGTATTGCCAGATCGAGATTTGCTGATGGCATAATTATAGCAGCATTGTTACCTCCCAGTTCAAGTATTGTCTTGCCGAAACGACGGCCGACTATTTCAGCAACATGACGGCCAACTCTGGTTGAACCTGTTACTGAGAACAATGGGATGCGTTTATCCTCCAGGAAGTTGTCTCCAAGGACAGAGCTCTTAGCAATAATAAGGTTAAATACTCCTTCAGGAACCTTATTTTCAACCAGCACACCGGCAATGATCTTGTGAACAGCCACAGCGGTAAGAGGTGTCTTGGAGCTTGGCTTCCATACCACTACATCACCGGCAACCACTGCAAGCATGCTGTTCCATGCCCAGACAGCAACAGGGAAATTGAACGAGGTGATAACACCAACGATTCCCAGCGGATGATACTGATCATACATTTTATGTTTTGGGCGCTCTGACCTCATCATGATACCATTCATCTGGCGACCCTGACCAACTGCAAAATCGCATATATCAATCATCTCCTGTACCTCGCCCATGCCTTCCTGGAGTATCTTGCCAGCCTCGATAGTCACCAGTCTGCCAAGGTCCTCCTTATATTCGCGAAGCTTGAGGCCTATCTGCCTTACTACCTCAGCCCTTTTCGGAGCCGGCCATTGCTGCCACTCCCTGAAAGCCTCACCGGCCTTCACCATCATTTTTTCATAATCGCCGGTCTCTGCTGTCTTTATCCCGGCAATTACCTCACCGGTTGACGGGTTTACTGACTCCAATACCGATCCTTTGGTTTCAACCCATTTTGCTCCCGTGCTCAGGCCTGTATTGATCTTCTCAATACCCAGCTTGTCCAATGTACTGCTGATAACTTTATTCATTTTTAAAACTTCCGTTATTTATTGTTTTATAGCATGTTTCACAGTGCATATTTAAATCCGATCTGTATAAATTTGCATAACAAAAGTCATATTATTGTAAATATTTTTTGTGAACATTCGAAAAAATATTTTAAAATGACTTTGCCTGTTGGTTTTAGACATTTTACACACAGAAAAGCCTGCCGGCAAAGATGTTTTAAAGCATGAGGGAAAGATAATGGTAAAAGATCATCTCACAGAAGTACTTGACCTGTTTAATAATGGTTTTCATTGCTCTCAGTCTGTTTTTGGAGCGTTCAGTGAAGATTTCGGACTTTCCCGTGAGACAGCCTTAAAAATTTCCTGTCCGTTTGGCGGGGGTGTAGCTGGTTACGGAAAAACCTGCGGTGCACTCACAGGTGCCCTGATGGCTATAGGTCTTAAATACGCCTCTGCAGACCCGGCAGATAGTGAAGCAAAAAACCTTACCCGCCAGAAAAGCAGGGAGCTCATTGAGCTATTCGAAAATAAGCATGGCTCAAGCATGTGCAATGACCTCGTGGGGTTTGACCGCTCACATCTTGTCGGTGCCGAATTAGCAGCAAAAAGAGAGGTTTTTCATACAACCTGTCCGAAATTTCTTGAGACGGTCGTCTCATTTCTTGAAGAAGAGTTATAATCATTTATAAAACGTAATAATAGTCAGGAGGAATTAGTATGCATCTTAAAAAAATGTGGCTCAACATAAACGGAGCAAACCGGATGTTCATTTGCGATCCGGAAAAAGACACACTGGCAGATGTGGTTCGCCGTATGGGACTTACCGGAACAAAGGTGGGATGCGATAAAGGTGTCTGCGGATCATGTTCGGTTATCCTCAATGGTAAACTGACACGTGCCTGCTCAAAGAAGATAAAAAGCATTGATGAATATAGCGAGGTATTAACCATCGAAGGTATAGGGACCCCGAGGAATCTCCATCCAATACAGGCAGCATGGATCAATCTGGGTGCTGTACAATGCGGCTTTTGTGTACCCGGATTTATTGTATCGACTTATGCCCTGCTTCATGAAAACGTCAACCCGACACGTGAAGAGGTTCGCGACTGGTTCCAGAAAAACCGTAATGTATGCCGTTGTACGGGTTACAAACAGATAGTTGATGCCGTGATGGCTGCCGCAGCTGTCATGCGTGGTGAAAAGACCATTGAGGATATCACCTTTAAAAATCCGTCAGACGGTGAGTATTATGGTAAGGGTGTTCTTCGTCCCACAGCTCTTGCAAAGGTCTGTGGTCTGGCCGACTATGGCGATGACCAGGAGCTCAAGATGCCTGCCGAAGCACTGAAGGTAGTTATGGTACAGCCTAAGCTGGCCCATCATGCAAAAATATTGAAGATCGATACTACCGAGGCTGAAAAGATGCCGGGCGTTGCAAGGATCATTACCGCCAAAGACATCAAGGCTGCCGGCGGAACAAATACTATGGCCGAAGGTCACTTCCACGAACGTACAACCATTATGGTTCCAAGCCGTAATGTTCTCTGTGAAGACCGCATCTTCCGTTATGGCGATCCCGTGGCTCTCGTCTGTGCTGACACAAAGGACCATGCCCGTGCAGCTGCTGAAAAGGTAAAGGTTGAGATTGAAAAGCTTCCTGAATACCTTGGCTATCTCGATGCTGCTATGCCCGATGCAATGCGCATACATGAAGATACCCCGAACATTTTTGCAAGACAGCCAATACTGAAAGGAGCAGGCCTCAAAGAACCTTCTAAGGTGGCTGAGATAATTGACAACTCAGAATACAGCGCTGAAGGAAGTTTCTTTGCTACCCGTGAGCCTCACCTCTCTATCGAGGGCGACTCCGTACAGGCTTACTTCGACGAGGACGGCATGCTGGCTATCCAGTGTAAATCACAGGGCGTATACTCATCAATAGGCCGCATAGGTAACTCTGTAGGCATTTCTAAAGACAAGATCCGTATTATCATGAACCCGACAGGTGCAAGCTTCGGATGGTCAACAAATGCCGCCGATCTGTGTCTTGCCGCAGCCGCAGCCGTGGTAACAAAACAACCGATAGCTCTCTCAATGACATATGAAGAGCACCAGCACTTCTCAGGCAAACGTCGCCCATGCCACTCCAACGGACGCGTCGCTTGTGACAAAAACGGCAAGATCACAGCTACCGAATTTGAATTTGGGATGGACCAGGGTGCCTACACCTTCGGTGGTGATGATATCATTACCAAACAGGTTCGTTTTGCATTCTTTCCCTATAATGTACCAAACGTGGCAGGTATATCACGCATAGCAATCACCAATCATAACTATGGTACCGCATATCGCAGTTACGGATCTCCTCAGGCATTCACCATGAGTGAGGCACTCATGGATATGCTGGCAGAGAAAGCCGGTATAGATCCCTTTGAGTTCCGCTGGAGGAATATTGCACGCGAAGGTGAACTGAATCTTAACAGCAGACCATTCAGGCTATATCCGATGGAAAAGATGATGGAGATGCTGAAGCCTCATTATGACAAAGCTGTTAAAGAGGCTAAGGAAAAAGACACCCCCGAGGTACGTCGTGGGGTTGGTCTTGCATGGGGCGGCTTCAACGTTACAGAAGGAGCAACAGACAGTGCTACCATTCACCTGGAACTTAATCCAGATAATACTGTCACCAAATACGACACCTGGCAGGAACTTGGTCAGGGTGGCGATGTCGGGTCACTGATGGTTACCCTCGAGGCGCTTAAACCTCTCAAGCTTACCCCTGAGCAGATCAGGCTCGTACAGAGCGATACCAAGCTGTGCCCCGACAGTGGTATGTCGGCAGGAAGCCGCTCACACTACATGAACGGTCATGCCACCATCATCGCAGCTGAGAAACTGCTCAAGGCAATGCGTAAGGACGATGGCACATACAGGACATATGATGAGATGGTTAGGGAAAACATACCTGTAAAATACGAAGGCAAATATATGACCATCGTAACACCAGGCCTCAGTCGTCTTGATCCTAACACAGGCATCGGCGACCCGACACCTGCATTCACCTATGCTCTTAACATGGCCGAGGTTGCTGTTGACACTAAGACAGGCAAGACAACGGTTACCCGCTTTGTATGCGTTGCCGATGTAGGAAAGATCGGAAACATCGATGCAGTGAACGGACAGGCTTATGGAGGCATCTCTCATAGTATCGGCTTTGCACTCTCGGAAAACTACGAGGATGTGAAAAAACATACCAATATTGCAAGCAGCGGTGTACCTTACATCAAGGATATTCCGGATGACATAATCATGCTCTACCATGAGAGTGATGATAAGACCGGTCCTTTCGGATCATCGGGTGCATCGGAAGCATTCCAGGCATCAGGCCACGTAGCGGTTCTCAATGCAATATACAATGCCTGCGGAGTAAGAATTTACGAGATGCCGGCTACAAAGGAAAAGGTTAAAGAAGGCCTCGATATTATTGCAGCAGGAGGTAAGATCAATCCGCCGAAGAAGTATTATCTTGGTCCTGACCTTTACGATGAGCTTGAAGAGATCGTGGCCAACCCGGTTCCTTACGGTGGCATCGACTTCTTCAAACCTCTCGGAGGCAAGGGAGAAAGATTCTTTTAAGAGCTTTTATGGCATATACAAACGAACTGGTAGCAGAATGCCTGCAATTTGAGCAGGCATTTTGCACTGCCGTATGCCCCTTCAATCTCGATATCCGCGATCTGATAGGGAAGCTTCAGCAGGGCCGGTTTAATGTTGCATACAAAACCTACCAGAATGTCGTTGGCTTTCCGGGTATTGTATCTGCATTATGCCCCGAGCCATGTAAGGACGTTTGTGCACTCAGGGATGCCGGAGGGTCAATATCCATCAGGATGCTTGAAAAAGCAACCATGGATCATGCCCGTAATACCGAGCCTGATCAGTATAATATGCCAATAAAAGATAAGAATGTTGCAATTATTGGCGGCGGCGTTAGCGGGCTGGCATGCGCTCTGCGTCTTACCACAAAGAAATATAACGTAACAATATTTGAAAAGAGCGATCGGCTGGGTGGTCACCTGAATCAACTGCCCGGTTCAGAGTTATTTATGGCTGATATTGAAAAGCAGTTTACCTACGAAAAATACCAGCTTCATCTTAACACCGAAATCCAAAACCTCGATGATCTTAAATTTGACGCCATCTATGTAGCTACCGGCAGGGATGGCTCCGATTTTGGGCTTACTTCAGTTGCTGAAGGGGCTCTGGCAAGCAGCCGGGAAGGAGTATTTATGGGTGGGTCACTTTCCGGTGCCGATACCATGCATGCAATTGCCCACGGACTAAATGTTTCAACGTCAATCGAGATATTTCTCAAGACCGGCAGCATGAGCCACCCTCAGCCGGAGTCAGGAACAAAGCTGACATACGACGCCATCAGGATTGTTGAGTCTGATCCGGTTAAACCACATGATGGAAATACCTTCACAAAAGAAGAAGCTGTTGCTGAGGCAAAACGATGCCTGAAGTGCACATGCGATGCATGCGTTTACTATTCTCCCCTTCTTAACTATTTTAAGAAGTTTCCAAGAAGGGTTACCGAAGAGGTCGAAGTGACAATTACGCCCAGTACCCTCGACGGGGCAGGCACCGTTGCCACCAGACTTATCTCAACATGCAACCACTGTGGGCTTTGCAAGGAAGTATGCCCAAAAGATATCGACACAGGAGAGTTCCTCCTCAGAAGTCACCGCACAATGAGAGAAAAAGGTGCGATGCCATGGGCTTTCCATGAGTTTTACCTGCGCGATATGGAATTCTCGGATAACGAAGCTTCTCTGATCAGAAAGTCACCGCTGAGTGAAAAAAGTAGCTACATGTTTTTCCCGGGTTGCCAGCTGGGTGCATCAAATCCCGAATATGTAACAAAGAGTTATAAGTTTCTTACCGAGAATTATCCTGAGACAGCACTTATGTTAAGCTGCTGCGGGGCTCCGGCCGAGTGGGCAGGCGATGTTCCGCTCCACACCCGCGCTATCGACAGGATCAGAAACGAATGGGCAGGCTTCGGTAAACCAACAGCTATACTTGCCTGTCCGACATGCAAACAAATGTTCCAGCGTTATCTGCCGGAAATTAAGACCATCTTCCTTTACGACCTCATGGAAGAATGTAACTTTTCTTTGAACCATCATTTTAATAAAGAAAAGGCATCGGTTTTTGACCCTTGTGCAAGCCGCAATGAGCCACTGCTTCAGAACACTATACGAAAAATTGCTGCCAGAGCCGGCTTCTCTCTTGAGCCACTACCAATGGAGGGAAAGATGGCCGAGTGCTGCAGCTACGGAGGACAGGTAGCAATAGCCCACCCGCCATATACCAGCCAGATGATACAGAAAAGGGTCGGTCAGAATAGTAACCCTTATATCACCTATTGTTCCAACTGTCGTGATATCTTTGTATCAGCAGGTAAAAAGAGCTGGCATATTCTTGACATCATCTTTGGCATAAAGACTGATGGGCGTAAAGAGCCGACTATTTCAGAGAGAAGAGCCAACCGGCTGCAGCTTAAAGAGCAGATGCTCAAAGAATTCTGGAAAGAAGAGATGAAAGAAGAAAAGCCCGGCATAAAGCTCCTTGTCTCTGAACAGCTCAGAGAGAAGCTTAACAGGAATATGATCCTTG
>Ga0209099_1001852_pt1 | contig 19957 bp, 15 predicted proteins | sample AD_JPNHW2_MetaG_FD_184430 | JGI IMG/M metagenome (GOLD analysis project Ga0209099, IMG submission 184430) | Active sludge microbial communities of municipal wastewater-treating anaerobic digesters from Japan - AD_JPNHW2_MetaG (SPAdes) (version 2) | ecosystem: Engineered > Bioreactor > Anaerobic... | reverse complement strand
TTGACCTGCTGGGCATTCATGCCGCTCGCGCCGGTGTAAAGGCCGCGTATCATCCGGGTTATTCCCTCCATCTACGTTTTCGGCAGGGAAGGGCGGGGGGATTAGGGGAGAAGGCACGGAAGGAGAGGGGAAAGACACCGAAGGCACGGTTTGGAGAAGAAGGGGGACACGGAAGACACGGACGAAAAAGGGAGAAGGCACGGAAGGAGAAGGGAAGGTACGGAAGGAGAGGGGAAGACGGGGGACACCGAAGGCACGGACGAGGAGAAGGGGAAAGAGGACACGGAAAGCACCGAAGAAGAGGGAGAGAAGACACGGAAAGAGAGATGAGGGCGGGGGCTGCCAGGGGCGGCCGCCTGCGGCAGGGGTCTGGCCCCTGACCGTAATGGCGGCAGGGAGGGCTGACGCCGCGCGGGGGGCAGCGAGAGGGGCGGGTCAGCCCTTGAAGTCGCCCTTGTCCTCGGAGTCGATTTCCTTGAGGAAGATGCGGTTGTAGCGGCCGGAGTGGGGGACTTCGTGCTTGCCGGGGGCGTAGGTCTCATAGAGGAAGAAGAGGACGTCGTCGAGGTCGTCCTTGATGTCGCAGCAGGAGTAGCGGTAGTAGAGGCGGTCCTTGTGCTTCTCGACGATGGCTCGGAGCTTCTCGTCCTTCTCGAGCTCGAAGTCCGTCGATTCGCGGATGATGGCGCGGAGTCCGCCGTACCAGGAGCGGGCGCAGCGGAAGAGGAAGAGCTTCCCCTTCTCGTCGCGGTAATAGAGCTCGGCCACGCCGCCGACGGCGGGCACGATCTTGTGGATCTCGTACTTGTCGGCCTTGTAGAGGGGCGACCACCTGACGGTGAAGTAGCCGTCGTCGTCTTTTTCGGCGCTGGTGATCACGTAATCGAGGCGATACTCCATGGGGCGAGGATACACTCTATGGGCCCGAGTTGCGAGAGGAGGTGGAGGCGGCCTTGCCCGGGGCGCATATTACCGGTTTAGGAGCGCGGGACCGGGCGCTGGGGCCGTCCGGGGCCGCAGTCGGGCTTTTTGCCTGAAAGTATCCTCAGGGTCGGCCTTCGCGTCATTGACACTTGGGGCCTCCTCCGGGATACTGAAGACCCATGAAGAAGCTAATCTTCGTGACGGGCGGTGTCTGTTCTTCCCTCGGCAAGGGTGTGACGGCCTCCTCGATCGGCGCTCTCATGGAAGCGCGCGGACTCATCGTGCGCATGGTCAAGATCGATCCCTATCTCAACGTGGATGCGGGAACGATGAGCCCCTACCAGCACGGCGAGGTCTACGTCACGGACGATGGCGCCGAGACGGACCTCGACCTCGGGAACTACGGCAGGTTCACCGCCTCACCCCTCTCCAAGGCCAATTCGATCACGACCGGCCAGGTCTACCAGTCGGTCATCAACAAGGAACGCGAGGGCCGCTACCTCGGCCGGACCGTCCAGGTCATCCCCCACATCACCGACGAGATCAAGGCGAGGATCCTCGCGCCGGGCAAGGACCCGGACGTGGACATCACCATCGTCGAGATCGGCGGCACGGTGGGCGACATGGAGTCCATCCCCTTCCTCGAGGCGGCCCGCGAGCTCATCCACGAATACGGCAAGCAGAACGCGGTTTCCGTCCACGTGACCCTCATCCCGACGGTCTCGGGCGGCGAGATCAAGACGAAGCCCTCGCAACACGCGGTGAAGGAGCTCCAGGAAGTCGGCATCCAGCCCGACGTCCTCGTCTGCCGCTCGGCCCTTCCGCTCGAGGAAGGCGTGAAGCGCAAACTCTCCGGCTTCACCAATGTCGAATTCGAGGGCATCATCAGCGCTCACGACGTGAAGCCGACCATCTACGAGATCCCCCTCCTCTTCCACGACCAGGGCCTCGACGCCTTCCTCCTCAGGAAGATGGGCATCGAGAGCCGCCACGCGGATCTGCGGGCCTGGAAGGAAGTGGTCCGCAAGTTCAAGGAGCCCAAGGTCACGGCCCGGATCGGCGTCGTGGGCAAGTACATGGAGCTCGCGGATTCCTACAAGTCCGTCTGGGAGGCCCTCTACCACGGCGGCATAGCGAACGAGGCGGCCGTCGAGATCGTCAAGATCGACTCCTCGAAGCTCGAAGGCATCGCCGGCGAAGCCGGCGAGGGAGCCGACCTCGACGCCGTCCTCGGCGCGGTGGACGGCATCCTCGTGCCCGGCGGCTATGGCCAGCGCGGGACCACGGGCATGGTGGCGGCCGCGCGTTGGGCGCGCGAGCACAAGGTGCCCTACTTCGGCATCTGCCTCGGCCTCCAGATCATGGTCATCGATACGGCGCGCAACCTCCTCGGCTGGGCCGATGCCGATTCCTCGGAGTTCAATCCCGACTCCACGCATCCCGTCGTCAGCCTCCTCGAGGAGCAGGTGGACGTGAAGAACTACGGCGGCACGCAGCGCCTCGGCAAGAGCGAGTCCGTCCTCAGGGAAGGGACCCTCGTGCGCGCGGCCTATGGCGCCGAGCGCATCCTCGAGCGCCACCGCCACCGCTACGAGGTCTCGAACGCCTACCGCGCCGACCTCGAGAAGTCCGGCCTCAAGATCGCCGCCCTCACGCCCGACGGCAGCCTTGTCGAGTGCATGGAGTGGGCGGGCCATCCCTGGGGCCTCGGCGTGCAGTTCCATCCCGAATTCAAGTCCGGCCCGATCAACCCGGCGCCGCTGTTCCGCAGCTTCATAGGCGCGAGCATCGCGAACCGGGCCGGCCGGAAGGGCCATGCCTCGAAGTGAGGTGAGGGCCGGCGTTCGAGGTTCGATCGCGATCCTCCTCGTCCTGGTCCTCGCGTCGGCCTGCTCCTTCAACTACGAGGGAGCAAATGCCTCGGCCGGTGCGGAGCTTCCCGACGCCGTCTTCCACGACTTTGACCACAACGTCTACATGGCCGGCATGAAGGTCCTCTCCCTCCATGCCGGCCTCGCCGAGTCCTACGACAAGGACGGGCGCATGGTCCTCCATGACGTCGACTTCAGTTCCTATAGCCGCGGCTCGGGCGCCCTTGCCGCAGAGGGCCATGCCGAATCCGCCGTCTTCCACAGCGAGACACAGGATGCCGAGTTCTCGGGCTCCATTACGATCCATTCGACCCAGGAGGACGCGAGCCTCAAGGCCGAGTATCTCGAGTGGAAGGGCTCCGAAAAGACGCTGTCGGGCGGCATCGACCGCTCCGTCACCGTGACGCGGGGCGACGGAAGCTGGCTCCGCGGCGCGGGCTTCGTCGCCGACTCGCGGAGGCGGAGCTTTTCCTTCCGCGAATCCGTCGAAGGCGCCTTCGTATCGCCCGAGGGCGAGAGCGCCGGCGGCGCCACCGCGGGCGCCGTCCAGCCCGAGGGCGGCGCAAAGGGCGGTGGCAACGCAGCCGAGGGCGGCGGTCAATGAGGAAGCTCCCCGCCTTCACGCTCCATGTTCTTCTGGCCTTTGTCTTCCTCGCAGCGATGCCCGCAGCGTCGGCCTTCGCGGAAACCTTCGTCTTCTCCGCCGACAGCGTGACGAGCAGCATGGTCGAGGGCAAGGAGAGGACGGTCCTTTCAGGCCGGGCCAAGGTGAAGAGCGGTACCCTCAGCATCGAGGCGGACAGGATCGAGCTCTCGGGCAAGGATTTCTCCCTCCTCGAGTGTACGGGCTCCGTGCGCGCCGTCGATGACGAGGAAGGCCTCCGGATCGAGACGTCCCACCTCCTCTATGACCGCAAGAAGAAATTCTCGCACATGGACGGGAACACCGTCATCGAGGATCTCAAGAACCGCGTGGTCCTCAAGGCCCGCTGGGTCGACAATGACGGCTCCTCCAGGGTCCTGGTCGCGGAGGTGAGCGTCCGCATCCTCAAGGACGACCTCTCCTGCCGCGCCGAATACGCGATCTACCGCCGCGACGAGAAGGCCCTCGAATTGACCGGCGCGCCGGTTGCCTACAAGAACGGCGACGAGTACCGCGCGACCCGCATCGTGATCAACACCGATACCGAGGACGTCCGCCTCGAGGGGACCGTGCAGGGAACCCTCACGACGGGCTCCAAGTCCGGCGACACTGACAAGACGGGGGCCGCCCCGGCCGCTTCGCCTGCTCCGGGGCCCGCGGCGTCTGCCGATGGCAGTGCCGGCGGCAGCGCCGGCGGCACAGCCCCGACCGCTCCCGGTGCGACGGCCACGGGCGGCGGAGGAAGCCAATGAACGAAGAGCTCGAAGCGGGCAAGCCCGGCACCACGATGGGCGAGGCTGGTTTGCCCGATATGCCCGGCGCCGACTGTGCGGTCGGGATAGCCGAAGCCCCCGAGGCGGAAAGGGTCAGGCCCCGCCATGTCCTCGAGGTCCAGGGCCTCCGCAAGCTCTACGGCAAGAAGTGCGCCGTGGACCACGCGACCTTCTCCATGGACACCGGCGAGATCACCGGCCTCCTCGGGCCGAACGGCGCGGGCAAGACAACGGTCTTCTACATGATCGTGGGCTTCATCCCGCCCACGGCCGGCAGGGTCCTCCTCGACGGCGTGGACATCACGGCCCTCCCCATGTACAAGCGGGCGAGGCTCGGCATCTCCTACCTGCCCCAGGAGCCCTCGGTCTTCCGCAAGCTTTCCGTGGAGCGCAACATCCTCGCCGTCCTCGAGACGAGGGCCGACCTCTCCGCGGCCGAACGGGCGAAGACCCTCGAGGGCCTCCTCGAGGAATTCGGCATCGGTCACATCAGGAAGCAGCCGGCCTACACGCTCTCGGGCGGCGAGCGCCGCAGGACGGAGATCGCGAGGGCCCTCGCCATAGAGCCCAAGTTCCTCCTCCTCGACGAGCCCTTCGCCGGCATAGACCCCATCGCGGTCCATGAGCTCAAGGGTATAGTCCGCAGCCTCTCGGAATCCGGCATCGGCGTCCTCATCACCGACCACAATGTCCGCGACACCCTCGAGATAACCCACCGGGCCCATGTCATCAACGTGGGGCGCATCGTGGTCTCGGGCGACCGCGAGGAGGTCCTGGCGAGCGAGATGGCGCGGCGCATCTACCTCGGCGAGGAATTCCGGATGTAGAAAGCCGGCCTTGCCTGTTCTCATCGGCCGATGGTAGTATCAGGAGCTCCAATTCAAGAGAGAAGGAACCACAGCATGCAGGAAGAAGTCAGGAAAGACGCAGATAGTCCCGATGAAATATCCCTCATAGATATTGTCATGCCTCTCGTCCGTCACTGGAAGGCCATGGCGGCAGTCGCCCTCTGCGGCTTCGTGATCCTGGCGGCCGTCTTCCTCGTCAAACCTCGTCCCTTGACCGTGACGGTCGACTTTTCCACGGCTCCCGTCACCTATCAGAATTACCAGGCGGCGGTCAACCTGTTGGGCGATTCGGACAACCAGAAGCTCTTTTTCACCAAGGATCGACTTGGGGTCGATCCCGATTCCTACTTCGTGGGCCGGGAATCGCATGATTCCACCGTCGGCCTCAAGTACTTCGACATCTCCTATCCCGCGCCCTATCTGGCGAAAGACAATATCGACCTGTTCAGGGGCTACTTCGATTCCAGCAGGCGGCTCAATCAGTCACCCCAGGGGGACTTTTCAATCTCCTTCTCTTCGAACAACCGCGACAAGAACCTTGCCAAGTCGATCGCGGCCTCGTTGGTCGGCGACTACCTGCCCGCCTGCTGGGACAAGGCGCTCTTCAGGGAGCTGGTCGAGTCCAAGAAGCAGAGCAGCCGGGTGATGACCACCGATATCGCCGCGCTGCAGATCGAAAGGAACCGCCTTGTCGGCACCATAGCCCTCCTCGAGCAGTTCCAGCGCGAATTTCCCTCGCTCATCAGGACCAACCTGACCCTGACCGACAACATGATGCCCGTCGAAGTCCAGCTCATGAACGCCCGGCAGCGGATGAAGACCATAGACGACTCCATGAAGGACTACACCCTGTCCCTGGTCCGCTTCGCCGCCTGGCAGAAGTTCACGACCTCCATCGATGCCCTCGATATCGCCACCATAGACAAGAAGGGCTTCCAGCTCTATTGCCAGAAATGCAACGAGATCTGCGAGGACTCCTTTGCCGTCGATCCGACCTTCATCCAGAGCGGAGCCGCCAGCGACGTCGAGGTGAAGGCCATCCTCGATTCGGAAAAGACCTACCTGTCCGATCTTAGCCGGCAGATGCTCCTTTCGGTCGATCATGACATCAAGGTTGACCGTATCGAAGTGCTCGCGGACAAACGCAGCATGAAGACCCTGGTGGTCGCGGCGGTGGGCATCGTCTTCCTCGCCATACTCAGCGCATACCTCGTCCAGGCCGTTTCCTCGATAAAAAAGAAGATTTCGGAAGAGTGAAACCGGGCATCGCGGGAAGTCCCAGGGCTTCCCGCGAGGGCCTCGAGTCCTTGACGATGCACGGCCGGTTTTATATACTGTCCCAGTTCAGGCAGGGGCTTGCCCCATGCCACGTTGTTTTACCTCCTTTTTACCTCCATTAACGGCCAGCGCGTCGGTTTTTTCTTTTGTTGACGCCGAAAATGCGCTGTGCTACAGTATTATTGCCCGTACGGGATTCCACATCATCACCATTTTCTCTCTATGGACGACAGATGCGCTATTTTGACACTCACGCCCACATCGGGCTCATCTTCGATGACCCGATCGAACAACTCCTCGTCTGTCAGCAGGCCAAGCAGGTCGGCGTTACGAGGATCGTCAGCATCTGCAACAGCCTCATGGACTTCAAGCAGGTGTACGAGAATCTCAAGACCGCCGAGCATGTCTACCATGCCGTCGGTGTGTCTCCCTCCGAGGTCCAGAACCCCGGCAAGGACTGGGCCCGCACCATCGAGGAAGCCGCGAAGCTGCCCCGCGTGATCGCCTTGGGCGAGATAGGTCTCGACTACTTCCACAAATACGGCGACCGCAAGAGCCAGATCGAGCTCTTCATCGAAGAGCTCGAGCTCGCAGCCCGCCTCAATTTGCCCGTGATCATCCACAACCGCGAGGCGGGCAAGGATGTCCTCGACATCCTCCGTGACCGTCTGCCCTCAGCGGGCGGCGTCATGCACTGCTATTCCGAGGACGCCGAGTACGCCGAGCGCGCCCTCGAGCTCAATCTCTATTTCTCCTTCGCGGGAAACCTCACCTACCGGAACGCCCGCAACCTCCACGATACGGTGCGCGTCCTGCCGCTCGACCGCATCCTCATCGAGAGCGAGGCGCCCTTCATGGTGCCGGCGGATTACCGCGGCAAGCGCAACAAGCCCGAGTACCTGCCCTCGACCGCGGGCTTCCTCGCCGAGCTCCTGGAGATGGATCCCGAGGAAGTGAGCGAGACCGTCTACCAGAACGCCTGCAGGTTCTTCAGGCTCGATCCGGCCTAAGAACAGCCGCCATAGGATTCACCACGGAGACACGGAGATACGACCACGGAGATCACGGAGGAAGAGGTAAGGGAATAGGAATTGGGAAGACGAAGAAATCCCTATCCCGACTTCCTTTCCTTTTTCTCCGTGATCTCTGCCTTCTCTCCGTGATCTCCGTGGTGAATCGTTTGAAGGCCTGAAATGCCAGCCAATTACCATCACCCAGTCAGGGTCGGGGGCGTGGAGCTGCCCGGCAACCTCTTCCTCGCGCCGGTGGCCGGCTACTCCGACGCGGCCTTCAGGTCGGTCTGCGTGGACGAGGGGGCCGACCTCTGCTTCACCGAGATGGTGAGCTCCGAGGCCCTCACGCGGGGCCACGCGAAGACGAAGAGTCTCCTCGAGCGGGCCGAGAACGAGAGGATCTATGCCATCCAGCTCTTCGGTTCCAGCCCCGAGGTCCTGGGCAAGGCCTGCGAGCTCGTCCTGCCCTGGCGTCCCGTCGTCGTCGACCTCAACTGCGGCTGTCCCGTGCCCAAGATCGTGAAAGCCGGCGCGGGCTCGGCCCTGATGCGCGATCCTGAGCTCCTCGGCCGCATCGTCGAGGCGATGGCAGCGGCGCTCAGGCCTTCGGGGATTCCCCTCACGGTGAAAATCAGGCTCGGCTGGGACTCGTCCTCGGTGAACTGGCGGGAGGTCGCCGAGACCGCGGTGCGCTCCGGGGCCGCGGCCATCACCCTCCACGCGAGGACGAGGGCGCAGGGCTACTCGGGCACGGCCGACTGGGCCGCGATACGCGATCTTGCTGCCTGCCTTCCCGTGCCGGTCTTCGGTTCGGGCGACATCTTCAGCGCTGCCGCGGCGAGGCGTTTCATGGAGGAGAGCGGCGCGGCCGGCGTGATGGTCGCGCGCGGGGCCATGGGTAACCCCTTCATCTTCCGCGAGGCGAGGGCCGCCCTCGAAGGCCTTCCGCCGCCCCACCTCGGAGCGCGCGAACGAGTGGCCACGGCGAGGCGCCACCTCGGGCTTTCCGTGCGCTTCCTCGGCGAGCGGACTGCCTGTGTGGAATTCCGCAAGCAGTTCTGCTCCTATACCAAGGGCAGCGTGGCTGGCGCAGAGCTCCGGAAGGAAGCGGTCCGCTGTTCGACGGTGGATGAATTCGAGGCCCTGTTCGGACGCTGGCTCGAACGGGCGGGCGAGTCCGGAGAATAGCCGCTCACCTCCCTCCCTTGCGTGCTATACTCCCCCGGAGAATCAGGCACCGGAGGCTCTGCAATGAAGTCGCTAGCCGTGATATACGGAACCGCTGACCATGAAGTGCGCTTCAAGGCGAGGGTTTTCTTCTACACCCTCGTATCCCTCGCTTCGGCAATCCTCATCTACCTTGTCCTGCAGGCCGTCCTTGGAACCCTGAGCGCAGCCGATGTCGCCCTCGCGGCCCTGGCCGTCATCCTCGTCGCCTGCGTGGCTTTTCTGCGCCGGGGCAAGTACGACGCTTCCGTCCTCGTCGCCTGCTTCTCCTTCCTCGGCCTCGCCTTCGCGGCGATCTGGCTCGCGGGCTACGAGGGGCGCTACTCCCTCGGCAACAACGCCGCCCTCCTCATCACGATCTACCTCGTGTTCACGGTCTTCGTGCGCGGTCGACTCCTGCCCATACTCGTGGGCGCCGGAGCCGCAGGCCTCTATGTCGGCACGGCGGCGGTCTGGGCCGCGAGCGGCGCGATGGACACCTCCACGGCCTCGGCCTTCGAGCAGATGGTCATGCCCACGGTCATCCTCGTCTTCGGCTTTGTCATGGCCATCCTCGTCCGGCTGATCTTCCGCCGCGTGAACCTCGAGTTCCGCCGGCAGATCGACCTCGTCGAGGCCGAGCGAAAGCGCGGTTCCGAGCTCATCTCGGGCATCGCCGTCCAGCTCGACCGCTCGAGCGAGCTCCTCGCGAACGCCGAGTCGACGGCCGCGGCGAGCGTCGAGATCGAGGAGAACCTCCGATCGATGAAGGAAAGGATCCAGGACCTGGGCTCCCGCTTCGGCACCTCGCGGGCGGCCCTCGAGCGGATCAGGGAAAGCCTCGAGACCCTGGGCGGCCATGCGACGGAACAGTCCCGCGTGGTGGAGGGCTCGGCCGCGGCCGCAGCGAGGATGTCAGGCATCGTGGACGGCGTCTCCTCCGTCGTCAACGCGAACGCCGAGGCGATTTCGGGCCTCCGGACGGCAGCCCGAGGCGGGGCGGAGTCGATCGAGGAAACCGACCGCTCCTTCCGGGAGGCCTCGCGGCATATCCAGGCCATCGGCGAGATGGCCACCATCATCGGCGGCATCGCGAACCAGACCGACCTCCTCGCCATGAACGCGGCCATCGAGGCCGCCCATGCAGGCGAGGCGGGCAAGGGTTTCGCGGTCGTGGCCGAGGAGATCCGCAAGCTGGCCGAGACCGCGGCCTCGAGCGCCGAGACCATCGAGCGGAGCCTGCGTGACCTCCTCGAGGCCTTCTCCGCCACGGGCGACCGCGTCCGCGATTCGGGCGCGGCCTTCGAGCGGGTCCAGGGCGACGTGGACAGGGTAGGCGAATCCTTCTCCGGCATCCTCGGCGCCACGGGTGAGCTCGCCTCGGGATCGAGCCTCATAAACCGCTCGGCCGAGGACATCGGCAACTCCTCCTCCGGCATCAGGGGGAACATCGACGACGTCTCGAAAGCCTCGGCCCAGCTCTTCGACGACATCTCGAAGATGGCTGACGCGATGTACGAAATATCATCGGGCATGGACGAGATCTCGGAGGGCACCGTCGAGATCCGGGACGCCGTGTCGGGCATCCGCCTTCTCTCCCGCGAGCTCAAGGAGAGGACGGCCGAGCTGCAGAAGGCGATCTAGGGACGGCGCGGGCGGCGTTGACGGCGTTGACGGCGGGACGTTCGCGGTAGGGCGCCCGCCAGCCGCGCGGGGCCGCCGTCTAGTTGCCCGAATCCTTGAGGTACTGGGCCAGTCTGGCGGCGAGTTCCTCTCCGGGGCGACTGGCCTGGGCCTGCGGCTTTGACGTCGCGTCGAGGAGCCAGCCCGAGACGACCGAGGCCTCGAGGCGCGGCCAGTCGGCGGGCAGGGCTCCGGGCACCGAGAGGCCTTCCGCCGGCGGCAGGTGGCCGACGAGGGACGAGTAATACTGGGGGAAGATGCGCTCGGTCACGGTGCGGACGGAGGAGAAGCCGCCGGCGATGCCGAAGGAGCCCTCCATGGAGCGGGTAGTCCTGGCGGCCTCGAGCATGGCTTTCTGGCCGTCCTCGGAGTAGAACCACTTGAGGAAGGTTTCGGCTGCCGACTTGTCGTGCGCCGCCCTCGGGATGCCCGCGTTCACCACGTTGGACGACACAGGGATGAGGCCGGCCTCGGCGTACCAGCGGTAGTCGAGGCCCGCCCGCTTTTCCTGGGGCGCGAGGAAGAGGTCCGAGGCCTTCATGTAGGCGAAGAGGGCGCGGCCCTCGGCTATGTACTTGTAGGGCGGGGTATAAAGGTACTTGAACTGGAAATCGTCTTCGGTCGCGGCCGTCCCGTTCGTCTGCGCGGACCAGGACCGCAGCGATGACACGGCGCGGTCGAGGCTCTCCTCGTTCCAGGAGAGGGGGCGACCTTCCCTGAATGCCGCGCCGAGGGCCCAGGCCGCCGTGACGAGGAAATCCGGATTCCAGCGGGGCGAGAAGCCCATCCGGGTATAGGCGCCGGACTTCGACTGGTTGAAGGCGGCCGATTCCTTCCGTAAATCCTCCAGGCCGAGGAGGAATTTGCCGGAGGCGTTGGCCTCTCCTCCTTGCCGGTAGACGATGGCCGGAAGGTCGAAGGACACGGGGAGGAGGAGCTGCCTCCCGCCCGAGTTCCCCTCGGCGAGGAGGGCGGGGTAGAATGCGGCCTGGTTGACGGTGAGCTCTCCGAAGAGGTAGTCGAGGGCCTGGAAGCGGTCGCGCAGGCCCGAGGCCTTGAGGTAGCGTCCCACGACGAGGTCGGGTGAGGAGCCCGGCGCCTTGAGCGCTTCGGCGAGGTCGGCCTTCCATTCGACGGCCACGCGGTAGCTCGATTGCGAGGCGTTGAAGAGTTCGGCGTAGAGGGCGAGCTCGGGGCTATCGGTCCAGATCACCGCGGGGCGCGCGCTTGTCGCGTCGCAGGACGAGAGGGAGAGGGCAATGGCGAAGGTTGCGGCGAGGGCCAGGACGGCGAGGCCGGGGCCGCGTGCGGATCTGCGGGGCATGGCCTTACGATAGCCCGCGCCGCGCGGTCGGCGCAAGCCAAGGGGGCGGGAACGAACAAGGAGTCGCGCTTCAATCGCCATGGCGAACGCCTTGTCGAACGGCATGGCGGGAGGGTCTGGCGCCTCGGGCTGGACGGCGGCTTCGGCTGCCCTAACCGGCCATCCCTCGGCATGGGCGACGGCCGCGGCCCGGGCGGCTGCATCTACTGCCCGCCTTCCGCCGCCCGTGCGCCCTACCTCGAACCGGTCGCGTTGGGCGACAGCGCTTCGGGCGCAGCCGGCCTCCCACCGATCGCCGTACAGGCGAGGGCGGCCCTGGGCTTTGCGCGCAGGCGCTACGGCGCGAAGCTCTTCTTCCCTTACTTCCAGGCCTTCTCGTCCACCTATGCGCCTGTCGAGGTGCTCGAAGCGCGTTACGGCGAGGCCATCGCGGCCGTGGAGGAGGCCCTGCCCGGCTCGGTGCGCGGCCTCGTCGTCTCGACGCGGCCCGATTGCGTCGACGCCGCGATCGCCGACCTTCTCGAGTCCTACGCGGACAGGGGCCTCGAGGTCTGGGTCGAGCTCGGCCTCCAGAGCGGGGTCGATGCGACCCTCGCCAGGATACGCCGCGGCCACACCGTCGCCGATTTCATCGCAGCCTGCCGCCTCCTCGCGCGGCCCGGCATCAGGGTCGCCGCCCACCTCATCCTGGGCCTTCCCTTCGAGGATCGCGCGGCGATGCTCGAAGGGCCGCGCATCGTGGCCGATCTCGGGCTCGCCGGCGTCAAGTTCCATGACCTTCATGTGCCGCGCGGCTCGGCCCTCGCCGCCGAATACCTTTCCGGAGAAATCGCCCTTCTCTCCATGGACTCCTATCTCGGGATCCTTGCTGATGCCGTCGAGCTCCTCGACCCCTCGACAGAGATCCTGAGGCTGGGCACCGATACGCCCCCGGCCCGGCGCATCGCGCCGCGACATGCCTTCGACAAGCGCCTCCTCTATGAACGCCTCGAGGGACTCCTCGAGACGAGGGGGACGCGACAGGGAAGCGCCAGGGCCGGCCATCGCCCCTGATTCGACCCTGAAACGGGCCGGTCATCCGGACTCGATCGCCCTGATCCCGAAAAAAGCCCGGATCAAAGCCGACTGACGATAGCGCAGATCCTGTCGATGCGATATAATCCCACCGACATGCAACTCAAGAACCCGGAGATCTTCTCGCTCATAGAGTCGATCGGCGAACACTACCGCACCAACATCTCGAACCGCTTCACGCGGAGGGCCCTTACGGCGATGAGCCTGGATCCGGGCAGCTGGAACCTCATCGAAGAGCTGACCGAGAAGGTCGACAACTACCGTTACCAGGGCTACCACCTGGACGAACTTTACGGGCAGATCCTCGCGATGGCCAGGTTCATTTACCAGGCAAAGCGCGAGATAGCCCCCAACCTCAGGTATACGGCCTCTTCCGGTACCATGGGCGGCCACGTGAGCGAGTCGGACCGCGTCTTCAGGGACATGGCGGTGAACAACTTCATGCCCAACCTCACGATCCTCGCCGACAAGATCAATGAGCTCTACGTGAAGGTCGCGGCCATCGACAAGGCTGCGGCCGGCCAGAAGTCGCCCGTCTACTCGCAGCTTGCCGAGCTTCAGGAAATCGGCAGGTACCTCGTCGAGTAGTCGCCTGCGGGACCCGGGCCCGCCTTGACAAGACAGGGTCTTTTCCGTAAATTGGATTACCACATTCGTTGGAGCGGTGTCCGAGCGGTTTAAGGAGACGGTCTTGAAAACCGTTGTACCGAAAGGTACCGTGGGTTCGAATCCCACTCGCTCCGGGTTGTGTGGAGGGTCATTCGGAGAGATGCGAGAGCGGCCGAATCGGGCTCCCTGCTAAGGAGTTATACCCCTAAAGGGTATCGGGGGTTCGAATCCCCCTCTCTCCGCAAAAGGTAATAATTATGGACGCGCGGGGGATTCGAACGCGAACCGATAGGTTCGATGACCTCGCCGACCGCAGGGAGGGAAAGGCGACACGACGTCGCCGACAGAGGGCGAAGGCGGGACCGAGGAGCCATCAGGACGATGGCGACGAGGACCGAATCCCCCTCTCTCCGCTTTTTTAATTTTTGGTTTGCGAGTCGAGGCAATAGCTCAGCTGGATAGAGCATCAGATTGCGGATCTGAAGGTCGGAGGTTCGAATCCTCTTTGCCTCATTTTTCATTGGAGAGATGCGAGAGCGGTTGAATCGGGCGGTCTCGAAAACCGTTAAACCCGTAAGGGTTTCGGGGGTTCGAATCCCCCTCTCTCCGGTAATGTGATTGAGCCGGTTGTGTAATTGAGCAATCAAGCATCCTGACAGCTGTCTTGATTCGGCATGTGAAGTAAAAATGGATCCTTGTTCGGAGAGATGTCCGAGTGGTCGAAGGTGCACGATCGGAAGTCGTGTGTGCTGGAAACAGTACCGAGGGTTCGAATCCCTCTCTCTCCGTAAAAAAACCGACTTCGAACGCCTGAAGCCAGGCACTGCGCAAGTCGACACCGCCCAACCCCGCCAGGTCCGGAAGGAAGCAACGGTAAGCGGTGAAAGCTGTGCCGCAGACCGCCTGGCTTCGGGCGCTTGAAGCCCCCCTCCAGCCTCCTTCCATCTTTACCCCGACGCCCCTTTACGGTACTATTCCCCCCATGCCCTATGAGATAACCGCCACCCGGAAACGCCCACAGGGTTTCGAGGAACTCGCGGGACAGGACTTCGTGTCCGCAACCCTCGAGGCCTCGCTGTCGAGCGGCCGCATCGCCCACGCCTACCTCTTCTCCGGCCCCCGCGGCTGCGGCAAGACGAGCACGGCCCGCATCCTCGCCAAGGCCCTCAATTGCGAGAAGGGCCCGACGGCCAGGCCCTGCGGCGAGTGCTCCTCCTGCAGGGCCATAGCGGCGGGATCCTCCCTCGACGTCATCGAGATAGACGGCGCCTCCAACACCTCGGTGGACAACGTCCGCCAGATCAAGGACGAGGTCCTCTTCCCGCCCAACGGCGGCCGCTTCAAGGTGTACATCATCGACGAGGTCCACATGCTCTCGATGAGCGCCTTCAACGCCCTCCTCAAGACCATCGAGGAGCCGCCGCCCTACATCGTCTTCATCTTCGCCACAACCGAGCTCCACAAGGTGCCGGCCACCATCAAGAGCCGCTGCCAGCAGTTCGCATTCCGCCTCGTGCCCATACCGACCATCAAGGGACTCCTCGCCGCGGCCGCGAAGGAGTCGGGCGCCGAGGCGGACGACGACGCCCTCCTCTGGATCGCCAAGGAATCGGGCGGCTCGCCCCGCGACGCCTATACCCTCTTCGACCAGGTGCTGGCCTTCTCCGACGGCCACATCACGGCGGCGAAGATCCGCGACAAGCTCGGCATCGTGGGCCTCGACGCGATGAACGATCTTTTCGAGAGCCTCGTCTGCCGGGGGGGCCCCTCGGCAGACGGCGCGGAACAGGCCGTGGCCGGCGGCGCCACCGCGGGCTCGGCCCGCGAAGGCCTCGAGGCCCTCGACGCGATACTCGAACGCGGCGTCTCGCCCGAGCAGCTCGTCCTCGACGCGGTCGAGTACTGCAGGGCCCTCCTCCTCCTCAAGAACGGCCTCGACCGCGAGTCCCTCCTCGGCGCCTCGCCCCAGGCCTTCAGCCCCAGGGTCCTCGAAGCGCTCAGCGCGGAGCAGATCGAGCGCGCCCTCGCCGAGCTCCTCGAGCTCCACCGCTCGATCCGTTTCACCGTGGATCCCCGCTTCGAGCTCGAGCTCGCGGCGGCGCGGCTCGCCAGGCTCCCCGACTACATCTCGGCGACCGAGCTTGCGAGGACGGTCGCCTCGCTCAGGCGGAGGATAGCGGCCGGAGGCGGCCTGCCCGCGGGCGCGGCCGCGGTTCCTGTGTCGCACAACGCGGAGCCGCGGGGCCAGGCCGGCGCCGGGAATCCGGCGCCGGAGGACAGGGCGCAGGACCCTGGCGAAAAAAAAAAGCCTGAACTCCCCAAGAGCCTGAAGTCCGCCTTCTCGAGCCTCGCCGCCATAGTCGGCGGCGTGGAGGAAGGCGCGGTCGCTTCTTCGGCCGTGGCTGTCCCCGCCTCCGCGTCGGCGCCCTGCACGGGAACCGCGGCAGGCCCTGCGGGACCCGACCCCAGGCCGGCAGGTCCCGAGCCCCTCGCCTCCGACCCCGGGCCGACCGAGGAGGAGGAGGAGGACCTCTGGGAGCCCAACCCGACCCTGCCGCCCGAGGCGGCTGGAACGGCTCCCGCATCGGAGGAAGGCGTCGCGCTCAAGAAGGCCGTCCTCGAGGCCATAGGCCGCTCGAGCCCCCTCCTCGGCACGGGCCTCGTCTCTTCCCTGCCCTGGACGGTCGATGACGGCAAGGTGGTCATACCCTTCAGGAGCGGCATGGAGGAGAGCGTCGTGAAGGGCGAGCTTCCCTCCCTCGCGCAGGTCGTCGCGAAGGTCGCGGGCAGGGCCCTCAAGGTCGAGCTCAAGGTGACGCAGTCGCAGCGACAGTCGGCGGGCGGCCAGGGGGCCGGCGCCGCGGAGGGCCCGGGAGACGCGGCAGACCTCGTGGCCCGCGTCTTCAGGGGCCAGCGGATACAGCCGAGGAATTCCGGAGGAAGCAATGGACTTTAACGACATCATGCGGATGATCAAGGATCCGCAGGCGATACAGGCCCAGGCCGAGCAGCTCAAGGCGAGGACCATGGCCCTCGAGGCCACGGGCAGCTCAGGCGGCGGCATGGTGAGAATCACCCTGAACGGCGGCTTCGAGATGAAGTCCTGCGTGATCGCGCCCGAGATCGTGGATCCCGCCGACGTGGGCATGCTCCAGGACCTCGTGCGCGCCGCCTACAACGACGCGATGGCAAAGATCCGCGAGGACCTCAACCGGGAGCTTGCAGGCGGCCTCGGCGGCATGGGCCTGCCTCCGGGCTTCCCCGGCCTGGGCGGCCTCGCGTGAAGGCTCTCGACGAGCTCGTCGACCTCCTCACCCGCCTCCCCGGCATCGGCAGGAAGAGCGCGCTCAGGGTCGCCTGGCACCTCCTCAAGGTCGACCGTTCCTACTCCGAGGCCCTTGCCGGACGCATCGTCGCGCTCAAGGACTCCATCGGCTTCTGCTCGATCTGCGGCTCCTATTCCGAGTCCGAACCCTGCGAGGCCTGCGGCTCGACGACGCGCGACCGCTCGGTGATCTGCGTGGTCGAGCAGCCCCAGGACGTCATCACCATCGAATCCTCGCGGGAATACCGCGGCCTCTACCACGTCCTCGGCGGACTCATCTCGCCCCTGGACGGCGTGGGACCCGAGAAGCTCAGGATTCCCGAGCTCATGGCGAGGCTGAGGGGCGGCGAGGTCCGCGAGGTGGTCGTGGCGACGAATCCCACCGTGGAGGGCGACACCACGGCCCTCTACCTGAAACGGGCCCTCGAGCCCGCGGGCGTCAGCGTCACGAGGCTGGCCACGGGCATCCCCGTAGGCGGCGACCTCGAGTACGCCGACAAGCTCACCCTCGCGCGTTCCTTCAGGGGGCGGGTGAAACTCTAGTTCCGAGGCCGCAGCCCGGGAACCGCCCTTGCGGCGATGGAAGCGCATAACGTTGACAACTGTAGCCTGAGGCCTTCCGGCCGCGGGGGCTGTGCGGCCCTGGCGACCGATACCAGATAATGGCATTCGAGAGTTGAACACGGTACGGGCCCGTGATGCCGGGCAACGCGGCGGGTGGCAGTCGGAAAGACGTTCGCGCGAAGCGCCGAACGCCTTTCTGACCGCCAGGCCCCGCGCTAAACGGTCATAAAAAGGCCCGTTGTGTAAACCTTCCGAATCCCGTTCGCTATTGGTCGCTAGAGCCGCCTGAACCAGGCCTCGATGATGGGATCGAGGGAGGGCAGCGCGAAGCCGAGGGCCTCGACGCTCGCCCTCTCGTCCGAGCCCTCCCAGTTCATGAAGGGATCGGTGTAGTGCTCCTCCATGAAGGCGAAGATGATGTCCTCGGCCTCGTTCGCCGATTCGTCGAAGAGGCGGAAGGCATGGGTCCGGTTCGCCACGAGGCAGCGGTGGATGTCGTTGCGCACGCCCTGGAAGAAGATCTGCTGGTAGACGTCGTAGGCCTTGCCCGAGAGCTTCTTGATACGGTCCGAGATGGAGCCCGTGCGGGCCGTGAGGCGCTCGACCGCGGACTCGGGCGGCCTGAGCCGCACCGTGTCGAGGCCCGGCGTCCTCTTCGTCTTCCCGACCTGGCGCAGCGCCGTCCGCGGGGTCTCCGCGCGCGGGGCCGCCTCGGGGACCGTGCTTTCAGGCCGGGGCGGCTCCGCGGGCCGCGCCCTGCGCGTTATGGGCTCCGGCGCGGGCTCGGGGGCCGCGGCGCGGCTCCGTATGGTCGCGTCATCCCGGCTCGGGTCGCGCTCGAGGCGTGAGGTGAGGCGCAGGCCAGGCGCGGAAACCGCCTGCGGCGTGCGGCGCTCCCCGTCGCGGGGCTCGATGGCGCGGCGTCCCGCCACCTCGGTCGTATCGACGCTCCGCGTCTCCGGCGTGGTCCTGGCGACCGGAGAGGGCCTTGTTTCCGCGGCCGTCGCCGCGGCCTTCCTGAGGGCCTCCGCCCTTTCCTCCGCCGCTGAGGGACTGCGGAGGACGGCGCGCCGCGAGGCCGCCTCGGACTCGGCGCGGACACGCGACCTGATGAGCTCCTCCCGGTCCTTCGAGGCGCCGGCGATCTCGGCCTTCTCGGCCTCCACGCGGGCCTTGAGGCGCCGCCAGGCGGCCTGCATGTAGAGGTCGCCGGAGACGGAGTAGCTGTAGCTCGTGGAAAGGATGGCCGACACCGCGGTGAGGATCTCGTCGTCCGTGGACCTCCGCATGCGGCCGAGCTGGACCGTCCTGAAGATCGCATAATGCGGCGTGCCGTACTTCTTCGAGTAGAGGAAGACGAGGCGCCCGAAACCGGGATCCGCGGCGAGCTCCCAGTATTTCCAGCAGTAGGCGAGTACCTTGTCCTCGCGGCGCTCGATGTTCGCGGGTATCTCGATGCGGGCCCGGTCCACGGCGCTGAACTCGATCCTCGAGAGGTCGAAGTAGCGCTTCCTGTCCTTCTCGGCGAGGCGCCTCGCCGCCTCGAGCTGGCCGCTCCGGGCGGCGAAGTCGACGGGACCGGCCTCGCGGCCTTCCCCGCGCCCCGGGGCTCGCTGCGCCGCCTTGAGGCGTTCCGCCTCCCTGCGCCTCTCCTCGATCGCCTTGCTGCGGGCGATGAAGTCGTACTCGGCGGGAGCGTCGGACCTGGCCATGGCGAGGTACTCGCCCACGAGCTCGCGCGCCTTCTCCATCTCGCCCGAGCGATAGCGGAGGAGGCGGGCGAGGCTCACGTAGCGGTCGAGGAAGGAGAGGACCTCGTCGCTCCGCCTCGCGTCGCTCCGTCCGGAGCCCGGGTCGTCGCCGTCGGCCGGAGGCACGACGCGCAGGACCGATTCCACTGCCGAGAGGGCGCGGAAGGCGTTGGAAAGCCTGGCAGCGGCGATGGGCTCGACGAGGAGGTCGATGTTGCGCGTGATGGCCGCCGCGATGCGTCCCGCGAGCTTCAGGATGAGGCGGTCCTGGAGGTCCTTCCAGCGGGGATCATTCTCCCTGTAGAGACGGAGGAGAAGTATGCGGCTCTGGTCGTCCGGATATCGCGCCCGCAGGGGGCCGTTGTAGAGGCCGAGGGCCTCGCCAAGGCGCCCGTCACGGCGGAATTCGAAATATCGCTCGATATCCGGGTCCCCGCCGTAGCGGAGGTCCGGGAAGACACGCTTGATCAGCTCGCGTCGCAGCTCAGTAGGTAGCGCTTCCATGCGGGGGCGATTATACGTCACCTCGCGCGGCGCGAAAAGCGGCCATGTGAGGTTACCCGCTCGAACCTTTTTACGGACTTCGCAGGGCGGGGCCTGGCACAGGGAAAGACGATCGGCGCTGCGCGCGATCGCCTTTCCCTGTGCCACCCGCCGCGCTACGAATTTCGACAAAAGCCTCGACCGGGTTCAACTCTCGAAGGCCTCGTTTGCGGGCGGCCGCGCGATGGGTCGGAGAATGCCTTGTCGGCGGGCCGTCTTGGAAGCATCGGGGAGTGCGGCCGCTGGGTTGAAAACTCGCGATCGGCGCTGCGCTGGATCGCCGTCTCGGGAGGCCTTTTTGGGAGTCCTCTGTCAAGGGCGGCCTTTGTTTTCGGCGACTGCCAGCGAATGCCGTCCCCTTGGTTGAGCGTGTCAGAACCTTTGCATGAATTAGTCAGTATGAAGGTCCGAACCCGGCAACCAGCCAGAAGGCCTCGGGTGACGCCCGAAAAAAAGGAAGCCCTCCCGTCGGGGAGAGCTTCCTGATAGCGCCGCCTGGGGGCCGCGGATCGCTCCGCTGCCCGGGGC
>Ga0209099_1001851_pt1 | contig 19991 bp, 27 predicted proteins | sample AD_JPNHW2_MetaG_FD_184430 | JGI IMG/M metagenome (GOLD analysis project Ga0209099, IMG submission 184430) | Active sludge microbial communities of municipal wastewater-treating anaerobic digesters from Japan - AD_JPNHW2_MetaG (SPAdes) (version 2) | ecosystem: Engineered > Bioreactor > Anaerobic... | reverse complement strand
TGGGGGTAATATCTGAGGTATTGCACCCGCTAATCCAGAAATCAAACTTACAATGCCTTCAAGTATTGCGGGAGCATTATCCTTAAATATTGTTCCGACTGAACTGACGATAGTCGTAATTAAGGACACAAGTTGAGGAATTATATCGGGAAGTGCATCTAATAAAGTTTTAATACCGTTTGAGAAAGCATCTTTCAAGGAACCCATATTAGAAGTTAATGCAGTTAAAATCTTTGGTATTTCTGCAACTACAGATTTAATAATTCCAGGAAGATTTTTAACCATACTTGTAATACCGTTTATAATGCCCTTAGATATTTCCGAAACTCTATCAGAGGACATTTTACTTAATGCAATTAAACCAACAGATACTACACCAATACCTGCTCCGATTTTCGCTCCAACTTTACCCACAGACTTAACCATGTGTGCCGATGCTTTACCTACGCTCGAAAGACCGTGCATAACGTGGCGAGTAGCTTTTACAAAATGATGAGCACCAGCAGCCGCTACTCCAAAACCCTCTTTTATCCGATGACCGACTTTTCCTCCAAAAGCTCCGATTTTAGTAAATGCAGATATTGTATTCTTTTTGATAAAGTTACCCGCTTTAGAAGCTACCGCAGACACTTTATTAAAGGCACTTTCAAGACCCTTTTTAAAAGGTTCAAGCTTAGTAGCAATCTTTGAGAATGTTCCAGAAACGGCACTTGCTATAGACTTGAATGTCCTTTGAAAAGCATTTCTTATAGGAGAGAGCTTAGTAGTAATCTTTGAAAAAGCTTTTAATAAAGAATTTTCAAGATTATTCTTAAAATTGGATATTTGTAAAGAAAGTATACTAAACTCAACTTTAATAGCGGAAACTGCTCTACTAAACTTACGTTGAATAAAATTAGCGGCAGTGCCTAAAACCCGTGTAATAGGAGAAAATGTTTCAGCAATAGCTTTACCAGCATCGCGGAAATCGCGTACTGCCGCTTTTGCAATAAGTTTAGCCGAAAAAGAAAATACAGCAAAATCTTTTTTTGCTTCAGAAAAAGATTTTTTACAAGCATCAATACTTTTTTTGAAACGCCCAAAATCTAAAACTATATGGAGCATATCCCTTTTAAGACTGCCAAATCCAAGAGCTTTTCCAAATATTTTTGAAATAAGTCTAAAAGCAGAAAACGCACCGTACAGTAAGGATACTTTACCGATAATATCTCCGATTTTTGTTCCAATCTCAACCCACTTATCTCCGTTTCCAGGTTCTACAAGGCTACGAAGAGCAGTTATTATGGAAGAATCTTTGAACTTACTGGTAGTCTTAAATAAAGCACTAAGTTTGTTACCTAAAGCTTCTATGCCTTTTTTAACACCCGCTACAAAATTACTAAAATTATATTTTACTATAGCTAAAAACTCTACTAAAGGTTTTAACCCAAGCTGTTCCGCTAAATCATTCTGTTTTTTAGTAAATCCACCGTTTTTGAAATAGGCTGAAATAAGTTGTACCTTTTCAAAGAAAGAAGATACTTTATCATGTAACCCAAACCAATTTTGCGACCATGCTTTATAAATTAAATACCCAATAGCAGCGAGAGGAATTAAACGTGCTACAGCAATAGAAGAAGATTTGCTTACGGAGAGTAAGGCAGAAGCAAAAGTATTCATTCTTCGTGTGATAGTCAGTAATAAGAATACTTGACCGAAAGATTTGAAAAGTAATCCAGCGACTACAAAGAGAACTCCCATAACAGATGTTAAACGTACAAGCGTTTTAGACAGTTCGGAATTTTCAACCGCCCAGTCTGTTATCTTATCGACAATCGGGATTACACTGTCTAAGAGCTTCTGTGCTGCTTCTAATCCCTCTGAAATCGCTCCAGACACTATTTGAATTAAAGCTTCATACTTTTCCGTATTCGCTACTAAGGAGACAACATAATCGTGAACTGTCCGCACAAGTTTAGTGTAACCCGCAAACACTCCAGTATCAGAAACGGCAGCCTTAAAATTAGTTATTGCGTCTTCTAAGTTAGAAATCATTAAAGCAGGGGTATCCAACAAAGCTTTAGTATACCCCACTATATTAAGTTTGCCTACAACATCTGCTAACTGTTGCATACGTTCCGCAGGAGTAGCACCTTTGCTCTCCCCCAACTGTTGCTCTACATCAATACCCGCACTTCGTTTTAAGGTTATTTTGTTTCCTTCAGCTATGTACTCTCTAAACGCACCTACAGCGGCATCAATACCAGTACCATAAACGTTTCGCATATCACGGAACATTGCTGCAAAGTCAGAGGCATAGTCCATAAGAGCCTGTGTTTGTCCAGACGTAGATTCAGTAAGTTGTGTCATGGCATCAATGCCAACAGTTTTTAACCGAATGTAAGAATTTACGGTACTCTCCATAGTGAATGGAGTTTTAGTAGCGTAGACTTGTAATTCTTTCAGCTTTTGTGATGTTGCATCCGCAGAACCCAACAAAGCGTTTAAGGACAATCTGTATGTATTAAAAGTATTACCTGTGCTTATGACGGATTTCGTAATACTTGCAAAAGTACCTAAAATCTTTTTACCAACAGTTTCTAATATAGAACCAACTTTCATCAAACTGGCATACAACGCATATAATTCCACGTTAGAACTACGCGTTGTATCAGTCATATGTTCTGTTGCTTGGCTCATTTGAGTAATACGATTTGTAGCCCCCGCCATTCCAGTGGAGGCTTGGTCAACGAATGACAGAACTATTGCAAAACCGAAAGGTTCCATTTAACTTTCTCCTTTCTACTTATGAGCTTTCGCTATAAGTAGAAACAGAGGAATTATTTTCTACACTACCATCTACTGCTTCTTCTTCTGCTTTCTTCTCGGATAAAACCATTTTTACCCAAAGCTTGCGCTCTGTAGAAGACATATCCCACAAACTTTTTCTATCCCAGTGATACACATATGCTAATAAATGTATCTCCGTAATTAACTCAGAGAATGAAAAATTTGCTAAATATTCTTCTCCCCAGAACGCACTTAAATAAAATTTGAGGCGTTCAAAGAACCTTTGAAGGTCTCTCCACAAGAATCACAAGTAATATCAATCTCAGGATTCACTCCAAACAGGTTATCTCTTAATAATTTCTGCAAATAATCTCTGTCTCTTCTTACTAAGTTCCCCATTATTTCTTCGTCTACAGATAAACCATCTTCAAACGTACAAACACGGGTTAGCATTATTGTCTCAGCACGAGCTTCGTTTGCTTTAGCAGCAGGGGTTAAAAGCTCACGGTCAAGTCCGTTAGGAAGACGAACAATACCCGTTCTATGTATAACACCTTTTTTATCTTCGTAACCTTTAGGAAGTTCAAAATCAATTTCTCTGTTTCCACCAAAGGGTATAATCTCAAACTCGTCTAAATCCACAAAGGTTTCAAGCTTTGCTTTACAATCACGATTAGGGCATACATGAACTAACTGAATTTCGTCCCCAACACTTAATTTGCGTAAATGCGAAAAGATGTAATCTTGGTCTCCTACGAGTAAATTTTTAATAAGTTTTTCCCACTTATCTTTTCCCAAAGACTTAGGAGTATAAGCACCAATACGTGTCACACAACGGCTTAAAAGAACATTTATAATCTTTGCTCCGTTACTCTTCACACCATTATGCTGTATTGCTTCTTCGTCTTTACCCGTTATCTCACGCAGAGTAAAATCCTTGTGAATAACTCCATCTTCATCTTTGTACCCAGCAAGCATTTCAAAAACTTCTTCATCATCACCATCGGCAAGAGAAATTTTTGTTTCAAACGCTTCTTCACGCATTTCTTCTGAATCTTTCTTTACTGACTTTAAGCGGCATACATTAACCTCCAATATATATCTTTAGTTAAACACATTATAAACCAAAACCCCGCAAATAGCAAGAACTATTTTACGGGATTTCGATTTATTTATGGAAACTTAGATAAAGTGCTCAAACTGGATAGTGAGTTTTTCGATAGCGACATCAGACGAAGAGGCATCAAAGTCACTGCCTTCCCACTTAGATACCCAAGCTTCTGCAAGCTTGTAGGTACGAGCAACCTCACCGTTACGCGCCATTACCTCAAGGATTATCGTATTACGATAATTTCTATCAGTAAGAACCCTCTCAAACAAGGCTCTAAAGGAATCATCGGCATACGCCCCACGTTCCGCAGTAACTTCAGGCACTTTAACTTTACCGGGCATCTTGTGGGTATACTCATACCCGCCCTCATCATATTCCGAAACATCAACTTCTTCGGAAAGACCACTGACTTTTTGAAAGCCAATTCCCGAAGGAAGCCCCGGAACAGTAAGACGAAACTTAAACTTCTGAAGGGGGTCTACAGAGGAAGTACGAGCAGCATAGGCTTTCATAATGAAAAGACTTAAAATATTTTTAATCACAGCTATCTCCTCCTTAAACACTTGAAACTTCATGTGAGATTCTAAACACGATAAACTCGTTAGGCTTTTTCCGAGCATAACCAATATCACAGAAGAGTAAACCCCTATTGATGGTATCCTGCGTGTTTATGTCACTATCACATTTTACATAATATGCTTCTTTCGCGGTTTCGCCTTTCAAACCGCCACTACGCCACAGAGTATCAAGGAAAGATTCACACACGGTTTTTATTTTACCCCAAGTGTCTCTATCATTGGACTCAAACACAAATACCGAAGTATCAGATGACAAGCTTTTCTTAATATAAATATCAAGCAAGCAGTCAGAGGTATAAGTGTAATCTTTATTATCGGAAAGACTACGAGCACCCCAAACAACAATACCCACGTTGTTTTTAACAACTAAAGGAATTATGCCGTTCGTGTTTAAGTTGCCGACATCGGCATCAGTATTGCTGTAAACGCACTCAATAACACCTCGTATAACTGCTTCAGTTCCCGCAGGAGCTTTCCATACACCCCGTGCAGCTATGATACGGGAGAAAACACCCATTACATGACCACAAGCGGGAATAGCAATAGACTGACCTGTTGGGGACAAAGGATTAGAAACTCTAACCCACGGATACACTACACAGCCTCTATCAGACGTTCCAAGACCAGACGTTTCCACAGACCTTTTTGTAGTAATTGCTTCCGAAGCACTCACAGTAGTAAGAGGAAGGTCAAAAATAGCAAAACAGTCATCGCGTCCTTCAGCATAAGCTTTAAGAGCACCGTTAAGAGACGCAGTTGTCTGACCTGGCATACAAATCATATTAAAGTCCTTGTATGCGTCTAAAGTAGTAAGCGAAGCTGTCCAATCTGCCGTAAGTAACTGACTGTAAGCATCAACACCGCCCGTAAACGTAACCACAGCCGAAGGAACTTCTAAGGCATTGTTATAGATAAACGAGCCAGATACTGCCTTAATATAGTTGGAGCTTCCGTTAATAATATCTATCCAGTAATAAGCGTCAGTAGCAGAGTTAGATAAATTACGAAATATCTCAACAGTACCTTTGCTATAGTTCGTTGTATCAATCGTAGTGTCATAATAGACATAGACATCAAAATTAGACGTATTTACCGAATTTGCAACTATATAGAGTTTAAGCTTATCTCCCCAAACTCCCTCTTCTTTAGCTTTAATCACAGGAACATTGGTAGGTGTGTGACCAGAAGCCCAAGTTAATGAAGCACTGGACGCAGTAGCTATAGCCTCTGATGCAACAAGCTCAGTATGCTCTGTACGAACGATATAACAACTCTTACCGCCGTTCTGGAAAAACCCATATACAGCAAAAGCAAGGTCACTATTTGCGAAGAACGGAGAAGAGAGTCCATAGGCAAACTTCTCAATATAACCGTTCCAAGATGTGATTAAAACAGGCTTGTTTATCTCGCCCCTCTGAGTAATACCCACAAACGCACCAACCGTTGTACTATTATTGTCAAGTAACGCTACAGTTGAAACATCTTCAATATAAACTCCAGGCGTTTTATATTCACCCATTATTTTTGTACCTCCTTTTTAGTCTTTTTTGGAACATCGTTTGAAGGTAAGAGAAGAACTAACCCCATCTTTTGAGCTATATAAAGCTCTCCAGAAACTCTTTCATCTAAAACCTCAACTGTTTCCCTTGCGGATATTCTTATATCCGCTCCATCAGTAAGAGTAAAAACATGAGATTTCCCCATTACTTCTCTTACAAACATAAACATTCCTCCTTATGTAATAACAATGTCTGTAATCATAGGTACTTCTTTTTGAATTTTTTCGTCCAACTCTACAGAAAAAACGTAAGTAGCACTCGACTGAAAAATTCTTTTAATACCTTCCACATAATCTGATTTTACTAAATTGTTATCTCTCTGCAAAACATAACATCTGCGAGACTTACCCGATTTATCTAAAACACTTAAATTAAAGTCTTTGTCAGGATGAGCACCGAACCACAAACGGGTCATCTCATCCATATCAGTTTGCAAAGTTGTCCAAAAATCTATCTGATAAGTAAGACTATAAGGAATTGCTCCACGCTCAACCACAAGTGTTTTTTCTTCTTCATTCTGAGAAACAACAACATTCCCAGAAAAAAATCTTACATCATCCTTGCGACTATAAAGATTGTAAACAGAAATACAGGGATAATGTTCAATTCTAAAATCTTTATCAGGCTTTCTTATCTCGACAGGGACAGAAACTAATACTCCACTGGAATTAGGAAGTTTTACAATACTCTTAATATAAGATACTAAAGATGTATTAACTTCTTCAAACCAAACAGATTCGCTTGTCACTGCCATCAAATCACCCCGACTGCGATAATAGCTCTTTTAAAAGAGCACTCCAATGTTCTCTTAGTATAGGTTTTATTTCTTCTTCTGTGGGACGAAAAAGGGGTCTTGCAGGAATTTTATCTGTACCATACTCTAACCAAAGCATAATCTTATCGAGAGGTACTCCAGAGGGAGCGTGTACAACATCTTTAGGTGCTCCAATATAAAAAGTGAAACCGCCAGAAGTTTTTACCTTTCGTGTAATAAGATTACTTTTAAGAAACCCCGTTTCAACGTAGATAGTCGTGTCCCCGCCTTTTAACATAACAGTAACATCCGACAAGGGAGTCCAACTAAGGTCTTGATTTTCAATATGCCCCACTAAAGTCTTGACTATAAGCTCCCCGTCCTTTTCTACCTGTGCTTCAAAAGCAGGAGCAAGGCGAGTAGTGAAAGCATTTATCGCTTCTTGTATTTTTTCAAGACTTCCTACTGTACTACACGAAAAACCAGGCATACTTTATCCCACCGAAAATTTCTTACCTACATGACAGTAAAACACATAAAACTGCCAAGTATCATCTATAAGCGTTGTAGACTCTATTCTATCAATAAGATAGTCAATACCTCCATAACTTATTTTGCCTCTCATCAAGACTTCACGCGATTCTGCTGTCTGAAAAGATAAGGTGCTTTCCATCATTATTAGTGCAGGAATTTTGATTACAGCATCAATCTTAACATCTTCAATATACAAATCATCTTCTTCTTTTATAGGAGATTTCACATTACAAGTGAGCTTTACTGGTTCTTTATAAACCTTTTTAGTTGATTCCCCATAAACATTTACGTCCGTTTCATCTTCGTCAAGAAGATAGTAATAAACTTCGTTAGTAAACATTATAGTAAAAATCTCTTTTATTCCCTCTAAAAAGGCTTGTGCTATCTCACCCATCTTCAACAACCTCTTCCGTAGTTATAAAGTTTTCCCCATAACCAGTTAAAAGGTTTAATGCTGTTGCTGAAACCACGATATAGTACAAAGTATTGGGAAGAAGATTTTCAATTCTGCACCGCATTTGATGTATGTCTTTTATCTGTGCAACTAAATCTGCACTGTCTGAAATTGGATTACCTATCGAATAGGTATCAAGAATAGGGGAAGTAGAAATATAAACATTGTAGTTGAAAAAAGTATTTAAGTCTGCTACTTCCCACGAAATTTCACAAGTGCTATCTGTCACAGAATCTATATAAACTTCTACTTTTGGAACAGCCCCGAATTGAATATTTCTTTTTGTAGCATACCGATTTCCCAAAAAGACGTTATAAGATGTAATGGTATTTGCATCTGAACCACCATTCTCAAGCCAAGATTCGTATTCAGCATCAATAATAGCAATAAGCTCTGTATAATGCTTAAATCTTTGTGAACGTCTTAGATAGTTGTTATTATCCGCACCAAGGTCATACAAAGGAGCGTCTATCGTAGCTAAAGCATAGTAAAGCTCTTTTTTTGACAACAAGATTACAGGATATACAAGCGTCTCTGGAATACTTTCGATAGAATACTTTGGGAAATTTCTATTTAAGGCTACTTGCATATATAACAGAATTTGCTCATCTGTCATTGAGAGATATGCCGTGTCTGTGATTAACGGTTGCTGAATATTTACATTATGTCTAAGGTAAGCGACTAAATCATTAACCGTCATCACAAGCACCGCCTTCCAATATTTTAGCGTTTATTACAGAGGAAGTAATAAATCTGCCTCCGTTAAAATACGCCGAACATTGTCGGGAACATAATAACACTGTCCCCTTAAAAAATTATACCATACACCACCGATATTACACTTATGATTCTCTTTTATACGAATCCGTGTATTATCTTGAGGCTTTTTTGAAGATGAGAATGACTTAAAAGAAACCTCTTCGGCAGATACAGAATCCACGCCGTCATCTTCTATAACCTCTTCTATGACATCTGCAACAGGAGTCAAAGTTATCTCAGATGTAGTATCTTCTGGCACAACTTTTTTATTTGTAGATTTGAGTCTATTTTCAGCGAACTTATCCACATTCTTTTTTTCAGCCATAATTATAACCTCCGTTTAATTTTTATTTACTCCGCCGTTACCGTAACTGTAGCGTCAGCCGAGGCTAACGTAGTAGCAGTTTCTGCAACACGAACTTTGTAGCTTCCTGCTACAATATCTGTAATAGAAGTAGAACCAGCAGCTACCGCAATGTAATCAGTACCAGATGCCAGTTTGTATTCATAAAGAACCGTTGATGTGAGTCCCGTGATAGAAAGCACAGCCCCCGTAACAGACGGTGCAGAACCTCCAGCAGCTTTAGCAATACTTCCCGCCGTACCCTTTACAGAACCTTGTTCTATAGTGCTAGACACCTTTACCGAAACAGTCTGTCCGACATCAGCGGCAACAGTCGTATAGGTGCTTGAAGTAGCACTGCTTATAGCGGATTTATTCCGATACCATTGATAAGTAAGTGTACCCGTGTTTCCAGTAATACCCGTAGTAACAGCGGTTAATAACTGATTAAATTTCAAGGTGCCTGTTACCGAAACAGTACCGCCAATAGACTTAACTTCATTTATCTCGAAAAGCATTTTTGCTAAAAGATTCGGATTTTCCTTTGAATGAAATACCGCCTCTTTTATTGCATCATAACTAGGCATATTACACTCCTTTACTTAAATTAAGTGGTCTCAAGAACAACGCCGTAATCATTATGCAGTCTGCCGACACCAAAAATAGCATACCAAGCAAGACTACGTTTACGACCGAAATCTTCAACGCCGTTATCACGCATTTCAACAGGAAGGGAGAACGCTACGCCAAAGTAAGCGTCACCGAAAATAACCGCTTGATATACGTTACTGTCATCGGAACCAGCTTCTTTAAGAGCCGCTTTATAAGCAGGGTCATCCACAGAAGCGGCACCATTGCTCATAAGAGTTGTTTCGATGAAACGAGTATCATCAATACGACCAATTTCACCCGTAAATAACTGTTCGGGAGCACCATAGTTCGAGGCATTTATCCACGCACTGTCATCACGCAAATCACGAGATTGATGAGGATGAATAAAGCAAATCCAGTACCCACCGCCGACAGCTTTAGGAGCGTTATTAGTAGCAAGGATTTCAATAGCGTCCTTGACCGTAGAAACCTTCAGCTTACAAGTAGCGTCAAGACTCGCACGAGCCGTAACTTTAGTACCATCGGACTTACTCGCATAAATAATCGAAGTGTTACCAAGAGCTGCATCACGCAGAGCGCAATCAAGAACAAGAGCATAGTCACGACCAAGTAAAGTCGTAGCTTGAGCCATAATATCGTCAAAAGACGATTGAACAAGCAGTTCCGAAGCTGCAATAGCATTACCATACTCCTGAACCGTGAGCTGATGAGTGCTGCCCGACAGAGCCTGGGTTTCCATCTTAGTCATTTCCGTTAAAGCCCCACCGAGGGTAAGGTTATTATAGACCAACATAGAAATAGTTAAGCCAGGTTCAACACCCAACTCAGTTTTTACGGTTGCAAACTGGTAAAACCGCATATTCGGAAGAGCTTTGTATTCAATCTCTTTTGAATAAACAGTACGAACAGCGTCAGTAAACTTGACGTTATCCCCACCATTAACAACCGCAGTCGTAGTTTTGTCTGCATAAGCCCTAATAAAAAGGCTATTAACAAGACTGTGAATCTTCTTCATAAATTTGTTACCTCCTAAAGTATTTTTAATTTAATCCCATCTTCTTACGAAATTCTTTGTATTCGGGACTTTTTGGGTCAAGGTTTCTTACATAGTCCAAATCAAAACCATTCTCGCTACTTACTGAAGGAACTGCCGCTGGAGGAGCAGTTTTCTTACCCGTAGAAACATTCTTATTAGTAACATCTTCACCCTTGTCATCAACAAGTCCGAGGTCTTTCTTAACAGCTAAAGTAGATTCTTTGGCTTTATTGACAGACTCATCAACTTCTTCGACAGTGGTTCCAGTAATGTTTGGAATAAAAACCGCTAAAATAGATTCTTTGTTTTCAGCAATTTTACTATCCAGATACCTTTTAACCTCAAACTCTTGCGTAAGCTTTTGAGTAATTTCTTCTCTAAGCGACGCTTCATTAGGAGCGGACTCTTTAGCTGTTTTTAAGTCTTCTTCAAGCTTCTTAACTTGTTTTTTTAACTCTTGTGCCTCTTTACTATCCTCTTTCGAGTTAAGTTGTGTAGACAACTCATCAATCCGAGCTTGAAGTGTTCCTTTTTCGAGTAAAGCACCATTCAAAGATTTAGTCAACGTCTTAACTTCTTCTTCAGCTTTTTGCAAGCGAGGATAAAGTTTATCTTTTTCTTCTTTCCTTGCTTGAGCAATTAACTGTTCAAAGTTAATTGGTTTTTCTTCTCCTTGAGATTCGTTAGTTGCAGAATCATCTGCACCCTCTGCATAAACTTTCAAAAAAAACCGACCAATAAAACTACTCCATAAAACCTTTTCTGCATTAAGGACACTTTTACTAAACATTTAATTCAACCTCCTATAATGTTTGTAACTAAATATTATCGCACTTTTTATACAATGTAAAGGGGGGTAATAACTTTTTATTAAAAAAATTATAGTTTTGCTCCACCATTTTGCCCCGTTACTTCTTTGCGAACAGTCTCAATGGGAGTTTGCCCGTTCGTAAAACCACTGTTTAATTCAGGCATATCCTCTTCATTATTAGAATTATTATTCGGATTCATACTGTTCTCGTTGCTTAAAGAAGACATCTCCTTTTCTTTTTCTTTATCAATTCTTTCAATAACGTCCGCAATATTTTCTCTGCCAAGACGTTCTAAAGCTCCCTCACGACTTTCAAGCCCCAACTGCATTTCCGTTTGAATCTGTTGAAGTTCCAAAATCTTATCTTTTGGTAACGTATCAGGAACAGTAACACTCGTCCAAAAGAAATCACGATTCTTCACATCTTTAGGCTTTTTAACCAAACCCTCCAACATAGAAACTAAAAGAATTAACTTATTTAAGTGTTCTAAACCATTTTCCGTTGCTTGCCTTTTTACACGAGTCTTTTCAACTAAAGGCATATTTATGTATTCTAAGGCAACGCCACTTGTATTACTTATCGCTTGCGCTCCACCCATAGCAGCAAGAGGAATACCTCCTACTTCACACATAGCCAGTTTTAAGGATAAAGTATGGTTAGAGCTTGCACCAAGGTCACTTTTTAACTCAAGGTTCTCAACCTTTGCGTCTTTTGGAATACCTCCCCACATTTTATTTGCACCTTTTTCAAGATTTCCAATTTTTGCACCATATACAATAGTAACTGGAGCTGCGTGATAATCAATAATCTCAGAAATATCTGACTCCTTCATATTGTACTCAGTGTTGAGGGGGATAATATCATCTAAATCTCCACGACCTTCATTACGACCAGCTTCTACAATATTCTTAATCTGAACAAAAGGAATAACACCATACTTATTAGGAAAAGTTACAGGTTCGTCCTTTCCATCAATTACAGTACAATTATCTTTTGTCCATACTTGCTTATAAATAACTTCTTCTTTTCTAACTCTTCCAAACAAGTTTGGTTCAGATACTTTCTCATAAGTATACATTACAGTTAAACTTTGTAAAACGCCTCTTTGGTGTGGGTCAAATACAGGGAACACTGTCTGTGTAGGAAGTAACAACAACTTTACTCTTCCATTTTCATACTCTCCATAAGGGTCATCTAACTCAGAGGGGTCATAATAACGTACTTGAACCCACGCTTCTCCCGTTACTGATTTTATCTGTCCAAGCTCTGTAACGAACAAGTATTGGTCATTGTCTTCCCAAACGTCCTCTAAGTAATCAAAAACAGTTCTTTCATCATCAGTAATAAACTTTCCGTCCATTTTTTTAGAAGTAATGAATGAAAAAGCTTTACCAAGCTCAAAAGCTACATACTTATCAACAAACACCCGACAATAATTTACTGTCAATTCTGGGGTATCTTGTTCAGGAAGCTCTTCCCAGTGATAACCATCATAAAAGTTCCACGCCTCTCTTATACGGCGAAGTCTTTCTACATCTTTCGCATCAAGTTCCCCCTGTAAACCCAAAAGATTTGTATTAAAAAAGTTATCAAAGCTTCTCACCCGTTCAAACCCAATCATTATCTTTTCCTCCTTGCAGTAGTTCTATTTCTTAAACGACAATTTTGCGATTCATCTTTTGACTTCTCTGTAAATCTATTGTTAGAATGTGTTTCCGTATCATTAGCAATACCTTCAAAAGTGCTTCCCCACACGGCTAACGCCCAACTATCCGGAAAATCATCGTGTGCCCCACGTTCCTCTGGATGAGCAACAACCATATGAGCACCATTCCACCCTTTTTGTAAATCACCAAGCTGATTCATAAAATCGTGATATAAACCAGTTTTTCTTGTATACTCACCCATAGCAACACGAGCACGAAGAGAAGAGATTTCTCTGTCAAGGCACTTAAATACTTCCGACTTAGATTTAACAGTAAGTATATAAGGAATAACTTCACAAGATAAATTTGCTTGTAATCTATGAGCAAAAGCAGCTTCTCTTGTTGCGTCACAAATAACACGAGATAATCGAAAGTGAGATAAGTAATCCATTACTAAAGCATATTGCTCTTCATAATCAGGTTCATTTTGTATTCTGAACCAACCAACAAGATATGTAATATAAGCTACATACATCTCTTCTTGTTGCGTTTCATCGTTGAAATGAGATTCCATAATAACAGGCATCGACCAATCAACTTCAACGATAGTTACAACAGTGTCATCTCCTTTACCCCCAAGGTCAATTCCCGCAATATGATTACTCTTTTTGTCATATTCAACTGTGTCAAGATTGTATTCACCATTATTTTTTTCAAATTTTTCTATGTCTACGAACATACTACGTTCAATAATCCACTTCAAATTATAAGACATATTAAACTCATCTGAATTTTCTCCAAGACGTTTTTTCTCTTTTTCAACATATTTTAAGTATTTTTGATTATATTTAGCTGCAACTTTCCAACCATACTCAAAATGGTTTCGTATGTGAGAGGACTTTTGAGCGTCTAATGCTTTGTTTCTTTGTATAGCGTCATAAAAGTTACCTTTGAAAGTAGTAGGGGTTCCAATCTTAACAATAGTAGCATTATAAGCGGCTCCCATAGGATGAATACTTTTCAAAATCTTAAAGTTACTTATGTCCTGAGCTTCTTCGCAAATTATTAACTTAAAGGATTCACCTTCAATATTACTATTGTCAGAAGCGGATATAGAAGTAGCAAAAGAACCATTTGATAAAACACAAGTCTGTCCATTTGAAGTATCAAAAGACAATCTAAATTCTGCATCATTTAACACCGCCATAGCTGTCTTACACTGCAATCTCTTTTTTATACGACCATAAGTAATTTGAGACTGTCTTAATGACGGAGCAAATACCCCAACCCAAAACCCATCTTTGAACATATTAAGACGAGAGTCATCTGCAAACATAGGCATATTTGCAAGTTGGGGAAGAATTATCATTAACCCGCCAACTGTTACAGAGATACATTCCGACTTGCCAGCTTGTCTGGAGAATAGAGCAGTTATCTCTTCGCCGTCATTCTCAAGGACAGACCGAACAACCCTTTTTGAAAACTGTTCTTGATACGGGAACATTGTTATACCAGAATATATCTCACTAAAAGAAAATATTCTATTTACTAACTCTGTTGTAGGAACTCTTCCGGCTTCAACATAAACCATAAAGGGCAAATGTCTAAAACCTTCTATATAATTCTTTACTTTTTTCGTTAAAACCACTTTTTCACCACCACATAAATAAGGCTGATATTTTGTATCAACTTTATTATAGAATATTTTTTCAAAAAAGTCTATAACCTTTTATAAAATATAGTTACATTATGAAATATGATTAGCCCAAGTACATTCAACAGGACTTTTATCTTCACGAAATCGCAAAAATATAGGGTGACGAAACTTACCAGTATCTTTGAATATCTCGTTGGCTTTTACTTCAATTACTTTTCCCACAAGACTATCTCTGTTGTCGCTTATATGTTTTCTCATAGAATCATCAAACCCCGAACATTCTCCCACTTCAACAACATTATAAGCAACACCCTCTATATTCATGTTATGAACATTAAACTTTTTATTTGATGGTAAGTTTTTCTGCTCTTCATCAGTAAGGATAACTCCATAAATAACAGTTCCAATCCAACCGTTATAAAAATATCTCGTCACAGGAACGATACTACTTGAGTACCAACTTTTTTTGAAACTTTCTCTTTGCGGAGCAGAAAAACCAGACAGGTCAACAATATCTCCTTCAGGGGTTTCCCAATAATCCCACTTATCCATAGTAGAAAACTTACCAGTGTATTCCCGTTCGGGAGGATTATACCCAATAATAATTACTTCACGGGATAAAAATTTCTTTATCTTTGAATACTCCCATCCACGCTTTTGCTTGTAAAGACCACTCTTTGGCTTTACAATAACCCCCTCCCCGCCTTTATGAACAATGTATTCATAGTAAGCACGGGGAGATAGTAACTTCTCTTTACAGGCAAACTTTTGAGAAAATATATCGGAAAATAGGTTAGGGTATAATCGTTTATCTACGCCCTTTAGATGAAGGTCATTTTTAACAGGAATTGTACGTCCTTTCCCACACTCAAAAAAAGGCACGGGGCATATGTAAGAACTTCCAATACTGTTTACTACATTAAAAATATACTCTTTTCTTTTCTCTAAGGACTTATTCTGAACATCTTTACCGCCATAATAAAGAATATCAAAAACATGGAACACTATAAACCCAAGCTTTTCTTGTCTACTAATAGCCTCATCATACTTACAATTCAAAGTACCCGAAACATCGCTAAAAGGTCTGTCTGGTATGAACATCTCTCCATCAAGAACAGTTCCGTCCAACAAGTCTGTATAAAGCTCTCGTAAATGAGGTAAAGAATCTGTGTTCTCACAAAACCAATCTGTTTTCTTACTTATACGACGGGAAAAGATACGACAACTCTTTGTAGCTCCATTAAAGTGCATTAAAGCTCTTGTGCCGTCAAACTTCTCTTCTATGTAATAGTCTGTGCTTTCAAAACACTTATCTTGCTCTTCATCGGTTTCAATCTCTTTAGCTAACATAGGATTTAAGAATAAAACTCCGTCATTTTCATAATCTGAAGGACAAGAATATTCTTGAAATTTAGGATTATAATCCATTACTACCTCCCACAAGCAGTTTATTATCTAAAGCAGATTTTAAGTAATTAACACACTCAATTCCCATATGTTTTTCAATCAGATAACAAAAATCCGCAAAATCTTCCACATACTCAATAGAACCATCTAATAATTTTACCACCGCCATAGTATACCCCCCAATAATTACTTTTCTTTCAATCCATGTTTTTACAGGATTCGTATATAGCTTTTATATTTATATATTTAATAAAACTAAAGTCTCCTATTACTAAAAAATATTTATTAAAAAGTAGATAAACTCGTAAGTATCTTTATGTAAAATCATTTCATCTTTATGTCCTTCCCGCCAATCATAAAGAACATTTACAGCCCATGTTCCATTATTATAAGCTTTACCCGCCCCAACCCAATCACACAACATCTCAACAACATACTTTGTTGGTATTCTTACAGCAAAGGCTCTTTCCCGTTAAAATCTACCCAATACTGCCAATGATGTTTATTCTTAGCTTTATGGTTTTGCCAAGCTATAGAATAGCCTATTTCTCGTTTAGTAGCGTCAATAGGAGAAGATAAACCTTGAAAGTAACGAGCACTTTCAAAAAACTCTATTATAGAGTATTTACTAAGGTCATGAACAATCCTCGCCAGTATAAACCACAATTAAAACAAGCTTTCATGACATACCACTTATGCCGTGTTATTGTTTTGAAATGTTTCCAATAACTTTTCATTTTCCATTCCACTCCCACTTATCAGTTGTATGAATATTTCTGAATATTTGATGACTACAAGGCTCTTTTAATTGACAAGCGTAATTATCTAAATTTACACATTTGTTACAATCGTGAGGGATATTAGAAACAGCTTTATTCAATTTTCTTGCGAGAGAATTTACTTCTTTAATTAAATAACGCACATCGTAGAACAAGGCTTGTTCTCCATGAGAGTCTAATCCCCACTCTTCTGCGTATTCTAACCGCTTTTTAAGCTTCTCCATTCTGTTCATTATTACCCTCCAGTTCTTTTACTTCAACCCATTTTTTGTCTACAAGCACTTCCATTCGGATATTTTCATCTACCATAAGACGATTTACTTCAGCTTCGACATTTACAAACCGTCCAAGAGCTTCCGCTGTTTTTTGCAGATTTTTCATAACAACCTCTTAACTAAAATCTGAGCTATGGAACCTATAACCATCAATGTTTCTTATTCCCTCTGAGAAATCGGTTGGATTAAAATCTGATTGACTACGCTCTATTATTTCTAACAGAACATCAGTAGTTATTTGTTCTTCATACTCATTCAGTATTACATACTCGCCAGTGTCAACACGATTTTTACAAAACTCAACAAACTGCGGATAAGTATGAAATTCCAAACAATCTCGGAATAAAAATCTATATCCCCAAGAATGTTTACCAATATGAATTACACGGTCAACTAAACAAGGCTTAACCTTTACTGCATAATAATTCGTTCCCATAACTATTTCCTTTCAAAACCTCTTACTTCTAAATAGGGTTTACCGTACTCGTTATTTATCTCTGTAACTAATCCTATAGATACAATATCAATAGGAGTTTCTTCTAATGCATCCGCCAACATTCTAAAATGATTAGCAACTATATCGTTAGTTTCCCACTCTAAAGGAATAGTAAATATACTATAAATGCCATCTTTGTATATTCCAAGAGCCATAATTATTATTCTCCCTCCCACAAATCATTAAAAAATAATGCCTGTTGTTCAATTTCATAGACCATGAATAATCACTACTTTCTTTTCAACACATTAAGTACCATCCATTTTTGTTCTTCGTCAGTCATATCATGAAACACTGCTATACAATTACCCACAAAGTTCCGTCATAGCTATGTTCAGAAAGAATATTAAGAACATTTTCATATCTAATGGAGTTTAAGATTCTCTCTAAACCATTTGTATCTGATTCCACAACTCTTACTTCCATTATTGTACCTTCAAATCATCATACTTCTTTTTAGTCGCTATTCCTCCACGTGAAGTAGCTTCTTCTCTGTTAATTTCTAATATACGATGTACTTCCCTAAAAAGACCAGAATCTAAATCTTCTAAAATAGTAGTAATGCAACTGTGTACAGAAGATTTAGGCACATTAAACTTTGTTGCTGTGTCACGAACAGTAGATGAATTATCAATTATAAACTTCGCCCAATTAAGTATGTCGGTATTGCAATATTTTGTGTACGTTCTCATAAGTATTCTCCATTCATTTTAGTTATTTTTGGGTTTCAACATCTTGATAAACTTTGCCCCATTGCTCAGCCATTGCTTTAGCAACACCGTGGAATGTTTTGCTTCTTGCTGACGCGTCGTTATTTTTGTGCTTGATGCCGCCAATATTCCCGTGGTTATCCGTAAAATAAACTGCCTTATGCGACGTTGAAGTATAGTAAACGGGTTCAGGCTTCGGCAGATTATTAGTCTGCAATTTCTTTACTCCTTTTAACCACAGACACGTTCTTTTCAGTTGATAATTATCGATGTCTCCTTCATCTTCAGCAAACATATAAGGGTGAATTGTTTGGTCTGGTTTTCTATACATTGTGCTTGTATAACCCTGAGGATTTTCAACAACAATTTTATTGCAATCCGAATTAACGCAAGCCATAAAAAACCTAAATGCCTCTTCGCGCTTTAACTCTCTCTCCCTGACTTTATCCGGGGGGTTTAAGCGATAACTATACATTCTTGTAGCCGCGGTTGTAAGATATGTACATGGCGGGTGGCAAATAAGCAAATCCCATCTGCCGTGTTGCGTATGAGTCATTCCGTCGCACGTCTTAAACTCGCAATTCCCATTAAGTAGCGGTAAAACATCTTGCTGTATGTGCCACTCTGGATGACCGCCGGAACAAGGCTCTAAATCGCAACTAAAGGCTTTATGTCCGAGCTTTCTAAACTCTATAGTAACGGCTTGTGATTCTTCGCAAGCTACTAAAACTCTCATATTACTACTAACCCCTTTCAACTTCAAAATAACCACGAATTGTTATACCATTATCGAACTGAATATACCCTTTATGAAGTCCGTGTCCACAGCAAGCATTTACTACTCTTCCGAGTTTTTGAATACAAAAGTCATCACCGTCTTCAGTCGGATATTTTCCACATTTAGCACAATACCCTCTCGGATTATCGCAAACCTTTTCACTGGTATCAACATATGGTTTTGCCGTCTTCCGTTTCGTATAAGCTCCCGAATTTTTCAAGAGCACTATCATAAACTTTGCTAAATGCCTTAACAAACTCATCTGCCTATGGTGGGTCGAGTAAAACAGAGCTTATAAGAACCGCTGATGGGTTTAAATCAAATCCATAGCAATTTCTTCCGAGCAAAGCACCTTCTCTTAAGATTACCCCGCTTCCACAAAAAGGGTCTATAACAATATTTCCTTCTGTGGTAAGGGAAGAAATAGATTCGCTAATTACATTATGCGGCTTTCTTGCCCAGTATTTGTGCATGAGATATTCAGGGGTATGTGTATCTGCTTTAATGAAACCTATATCAAAGCGCATTTTCACACCTCCTGAAAACAATTATAAAATCGTTAAGGCTTACGCCCACCTTATCGCTTTTTCTACGTTGACTCGCTGCCCATGATGCTTCTGTGTACTTTGGTACACGAAGAACCATAGTTTCTACTTTAATGTCCGGGTTATCTTCCAAGAATTTATCCAGTAACATTCTGGTCGCAGGAACATACTCTCCCTTAATAATTGTATCTCCTATCATCAATCCCATTACTCCACCCGGCATTAACGTAGATACGACGTTTTTAAGAATGCGACTCATGTCTTCAACATAATGAGAAACATTTTCGGATTTTCCAACTTTGAAAAATTCTCTTACTTCAGTTTTTCTCACATCTGCGTGATTTACCCTCATCCAAGATAATTCCAAAGAATTTATG
>Ga0209099_1001850_pt1 | contig 20021 bp, 13 predicted proteins | sample AD_JPNHW2_MetaG_FD_184430 | JGI IMG/M metagenome (GOLD analysis project Ga0209099, IMG submission 184430) | Active sludge microbial communities of municipal wastewater-treating anaerobic digesters from Japan - AD_JPNHW2_MetaG (SPAdes) (version 2) | ecosystem: Engineered > Bioreactor > Anaerobic... | reverse complement strand
CTATTTCTCGCCTGTAATACACATTACCGGGCCAACGCAAAACACGGTGATCGAAAAAAATCTCTTCTATCTGCCCGCCAAACCTGAACCAAATATTGATAAAACCCTGGTGACACTCGATGATTGGTCAGGCTATCCCGACAGCACATTTTTCAGGAATAATTACATTTTCACTGATGAGCCTTACCTGGCCATTGAAAGCACCGGTTCTACGAATAATTTTTATGACAGAAACCTCTTCATTGGCAATTTATTGATTCCGGACAACGGTTTTGAAAATTATAACGGAAGTTTTAACAGTCAGATGTGGTTTGATCCGGCTGATCCGAACTGGGCTAACCTGATCAGTTTTATCCGCGAAAAAATAATAACTGTCAATGGTAAGGAAACAAAAGCGACTGAATTACTGGGAATTAATAAGTAAAACCACAACCATGAAGATCAGGGAACTGAAATACATTCTGACAATGGTACTTCCTGTTATCCTCGGGCTGCAATCATGTTCGCTGCAACGAAACAGTCCGGTGATTGATCTTTCAGGCAAATGGAACTTTATGGTTGATTCGCTGGATAAAGGAATACAGGAAAAGTGGTTCACCAGGGATCTTACCGAAACGGTGAAACTACCGGGATCGATGCTTACCAATGGCAAAGGCGACGACGTAACCATCAAAACTAAATGGACCGGGGGATTGTGGGACAGCTTATGGTACAAAAGCCCTGAATTTGAAAAGTACCGCCAACCCGGCAATGTAAAAGTTTCGTTTTGGCTCCAGCCGCTTAAACATTATACGGGATCGGCCTGGTACAGCAAAAAAGTAACAATTCCCAAAAGCTGGAAAGGCCGCTATATTGAAATGTTTCTCGAAAGATGCCACTGGGAAAGCACCGTTTGGGTTGACAGCAGCAAAGCGGGCATGCAGAATGCACTCGGAGCACCTCACATTTACGACCTGAGTAAATGGCTGACTCCCGGCGAACACCTGATCACTATCAGGATTGATAACCGTGTGAAAGACATTGACCCCGGCAGGGATGCCCACAGCATCAGCGATAACACCCAGACCAACTGGAACGGCATTATCGGGAAGATGTGCCTCACCAGCCATCCGCCGGTTCACATTGATGATATTATGGTATTTACTGATGTCGATGCTAAAAAGATCAGGACTATCATCACAATCCGCAACAGCAGCGGCATACCGGGCAAATACTCACTAAAACTGTCCGCTTCACCAAAAAACAGCCGAAACAAGGAAAACCTTCCGGCAAAAGAGCTTCAGCTAACCATTGCCGATAGCGTTGTTGTGCTTCCAGAAGAGTACGAAATGGGCAGCAATCCTTTGTTGTGGGACGAATTTAACCCTGCTGTTTACACACTGAAAGCCGAACTTACAGGCGAAAGCGGATGGGATGTCTACCTTACGGATTTCGGGATGAAGAAATTTGAAATCAGGGGCACGCAGTTCTATGTAAACGGCCGTCCGATTTTCCTGAGGGGAACGCTTGAGTGTGCCATTTTTCCAGAAACAGGTTATCCTTCGGTATCAGTAGAAGAATGGAAACGCATCTATAAAAAATGCAAGGAGTTCGGACTCAACCATATGCGCTTTCACTCATGGTGCCCGCCTGAGGCCGCTTTTATAGCTGCCGACGAAGAAGGCATTTACCTGTCGGTCGAGAATTCAGCCTGGGCAAATGTCGGTTCCGGCGCACCAATCGACCAGTACATTTACGATGAAAGTAAGCGTATTGTCAAACAATTCGGGAATCATCCCTCATTTTGCATGATGCCATATGGCAATGAAGCCTCCGGCGACAGTTCCGTTGCTTATCTTACAAGATTTGTCCGTTACTGGAAAGACAGAGATAATCGCAGGGTATATACCTCAGCTTCCGGTTTCCCCGAAAGCCCGGCCTCCGATTATACCAGTAGTGCAACTCCCAGGATACAGTGGTGGGCTGCCGGGCTCACCAGCCCTATCAATGCCAAGCCTCCCACCAGCGATTACGACTGGCTGAAATATATTGCTAAAGACAAGCCTACAGTAAGCCACGAGATAGGCCAGTGGTGCGTTTACCCTGATTTCAAAGAGATCAGCAGGTACAAAGGCGTGCTAAAAGCCAGGAATTTCGAGATATTCAGGGATAAGTTGCAGGAACATGGCATGCTGCAACTAGCCGACAGTTTCCTGCTTGCTTCGGGCAAACTACAGGTGCTCTGCTACAAGGCTGATATTGAAGCCGCTCTGCGAACGCCGGGTTTCGCTGGTTTCCAACTGCTCGACCTCCACGATTTCCCGGGGCAGGGAACAGCGCTTATTGGCGTTCTCAATCCCTTCTGGGAAGAAAAGGGTTATGTGACGGCTGCCGAGTTCTCAACTTTCTGTAACCAGACCGTTCCGTTGCTCAGGATGCCAAAAATGGTTTACCTCAACAACGAAACCTTTGTCGCCAAAGCTGAAGTTGCCCATTATGGCAGCGCCCCGCTTAAACAAACTCATGTTTCGTGGAAAATTTCCCGAACTGACGGCTCATTAGTTGCAGAGGGGAAACCAGTACAACGAGATCTCTCATACGGAATCAATGACCTTGGGAATATTTCCGTGAGCCTTACGGCGATCACAGCCCCCGAAAAGTTAATAATATCCGTTTCTGCAGGCAACTATACCAACTCCTGGGATTTCTGGGTTTACCCTGCCCAACTTCCGCCAATTTCGGGCTCAGAAAACATCCTTGTCACAGGTGAATTCAACCAAAAAGCTGTCGATTTTCTTGAGAACGGAGGGAAAGTACTGCTTACGGTGAAAAAAGGTTCTGTTAAGCCTTCGATGGGTGGCGATGTCCCGGTTGGTTTCTCAAGCATTTTTTGGAATACGCAATGGACAGCTTTCAAGCAGCCGCCTTTCACACTCGGAATTTTATGCAACCCAAACCACCCTGCATTTGACTACTTCCCAACCGAATACCACAGCAACTGGCAGTGGTGGGATGCCATGAGCCATTGCAATGCCATCAGGCTCGACTCATTATCTGATCAGTTGAAGCCAATCATAAGAATTATTGATGATTGGGTGACAGCGAAACCACTGGCAATGATTTTTGAGTGCAGGATTGGGAAAGGGAAATTGCTTATTTCAGGCGCCGACCTTATCTCCCACCAGGAATCAAGGCCTGAGGCAAGGCAGTTGCTGTTCAGTCTGAAAAAATATATGTCGGGCCGCAATTTTAATCCCGGAGTGACCCTTAGCCGCGAAAAAATTGAAGCCATTTTCAAATAACCGAATCCATGACAGCCACTACCCTGATAATACGCTTAATTCCAATCTACTCTGACGGATAGCGCCATTCAAAATTTACGCATAATTAATCAAACCATAACGTCAAACTAAATCTTAAAACCAATGAAAAACGTAACTCTGATTGCAGGCCTTTTACTGGCAGCGCTGATATTTTTCGCAGGCTGCAAAAAAGAAGAAACAGTAGTGACAATTACAACTACTGCCATCACAAGCATCACCGCTACCACAGCCACAGGCGGCGGAACAATCACGGTAACCGGCCCGGGAACTGTAACCGACCGCGGTGTGTGCTGGTCAACAGCCGCTACACCCACCACTGCCGATAGCAAAACTTCCGATGGTACAGGTACCGGAACATTCACCAGCAGCATTACAGGTCTGTCGATGAAAACGCCTTATTATGTAAGAGCTTATGCCATTGTTGACGGCACAACCTACTATGCAACAGCGGTTGATTTCACGTCAGCCACTCCCGCGCCGGTAGAATTGATTGTTAACGGAGACTTCTCAACACCCGGAGTAAATGGAGAACTTGTTACCGCAACTCCCTGGAAGACCGATGAGACGACTGATGTTAATGATCCAATCGGGTCGCTGGATCTGATAGGTTATACAAGTGATACCTATAAAGGACAGACAAATTTTGCATGGTACCACGACTGGTCAAAAAGCTTCTATCAGACCGTTGGCACAGTCCCTGCTATTGAAACCAAATTTGACATTAGTTTCAAAAACACATGCACCTGGAATGACTGGGGTGATTATGTACAACAAACGGGCGTAATTTTCAGTGTGTATACCGGTACCGATCCTACTACCAGGACTGCTATTGACACGGTGATTTTCGACGAACCTGTTTTCCCTGGCTGGGATCTTAACGTCTGGACATCAAAAACCGGTACTTATACCCTTACTGCAGAAAAAGCAGCAGCAAATGCAGGCAAAAACCTTGTAATTGAATTTGACACATTCCACTATTGGGATGGAACATGGGCATCGAGTGCATGGTATGATATTGATGACATCAGTGTAATCCAGCGTTTCGAATAATCAATAGGTTAAAGTTTCGGAATCTGTCTGTTAGTGAAATCTTACGATAAAAATTCATATAAAGGTTCCGTAGCCAGATTCTGAAATGAGCTGTTTAAAAACCGGGATGAGACAAAAACGGTTTCGTCCCGGCCTATACTGGCAAAGAAAATTGGTCATCAAAACCATCAACAGGGTACTGCGATACATCCCAAGGATTCACCCGATCGAAAATTCCCGCCGGTCCTCTTCAACTTTGATGGAATTTCATCAGCAAACAAACAATCAAACAAAACAATAATTAGGTAATTATGAATAGCCTGTTTTACTATTTAAAAAGCAGCGTTTTAATTTCCTCTGGCTCTGCGGCGAGAAACATGCTGCTTTTCACAATGCTCTCGCTCTTCACCCTTTTTTCAGGCAACGCTTACGCCCAGGAAAAAACAATTACCGGTGTGGTCCTGAATGAAACAGGTGAGCCGTTTCCCGGAGCTAACGTGGTGTTTAAGAACACGACCATTGGCGCATCCACTGATCTTGATGGCCGTTTCTGCCTCAAAGTTCCAGCGGGAGCAACAATATTGGTAATCTCAAGTATCGGGTACGAAACCGCTGAAGTGAACATTGCGGGTAAGCCATCCATCGAAGTGCGGATGCAGGTGAAGGCCATCACGCTTAACGACGCGGTAGTTGTAGCATACGGTGGAACACAGAAGAAAGCAACACTCTCAGGCGCCATTTCTGATGTAAAAGGTGTTGAACTAATGAAATCGCGAACTGTCAATGTGAGTAACAGCCTTGCCGGAAAAATTGCAGGCCTTACTGTTGTTGCACAAGGCGGTGAACCCGGAAATGATTTTTCAACCATTCTTGTAAGAGGAGTGAATACATTTGGAAATGCCACTCCGCTGTTTGTTGTGGATGGTGTTCCGTTGCAGGTGTCTGATAAGCTGCAGAGAATCGATCCGAATTCAATCGAAAGCATCACAGTGCTCAAAGATGCGTCGGCGGCAATCTACGGTTCACAGGGTGCCAACGGGGTTATACTTATTACCACTAAACGTGGCCAGGCAGGCAAACTGAACGTAACAGCATCGTTTAATGAAAGCTTCTCGCAACCAACAGTGCTCCCCGATTTATTAAACGCCTATGAAATTGCCTCGCTACAGAACGAAGTAATTGACAATGGTTCGACAGGTGTGCTGCCCGCTACATTTCACCCTGCAAAATACAGCGACACCGAATTGGAAGGCTTTAAAACCGGTTCCGACCCCTGGCGATATGCCAGCACCGATTGGGTTAATGAAACCATGAAAAAAATAACTCTTCAGAATTATTCCAACGTCACTGTTTCGGGTGGAACCGATAAAATCAGGGGATTACTTTCCCTTTCATCCCGCTTTCAGGACAGCTTTTATAAAAATGGCTCAAACACTTACCGGCAGTACGACGTAAGGGCCAACATGGATATGAACCCGACAAAATATATCCTCATATCTTTTGACCTTAACAACCGCCAGGATATAGCGAACTATGCCATCGACGATGCCGGCACCATTTTTTCCAAAATTATTACATCAAGCCCCACTAAAAGAGCCTACTGGCCTGATGGCACCCTGGGCGAAGCAATAGGTACTATAGGAAATGCTAATAGCCCGGTGGCTGTGAGCACCCCCCTGGGAGGATATAATGAGATTGATAACTATGTTATAAACAGCACATTAAAAGCGAACATTAAAATACCATGGGTCGAAGGCTTATCGGTAACAAGTACGGGAACAATAGACAGGGGTAATGCATTTGGCAGGCGCTGGACCATTCCGGTTACCTACTACGAATGGGATGGAAACTCCACAACCAATCCGGCATTCAAACCGCAGGTCGAAGGTGACAAAAGGCGCACGCTCAATGAGAATACCACAAAAAACAACAACTGGCTTGTTAATTTACTCATCAACTATGAAAAACAGTTTGGTGACCACTTGGTAAAAGTTCTGGGCGGCTACGAAGCTTACGAAAGAGCCTCAAATTACTTCTCCATTACTAAAAAAGATTTCGATGCCGATAATCTTGATCAACTCATTTTCGGCAATACGGTGGATGTAATCACGCAATCAAATCCCGGTTCAACCAGGTGGAGCAATTACCTCGGCAGGATCAATTATGAATATAAGTCAAAAATACTGGCCGAATTTGTCGGGAGATACCAGGGCTCATCAATATTTTACAAAAACGATCGCTGGGGATTCTTTCCCGGCGGATCACTTGCTTACAGGATATCGGAAGAAAATTTCTGGAAACAGAACATCAAATTCCTGAGCTACTTCAAAATAAGGGCTTCATATGGTATCACCGGCAACGATCTTATTTCTCCTTTCCAGTATCTTTCGCTCTACGAAACCAGGTACAGCCGTTACATCGAACAGGTTGGCGCCAGCGGTAGTCTCACACCATATAATGTCCTTTACGAAGGAACCGTACCCTATAAAAATGTGACCTGGGAAAAAGCAAAACAGCTTGACCTCGGGTTTGATGCGGGCCTTTTGCAGGAAAAACTAAATCTGACCTTCGACTATTTTGATAACCGCAGGGATGACATCCTCACCCCAAAAATAGGGGCAATCCCGGGATCTACCGGAATTACGCCAAGTGATGAAAACATCGGGAAATTTCAAAACAGGGGATTCGATTTCAACATACAATACGCCGGATCATCGGGAGAGTTGAGATACCAGGTAGGGTTCAACGGATTGTATTCAAGGAACAAACTCCTTTTCTTCGACGAAACAGCCGGTATACCTGATTACCAAATGAAGACAGGCCATCCGATCGGAGGCGCTTTATACTACCAGGTGCTGGGTATTTATAACACTGATGCCGACCTGGCTGCCCATCCTTATGCATTAAACGGCGCCACACCGCAATTAGGCGACCTTATTTTTGAAGATGTTAACAACGACCAGGTTATCGATACCCGCGATATGGTAAGGTCGTATAAAAGCGGCACTCCTACAACAAGCGGCGGGTTGAGCGCTTCACTGCAATACAAAAACCTGGATTTCAGCATCTTGTTCCAGGGAGCTTTCGGCGCTGAACGCTATATGAGGCCAACCTTCAGCCTTGAAGGAAACTACCTGCAATCGTTTTATGATAACAGATGGACACCTGAGAACACCGACTCCGGTTTCCCAAGGATATTCGACACGCACTCAGCATATTGGTCAAATCCAAACGGAGTATTCAACACCTTCTTCGTCAGGAAAACAGATTATGTAAGGCTCAAGAACCTTGAAATAGGTTATAACGTTCGCGAATCATTGCTGAGACATGTCCACATTGAAAAACTCAGGGTTTACCTCAGCGGGCTCAACCTGCTGACGTATGCCCCCGATCTCAAAGATTTCGATACTGATCCCGAACAAAGCATTCGTGACCAGTTTTACGGCGAGAGCTATCCATTGCAGCGTACAGTAACATTCGGAATCAACGTAACTTTTTAAAACCAGAGCAACCATGAAAAGCAAAGTTTTAACAATTGCGCTGTTTTGTTCTATCAGCATCGTTTTTCAATCGTGTGGCAAAGACTTCCTTGACGATACCAAGCCCGAGGATAAAATTTCGGATGCCAATGTTTGGTCATCACCCGAACTGGCCATAAAAGTGATTTACGGTTGCTATCAGGCTCTGCCCGAAGGACATACGATGTGTATGATGATGTCGTCGACCGACGAAGCCATATTTTATGGTGATGCCAGCATAGGAGCAGCTTTCACCAAAGGCCTGGTTTCACCAAGCAACCAGGGTGGATTCTCAGCTTCTGTATGGTCATGGGCACAAATGAGCTGGCAATGGGATGCCTTGTATCAGAATATCAGGAACATAAACATCGGTATTGCCAACATCGGCAAAACGCCTTTCACCAACCCCGAAGATAAAGACAGGGCTGTAGCCGACCTCTATTTTCTCAGGGGATATTGCCACTTCCTGCTGATGTCACAGTATGGCGGAATCCCTTACTATGACCAGGTTGTAAACCTGGGGGATGATTACAACAAGCCCAGGAATACCTTTGAGGAAACTGTCAATTACATCGTGACAGACCTTGAAAAAGCCATCAACTTATACCGGGCTGACGAAACCGGCCTGGTGAAAACCCGTGCTGATAAAGGAGTTGCTATGGCAGTAAAAGCCAAAGTTCTTCTGTATGCAGCCAGCGATCTTCACAATCCGGCAAAAAACGGTGAGTTAACTTCAGGCTATTCAAATCCTGAACTCATCGGTTATACAAGTGGCGATGCTTCCGCCAAATGGCAAGCTGCTAAGGATGCTGCCAAAGCTGTGATAGACCTCAATGCATACAGCCTCTACAATTCCAATCCTGATAAAATCAGAAATTTTGAAGAGATCTTTGTTAAAAGGTCGGATGAGGACATATTCATACGTTATGTCGACCCGATAAATGACCTTTACTGGGGACTTGGCAGAACTCCGTTTCTCGAGGCACCCCCTTCATTTGGTGGCTGGGGATGGTCGGCTGACAATGTTTTGGGTGATCTTGTTGACGCATTTGAAATGAGTGACGGCAGCAAATTTGACTGGTCAAACCCGGTTCAGGCAGCCAATCCCTACCTGAATAGGGACAATCGGTTCTATGCATCCGTACTTTTCGAAGGAGCCACCTGGTACGACAACCGGATCATCCATGTAGGTGTATGGCCCGATTCGACCTATGCTCCTGAACACCAAAGCACTAACTACTGGGTTCGCAAGTTCAGCGATATTGATAAAGGACCAATGGAGTATTCAGAGCTCACCAAATGTCCTGCCTGGCCACGCATGCGCTATTCCGAAGTACTGCTGAATTACGCCGAAGCGTGCATTGAACTGGGTGAATACAATGAAGCCCGCACTTATATCAACCTTATACGTGACAGGGCTGGCATGCCGGCAGTTACCGAATCAGGAGCAGCACTGAAAGAGCGTTACCGCAACGAGAGAAGAGTTGAGCTTGCGTTTGAGGAACAGCGTTTCTTTGATGTGCGGCGCTGGATGATTGGCCCAGAGGCTATAGGTACAGGTGCGGGAATCAATGTGCGGTACCCTGTACAGGGCTCATACGACAATCCTACATTTGAACCGATAATTACTGATGCGGGAAGACTCTGGGTCAACAAAGCCTACTTTATTCCCATAACCATTGATGAGATGAATAAGAATACTGCCCTGATACAGAACCCCGGTTATTGATTCTGAATTTAGACTTAAATGCAGAATACAAAGGGAATGAATGTATTATAACACAACTCTCAACAGATAATACTCCTGTTTTCAAAAAAAACGAAGGCTCTTCATGCCTTCGTTTTATTTGAGCGGAAAACGGGGATTGGACCCGCGACCTTCAGTTTGGGAAACTGACGCTCTACCACTGAGCTACTTCCGCAATTGATGTTGCAAATTTAATACATCTGTTTCAACGCACAAACAGGCTATCTATAAATTTACGTCTTAAACACTGTAGAATACCTTGTAATGCCAGGCTTCCAGATCGAAACACGGGTTTTCGCCAAGCATCACAACAATCGGAGGACTAAAAAGCTCGAGGAATTTACCTGACATTGCATTGCTTTGTAAATGGAACGATACTGGCTGTGCGCTAAGGTTTATAACAGAAACAACCATATTGTTGCCTTCAGTAAACTTTACAGCCAGCACCTGCCGGCCGGCAATGGATGGTATAATTTCAAATCTGCCGGCAACAGCGCCATCGGTAAAAACCGGATGTTCAGCCCTCAATGCAGTGAGCTTTTCATAGATTCCAAACATCTTATCTTCCTTCCATTCGATAAGGTCTTTATCGAAGAAGCTGAGCCTTTTTGCATTACCCGCCTCCTGGCCACTGTAAATGAGAGGGAAACCCGGAAGCATAAAAACGAGCACCGCAAATGCTTCAAGTGCAAGCCCCAGCCGTTCAAGTTCGCTCCCATTCCATGAATTTTCGTCATGGTTGCTGATAAACAGAAGATTTGAAGCATGAACCGGAAAGTCGAAAATTTCAGTATGCAGCATGGCTGTAAGGTCGGTTGCCTGTTTCTTTCCCTGCGCAACATCATTGAAGCCATGGAACAGGTTCCAGTTGTAAAGCACATTAAAGGCCTTATTGGTAAGCTCACGCAGGTCAGACTCGGCCAGCATGAAAAGATCAGGCTTAATGACCGACAGTTGTTCTTTGGCTTCTTCCCAAAATGATGTAGGCACAAGGTGAGCCATATCGCAACGGAAACCGTCGATACCGGCTCTTTCGAGCCAGAAGCTCATTGCTCCGATCATAGCCTGTCGCAAGGGCTTTGAATCATATTCCAGCTTTATCACATCTTCCCATTCGGGAAATGGTGGCGCGAAATGACCTCCGGAATCAAGCCGGTAATAGTCGGGACGATCTTTCGTCCAGTGATGATCCCAGGCTGTATGATTAGCTACCCAATCGAGGATCACATACATGTCCAACTCATGTATTTCGTTCACAAGACTGATGAATTCATCCAGTGTACCATAGGCTTCGTCTACTGCTGTATAATCCCTGATGGAATAATAACTTCCGAGGCTGCCTTTGCGGTTGAGGATACCGATGGGTTGCAGCGGCATAAACCAAAGTATCCCAACGCCAAGCCTTTTTAACCGTGGCAAATGCTCCCTGAATTCCCTGAAAGTGCCTCCTGGTGTGAATTGCCTGAGGTTGACCTCGTAAATGGTATGACTGCGGCTCCAGGCCGGGATGATATTGTTATGGAATTTGGCTTCAGTCAATGGTAGAGCCAGAAGTCAGAAGTCAGAAGTCAGGAGTCAGAAGTCAGAAGTCAGGAGTCAGGAGTCTGGCCCTTTTAGCTATTGGGACTGGAACCTGGCACCTGGCACCCGGAAACACTATTACAAGTGAAATGCTTCCAGCGAATTATCAAAATCTATGTAAAAATCGGCTTCCGGTTTCAGCGATTGGACAACCTCATGCTCACGTTCAAGCACCTTCATCCTGAATTCGTCCAGTTCCTCTTTTTTCTCAGCAATCTGTTGTTCCAATGTTTCTTTGTATGTAAGTTCAACGAACACCCTCAGGTTTGCTTCCTTAATCATCACTGAATACAATCCGTTAATAATGAGCATATCGATGCCTGCAAAGTCAGTAATAATTTCATCTACCTGCAGGGTAATGAGGTCAACACTGGGCACAGATGCTTTCTTGCCGTTTTTGAAATCAATAATGTTGTGCCTTACGCGATTCCAGTCATATTCGTTGTAACCAATACTTTCGATACCGTGCTTCTGCCGCCAGTGTGTGCGGTCTTCGGGTGGCACCTTGTAGTAATCATCCATGTGAAGGATTTTACATTTTACACCTTCTTTTTTGAACAGCCGCGCCAGAGCAATGGATATTTCGCATTTGCCGGAAGCCACTTCTCCCGAGATAGTCACAATATACTTATTGGACCTGTCAGTAATTATGCGGTCGTAAATAGTAAGGGCCGCATCCTCATGCTTTTTGGTGATGGAAACTATATCGTTAAGCATATTAACATTTTTTTGTTGAGACCATGCAGCCTGGCTGCCAATTTACTTTCTCTGTATTCAGGGTTCAGAAACATAAGCCGATTCCTACTGAAGTTACAAAAATACAACTTTCGGTATGAAATATAAAAGATACTTACCCGTGCTCTGAACGTTAATGGTTTCAGAAACCTCGCCAATTAGTATTTGCAGTAATTTTGAGCTTTCCATCTCCATCAACTTGTCAGCAAAAACCAACAATCGCCGAATCCTTATCAGGGCTATCATAATTCCTGCGGCTTTGCTTTGTGCACTTTGGATTATCGTTGTCGGCATCAGAAAAATCCCGGGACTCGCCGGCAAAACAAAGCACAAGTCTGAAATAAGAGCATTTGGAATAGATACACCGGGAAAATATCTCGTTTATGGTATCGATGTATCGCACCACCAGGGCGACATTAACTGGAAGAAGGTTAAGTCGATGGTATCAAATGACCGACGGGTAAGTTTCGCATTTATCAAAGCTACTGAAGGCATTACACGACAGGACAAGCATTTCAGTAAAAACTGGAAAGAAAGCAGATCTGCAGGTATCATACGTGGCGCCTATCATTTTTATTACCCTTCGCGGGATGCGCGCAAGCAAGCCGACAATTTTATCAAACAAGTGAAGCTTGAACCTGGCGACCTGCCTCCTGTTGTGGATATTGAGCACAGCAATGGTAAGAGCAAAAAGCAGATCTGTGAAGGGTTGAAGACATTCATGGATATCCTTGAAAAGCACTATAACACATCTCCAGTCCTGTACACTAATATTTCATTCTACTACACCTACCTGGCCGACGACTTCAGGAACTACACCGTTTGGATTTCGGGCTATCATGGCGAAGACCGGTTTAAGGAAAAATTCACTGAGGCATGGCACTTCTGGCAATACAGCGAAAACGGGCGCATTGACGGCATTAAAGGAGAAGTAGATTGTAATGTATTTAAAGGAAGCGAGGAAGACCTGGAAAAACTATGTGTCAGGAAATAAAAAAGGCTCCCCGTCGGAAGCCTGTATATTTCTGACTAACAACAGCTTATTCTTCGTATGCGATAGTATCATCGCCAAAGCTTATGCCTACACCGCGGGCGGTTTTGATAAGCGCTGTATCGAGAGTTACCAGGTTGGGTTTCTGAATTGCATCTTCTAAGGTAACACTTGTAATATAAGGATGGCGATATGAAACCATGCGGCCGAATTCGCCATTAAGAACCAGTTCCATGGCTTTTACACCGAACTGCGTTGCCAGCACTCGGTCGTATGCAATAGGAATGCCTCCACGCTGCAAATGACCGAGAACAGTAACACGTATATCATGTTCGCATCCTGCTTGTTTCAGGTCTTCGGCAAGTTTAAAACCAATACCGCCAAGCCTTACATTCTCATAACCAACTTCTGCAGCTTTTTGTCCAACAGTAGTACCGTCCTTTGGCTTAGCACCTTCGGCCACCACTACAATGGCAAAACCGCGATCGCGGTGAAAACGTGCGTCAATCTTGCTTTTCACGATGCCCAGATCATAGGGAATTTCGGGAATGAGACAAACCTCAGCACCGCCGGCAACTGCCGAATTAAGGGCAATCCAGCCTGCATCGCGGCCCATCACTTCAAGAATAAACACCCTGTTGTGACTGGCGGCTGTGGTAACAAGCTTATCAACAGCCGAAGTAGCCTCCTGTATGGCTGTCTGGAATCCGAATGTTGAGTCGGTGGCCGAAAGGTCGTTATCAATTGTTTTTGGAACACCGATGATATTAAGCCCTTTTTCAAAAAGGCGCTGCGAAATGCGTTGCGAACCGTCGCCTCCTATGTTGATAACTGCATCAATGCCCAGGTACTGTATCTTTCGTATCATCTCATCGGAGCGGTCAATATATTCCCATTCGCCATTGTGTTTTTTCACAGGCCAGGCAAAAGGGCCTCCTTTATTGGTTGTTTCGATTATTGATCCTCCGCGGTAGTGAATTCCTGCTACTTTAGACTCGTCGAGCATTATCAGCTCAGTAGGCTCATTAAGGATACCATCAAAGGCTTTAATACATCCAAGCACCTCCCATCCTGATTCCTGCGACGCACGTTTTACGATAGCTCTTATTACAGCGTTAAGCCCGGGGCAATCGCCGCCGCCGGTTAAAACCATTACTCTTTTCATATGGGTTAAATATCTTTTATCTTATTGATTGACAAGCAGATGAATTTGTAATTCAGCTTTCGATTTTGCGGTGCAAAGGTACAATTTTTCTTAGTTGAAATAGTATTAATTAAATCTATCGGCCAGAGCGAGAAGAAAATATCTCTAAACAAAAAAAATATATTTTACCGATACGCCTTAACTTATTGTCATATAGATAATTATATCGGTTATAAAGTTAATTGTCTGTTAAATAAATTCAGAAGTGTAACTTTTATCTCATTCCGCTGTCATATGTATGAAAACTTCAAAAAACAACAATCATGAAAAACATAATCATCACCCTCATACTGGCTGCTACCTTTACAACAGGCGCCATTGCAATGAACCCTTCAAACAATTACCTCCCGCTGTTGAGCGAGGCTTATGTGAATGACATTCCCTTTAACACCTCTGTGATCGCAGCCATCAACACCCCGGGAAGTGCAATAAACAACGCACTTGAGGTAACCGGCGAAACATATGTTAACGACATACCCTTCGACACCAGGGCCGTTGCCGAAAAAGAGAACCGCAACCTTACAGTTCTTCCGCTGCTTACTCCTGAAGATGAACCATACGCCAACGACCTGCCTTTTGATACTGCCAGCCTGGCCGAAACACTGCAGTAAACCCCATAACCCAACATATCCTCAGCGCCTCCCGGTTTAAAAACCTTCGGAGGCGCTTATTTTTTTACAGGTTGCCAGTATTCAGAAAATCGAAATAATCAGCGGCGTCTTCACCGAATATCTCAACCGATTTGCCAATAATTTTATACGTGCTGTGCTGCCCTGAGATTCGTGAAAAATGGATTTCGTACTCTGTACCCTTTTCATCAAGCATCAACACTTTAGCCAGGTTGGCATTGCGGTCTGATACCAGTTTTTTATTACAAAACGGACAGAAGAAATCGACCAGTTCACCTTTACCAATTTCAAAATCAGGATGCTTGACAACCGTGTAATCACCCAACTGCGGATGCAGCAGTATCAGGCCTTCCTTCCCTGAACGATTGCGTGTCGAAAACACAAGGTTTTCACCTACATTCAGGTAGTTGCGACATTTTGGGCAAAGAAAATTGGTATTCATAACGATAAGTTTAGGCACATTAAAGTTACAACATCAGAGGCAGTGTTATCAAGAGAAAGCTCTGCTTAAAATCAAATAGCTACCTTTGCCGGTATTAAGCAGTCATCATGATTTCAGGAAAAGAATTTGCACTGGTGTTTGATATGGACGGAGTGATCGTGGAGAATCATGAATGGCACTTCAGGGCCTGGCTGGAGTATTGCCGCCGCCATGGATTACAGCTTTCGGAGGAAGAGTTTTATACCAGGATTTTTGGAGGCACCAACCATGACCTGCTGATCCGTTTGTTTGGCAACACCCTGACTGACAGTGATATTCAACGCATGGGTGAAGAGAAAGAAGCTCTTTACAGGGAAATGTACGGCCCTCATGTAGTGCCCGTTCATGGAGTTGTTGAGTTTATACGATCGGCCAAATCCGAAGGATACTCGCTTGCCCTGGCCACTTCGGCACCGGTCTCGAATGTCAGTTTCACAATCAGCCATACCGGGCTGGAAGGAATGTTTGACGTGGTTGTTGAAAGTTCACAGGTTACACATGGCAAGCCCCATCCCGAGATATACCTGAAAGCCGCTTCATTACTGCAGTTCGAACCCCGGCATTGTGTCGTCTTCGAAGATTCGCTCCCGGGCATTGAGTCAGCGGCAGCGGCTGGCTGCAAAGTGATAGGTGTGGCCACTACGCTTCCTGCTGCCCGGATTGCCCACGCCGGCCATGTTATCAATGATTTTAGCGGATACCGGGATATCATAACCAGAATAAGTGCATGGTACCCGGCAAAGTAGCCGAAAGTCGCCTTTCGCAGGAAACAAAGCAGAATTCAGTTAATTACGCAACTTAAGATTTGACGCGGCTTTGACGGCTGAATAATTATTCGTTATTTTGTGAGACAAATATCTGTACATATCAATTAACTAAACAATACATTCTCAATTCCTTACTTATGAAAATCAGGCTACTAGCTTTGATGCTGGCGTTTTTTTTGACCGGTATCATGTATGCTCAGCAGGGCAACATCAAGTTTACCGAGTACGACCTGCCCAATGGCTTGCATGTTATCCTTCACCAGGATAACACTACACCCATTGTGGCTGTTACCATTCTTTACCATGTCGGGTCAAAGAATGAAGTGGAAGGACGTACCGGGTTTACTCACTTTTTCGAACACCTTATGTTCGAAGGTTCACCCAATATTCCCCGCGGTGAATATTTTAAAATCACCCAGTCGGCAGGTGGCACGCTCAATGCAAACACTTCACAGGACCGCACATTCTACTATGAGCTCCTCCCGTCGAACCAGCTGGAGCTTGGGCTTTGGTTAGAATCGGAAAGGCTGTTTCACCTTCGCATCGACAGCATTGGCGTTGAAACACAGCGCGCCGTTGTGAAGGAAGAAAGAAAACAGTCGTATGATAACCGCCCGTATGGATCGCTGATTGAAGAAACCATGTCGCATGCATACAAAGTTCATCCTTACAAATGGACTCCCATTGGCTTCCCCCAGGACATCAACCGGGCAACATTACAGGAGTTCAAGGATTTTCACGATACTTACTATGTTCCTAACAATGCCACCTTGTCGATTGCTGGCGATATTGATCCCGAAACAACCAAAAAACTGGTAGAAAAATATTTCGGAGATATCCCCCGCGGAACAAAGCCATTATACCGTCCATCGGTTGTGGAACCACCGCAAACTGCCGAAGTCCGCGACACAGTTTATGACAACATCCAACTGCCTGCTGTTATTATAGCTTATCATATGCCGGCACAGGGCACTCCTGATTCATATGCCCTTTCGATGCTCACCACGCTACTGTCGGATGGCGAGAGTTCAAGGCTTTCGAAATCAGTCGTTGACAAGCAGCAGCTTGGCCTCCAGGTGATGGCATTCCCCTTTGCGCTGGAAGATCCGGGGCTGTTTCTCACATTTGGCCTTGTAAACATGGGTGTTTCACCCGATGTGCTTGAAAAAGCCATTCTCGATGAATTTGAGAAAGTAAAAACAGAAGAGATCGGTGACATGGAATTCAAGAAATTGCAGAATAAAACCGAAAACGACTTTGTAACCGGCAACAGCACCATGGCTGGTATTGCTGAAAACCTGGCCAACTACCGTGTTTATTTCGGCGATGCAAACCTCATCAATACCGAGATCGACCGTTATATGAAAGTAACCAAAGAAGACTTGAAACGTGTTGCCAACCAGTATCTTACAAAAGAAAACAGGGTTGTCCTCTATTATTTACCCAAGTCACAAGCCCAAAACTAACAGGAGGAAACGAAACATGAAATCGAAAATACTGTCATTTCTTTTTATCATCCTGGTTTCGTTGCCACTTGCAGCACAGGTATCGAAAAAACAAACCAGGAAAGTAACCACACCTGCCCCGGCACCCAAAGAAGTGCTTGACCGCAGCAAGCGTCCTGAGCCGGGCCCCGCTCCTATCATCAAAATAGGTGAAGCCGAATCATTTGTGTTATCCAACGGGCTTAAGGTATTTGTTGTTGAGAATCACAAAATCCCCCGCATTTCGTATCAGCTGGTACTCGATTATGATCCGGTGCTGGAAGGTGAATATGCCGGCTACGTTGACTTTGCAGGGCAACTGATGCGCACCGGAACAACTACACGTTCCAAGGATCAGATTGACGAAGCCATCGATTTTATCGGTGCACGCCTCAATACATCCTCCGACGGGCTTTCGGCATCCTGCCTTACAAGACACAACGAGGCGCTGCTGGATATCATGGCCGATATAATAAAGAATGCATCGTTCAAGCAGGATGAACTGGAAAAAATTCGCACTCAGACGCTGTCGGCTCTCGAAGCCGATAAGAATGAGCCTTCATCCATTTCGGAAAAGGTTGGAAAGAAGCTCCTGTTTGGTCAAAACCATCCATACGGCGAATCGGAAAGCGAAGCATCGGTGAAAAAAATCACGCTTGAGAAATGTGAGAATTTCTATAAAACGTATTTCAGGCCAAATATAGGTTACATGGCCATTGTCGGCGACATCACAGCCAAAGATGCACAAACTCTCATTGAGAAATATCTTGGCGGCTGGCAGCAGGGCGAAGTTCCCAAAACCAAATTCATGACCCCGAAGCCACCTGCCAAAACCGTGGTAGCAATCGTTGACAGGCCGAATGCTGTGCAATCGACCATTAAGGTTGGTTATCCTGTGGACCTGAAACCAGGTTCAGCTGACGAAATGGGTGTAAGGGTAATGAATACCGTACTCGGCGGAGGCTCTTTCAGGTTATTCAATAATCTTCGCGAAAAGCACGGCTGGACCTACGGCGCTTATTCACAACTTCGCAGCGACAGAATTATTGGCATGTTCAGCGCATCAGCTGAAGTCCGTAACCCGGTGACCGACAGCGCTTACACTCAAATCCTTTATGAAATGAACCGGTTGAGGACAGAGCCCGTGGGTGATGACGAACTCAATGGCATCAAGAGCTATATCAGCGGCAACTTTGGCCGTTCGCTCGAAAATCCGGGAACAGTAGCCAGCTTTGCCATCAATTCGGCACGTTACAATCTGCCGAAAGATTACTATGCAACTTACCTGAGCCGCCTTTCGGCCATTACGGCAACCGATGTACAAATGATGGCACAGAAATACCTGCGTCCCGATAACTCATACATTCTCACGGTAGGCAAGGCTGAAGAGATTGCTCCCAAACTGAAAGCTTTCAGCAAAACCGGCGAGATTCAGTATTACGATATCGAAGGCAACTGGTACGATCCCTCCAAAAAGCTGAAACCGGCTCCCGAAGGAGTAACTGCCGAATCAATCATCAGTAAATACATTGATGTCATTGGCGGAGCTAAAAAGATTAAGAAGATAAAAGATGCCACCATCGAAGCATCTGCCAGTATGCAGGGCAGGCCCATTGAGATGAAAATGTATTTCAAAATGCCCGAAAAATTGTATATGCAGGTCGGTTCAGGCACAATGATCTTCGTGAAACAAATATATAACACCGGTAAGGGAGTAAGCATTTCGCCCATGTCAGGCGAAACCAAACCGATGGAAGCCGATGATATCCAGGCATCAAAAGAGCAATCGATGCTCATTCCAGAACTGGATTACGCAGCTCTTGGCGTAAAAACCGAACTGTTGGGAATTGAAGAATCGGATGGCAAAGAGTACTACAAAGTTCAGGTTACACACGCTAACGGTAAGAAAGATACTGATTACTACGACGTTACTTCGAACCTGAAAATAAAAACCGAAGGCGAAACGGGTAACTCCGAATATGGTGATTACAGGCCGGTTAATGGTATTCTGTTTCCATTCGCACTCACCCAGGCTGCAGGCCCGCAGTCTATGAAGTTTACCGTGAACAAAATGGAAGTCAATACCAAGCTTAAAGACGAACTCTTCGAGATTAAGTAAACATTATCTGCACAACCACTTCATCTGAGAATTCTGCCATGGACAAGTCGGAACTCTTCGAATTGGGTAAAGTTCTGAAAACCTTCGGCTCAAAAGGTGAAGTGGTTGTTTTTCTCGATGTTGACAACCCTGAGAAATACCGGAAACTTGATTCAGTATTTATTCTGTTCAACCACAGTTTCATTCCTTTCTTCATCGAAAGAATACAGTTGAAACCAAAGAACCAGGCCGTTGTAAAATTTCACGACATTGATCACCCGGATGATGCAGCCATGTTCGCGGGCTGCAGCCTGTTCCTTCCTTTGTCGAACTTGCCCAAACTTTCGGGTAACAGGTTTTATTACCACGAAGTTGTTGGTTTTGAGGTTATTGATAAAAGCAAAGGCCCGGTCGGGAAAGTGAGGCGCATACTCGAACTGCCTCACCAGGCAATG
>Ga0209099_1001849_pt1 | contig 20023 bp, 19 predicted proteins | sample AD_JPNHW2_MetaG_FD_184430 | JGI IMG/M metagenome (GOLD analysis project Ga0209099, IMG submission 184430) | Active sludge microbial communities of municipal wastewater-treating anaerobic digesters from Japan - AD_JPNHW2_MetaG (SPAdes) (version 2) | ecosystem: Engineered > Bioreactor > Anaerobic... | reverse complement strand
GCTGATTCTTTGTCTGATTAAGAAACCCGAATTCAAGATAGCAGAATTTCTAAATATCTATAAAGATATGCATTGGTCATGGACCTTTACTATATACCTCAGCTTTGCACTTATCATCTGGTTGCAGGTGGAAATGCTTATGCTTAAAGATGTTCATTGGCTTCATGCTTTCTATATGTTTCTTGCCGTTTTACTTCTTTTAGTTTCTCTACTCCCTTCAATAAGAAACCAATATAAAATAAAGGATAAACAACACGACTAAATTTGCTTTAAGTAAGATATTCATTCTAAATCAGTCCATTATATTATGATCTCTGTTTGCATTCCGGCTTTTAACTTTGATATTACCTCTTTGGTAAACGAACTTACAAGACAGATAGAATTACTAAATCAACCGGCAGAAATTGTCGTTATTGACGACTGCTCAAATGAAGAATATAAGAAAATTAACAGAGTTGTATGCCAAAAACATGTTTATGTTGAACTGGAAAAAAATATAGGTCGGGCAAGAATCAGAAATCTGTTTTTACAATTTGCCAAATACGATTATCTCCTTTTTCTCGATTGTGATTCTTCCATTCCAACAGCTTCATTTTTAGTAAAATATGTTGAAATTATAAGTGAAAAAACGGCTGTTTTTTGCGGAGGAAGAATAAATGATAATAGTAAACCTTCCCGCGATAAAAGATTAAGATGGAAATATTGCCATAAAAGAGAAATTCGCTCGGTCGAGGTAAGAAATAAATTTCCCAACAACTCTTTTATGACCAATAATTTTCTAATCAATAGAAAAATTTTAGAAGAGATAAAATTTGATGAACGCATTACCGGGTATGGTCATGAGGATACTCTTTTTGGTTATTCTTTGAAAAAAAATAATATTGTCATCCATCATATTGACAATCCTGTGGAGAATGAAGATCCTGATAATAATTGGGATTATTTAAAAAAGACAGAAGAAGGAATTAAAAATCTGATTAATATTTTGAATTTCCCTGAATATAAAGAGGATTTGCTGAATGACATAACCCTATTAAGGTTTTACCGAAAAGTGAAAAAATTCGACGGAATCATACTCATGATATACAAAATACATAAACGTCCAATCAAATGGTTGCTTTCAAAAGGGTTTGCCAATCTTAGACTTTTTGATTTTTACAAACTTGGATTTTTTATTGAGAACATAAAAAAACAGACGGATGAGGTACATTAGTATTACAAAAAATAATTATCCATTATAAACATTCCCCATATGAAATGTGCATTATTATTAATTGATATTCAAAACGACTATTTTGAGAATGGAAAAATGACCCTTTCGGGAACAGCCGCAGCAAGTGAAAAGGCAAGAATGATTCTTGCTGAATTCAGAAAAAATAATAATCCGGTCATCCACATCAGGCACATAGCAACGGCTCCGGGAGCCTCTTTCTTTTTGCCGGAAACAGAAGGATCGGAAATTCACCATAACGTGAAACCACTTGATAATGAAACGGTAATCATTAAACATTTTCCCAATGGTTTTCGCAATACAGAATTACTTGATTGCTTACAATCTCAAAATATAACTGATTTGGTAATTTGTGGAATGATGACCCATATGTGCGTGGATGCAACTGTCAGGGCAGCAAAAGATTTTGGCTTTACCTGCTGGGTAATAAGTGATGCCTGTTCCACAAAAGATTTGATGATTAATGGAGAAATAGTTAAAGCACCTGAAGTACAAAAAAGTTTTTTGGCAGCTTTAAATTATTTTTATTCAACGGTCATTCCGGCTGAAAAATATTTGACCAATTCCTTTTCTTAATCAAGATTATTCCGATTTCTTCTTTAATTGAGTCCCAAAATAATGATTATTACTTAGGGATTCTATTGTTTGGAAAACATCTTTAATATTTCAGAAAATTTTTGAACAGCAGTTATTTTATAAGTTTTTTAGTGATACTATTATGGTGGCTGTCGGTGATTTTTAAAAGATAAAAAGAGGATGGGAATCTGAAAGCATGTTCAATATGATTATTCCCTGCCGAAAGCATTTTTTGGAAGCTTTCCAGTAATTTTCCCTCTATGCTGTAAATGTCAAAAGTAAACATCTCATTTTGAATTAAATTCACATAAATGGACAAGTTGTTTTGAATTGGATTAACCACATTGAAACTAAAATTACGGACATTATTTTCAATACCCAAAGTGGCGTCAACACTCATATCCATGATGACCGGAAGGTGGTCGGATAAATCATAAAGAGCATTGCCAACTTCAACAGGAATTGAACTGTTGGAGGGAGAAATAATAGTTCCGTTGAAACGGTTTCCATCTTGTCCCAGAGCTTTATAAGAATTGGGGATAGCTTGCAAACCATTACTGCCGTAATATATATATGGAGAAACCAGAATGAAGTCAAAACGGTCGTCCATCCCGCCGGAAGCAAAACATTCGCCTTCGTCTGAATAAGTATGTGTAGACTGAGTATGGATATAGCGATAATTATAATTGTTATTCCAGGCTCCCTCCTGATCTATGGGATCATAAAATTGATAAAGGCTGTTCGGATAATGTATTAAATATTGATACGATGCTTCGTCGGAGCCATAGAGATTGAAATCACCGGAAAGGATATAATTGTCTGCCCTACCTATTTGGGTAAGTTTATTCATAAGTTTTTCAACTTGAGTATAACGGGCTGAGGCATCACTGCTTGAACTACCGGCTTTTAAATGGGCAATGAGAAAAGTTACAAAAACAGTATCTCCCATTGCTAATTCCTCAGATTTATAGTACAATCGGTAGGCATTAATATCCCGATAAGATGTAGTAATATAGAAATAGCTGTCAAAAGCAAGTTTTCTGGAGTCGTAATACAACATATTTGCGAGGGAGCCTCCCGAAAAGTTGGTTAACGGACAATTTGCAAAATAGTTGATTCCATCGGTATTTAAGGCGTTATTTAATATCCTGGAAACATAACTTGATTGGCTTCCTATTTCATTAACACACAATACATCCGGCTGCACATAGTGAACGATAGCTTTTAAAGCAGAATCCTTATTATTCAGATAGTCACCGCTTCCATCGCAATCCGAAGGGACCGAAGTGGTATAATACATCAGATTGTATTGCATCATTCTTATTGTATCTGCTTTAATGACAGATATTTCAAATAATGAGGGCAACATTATCAAAGTAGTGGTTAAAAGGAAAAGCTTTGATATTAAAGAGTTATTGAATTTCATTTTAAATAATTAAAAAGGGGGGCAAAGATAATGATAATCTGTTGATAAAAAATCAACAAGATCAATTTAGCTTAGATTTTTCAGCCAATCAGAAATAATTTGAGAATTGATAACTTGAAATAATTGTAAAATCACAACAACAATCAAGGCAATCATCACGTAGCGAATGATTATCCCGCTATTTTTATATTTTATCGAAGAAGCAATCTGGGCTCCGACAACATTTCCTATTCCGTGAATTAAACCATATTGCCAATTAACATTTCCCTGAAGTGCAAATATGAGCAACGAAACCGGGATATAAGAAAGAACTAAGAAATTTTTAATAGCATTGGCTTTTACCAATTCATTTCCAGTCCCCAGAACAAGGCTCCCCAATATTAAATAACCGACTCCCACATGAATAAACCCTCCGTATATACCTATTAAAAAGAAGAGGAGATAATGCCACCATTGCAGTGATCGATGTACTAAATTTGATTTTTCTTTAAGCCATCGTTTGGGTTCAAAAATTAATGTTATGCCAAATATTATAATGACAAAGCCAAAAAAGTAATTAAAAAAATGATTGGAAATAATATTGGCAAGAAAGGCACCTGCTATAGCTCCTAATGATATCGGAATAGCAAGCCTAAGGGCTTTATCCCAGTCTATCATTTTTTTTCTGGAGAAATTTGCAACAGCAGTAACGTTTTGCAATAAAACTGCAATACGATTAGTGCCATTGGCAACCATGGGGGGCAATCCAAAAAACATGAATACAGAAAGTGAAATAATAGTCCCCCCGCCTGCAAGGGTATTAATAAACCCGACAACCAGACCGGAAGATATTAAAATAATTGCATGAATCCAGGTAAGATCCATCTCGATAATTTATTCTACGGAATCCTCTTCTGAAAGAAGATTGGACTTATCAGAACTTTGTTCTTTTTGACTTTCAACTAATTGATGATCAATAAAGATACGTCCGCATGCTTCACAAACAATAATTTTCTTGTGAAGGCGAATATCCAACTGTTTTTGTGGGGGAATCATGCTGAAACAGCCTCCACAGGCATCTCTTTCAATTTGAACAATTGCGAGACCATTGCGGGCATTTTTTCGAATTCTTTCAAAAGCAGCCAGAAGGCGATGTTCAACTTTAACTTTCAACAATTCAGCTTGTTCCAATAATTCAAGTTCTTCTTTTTCAGTATCCGTTATAATGGCTTCTAATTCATTTTTCTTAAGCTGTAAAACCTCGGAAATTTCGTTCAGTTTGTTTTCAAATTCAACAATTTCATCTTTTTTAGAAATAATATCTGCTTGGAATTTAGATTTGTGTTTTTCTGAAACTTTTATTTCAAGCTTTTGATATTCAATTTCTTTCTCCAGAGATTCATATTCTCTATTATTGCGAACGTTATTTTGTTGTTCTTCGTACCTTTTAATAAGAGTGTTATACTCCTTAGTTTTAGTATCTTCTCCAACAACTTTAGCTTCCAGTTCGGCAATATCATCGTTGTATTTCTTAATACGCGTTTTCATCCCTTCAAAAGCATCTTCAAGATCTCTAACTTCATTTGGAAGCTCTCCTCTTATGACACGAATTTTATCAATCTGAGAAAAAATTTGTTGCAAATTATAAAGTGAAAGCAATTTTTGGGCTATGGTAGCTTCTTCAGCAGTTTCCTCAGCTGAAGCACTTTCATGATCGTGAGTAGTGCTGATTAATACAACTTTATTATTCCCTTCCGTTTCCTTAATTTCTTCGAGATGTAACTCTTCAGTTTTTTCTTTATTATTTTCACTTGAAACGACCTCTTCAACAACTTTTTTCTTTGCCATAATATTTATTTTAAATGCCTGATAAACAATTTTATATGTATTGAATTTTCAATTTTTCTATCTCAGAAAGAGAAGTTGCAAAAGTAATAAAATTTTCTTTTATCTCATTATATATTATCTCTTTAATAAAATGTTCCCCTTCAAAATGACCAATATCTGCAATAATCATTTGATTATCAGGAATAAAAAAGTCGTGGTATTTGAAATCACCACTTATATAAATATCTGCTCCGAAGGCCATTGCCTCGTGGATAAAGGAGGCTCCGCCACCACCACAAAGGGCTACTTTTTCAATTTTTCTGTTTAGTTTTCCTGAAAATCTAATATGATCAATATTTAGCGATTTTTTGAGAAAATTAAAAAAATCACTTTCTTCCATCGGAGATGGCAATTTTCCGACTCTTCCCAGCCCGGAATCACGGCTTGGATTTTCAAGTCTAATAATATCAAAAGCAGGTTCTTCGTAAGGATGATACTTATATAGCGTATTTATTACGTTTCGTTGAATGGCTGCAGGGAAAATCATTTCAACTCGTTCTTCATTAACTTCTTCAATGTAATTAATTTCGCCAATGTGCGGTTTTGCACCTCTCAGAGGTTTGAAAGTGCCTTGTCCCGGTGTTGAATAAGAGCAATTCTCATATTTACCGAGAACTCCGCACCCGATTTTGAATAGGGCGTCTTTAACTTCTGAAGATTCATCTTCGGGGGCATAAAAGACAATTTTTTGATATTGGGAAAGCTTGGGTGATAATACAGAAACATCCATTAACCCTAATTTTTTGGCAAAAAGATCATTTCCCCCACCATTTGCATTGTCAATATTGGTATGCATAGAGTAAATGACCAAATGATTTTCAATGGCTTTAAAGATAATTTTCCCAATTCGGTTAGTGGGTTCAATTCTTTTAAGTAACGTTCTGACAATCAGAGGATGATGAGAAATTATTAAATTAGCTTTTTTTGAGATGGCCTCTTCGATGATTTCTTCAAAAAGATCAAAACAAACCAAAACACCTGTGACTTCTTGTTCTTTGTCGCCGCACTGGATTCCGCAATTGTCAAAATCTTCCTGAAGTGAGAGTGGAAATTTTTTTTCCAAATGATTTATGACTTCTCTGATTTTCATAACACCCTTTTAAAAAACATGTTCCAAAAGTACATTATTTTTTCAAATTGGGGCTACTATAATTTTATTATTTTTGCGGAGCTAAATTTACAAAAATGAAAATCGATATTTTATTGGGCTTACAATGGGGCGATGAAGGGAAAGGAAAAGTTGTGGATGTGCTGACTCCTCACTATGATGTTATTGCACGTTTTCAGGGAGGCTCAAATGCCGGACATTCTCTTGAGTTTAATGGAGTTAAACATGTTCTGCACCTTATCCCCTCAGGAATTTTTCATAAAGATAAAATTAATATTATTGGAAACGGAGTAGTAATTGATCCTTTGGGATTTCAAAATGAAATTCAAAACCTCATCTCACTGGGGCTTACTCCTACGGACAATCTTTTTATTTCGAAAAAAGCTCATTTAATTCTGCCAACCCATTTATTGTTAGATAAATTTTTGGAAGAGAAAAAAGGAACGTCGAAAATCGGCTCTACTTTGAAAGGAATTGGACCAGCTTATACAGATAAATCCGGCCGTAACGGGCTGAGGGTTGGGGATCTTTCTTCTCCCGATTTCGATAATAAATATGCTGATCTGATAGCCTCTCATAAAGATTTACTCTTAAAATATGGTTTTGACTTTAGTGATACTCTTCCGGAACTTGAAACAAACTGGCTTAATTCTTTAAACACTATTAAAAAATTTAAATTTATTGATAGTGAATATTTGATAAATGAATATTTAGATAATAATAAGACTGTTCTGGCAGAAGGAGCTCAGGGAACTCTCCTCGATGTTGATTTTGGAGCATATCCCTTTGTGACATCTTCCAATACTATTGCTGCCGGTGCTTTTACAGGACTTGGAATTGCACCTTCTCGTGTGGGAAATGTTATCGGTATTGTGAAAGCCTATTGTACCCGTGTCGGCAGTGGTCCATTTCCAACTGAATTGTCTGATTCATCTGGAGAAAAATTACGTAAAAATGGATTCGAATTCGGCTCTACTACAGGTCGCCCTCGTCGATGCGGTTGGCTAGACCTTGTTGCTCTGAAATATGCAATTATGCTGAATGGCATTACTGAGATTGTCCTTACAAAAGCTGATGTCTTGTCAGACTTTGAATCTATTAATATTTGTACCGGCTATAAGATTGATGGCAAAATTGTTCAAAAAGTGCCGTTTGATAATGAGGCTGTGATTGAACCAGTTTATATTACAATGAAAGGATGGATGAAGGATATTTCCAAATTGAAATCTTATGATGAATTTCCCCCTGAATTAAAAAAGTACATAAAATTTATTGAAGAGGAAACTAATGTAAAAATTTCAATTGTTTCCGTTGGCTCAGACAGATTGGCTACAATTCGAATTTAGAATGAGATAAACATGAAGTTGAGATTTAAATTGATTGTTGGAATATTGATCGTTGCTTTCATCGCATCTTCTTGTGCTCCTCAGATTTATGGACAACGAAAACACCGAAAACAAAAGAATTGCGGCTGTGAATTGGTCAAACCGTTAAATAATATCGAAAATAGGGATGCCTAAATTTTTAAAAGAGGAATTTATTGCAAAAACAGGTAAATACTTTCCTCCTGAAACTATTGATTTTGTCTATTTTCAGTTTGAAACTCATCTTTTTAACTTCAGGATAACCCGCCCCAGGGTTACTAAAAAGGGAGATTTCAGATATTCTTTGATTCGAAAAAGTCTCCCGTCAATTTCTATTAATAGTAATTTGTGCTCCTATGAGTTTTTTTTGGTTTTTTTGCATGAATTAGCTCATTATAAGGTTTTTACAAAATTTGAAAATCAAGCAAAATCTCATGGCAAAGAGTGGAAAAATGAGTACAGAAAATTGCTTGAACTTGCTTTAAATAATATTAGTTTTCCATCTGCTATACATAATGCTTTTAGCAAACATCTCGGTAATATTAAAAGCTCCAGTGCGCTTGATCATGATTTGGAAGCCGTTTTCGATTCTTATCGTATTACTGTTCCGGATATGGTCTTTGTTAAAAATCTTAATCCGGGAGATTGTTTTATCTGTAAAAATGAAATGTTTGTCATGGATTCATTTGTGCGAACAAGAGCTCGCTGTACCATGATGAAATCAAAAAGAAAATACCTGATTTCAGGACTGATGAAAGTAAAATTGATTTCTGATAAAATTATATAAATATGAAAAAACTGGGGTTGGTTTCATTGATGTTGTTATTTATATTGATGTCGTGTAGACAAGAATCAAAAGAGATTATTTTTAAGGGGAGATTATCAAATAATGCTGAAAAACAAATTTACCTTTATAAAGTAACTCCGGACGGAAACTTTCTTATTGATTCTTCAGAAATTAAAAATGGAAATTTTATTTTTGAAGTAAGTGGTTCCAATAAAGCCGAAAAATTGGCACTAAAAGAGCCCGCTTTTTACAGATTGATGTTGAATCCTGATAATGCTTTTACAACCATAGCCCGAAGCGGAGAGAAAATTGAAATAAAAGCTGATGCCGACAACCTGGTAAAAACATATTCTATCACCGGCAGCAAAGATGCTATTTTGTTATGGCAACTTGATCAAAAACTCAAAAATTTTATTGATACTACCGACTTGTTATATTCTATTTATAATGCCTATATTGAGGATGATTCCGTTAGATTGCAAATCGAAAACAGGTACAATAAACTGATTCTGAATCATTCAAATTATTTAAAAACTTTCATTGCGGATAATCCCACCTCATTAACAACCCTGATTGCTTTTTACCAGGTATATAATAAAAGAAAATTTTTTGACGAAACAGAAAACCTTGATTTATTAAAAAAAATATATAATCAACTGCAGGTTTACTATCCTACTAATGAAAATGTAATTTTTCTTAAAAAAAGAATTGAACTTATTACATCCAAGATTAATGATGAAAACATTACAAAAAAATAAAATTTCTTTTGAAAATTTTCTATCTTTGTCAACTATAAATAATTGGAATATGAAGAATTTGTATTTTATCTTTATTTCTCTTTTCTTTTTTCAGAGTTGTGCCAAATTTGACCCTGTTGATTGTTCTTTAAACGTTGACTACAATCCTGATTCGATATGGACTGAATGTCATGTAACCGTTATAGATGACGGAGGATGCTCCTATTTTACAGAACAAGGTTATTGTGTTAGTTTTTTCGAAGAGCCTTCTTTAATTGATGAAAATTCAACCATTGAAGTGGTCAATTACGGTGGAAAAGAAATCAATTATTCCTGGAAAATGAGATTGACAGAAATTGATACAACATATTATATCAGAGCTTACGTAAAAACAAATGCAGGAACTGGATACAGCAACATTGTCTCAGTAACAACCCCTTAACTTTAATAAATAAACATTCAATTTAAATTTAATTATATCTACTATTTCAATTTTATTATGAAAAACAGAATTCTTGTTATAAACCCGGGTTCAACCAGTACTAAAATAGCGGTGTTTGAAAATGAAGAACAAATTTATATTAAAAACATCAAACATTCTTCTGAAGAATTGGTTGGTTTTAAAAATGTTACCGACCAATATGATTTTAGAAAAAGTGTAATATTGGAAGAATTAAAAATGCAAAATATTGATTTAAATTCTTTGGCGATTATTATTGGGAGAGGTGGATTGATAAAACCTGTTAAATCTGGTGTTTTTAAGGTCAATGAATTAATGAAAGAACATCTTAGAATGGGTTTTTCCGGTGAACATGCTTCTAATTTGGGCGGCTTAATTGCAGATAGTATTTCTCAGGCATTGGGTCTTCCCTGTGCCTATATTGCTGATCCGGTTGTAGTGGATGAATTGCAGGATGTTGCCCGAATTACAGGTCATCCGTTATTTGAAAAAATTTCTATTTTCCATGCACTTAATCAAAAGGTAATAGCCAGAACTTATGCCAAGGAAATCAATAAAAAATATGAAGATTTAAACTTGATTGTTGTGCACATGGGGGGAGGAATTAGTGTAGGAGCTCATTGTAAAGGAATGGTCATTGATGTTAACCAGGCATTGGATGGCGATGGTCCATTTTCTCCTGAACGTTCAGGGACTCTTCCTATGAATCAGGTTATTAAAGCTTGCTTTAGTGGAAAGTATTCCTTTGATGATATGAGAAAAATGATAGTTGGAAAGGGAGGGTATGTAGCCTATTTCGGAAGTAACGATGCCTATGCGGTTGAAAAAGCTGCTGCTGAGGGAAATCCAAAAGCTGAACTGCTGGAAGAAGCTATGGCTTATCAGGTGTCTAAAGAAATTGGCGGAGCTGCTGTCGTTCTTAAAGGAAAAACTGATGCAATCTTGCTAACAGGTGGAATAGCTTATGGAAAACCAATGATTGCCAGAATTAAAAAATATATTGATTGGATTGCTCCGGTTTTTGTATATCCGGGAGAAGATGAAATGAAATCTTTGGCGATGAATGCGTTAATGGTTATGAAAGGAGAGCTCAATCCTGAAACCTATGTTTGATATTGATAAAAAATAAAATGAAAATTGCAATCTACAGCAGGAATCACAATAACGATGAAGTCTGTTTTATTAGTAATGTTATTGATTATCTTACAGCTAAAGGTAATGAAGTGTTGATTTCCGCTAATTTCAAAGATCATTTTGATAATATTACCTTATTTACCACTTATCAGGATTTAAAAAACCAACCTCATCCAGATTTTCTTTTCTCTTTCGGTGGTGACGGGACTTTTTTAGATTGTGCCAACCTGGTGGGAGATCTTGATATTCCAATTGTTGGAATTAATACCGGCCGTATAGGTTTTTTGACAGGTATCAATAAAAATGCTTTTGAACAATCATTCACGATGTTGGAAAACAAAGAGTATATTTTAGAAGAGAGAGCTTTGCTGAATCTGGAAAGTGATGACCATATCGAACTTCTCTCTAAATATGCATTGAATGATATCACTCTTCACTCTTCGGACCTCTCCTATGTCAATACAATCAAAGTTTGGATTAATGACGAATTTGTCAACACCTATTGGGCAGATGGACTCATTATTGCTACCCCGACAGGATCTACTGCTTATTCCCTAAGTTGCGGGGGGCCTATCATTATGCCAATGGTCAATGCCAATGTTATTATTCCCATTGCTTCCCATAGCTTGTCAGTCAGGCCCATTATTGTCCCTGCTGATGATATTATCACGGTAACTTTTGAAAGTAGAAGTGAGAATTTTTCTCTTACATTGGATTCTATAAGAGCTATTGTAAAAAATCCCGTTCGCTTGACCATTTCTAAAGAGAAGTTTACTATTAAAACTGTGCGATTTCATTCTGCCGATTTTTTTAGTGTCATTAGGGAAAAACTTATGTGGGGTCTTGACAAACGAAATATAAGCGAAGTTTAATTTATCTTATAAATATATAATATGAAAAAATTAGTTGGAGTCATAATGGGCTCAACCAGTGATTGGAAAATCATGCAAGAAGCATGTAATATTTTAGAAGAGTTTAACATCCCTTATGAAAAACTTGTAATTAGTGCTCACAGGACTCCCGATAAAGCTTTGGAATATGCTTCAACGGCAAGAGAAAGAGGCTTGAAAGTAATTATAGCAGGTGCCGGAGGTGCAGCACATCTTGCCGGTTTTACTGCTGCAAAAACCACCTTGCCGGTGATTGGAGTTCCTATCAAATCTGCTCAACTTAACGGTATGGATTCTTTGCTGTCAATTGTTCAAATGCCGGGAGGAATCCCGGTGGCAACTGTAGCCATTGATCAGGCTAAAAACGCTGCCTTGCTGGCAGTGGAAATTATTAGTATATCGGATAATGAAATTGCAGAAAAGCTGGAGAAGTACAGAATCGATATGCGTGATAAAGTCTTGAATAGTAAACTGGATTAGTTTTCCATTAAAAGTAATACTTGTTCAATAATTTCACGATTATTCTGTAAGTGAGGAACTTTGTGCTGCCCTCCCAATTTATTGTTTTTTTCCAGCCATTTTATAAATGTTCCCGGTTTTGCCACATGAATTTTTGGTTTTTTTAAGATTAAATCATTAGTTCTCTTTGTCTCGTAATCTGAATTTAATGATTTTAATGTTTGATCCAGAACTTCTCCAAAAAGATTAATGTCTGAAGGTGGAGTTGTAAATTCAATTACCCATTCATGGCATGCTTTTGAATTGTCTTTTTCAAGAAAAATAGGCGCTGCAGTATAGCTGATATAACTGGCACCTGTTTTTTGGCAAGCATTATTGATTGCTTTATCGGCATTGTCAACAATTACCTCTTCTCCAAATGCATTGATATAATGCGTTGTACGTCCTGTTATTTTAAAGCGGAAGGGATTGAGTGAGGTAAATTGAACTGTATCTCCGATTATGTAACGCCATAATCCACCAAGAGTGGAAATGACCATTGCATAGTTCTGATTAATTTTAACATCTTCCAATGGAATGGCAGTTGCTCCTATAGATCCAACTTCATTCATCGGAATAAATTCGTAAAAGACGCCATTATCGGTCAAAAGAAGCAATTCGTCAGAATGAATCTGATCCTGCAATCCGAAAAAACCTTCTGATGCATTATAAACATTCAAATATATAAATTTATCATCCGGAATGATTTTTTTGTATTCTTCATAATAGGGAGCAAAAGATACTCCACCATGAAAAAATAATTCCAACTTAGGCCAAACATCTAAAATATTATCTTTATTCTGTAATCGCAACACTTCTTTTAACACCAACAACATCCAGGAAGGCACGCCCGACAAAGAAGTTATATTTTCGTGTTGAGTGCTTTCGGCAAGAAGTTGTAACTTTTTATCCCAATTGCTGTTAAGTAATATTTTTCTATTTGAGGCTCTTAAAAAATCTCCCACCAATGGCATGTTGTCAAGCAATATGGCAGAAATGTCACCGCATTTAACTTTCACATTTTCCTGTTTCTCTTGGAACCCACCCCCCAATGTTATTCCTTTTCCGGAAAAAATAGTTGTTTTTGGAGCCATTTTTGTATAAAAAGTCAGGGAATCTTGCGCAGAAATATAATTATTGAAAATCAGCGATTCATAACTGACAGGTATGTATTTGCTTTTGGAATCACTTGTCCCTGATGATTTTGCAACCCATTTAATTTTACTGCTCCATAAAATATTGTCCTCTCCCCTGATAATCCTTTCTATATAAGGAAAGAGAGAATTGTAATCATATAACGGGACCCTTTCTGCAAATTGAGAATAACTCATGGTAGCCTCGACATGATGTTCTTTCCCAAAAAGTGTATTAGACCCATTTTTATTTATATAGGTGAGCCATTTTGCCTGATTTTTGAACGAGTGCCGGTAAAGATTGCTTACTCTATCGTTTCTGTGAAAGAAATAGCCCCTAATGGCCATATTTATTAGTTGCATAAAGTAGCAATTTTTTGTAATTTTGACGCAAAATTATAATAAAAATGATTTCATTCCCCAATTTTAAAATTAATATTGGACTTTTTATAACAAAAAAAAGGAATGATGGTTTTCATGACTTGGAAACTATTTTTTATCCGGTTGATTTTCAAACTGATAAATTAGAAATTCTTAAAAATGACTCTTCGTTAAAACTAACCGTTGCTAATGCCTCCTTTCTCAAAGATCCTGAAAGTAATTTATGTACAAAGGCTTATCGATTACTAGAAAAGGAGTATCATCTTCCCGGAATTGAAATTATTTTGACTAAAAATATTCCGGTGGGGGCGGGTCTTGGAGGTGGCTCCGCTGATGCTGCATTTACCCTTAAAATGCTTAATGAATTGTTTGAGTTAAATATTCCCTTTGAAAAACTCAAACTATATGCTTCAAAATTGGGTAGCGATGTGGCTTTTTTTATTGAGAATAAACCTGCTTATGCCTCCGGAAAAGGAGAAATACTAGAAACTATCCCGCTAGATTTGACCGATAAAATTATTACAGTTGTAAAACCTCGCTTTTCTGTTTCAACAGCAGATGCCTATAAATGGATAATACCTCAACCTGCCTCTTTTTCATTGAAGAATATTCTCTCTATCCCTGTCGGGGAATGGAAATATTATATTAAGAATGATTTTGAGAAAAATTTGTTTGTAAAATATTCTCCCTTACAGGAGATTAAAAATTCTCTCTACCATGCAGGAGCGCTCTATGCCTCCCTTTCGGGTAGCGGCTCCGCTTTATATGCCATTAGTGATTATCCACTGAAATTGAATATTAAGAATGGTGTTGTTCTCTGACAATTACAGCTCTAATTTAGTTACTTTTCCACAAATTTATCGGCTGTTCTATATTTCCCATTTTCTGCAAAAGAAGTCTTAAAAAAGTTTAACAAAATAGAGATATTTCTTATTAATTAATATTACCTTTGCACTTCAATACCTTAACATTTTCCTCTATGAAACAACACTATTGGAATGAATATCAGAAAGCTATCGCCGATGATCATTTTTTTTATGAAAGGAGTTGTATCAGACAGACATTCTTTCCGGGTTCGGAAACTGCCTTTTTAAGAATAATGCGCGAAGAATTGGGAAAAGATATTCGTGATGAAGCAAACCAGCATACCTGTACCGGAATTGGCTATCACAGCGATATTGTTCCGCTCGAAACAACCATGACTGTTGTGGCCAGGCTCTTTTCGCTGATGTCAGATGCCGGCTATGAAAATTATGTTCCTTCCTGCGTTACCTCTTTTGGCATTTTTACCGAAATGATTGCCATGTGGAATCATAATCCCGAATTACTCGAAAAGACAAAAAAAGTACTTTTCGATACGATAGGACGAAAATTTGAAATACCGCTGAATCTTGCTCACCCCTCAGATATTATTTATAAATTCAGAAATGAACTGAAAACTAAAATGAAATTTCAACTGGTGAACCGTTTTACCGGGAAACCACTCAAAGTGGTAGAACATATCGGCTGTCATTATGCCAAAATATTTCCGGAAGCCGGTATCGGGAAAGCTGAATTTCCCCATGTGCTGGTCGGTATGATTGAATCGTGGGGCGGCGAAGTGGTTGACTATCCCGAAAGAAGACACTGCTGCGGCTTCGGTTTCAGACATTATCTGCTTAAGGAAAATCGCGGCTATTCTATTGCCAATTCAAAAAAGAAATTTGAATCAATGGAACCTTATGAACCCGACTTTATCGTTACTAACTGTCCCGGTTGCAATTTGTTTTTAGACAGATGGCAATATACTATTGCTGAAATGAATAATAAAACGTATGATAAAAACGGTTACGGTATCCCTGTCCTCACTTATGAAGAAATGGCCGGAATGCTGCTAGGTTACGACCCTTGGCTGCTGGGAATGCAACTTCACCAAATTCAGGTGGAAAGATTGCTCGATAAAATCGGAATTCCCTATAATATCGACGAAAAATATAAGGGAATCTCCGGACAAGTGCTGCCCAGACCCGAAAATCCTATTAACCTGTTGGTTTGATTTTGTTTATTACGAACTAATTTTAATTGTTATTATCATGAAACAAATTGCCATTATCGGAGCCGGTGTTGCCGGAATTGAGGCTGCTTCAATAGTAAGTAAAAATAATTTTAAAGTACTGCTTTTTGAAAAAGAAAATGATATTGCCGGGAATATTATGAATAAAGCCAGACTTTTTCCCGATTTTTCATTGGCAGTGGAGCTGGTTAATAAAATGAGGGCTAAGATAAATCATCCTAATATTTCTTTACATCTGAATAGTGAAATAGTAGATATTGTCAATCATAATAATGAATGGGAACTCACAGATAAGAAAGGAACAAAATATAAAGTGGACACCGTTTTGCTTGCTACCGGCTATACCCCTTTTGATGCTACTCTGAAAGAAGAGTTGGGGTACGGTATCTATAATGGGGTAATTACTTCTCTTGACTTGGAAAAAATGTTTCAGGAAAATCGTATCCTCAATTCTTTGGATGAACCTCCCGGAAAAATAGTTTTTTTGCAATGCGTTGGCTCAAGGGATGAAAAATCGGGCAATGATTATTGTTCTAAAGTATGTTGTGTTACTGCTGTTAAGCAAGCTATTGAGGCTGCTAAATTGTTACCTGATGCTGAGATTTATATTTTTTATATGGATTTGCGTATGTGGGGGCAGTCTTTTGAAGAACTCTATCGGGAGGCTCAAGAAACCTATGGGGTTAAGTTTGTCCGTGGTCGAATTTCAGAAGCCGCCTCTACTTTTGACGGAAAAATTCAGATTAAAGCTGAAGATACTCTGGTGGGAACTCCACTTAAAATGACTACTGATTTTTTGGTACTGATGGTGGGAATGGAAGCTTCCCTGGGAACCAAAGCTCTTGCGCATAAATGCGGAATTGATGGTCCTTATGGATTTGCGTTGGGAAAAGATCGCTTTCTGGAAGGAAACAACACGACTCAAGAGGAACTTTTTGTGGCTGGCTCTGCAAAACGCCCAATGAGCATTGCCGATGCTATTGCAGATGGCAGATCCGCAGCATGCACTATTATTGAATCAGAAAATAGATCGAATTAAAACTATATTTTATTCTATACAAATTTATCACCGAAATCTACTTGTACATCGGTGACAAATTGGCGGATTTGTTGTTCATCTTCTTTTTTGCAAATTAAAAGTATATCTTCACTTTCAACCACAATGTAATCATCCAAGCCCTGTACCACTACCACCTTATTCTTAGGCATATTAACAATACAATTGTTTGAATTATATAGTTTTACTCTTTTACCAATGACAGAATTGTTATTTTTGTCCTTGTTACGAATTTCAAACAATGAACCCCATGTGCCAAGATCAGACCAACTAAAATTCCCTGCATAAACATAGACATTGCGTGCTTTTTCCATAATGCCATAGTCAATCGAAATGTTTTTACAAACTTCATAAATCTGTTTGATAATAAACCCTTCAGAAGGAGTATTGTAAACACCTTTTCCTTGCTTAAAAAGATTGTCAACTTCTGGAAGATATAATTCGAATGCTTTTTGTATAGTTGCCAATGACCACATAAAAATTCCTGCATTCCAAAGAAAATCACCGCTTTCAATAAATTGCTTTGCCATTCTGAGTTCGGGTTTTTCGGTAAAGGTCTTAACAGCATAGATAGATGGATTTTCTTGATAGACAATATCTTCATTATATTGAATATATCCATATCCTGTATTGGGATGAGTAGGCCTAATGCCAATAGTGAGCAACCAATCATTCTTTGAAACTGCACTTAAACCCTTTTCAATCACCTCAAGAAAAATTTCCTCATTATTAATAACATGGTCTGATGGGGCAACAACGATGACGGCATTTGGATTCTTCGCTTGAATTTTATAGTTTGCATATGCTATACAGGGTGCTGTATTTCTCCTTGAAGGTTCCAATATGATGTTTTCTTCAGGGACAGCAGGGAGTTGTTCTTTTACCAATTGAAGATATGCAGCGTTGGTGACAATATATATATTTTCTTGGGGACAAATTTGTTGAAACCTATCAAAAGTTTTCTGAATTAAAGTTGTTCCATCACCAAGAATGTCAATAAATTGTTTGGGGGTTGACATTCTACTCATTGGCCAAAATCGGGCACCTATTCCTCCGGCCATGATTACACAATAATAATTTTTATTCATAACTGAAAGTGATTATTTTAAGGCTGCAAAGATACATCTTTTTGTTTTTGAGAGAAGGAAATCGTTTATTATACTACAATGACGAACCGTTTCAATAATTATTAACTATCGTTAAGTTTAATAAAAATGAAAAGCATTGAGGTAAAAGCCCAAAGCGAGGACCCTCCATAACTTATAAAAGGTAACGGAATCCCGATTATCGGAAGAAGCCCAATGGTCATCCCGATATTGATAATAAAGTGGAAAAATATAATACCGGCTATTCCATAACCGTAGTATCGCACAAATGGATTTCGATGTCGTTCAGATAATAAAATAATTCTGATTATTAAGGCTAAATAGAGGGATAAAATAACAAAAGAACCAATAAAACCCCACTCCTCTCCAATACTGCAAAAAATAAAATCAGTGCTCTGTTCAGGTACAAAATCAAATTTGGTCTGAGTACCATTCAAATAGCCTTTTCCGAAAAAACCGCCTGAGCCGATGGCAATTTTAGACTGATTAAGATTAAAGTCAGCCCCTTTAGGGTCAGAGGTTTTTCCCAACATTGACTCAATACGTTGTTTTTGATGTGGTTGGAAAACATGATTATAGGCAATGTTTACCAAAAAAACAAAGGCTATACTTAATCCTAACAAAAAAGCATTTTTGATTAGTTTCTTTTTATCTGTTCTGGAAATGAGGGTTGTAACAATAAAAATGAATATTAGCAAGGCGATTGCATAAATTTCATTAAAATAGAGTGTAAAAATAAAAATAAAAATTGCAAATGCTCCGTAAAGAAACAATCTTCCACTCATTCCTTCTCTGTAAAAAAGAATAATAAAAGAGAAAAAAACAAGGGCAGAGCCTGTGTCCCTTTGCAGAAATACAATGAGAATCGGGATTAAAATAATCAGAAAAGAGAGCAACCAAATATTTCTTTTTTCACTGCTTGTTTTTCCTTCATTTAAAAACTTTGCCAGTGCCAAAGCAGTGGCCATTTTCATAAATTCACTTGGTTGTATACTAAATCCTCCCACTTTAATCCAAGCTTTTGCACCTGAAATTTCTGTACCCACAATCAGAACCAATAACATCAAGACTAAAAAGAATATATAAATATGATAGGAATAATTCTGATAAATCCGAGCATCAATTAAAAGAATCCCTATGGCAATCAATACTGAAGTTCCTATCCATATAAGTTGTTTTCCATAGGCTGTCCCGATGTCAAAAATATTAACGAAGGAAACCGGATCGTAACAAGAGGAAAAAACAGCCATCCACCCAACCACCACTAAAATGATGTAGATTACAATTAACAAGGGATCAAATCCTTTTGATACTTTTTGACGATTTTCTATAAACATTACATTAATGACATTGCAATTATATTTGTTTCAAGGTCTTTTCTTTTCACCTCCCCTGTGAGGTAAAGTTCCATTATTAAACTCGCAATGGGGGCTGCCACTACTGAACCCCAACCACCATTTTCTATCAGGACAAAAACCACTATTTGTGGCTTTTCTATAGGAGCAAAACATGCAAAAACAGAGTGATCACGTCCATGAGGATTCTGTGCAGTCCCGGTCTTTCCGGCAACTCTTATCCCCGGAATTTGTGCCGATACCGCTGTTCCCGATAAAACTGCCATCTCCATTCCCTGAATAACGGGAATATAATATTGGGATGAAATTTTAGCATCTATTTTTTCTGTAAAACGATCACTATAATTATCCTTTGTTCCAATAGCCCTGATAATATGAGGCTTGATATAATAACCCCTGTTTGCTATAATAGCTAATAAATTGGCCATTTGTAAAGGCGTAGTTGCTGCTTCTCCCTGACCAATCCCCATTGAGACAATTGAATTCCCATTCCAACGACCATTGTATAATTTGTTAAAATAATCAACAGACGGAATAATGCCTTTGCTTTCAAAAGGCAAATCGGTATCAAATGTCTTTCCGAAGCCTAACGCATTGATATGATCTTTCCATGCCTGATAACCCTGCTGAACGGTTTTGTATTTTTTCTTATTGGATACAATATTGTAAAAAGCTCTGCAAAAATAGGTATTGCAGGAAGATTTTACTGCTCCTATCAGGTTTACCGGCCCTGAGTGGTGACAAGCAATCGTATGATTCCCAATATTATAACCACCGGAACACCCATATACTGATGAAGGATTGATAACACCCTCTTCCTGCCCTATTAAACCATTTGCCAGCTTAAAAGTTGACCCCGGG
>Ga0209099_1001847_pt1 | contig 20027 bp, 20 predicted proteins | sample AD_JPNHW2_MetaG_FD_184430 | JGI IMG/M metagenome (GOLD analysis project Ga0209099, IMG submission 184430) | Active sludge microbial communities of municipal wastewater-treating anaerobic digesters from Japan - AD_JPNHW2_MetaG (SPAdes) (version 2) | ecosystem: Engineered > Bioreactor > Anaerobic... | reverse complement strand
TTTTTCTGTAAAATCCTTTTGCCGTACCAGAAATAGGCAACAATAAGCCAGAGAGCGGAAAAGACGAGAATGTAAACACTGTTCATAATCACCTCCAACTGATTAACGACATGATTCTACTCTTTTTAAATCACTTTTCAAAAATATAAAAATAATAACAGTAAAAGCGTAGATAAAAACTTCAGGTGATATTTTAGGTGAGTCTGGGGTCGGTTTTGCATTTTTTAAAAACGCAAAATCTATTGAAAAGACTGGAGCTTCCGAGCGGAATCGAACCGCTGACCTGCTGATTACGAATCAGCTGCTCTACCGACTGAGCCACGGAAGCATCCATCGCGGGATTATAAATATATGACCCCGGTTGTCAATTTTAGATTTCAAGCGATCTTTCTGTACTCAAGATAGGAATAGATTATGAGGTATGCGGTTCCGGCAAGTGTGACTGAAATAATGACGGCAGTGATATATTCTGCCGGAAGAAGAATGGAAACGATCATACAAAGTCCCATCAGTGCAAAAACTGCGGCTCCTTTCCGGTGAGTCTTTCTCCAAACTGTTTCATTGGCGAGTGTCCACGGGGTTTTTATCCCGACAAAGTAATTCTGTCTCAGCTGTCCCATGAAATTTCCCATGCCCAGAAACAAAATGCCAATCGAAATGAGGACGATTTTAGAAACATCAAAGATCATTCCTTTTGATACTCCGACAGTAATCCACGAGATTACAATGAACAGGATCACGGTGAACCAGTTTATCCATCCGAGAGCTTTTCCGTGTTTTTCGTATGAATCTCTTCTGGGATCTATTTTCGGCAGTATCTCAAAAAACAGTGTCATGGCTACCGGCATGGCAGCGAGCCAGAAAATATTCCATTTCGCACCATAATTATCAATTTCTCCAGCTGCATTCCAGTGAAGCGGTATCTGCTCAGGAAGAGAACCGTAAATAGCACAGATTCCAAGAAATGAAATTATTGAAATAATTAAAGCGTTCCTGTTTTTCATTTTTTTTCTCCGTAATTAAACCCGTAAAGCCATGATATTACATCCTGAAATAAAGTCGTATTAATAGAATAGACAATGTTCTGTCCATCTCTTTCCGCCAGAACAAGTTCTGACGATTTTAAAATGTTCAGATGAAACGAGACCGATGGCTTACTGATCGTGAAAGCATCGGCGATCTCTCCCGCAGTCATGTTCTTTTCCTTCAACATTTCGAGGATCTTTCTTCTTGTCGGATCTGAGAGAGCCTTGAAAACATCATTTATCATTTCTCCTCCTGTCGTTAAACATTTAGATAATTCTCTAAATATATAATCATGGCTGATGATGTTGTCAAGAAAAAAAAAGATAATTATTATCCGTCACTTTTTTGCAAAAAGAATTTCAATAAGTTAAAAGGCAAAGAGAAATTGTAGTAGGTTGATGATTATGGAAACAATTGAACTTGACGGGATTTTAATTGAAGTTGTAAGAAAAAGGATCAGAAATATTTATTTAAGAGTCTATTCTCCAACCGGTGATGTAAAAATCTCAGCACCGGTAAGAATGAGTCTGAGCAATATCCGTTCGTTTGCGGTTTCAAAAATTGACTGGATAAAAAAACATCAGCAGAAAGTTCGTGAACTGGCAGATACAGTGCCGGTTGAATATCTCAATAAAAATAATTACTTCGTCTGGGGCGAGTGTTATAAGCTGGAAGTGATCGAAAAAGATACAATACCTAAGATATTTCTTGAAGACGGCAGTTTTATTCTTCAAGTCAGGCCAGCTACAAGCGAAGAAAAAAGAGAGATAATTATTGAGGAATGGTACAAAGGTCAACTGAATGCCGCACTTGCACCGCTAATAGAAAAATGGGAAGAAATAATGGGTGTGAAAGTCAGCAGGATCTTTATTAAGCGGATGAAATCAAAGTGGGGAAGCTGTAACTACATTGCTAAAAATATCAGGTTCAACACAGAACTTGCAAAAAGACCGCTGAAATGTCTGGAATATGTCGTGGTGCATGAACTTGCACACCTTCTGGAACGGTCACATAACGGCAGGTTTAAAGCCATAATGAATCAATTTCTGCCGGACTGGCCGGCAAGTCGGGATGAACTGAACAGATTCCCAATAAGGCGATAGGTTGTCAGAATATTCTTAATAAATACTGAGATATTTTGAAAATGAAAAGAAATAAGGTATATTGTCGAAGTTTAAAAGCTTAAGGGGTTTAACATGAAGCTGGTGCTTGACAGTTTAAGAAGTGCGCTGATATCACTCGAAAAAGCGATCAATATATCTGTTGAAAAGATGAATGACAAATCGGTTCCAAAAGATGAAACTGATGTTATTCAGGCCGGTGTCATCCAGAATTTTGAATTCACATATGAGCTTTGCTGGAAATTCATGAAACGCTGGATAGAGGTAAATATCGGTGCAACTTATGTTGACGGTGTTACAAGGATAGAGCTTTTTAGACAGGCTTCTGAAAACAGATTGATCATTGATGTTGAAAAGTGGGTGGAATTTCATAGGGCAAGAAATGAAACTTCCCATGTTTACGATGAAGAAGTAGCTGAATTTGTTTACGAAACAGCCAAAGATTTTCTTGATGATGCAAAGAACTTATTGAAAGCATTAGAAGATAGAAATGATTGATCTCTCTCAAAAACATCTTGAAATAATTAAGGAAATCCTGAAAAAACATGTTCCTGACTGCGAAGTCAGGGTTTTCGGCTCAAGAGTCAAAGGAGCCGCAAAAAGCTATTCCGATCTTGACATAGCAATCGCCGGCAAAGAAAAAATTCCAAGGAAGAAAATACACGAAATAAAAGAAGCATTTGAAGAATCGAGCCTCCCCATCAGAGTCGATGTCGTTGACTTCAACTCAATATCCAAAGAATTTCAGGAAGTTATCTGCCAGAAATATGAAGTTTTGTAAAGAAAGATCGCAAAAAAGATCTACACCGATATTTTTTCATTGAAGATATATGCCATTACGAGTGACGCGGTGGCAAGTAGTCCTGCGACATGTGTTCTTTCGTAGCCGTGGCTGGCATCGACTCCCTGTCCGATTAGTGCGACTCTTGAATCACTGCATGATCGAAGCAGTGCGGAGCCGTCCGAGCCGTAATAAGGGAAGACATCGATCTTATAATCAATTTCGAATTTCCTGGCGATTTCAACGAGTTCGTTGGTGAGGTCATAATTATAAGGTCCCGATGAGTCTTTTGCACAGATACTTACACATTTTTCGCTTCCGGCGGGTTCAGCACCTACAACTCCCATATCAACAACTATAAGATCATCATTTTCAGGCGCTCCTGCAATTCCCTGTCCTGTCTCTTCCGTTATGTTGAAAAAGAATGTCACTCTCTGTTCAAGCAGGTTTTCCATTTCTTTGATCAGTGTCGAAAGATGGAGAAATATTCCGGCAGATGCTTTATCATCGAGATGTCTTGAATTCACGAATCCGTTGACAGTTCTGAATCCTGCATCAAACGATACAAAATCACCGACACTTATCAGATCAGAGAGTTTTTTCTCATCTTTGATCTCAACATCCATTCTTATCGAACAGTTGTCAAAATCGGCTTTCAGATCTTTGAGCTTGCTGTTTACATGGACTGCCGGATCATCAGGAAGAAAAGTCCCTGCATATATTTTGCCCGACCTTGAATGAACCGTGCATCTTTCGCCGATAATATAAAGAGCCGGAAATCCGCCCATCGGAGTTATTTTCACCCTTTTTTCGGTAACCGAGCTCACCATACCACCCAAAGTATCGATATGAGCCGCAAAAACAGTTCCCGGAACTTGAGCCGGACCGAATGAGAAAACCACAGCTCCTTTTTTTGTAACTTTATGATTTATATGGTGATTATTAGCAAATAAGACGAGAAAGTCCCTGATTTCGGAAGTGTATCCTGTCGGCGATGGGATAGTTACAAGCTGTTCAATATACCCTACAATTTTTTCATAATTGATCTTTTTCAATAGATTCATTTTACAGCTCCCTGAGAATTGTTCTTAATGTGTTCAAAAATATAATCGGCTACAATACGGTTTCCTTCGCTTGTCCAGTGAATATCTTTCGGAATGAAGTATCTGTCAAGCTGTTCAAGAGGTATCGATTCGAAAAGATCATACATCTGAATGAAGTCTATTTTCCTTTCTGCGGCGAATTCTTTCCATAGCTCAAGATTTTTCTTTTCGTGATTTTCTCTCAAGTTAATACCCCATGGCCAGACGGCAATGTGCATTTTGATTCCATTTTTCCTGCACAATTTATAAAGATTGTCCATATGTTTTTTTGCAAGTTTCACCCCTTTTTTTCCGTACATTTCGTAAGCAGAATCATCATATGTCCATTTCGGTTTAAGAAGATAGAACTTATCCAGCCCGCCCCAGTAGAGAGAATCTTCATGGTAGGGATTTTTCTGATTTATAACATACTTTACCCGGTAATTTCTGAACACGAATGAATTTTTGGAAAAGAACTCGATATAAGGCTCAATAAATTTCTCAAATCTTGAAAATTCCTTCGGTACGAAATAATCATATACCACTTCATCAATAATGTCGGAAATATCAACAAAAACGAAGAGTTCATCAATCTCAAGTCCCAGCTTCAGAAAGTAATCTGTCTTAAGCCAGTAAAGTTTGGGAGAATAGCTTGCAGCAGAAGCGTTAAGTATTTCGATGCCGTCTTTTTTCAGTTTTTCACTTACTATGCCGGAAACAGTTTGTTCCCACGGATAGCCGACACCTTCAATAAAGCTGTCTCCTATGAACATTATCCTTTTTCCTGATTTCCTGAGACTTACTTCTCTGCTAGATCCGTCAGTGAAACCGAGAGAATTCGTTTTGATGGTATATTGCAGTTTATGTTCTTTATCCCATGCGGTATTTTCTGTTATCATCGGTTTCAGCGCATGGTGAAAGTGATTGTCCCTTACTCTGAATGCATCGAGATCATTGAATATTTTTACAGCCAGAGAATCAAAGAATGATATCAGGAGCAGGATCGAGAAAATATTTATCGCAATAACTTTGAACACAACAGAATTGTGTTTTTTTTTCATAAAGATGAAAATCCCGCCTGTAAGCAGGGTTATGTAGAAAAAAGGACTGCCGACAAATATCATGGTTTTTTATAGCATATTGATTTTTTATTTCCAGTATAATGATTTTATTTAATTTCCTAAAGCTAATCTTCTCAACCCTGCTTGATTTTATTTAGTCTGTTGCTATAATCGGCTTGCTTTTAAGGGGTGTGAAAACATGGAAAAGATCAGAATTGCAATTGACGGGCCTGCCGGGGCAGGTAAAAGCAGTGTAAGCAGACTTGTAGCCGACAAACTTGGATATGAATACATCGATACCGGAGCAATATACAGATGTCTTGCATTGCTGATGAATAATTCTACAGAACTTGAAAATCTTGAAGGAATAAAGGGACTTCTGGAAGATTTTGAAGTTTCATTTATGATCGTTGACGGTATTAACAGGGTTTATCTGAATAAAAAGGATGTAACCGGCGATATAAGAACAGAAAAGATAAGTATGCTGGCAAGCAGTGTTTCCGCAATACCTTTTGTCCGTGAGGCACTTCTTGAAATGCAGAAACGATATGCGGCAAAAGGCGGAGTTGTGATGGAAGGGCGCGATATCGGAACTGTTATTATGCCTGATGCCGAACTGAAGATATTTCTGACTGCATCTCCTGAAAAAAGAGCCGGCAGACGGATGCTGGATTTGAAGGCAAAAGGAGCTGAGATCCAGTTTGAGAAGCTTGTTGAAGAGATAAAAAAGAGAGACGAACAGGATGCCAACAGAAAAGTTGCTCCCTTAAAAAAAGCTGATGATGCAATTCTGGTCGACAATACCAATATCGATCTTGTGAAAACAGCTGATATCATTGTAAGTTATGTAAAAAACAGGAAAAACTGATCTTGAAAATAATCATCGCAGAAAATTCCGGAATTTGCTTCGGAGTCAGAAGAGCACTTGATCTATTGAATGATTCCGCAAAAAGAGCCGGTGAAACAGGGAAGAAAGCCGTAATGCTCGGTCCATTGATCCATAATCCGAGAGTTGTTGAAGAATATCTCGCAAAAGGAGTTGAAACTGTTGAAATTGATTCTGTTCCGGTGCATTCAGTAGTTATAGTAAGAAGCCACGGAATAACCCTCGATGTTGAAGAAAAACTGAATGGAATCGAGGATCTGACAGTTGTTGATACAACATGTCCATATGTTAAAAGAATTCATCAGCTGGTTGAAAAAAAGTCACTGGACGGATATTTTGTCATTGTGATGGGTGATAGAGATCATTCAGAAGTTGAAGGGATAACTTCGAGGATCAAAGGTTCTTATATTGTAGTTCCTCCTTCTTATTCCGATAGTGTCGAGACTGTTTTAAAAGATATTGTTTCAAAAAATAAAAAAATATATGCAGTTGCTCAGACTACTTCAAGACCGGCAAATTATGAGAATCTGCTAAAAAAGATAAGAAAAATAATAGGTTCCGACAAAAGCTGCTCTTTTCAGACAGCCCAGACAATATGTACTGCAACACTTCGCAGACAGGATTCGGCAGGAGAGCTTGCAATCAGAGTGGATGTAATGATCGTTCTGGGCGGAAATAATTCATCCAATACTGAAAAACTTTATCAGGTGGTAAAAGATAGAAATAAAAACTCGTTCAGAGTTGAAAGCCCAGCCGGTCTTAAAAGTGAAGAGATTGAAATTATCAGAAAATCACAGACAGTCGGAATTACTGCCGGAGCTTCGACACCTGATGAACAGATTGGAGAAATGAAGATTTTTTTGGAATCATTGAATGTTAAAAGCTGAACCTGGAAATATTAATCATCCTGACATTCTTTTAAATTGCAGACCCGAAATCGGAGTCTCTGTTTTTATCGACGGCAGCATGAAAGATCTCGACAGCAACGGCGTTGCAATTGTGGGAAGCAGGAAACCTTCTCTTTATGGAATAAAAATGGCGCAATGTTCTGCCGAAGCTGCTGTGAGAAACGGGAAAACGGTTATCAGCGGACTTGCAAGGGGAATTGATACTGAATCTCACCGGGGAGCGCTTCTTGCCGGAGGAAGAACTGTTGCAGTTCTTGGAACAGGTATTGACACAATATATCCGGAAGAAAATATAGGACTTGCCGAAGAAATTAAGCAAAACGGAGCACTTATCTCGCAGTTTCCCCCGCTTACACCTCCATTGAAGCAGAATTTTCCGATAAGAAATGCTATTGTTGCAAAAATGTGTTCGGTTCTTATCCTTGTTCAGGCTTCAACAAAAAGCGGCAGTCTTATCACTGCAAGGCTTGCCAGAGAATTCGGAAAGAAAGTTTTTGTAATTCCGGGACAAATGAATGACGACCTTTTTTCGGGGAATTATCAGTTTTTAAGAAGCCGTAAAAACGACCCCGGCGTCGAACTTTTGACGGATTTCAGCCAGATAGATGAATTTTTTAGTTGCAAAAAATCAATAATTAGAGATATTAGCAGGGTTCATCCTTCTATCATTGAAGAACTTGCTAAAGATGAACTTGCGGTTTATAACGCTGTGATAAACAGTACCGGCGGGATCGACTTTGATTCTCTTTCCCTTCAGTGCGGTTTGAGTTCGAGTGCATTGCCGGCGGCATTATTGAGTTTGATGATGAAAGATATTATTTTTGAAGAGCCTGGGAAGATTTATAAAACAATTGGGGAAAAATTATGAAACTTTTAATCGTTGAGTCACCGACAAAAGCAAAAACCTTAACCAAATATCTGAAAGGTTTTAAGGTTGTTGCATCAATGGGTCATATAATCGATCTGCCTGCGAAAAGGCTCGGAGTCGAGATAGAAAACAATTTTAAACCCAAATATGAAACAATTCCGGGAAAGGAAAAGACAATAGCAATGCTCAAGAAAGAAGCGGCTGAAGCGGATGAAATATACATCGGCTCCGACCCTGACCGTGAAGGAGAAGCGATTGCTTTCCACATTGCATCATTATTCAGTGACAGGGAAGTCCGTCGTGTTCTTTTTCACGAAATAACAAAAAATGCCGCAAAGAAAGCACTTGAAGAATATTCAAGTCTCAACGAAAACCTTTTCAATTCTCAACAGGCAAGAAGGATACTTGACAGGATTGTCGGTTATAAACTTTCTCCTTTCCTCTGGAGAAGCGTTAAAAAAGGACTTAGCGCAGGCAGAGTTCAATCTGTTGCACTTAAAATGGTCGTTGAAAGAGAAAAAGAGATCAGAGCGTTCATTCCTGAGGAATTCTGGACAATTAAAGCTGAATTTAATGGAAGACCAGGTAAGCTGGAAGCCGCTCTTGAAAAAATGAACGGTACAAAACTTGCGATAAAAAATGAAGCAGATGCCGCAAAAGCGAAATCCGAGATCGATAAAATAACGACATTCGCTGTATCTTCAATTGACAGGAAAGAAAAAAAGGAATCACCACTTCCTCCTTTGAATACAAGCAATCTTCAGCAGGAAGCTTCAAAATCCCATAATTACACTGCTGAGCAAATAATGCGTATTGCACAGTCTCTTTATGAAGGTAAAGAGATTGGTGATGAAGGTCCTACAGGTCTTATAACTTATATGAGAACAGATTCATTCAGAATTTCAGAAGAAGCCAATACTGCACTTCGGGAATATATCACCGGAACATTCGGAAATGAATATCTTTCTGCAAAAATGAGAGTTTATGAGAACAAAAAAGGTAAGACTCAGGATGCACATGAAGCTATAAGACCGACAAATGTGGCAATAACTCCTGAAAAAGCGGAGCCTTATCTTACCCGTGACGAATTGAACATTTATACTCTGATCTGGAAGAGATTTGTGGCTACCCAGATGAAAGAAGCCCTTTATGACAGTACAGTTGTAACAATTGAGGATGAGTCGAAGAAATATACATTCAAAAAATCGGTGAGTGTTCAGAAGTTTGACGGATTTAAGAAGATATATAAGAAGAACGGCAATGGTGAAGCTGCACCTGAAGTCAGCGAAAATGAAAAATATACAGTGCTCTCAGTCCTCAATGAACAGCACTTTACCAAACCATCGCCCAGATTTACTGAAGGAAGCCTTGTTAAAGAGCTTGAAGAGCAGGGTGTGGGCAGACCTTCGACTTACGCAACCATTATAAAGCAGATCGTTTCAAGAAATTATATTGAGAGAATGAAAGAACCTAAAGGTGCACTTCAATCGACCGATCTCGGCGAACTTGTCAGCGATACTCTTGAATCTTTCTTTCCTCAGATCATAAATATCAATTTCACAGCCGGGATGGAGTCAGAGCTCGATTTTGTCGAGACCGGCGACAAGAACTGGCTTGATGTTGTAAGTGCTTTCTATGACACTTTTACCAAAGCGCTGGATTCAGGAATAACTCAGGTTAAAACTGACGGCAAAAAGAGAATTTATGCAGAAGATCCGTGTCCTAAATGCGGTAAAAAGCTCGTGTTGAGATGGTCAAAGAAAGGAAATCAGCCATTTTTAAGCTGTGAAGCGTTCCCGGATTGTGATTTCGCCGGATCATTTGAAAAAGAAGGCGAAATCGTCAGATTGAAAATAGTTGAACAGCCGAAAGGGGTTTCTCTTGATGAAAAATGCCCCAACTGCGGAAGTCCTCTTGTAATGAAAAAAGGGAGATTCGGCGAATTCAAGGCATGCAGTGCATATCCGAAATGCAAAACGATAATAAGAGAAGAAAAGTTCGTTGCAGACTGTCCCAAAGAAGGATGCGGCGGAAAGATAACGCAGAAAAGTTCAAAAAGAGGCAAAATATTCTTCGGCTGTACAAATTATCCTAAATGTGATTTTGTAAGCTGGTATGCTCCTGTTGAAGGCGAAAAATGTGAAAAATGCGGTTTCGCATATGTTGTAGAAAAGAAAAGATCCGGAAAAGTCTGTCAGAGCTGTGGTCATAAGCCCAAATGAAAATAGTTATCCTCGGTGCCGGACTCGCCGGTTCTGAGGCCGCACTGCAATTATCAGAAAAAGGAATTTCCATTGAACTTATTGATTGCAAACCGCAATTTTTAAATAGTGAAGTGTATTCCATTAACGGTCCGGCAGAACTTGTCTGTTCAAATTCACTGAAATCCGAAACTCCTTCAACTTCAAGCTATCTGCTGAAAGAAGAAATGAGGATAATGGGCTCCATTCTTCTTGATATTGCAAATAAATGTTCTGTTCCGGCTGGAGCAAGCCTTGCGGTAAACAGGGTTGATTTTTCTACACTTGTTGCTGAAAAGCTCAATAATGGCGGTAATATATCTTTTATTAAGGGTGAGAAGCTAAATAGTGTTACAGAATTAAAAGACAAATATAAAGCCGATTTTTATATTATTGCCACAGGTCCTTTGACTGGGTCTGAAATGCTTTGCTCAATCTCCGAAAACGGCGGATCTTTCTATGATGCGATAGCACCGCTTGTAACTTTTGAAAGCATTGATATGGACAAATGTTTCTGGGGAAGCAGATACGGAAAAGGAGATCCTGATTTCCTCAATATTCCTATGACAAAAGAAGAATTCACCGTTTTTTATGATGAACTGATCGAATCTGAGAAAATTGCCTGGAGCGGTGTAGAAAAACCGGAATTTTTTGAAAGGTGTATGCCTATCGAAGTTATTGCATCGCGCGGTTTTCAGACACTTGTTTTCGGTCCGTTCAGACCTATAGGATTTGAATTTAAAGGAAAAAGACCTTTTGCAGTTATTCAGCTCAGAGCTGAGAATAGTGAAAAGTCGGTGCTCAATCTTGTCGGATGCCAGACAAGGATGAAGCAGGGCGAGCAGAAAAGGGTTTTCAGATTGATCCCGGGGCTTGAAAATGCCGAATTTGTGAGATACGGATCAGTACACCGCAACAGCTTTCTCAATGCGCCGCTTGTTCTTGAAAACGGAGTAAGGGTCAAGGGAATGGATAATGTCTATGTCGCAGGACAGTTAAGTGGCGTGGAAGGATACAATGAAAGTATTTTCTCAGGAATGTGGTGTGCTTTTGAAATAATGAAAAAAATCAATAATTTAGAGAACATGTCAATTCCGCCAAAAGAAACGATGATTGGTGGAATACTTCGGAAAATGATGACAGAAACCGATAATTTTCAACCTGTCAACGCCAATTTTGCACTTCTTGACAATCCCAACCAGCTCGGCAAAAAGAACCGCAAGGAATTTTATGTAAAGGACGGGATCAAAAAGTTCAAATTCTGGTACGAGTCGATAAATTCTAACTGAAATACTGAGAAGTTCTGGCAAATGTGACTGCGTTTACACTTTCTGCACCATTCTGTTTCAGGAGTTTTGCAATGGTGTTTATTGTCGAGAATGTAGTACAGACATCGTCAACAATCAGAAAATTCTCGTTTTCAACAGGTCTGGTGAGTTTAAATGCGTTTTTCAGGTTTGTCTGTCTTTCAGCATAGGTTAAAGATGCCTGAGGTTTTGTTTTTCTTGCTTTCTTCAGGAGTTTATTGTCAAAAACGAGATTGTGACGCAATGCTATTTTGTCTGCTATTATCTCAGCCTGATTGAAAGAACGCCGGAATTTATCAAAGAATGTCATTGGAGGGAAGATGACAGTTCTCCCTTTAATTATCTCTTCCGGGATATTTCCGGCAAGGTTTGCGCCGATTATTTCAGCATAATATCTTACACGGCTGTATTTCATGACCGAAATGACGGTGGATACGGCTCCGCAATAAATGTAGTGCGAATAAATGGAATCAAAATAAAGCTTTTTGCCGTGACAGGAAAAGCACCTGTTATCAGACGGGATCAAATTGAAAGCGCCGCATCTGGAACATTTCCTAACAAGCAGAAGGGCAAATCTGCCGCATTCACCGCAAAAAATATTCTCTCCTGAAACAATGCTTCCGCAAATAAGACATCCGTTCAATTTAAAATGTTAAAAAGTTAATTACGATTAGATGATAATTTTCCGGGATAAGAAATCAATAAAAACAATTATTTTATTTCGATTGTTCCTGTTGCAAGTTCAAGACAGGTTCCGCCATCAACAGGTGTTGATATGTAAGTTCCAGATTCCAGTGTGACTTCAACGAGTCTGAGATCTGTTATCGTTGCCACAGTTTTCCCGGTAACAGGATCAAAAGAATCAAAAGAAATGGTTCCTTTCTGCTGAAAATAAGTTTTTCCAAGTGCCGTCATGGTTCCGGATCCATTATAAACAGGGTCTTCGAAAGCAAGTATCCGTTGATCGTTGTCTGCATAATTTGTTCCGGCAAGATCAAAAGAATCCGATGCAGACGGTGCCGCAAAAAGCTGAACCAGAATTTCGTCCTCAACAGCTTCACCGGTTGAAGGTGAGTAAACAGCTTTGTATGACCAGTAAGATTCTGATTCCATGACATCTACAGATTCAGCAGCACCGATAGTTATTGCAGTACAGTCAAAATCTGCACAAGCTGTTCCTTCAGCATTACATGTCTTATCAGCATCACATCCGTCACCGCATGTTCCGCCGCATCCGTCATTACCGCAAATCTTTCCTTCACAATCGGGAACACAGATGTTGTCCCATGCGGCTGTTTCTATTTCATAGCATCCGCCGCCTTCAACAGGAGTTGATTCAAAATCATTTATAGTAACTTCAACCAGTTTTGCTGTAATGGTTCCTTTTGATTCAATTGTTCCAGCTCTGATCTCTGAGATAGTGAGAGTTCCGCTCTGCTGGAAGTATGTTTTTACATCTCCATCAATATCTTCATACACAAGAACACATTCAAGACATGTGCCGTAGTTGTTGTTAAGACCTTCAGCAAGGTTGTATGTTCCTGGAATGAGTTCAGTGATATCAGAATAGTCCTCTTTGTAGAACTGTACGAAAATTAAATCCTGAACGAACGGGTCACCGATTTGATCAGTCGAAGTTCCTTCATATCCGGTGAACCGTGTACTCAACGCAAGGTTGTCAAATGAAATACCTGTGCATTCGACTGCTGTATCACCGGTATTTCCTGCGTCTGTATCATTGTTTCCGGAATCATCTGTTACTGCATCGTCATCTGTTCCGGTATTGCCTGTGTCGTCAGCATCTGCTGTATCTCCGGTATTGCCGGTGTTCCCCGAATCTTTTTTATCATCTCCGCATGAAACGGCAGACAATAACATGGAGATCACGATTAAAAGCATAAAAATCTTTTTCATGAGTTCCTCTAAAGAATTATAAATGAATTAAGTATCATATCAGAATATATTTATTGAACTTCTATCGTGCCTGAAGCGATCTCAAGACAAGATCCGCCATCAACAGGAATGGAAGTATAATCGCTCGATACCGTAACTTCGATAAGTCTGAGATCAGTTACAGTCGCCTTCGTTTTTCCTGTCGTTGCATCAAATGATTCGAAATAGAGAGTTCCTTTCTGTTGAAAGTATCTTTTAGTCCCCAAGCCGGTAAGATTTCCTTCAGTATCATACTCGGGGTCTTCAAAAACCTGAATACACTGGTTGCAGGTTTTAAAGTTAGTTCCGGCAAGATTGAATGAATCATTGGCTTTAACTTCTGCATAAAGTTGAAGTGAAAAAAGATCTTCAGCGGTTTCACCGGTGCCAGGTGCATACGAAGATTCATAGGAATAGATACCATAATCTGAATCTATTGTTACTTCAAATGTGTCTGTTGTTATTGCTGTACACGCATAGTCAACACAAGCTGTTCCTTCAGCATTGCAGCCCTGATTGATATTGCTGCATCCTTCACCACATATTCCGCCGCATCCGTCATTGCCGCAGATTTTTCCTTCACAATCAGGAACACAGATAGTGTCCCATGTGCCAGTCTCGATTTCATAACATCCGCCGCCTGCAACAGGAGCGCCTTCAGAATCAATTTCAATAAGTTTTGCCGTTAAGGTTCCTTTTGATTCAAAAGTTCCTTCTTTAACTTCTGTAATTGTAAGAGTTCCGCTCTGCTGGAAATATGATTTGGCAACAGCCTCACCGTCATAATCTTCATAGATAAAAACACATTCGGTACATGTTGAAGCATCAGCATTATCCGCAGTTGCAAGATCATAAGTTCCGGTTGCAAGACTTTCACTGTAGAATTGTATGGATACAAAGTCTTCGAGTGTTTCATCACCGATCTGTGCTAAAGGAGATCCTTCATAATAGTAGGAAGAAGATCCTTCATAAAGTGTCATTGTGTCAAATGAAATGCCGGTACATTCAACTGCTGTGTCGCCTGTATTTCCTGCATCTGTGTCATCACCGGTATTGCCGGTATCATCATCATTTACAACATCTACATCTGTGTCTGTGTTGCCGGTATCACCAGTGTTGCCGGTATCGCCCGTATTCCCTGTATTCCCTGTATCGCCTGTGTTTCCTGAATCACCAGAGTCATCGCCGCATGAAGAAACAAAAAATAAAAGAGAAATTACTGCTAAAACTGTAAAAATACTTCTCATGAAATCCTCCAAAATTATTAATAAACAGTGCATTATATCAGATATATTAAAAATTAGAATTTAAAATGTCAGGATGAATATGTTTTAAATCAATCTCTTTTTCTCAAAGTATGACGGATTGTGGCGGAAAGAACACTTTTCCTGAGCCTCAAAGAAACAGGAGTTACTTCAACAAGTTCATCATCATTGATAAAATGTATTGCTCTTTCAAGGGTCATCGGTTTAACTGTCGTCAGCGTGACAGCATCATCTTTTCCGGCGGCACGCATATTTGTCAGTTTTTTTGTTTTGCACGGATTGACATCTATATCAAGATCTTTCGAATGTTCTCCGATTACCATTCCTTCATAAACGACATTTCCCGGAACTATAAAAAGTTCGCCTCTGGGTTCAAGATTGAAAAGTGCGTATGCGACAGCTTCTCCCTGTCTGTCGGCTACAATAGAGCCTGTAAAACGGACAGGAAAATTGCCTCTGTGCGGTTCATATCCGTCAAAAATTGAATTAAGAGTGCCGGTACCTTTTGTGTCAGTGAGAAACTGATCCCTGTATCCGATCAGTCCTCTCGAAGGAACTGAAAATTCCATATAAGCCCGTTCTGATTTGTTATTTACAAGATTCAGCATCCTTCCTTTTCTGATCGAAAGTTTTTCGGTAACAATTCCGGTAAACATTTCGTGGCATTCAATATATACATGTTCGATAGGTTCATTGATGACACCATCAATCTCTTTTAAAATTACAGTGGGTCTGCCGACACAAAGTTCAAAACCTTCGCGACGCATCTGTTCGACAAGGATCGCCATCTGAAGTTCTCCTCGACCTTTGACAATTACTCTGTCATTTTCGGGAGGTTCTTCAGTTCTGATCGAAACATTGAGAAGAGTTTCTTTTGTAAGTCTTTCCTTTATTTTTCTAAGCTGAACGAATTTTCCTTCTCTTCCTGCAAGAGGTCCGTTGTTGATCATAAAGATCATGCTCACTGTGGGTTCGTCAACTTTTATTCTTTTCAGAGCAATAGGTGCCTCGATTGTAGCGACAGTATCACCGATATGGACATCTTCAATACCCGAAAGAATTATTATATCACCGGACTGTACTTCTTTTGCTTCAACGAGCTTTACTCCGCTATAGACTTGAAGTTTTGAAACTTTCAACCGCTGAGTTCTTTCTCCTTCCTTTATGCAGACAAGGGTCTGATTAAATGATGCAGTACCGTTAACAACTTTTCCTATTGCCATTCTTCCCATATAATCATTATAGCTGAGATCGGTAACCAGCATCTGGAAAGGTTTTTCGGGATCATATTGCGGACCTTCCATTTTTGAAACAATCATATCCATCAGAATATGAAGGTTTTCTCCGTGACCATCAAGCTTTTCCTGAGCTATTCCATCTCTGCCTATAGCGTAAAGGATCGGAAAGTCCAGCTGATCTTCGTTAGCTCCGAGATCAATAAAAAGGTTGTAAATTTCATCAAGAACTTCGACAGGTCTGGCATCTTTTCTGTCAATTTTGTTTATAATAACCATTATCTGAAGTTTTGCTTCGAGAGCTTTTCTCAGAACAAATCTTGTCTGTGGCAGGGGTCCTTCTGAAGCATCAACAAGAAGAATTGCGCCATCCGCCATAAAAAGCGCTCTTTCCACTTCTCCGCCGAAATCTGCGTGTCCGGGAGTATCGATGATATTTATTTTCACTCCTTTCCAGTTTACAGAACAGTTCTTTGCGGCGATAGTTATTCCTCTTTCCCGTTCGAGATCCATATTGTCCATGATCCTTTCATTGACAATTTCACCTTCCCTGAATACTCCGCTTTGTCTGAACATCGCATCAACGAGGGTTGTTTTCCCGTGATCGACATGGGCGATTATTGCGACATTTCTGATACTGTTGTTCCTTAAAAGATTTCCCATTACATTTTGCCTCAAATAAAAAAACCGCCACAACTATATTTACGAAAGATTTTATTGCAAAAATTTATTAAAAATAGAAAAGAGTCCGCCTGTCCTCTATAACATTATTCAACAAGTTAAGCTTTTTGTTCCTTGATAGTTCGCAATCAATTTCAGAAATAAAAATCCCGGTGGAATCAGCCGGAGCCTTTAAAAGATAATCTCCTTTTGGTGAAACAAGGACACTCGAACCTGTAAATGTCAGCTTTTCGCCGTCCCGTTCTTCGGTTCCGATACGGTTGACTGTCGCTATGTATACCCTGTTCTCGATTGCTCTGGCAAAATCAACAGTCTGGCAGTGCGGCATTACAAGATTTGAACAATGTGCAATCAGGTCGGCACCTTTCAATGCAAGAGTCCTGAAACTTTCAGAAAAGAACCAGTCAAAACAAATTGCCAGTCCGATTTTAACGCCTCTCCATTCATAAACACTGAAACCGGTATTGCCATGAGAAAAGAAGAGAGTTTCTTTATAAAAAAGGTGCGTTTTTCTATAAATATGTCTTTCGCCCTCAGGAGTTATAAAAACAGATGAGTTATATATCTGTCTGTCTGAAGAAAGCTCAGGGAATCCAAGTATTACAGCACTGTCATTAGCTCTTGACCAGTCAGTAAAACGGGATATTGAAGGGGAATTGATACTATCGGCTATAGACCTGAGTTCTGCGGCATCCTTAACCTGATAACCGGTATAAGCCATCTCGGGAAGGATGTAGAGATCGGCTTTTTGAGAATCCATAAGTTTTATAAGTTCATTGATATTTTTTTCTTTGTGTCCAAATACCGGATTGTTCTGAACAAGCGCAACTTCCATTCGGTTATCTCCTCCTTTAACAGGTCCGTGGAATGATATTAATTGTGTGGATTATTGCAATTTTGTATTTGTTGACAAAAAGGAAGATTTGTATAACATTCAAAGCATTATGAATCGAATTTTACGGTAAAAGCTTTGTCCACTCCGATAAATCTTAATCAGATGCTTGCCAGCAGTTTTTCAATGGCTGATGGTGGAAGACTTCCAGAAAAATTTACAGTTGACGGGCAAAATATCTCTCCGCACATTGGCTGGCAGAGGATTCCCAGAAACACGAAATCAATAGCAATAGTAATGAACGATCCCGACTCAATTGCCGGGAGCAAGATCCACTGGGGTATTTTTAATATTCCTTCCTTCATGATAGAACTTGAGGAAAAACGGCCAACTGAAAGGATTATAGGAAATACTATCAGGCAGGTTGTTAATGATTTCGGTAAAATAGGATATTACGGTCCATTGAGTTCCGCAGGAAGACACAGGTATGTTTTTACGGTCTGTGCTCTTGACATAATGCTTGATCTTCCCTTCAATCCGACCGGTGCCAATCTTATTACAGCGATGCACGGACATCTTCTTGAAAAAGCGCTTCTTCGGACATTTTACGGAAGTGATAGTAATGATGTGAAATCAAAGCTTCAGATTATTGATGATTAAAATCTTGCAGCAATGGAAAGATCAATTCCGGCAGTTTTAATGAACTGTGAGCCATTTGTAAGCCATCTGAATGAAATTGCAGGCTCAACAGGTCCGATCAGGGCGCAAAGTCCGGAATCAAGTCTGAAAGAATAATTTTTATATTCTCCCTGTTCTCCTATTTTTGTTATGAATTTTACAAATCCGCGAAAATTCTTAAAAAAAGAATCAGATTTATAAAAATAAAGATCGCTTCTGATAAAAGGCCAGAGCGGGATAAATATTTTTCCTGACGGAACACCGTTTGTATCGTAATAAGTAAAGTAATCAAAAAGAACTGTCATGCCGGTTGAGATGTTCCATGTCTTGTCAAAGATCCAGAACCTTCCAAGCAGTGACATGTTCCTGTTCACAAAAAAAGCTTTCCCGTCATCATTAATGCTGTATTCAAGGTATCCGTCAAGAAAGAGGTCAAAAACAGGGAGAACAGACGCTCTCATTCTTGAATAAAGAGCAATATGATTATTTTCATCTATCATCTGTGTTTCGAGCCGTTTGTAGTATGCCTGATAAACAATATGAAATCTATTGCCGGCAGAGATATCTCCCTCAAATCCTGCTCTGAGATCAGACATGTTGTAGGTGGTATTCTGATTCAGGTCGTTTCCGAACCTGACTTCTGCAAATGGTCCGAAAACTGTGCCGTAGCTAAGGTGTCCGAAAGCAAATATATCGGAATCCTGAAAAGTTCCGGAATATATAAGTTCTTTGCCGGAAGAGGAATAATTTTTAAAATCTGAAAATTCCTGAAATTTGTAGCCGAAATCGGCAAGGAAGTTGAGTTTTTTATCCAGCATTGAGCCAGTGAAGAAAACTTCCTGAGTAATGTAATTCTTTCTTTCAAAAGAGGCGCTCGAATTTCCCTGTTGAATTCTTATTGAAAAAGAACTGTCATCTGAAAAAAAGCTGAGATTGGTAATAGAACCTACTTTAAATCTGTTTTTGTAATTATATCCGGTAATAAATCTGGTCGATCCGTTCAGGTAATTTGTAAATACTCTGTCATCGTATTCCTGTGGATTGTAAGGTAGAGGCATTCCGTAAATGAAATCAAAGTCAGATGAGAGAAACCAGCCACTATCAAAAAGATAGTTTGATGCGGCTTTGAAATAAATGTAGTTCGGTGAATACCTGTTGTCATTATTGTAAAAAGATAAAAAAGATCCTCCGGTGATGCTGGTTTCTGCTGATAAATTGAATGATGAGCCTGTTATCAGAAGGAAAAACAGCAGTATTATCTTTTTCATTCTTTACCTGTTAATGCCTGCTGAGGACATTCTTTTACACAGTTTCCGCAAGAAGTGCATTTGTTGGGATCTATTACCGGTGTGCTGTCAGGTCCGTAAAAATGAATAGCATCGAAACGGCAGACTTTTTCACAGATGCGGCAGGTATATCCGAGACATTTAGCATCATCTACTACAACCGTAAAATCTTCAGACGGTTCACAACCCGATAGAAATGCAAATATTACAATAAAAAGAAATCGCTTCATTTTTAAAGTCCTGAGCTGTATGGTGCGGAAGTTTTGCATGAATGTGCACATAAACCGCATGAAATACATTTCTCTGAGTCGATTACAGCTTTTCCGCGGATCATGCTGATCGCTTTTGTAGGGCATGTTCCTACACATTCAGTGCATCCTGTGCAATTTTTCAAATCGACCTTGAAAGATATTTTTTTCTTTTCCGCAGGTTTTACTTCTTTTTTTTCAGGTTCTTTGGTTTTTGTGGGTCCAATTATAGCTTTCACCGGGCATTTCGAAGCACAGAGCCCGCAGTTTATACATTTCGCAGGGTCTATCACAGCTTTGTTCCCGACCATCTGAATGGCTTTTACAGGACAGTTCTGAACACAAAGTGTGCATCCGATACATTTTTCAGGAAGAACCTGATGTTTAGATGAATCTGCAGCAAAAAGTGCCAGAACAGAAACAGTCAGCAGTGCAAAGATTATTTTTCTCAGCATGAATACCCCTCCCTGAAACATCAAAATTCAGACAAACTTCACCGATTTTAAAAATAAGCACTAAAAAGTCAACAGAATTTATAGCTTTTGAATGAGCCGGTCTATTGATATTTTCTCAGAATTATAGAGAGTCAG
>Ga0209099_1001845_pt1 | contig 20046 bp, 16 predicted proteins | sample AD_JPNHW2_MetaG_FD_184430 | JGI IMG/M metagenome (GOLD analysis project Ga0209099, IMG submission 184430) | Active sludge microbial communities of municipal wastewater-treating anaerobic digesters from Japan - AD_JPNHW2_MetaG (SPAdes) (version 2) | ecosystem: Engineered > Bioreactor > Anaerobic... | reverse complement strand
CGTGGCGCCCCCAATCGTGTTGAGGAGAGCGTTCAGGATAGGCCAGTCCGCTATGGCATCGCTGCCGTCCATCATATTCTCAGTCTCCCGGTTTGGCGAGGCAACCGATCCTGTGTCAAGGTGGTCGCGCCCGATCACGATAGGGGCAGTAATCCTGCCAGACTTCACAAGGTCATTGATAAGCAGACCGAACCGTTCCCGCTCACCATATCCCAGCCAGCAGATACGCGAGGGCAGTCCCTGGAACTCGACCTGATCGTGGGCCATCTGGATCCACTTTGTGAGGTGCGGGTCATACGCAAATTCTTTGAGGATGACCTCGTCAGTTGCCCAGATATCCTTCGGATCGCCCGAAAGTGCCACCCAGCGGAACGGTCCCTTTCCTTCCTCAAACAACGGACGGATGTACTTTGGCACGAACCCGTCAAACCTGAACGCATCCGTGTAGCCGTTCGACAGGGCCTGCCCGCGAATGTTGTTGCCGTAGTCGAAGACAATCGCGCCACGGTCCTGCATTCCCACCATGGCCCTGCAGTGTTCTGTAATTGCGTCGAGTGCGCGGCGCTGATATTCGGCGGGGTTGCTCTTGCGCAGTGCATAAGCTGCCTCAAGAGGCATGCCGTTGGGTACGTACCCGTTCAGGGTGTCATGCGCAGAGGTCTGGTCGGTGACGACATCGGGAATGATGCCGCGTCGCAAAAGTTCAGGGAAAACATCAGCGGCATTGCCGACAAGACCCACAGAGAGTGGTCGGCTCTCTGCAACTGCTTTCCTGACGAGTTCAAGGGCACTGTCGAGGTCAGTCACCATGGTGTCCAGGTACCTTGTGTCCAGCCGCTTCTGCAGCCGCGAGGGATCACATTCCACGATGAGACCTACACCGCCATTCATGGTGATGGCAAGCGGCTGGGCCCCGCTCATGCCCCCGCAGCCGCCAGTCAGGACGAACTTGCCGTGCAGGTCCGTCCAGCCAGCCTCCCTCGCCGCAGCCGCAAGAGTCTCATAGGTGCCCTGGAGAATACCCTGGGCTCCAATGTAGATCCATGAGCCGGCCGTCATCTGACCATACATCGTAAGGCCCATGTCCTCCAGGCGGTGGAATTCGTCCCAGGTCGCCCAGTGGGGCACCAGCATGGAGTTGCTGATAATGACCCGTGGGGCATCGGGTGTCGTCTTCCACACTGCGACCGGCTTGCCCGACTGGACAACCAGCGTATCGTCAACATCCATGCTCTGGAGCGTTGCGATGATGTCATGATACGCCTGCCAGTTGCGCGCCGCCTTGCCTTCGCCGCCGTAGACAATAAGTTCGTCGGGCTTCTCGGCAACGGCAGGGTCCAGGTTGTTCATGAGCATGCGCATTGGCGCTTCCAGCAACCAGCTCTTGCATGACAGCTGAGTTCCATGCGGTGCGTGAATGGGTTCCATTGTGTGCCTCCTGTCAGATTGCGTTCGTGTGAATCAATGTTCGCACAGCGTTTACGTCATCAATGTACATCCGGTCTCCGTCCATTGGCGGAACGACCTGGCGAATTGCCGCAAATACATTGCCTGTCGCGGTGCCCAGGTCCTGTTCTCTGGCCCGGATCCCCACAGCCTGGCACGCAGCGAGCAGTTCGATTGCCAGGACGTTCTCGACGTTGTCAGCAATAGAGCGGGCTTTGCGGGCAGCTATGGTTCCCATGCTGACGTGGTCCTCCTGGTCTGCTGACACGGGAATGCTGTCGACCGAGGCCGGGTGGGCGAGCACTTTGTTCTCAGAGACAAGAGCAGCCTGAGTGTACTGGGCAATCATGAGCCCGGAGTTGAGGCCTGCGTTCGCGGTAAGAAACGCCGGCAAGCCCCTGCTGAGGGCCGGATTGAGCAGTCGATTGGTTCTGCGCTCACTGATGCTTGCGAGTTCCGCAAGGGCGATACCGAGATAGTCCATCGCCAGGGCGACGGGTTCGCCGTGAAAGTTGCCCCCCGAGAGGACATCACCGTCGTCGGGAAAGAGCAGAGGATTATCCGTGACCGCGTTCAACTCGCTTGCGAGAACGCTGCTGACGAACGTCAACGTGTCGGCAACGGCCCCATGTACCTGGGGAACGCACCGGATGCTGTACGCGTCTTGGACCTCGTCGCACGTCCCCGTGAGCTTGCTGTGGTTGAGGTAGGCAAGCACTTCACCGGCAACGCTTTCCTGGCCGGCATGTCGGCGCAGGCCAGCAATTCGCGGGTCAAAAGGCTCCAGGCGTGCACGGAGAGCCTCCATCGTCAGTGCTGCGGCCATGTTAGCCAGGTGAAGGAGATGCTCTGCGTCTGCCAGGACCAATGCGGCAACGCCTGTCATGACAGCAGTACCGTTGATGAGTGCAAGCCCCTCCTTGGCACCAAGCGTCGCGGGCGTCTGGCCGATTGCTCGCAAAACTTCTGGCCCGTGGAGCACCTGGCCGTGAACCTGGGCTGTGCCCTTTCCGATAAGGACAAGGGCCAGCGAAGCGAGGGGTGCCAGATCGCCCGAGGCTCCGAGTGATCCCTGCCTGGGAATCAGAGGGTACACATGCTCATTGAGCAGGGCAAGGAGCAGGCGCTCGACCTCGAGACGGACGCCGGAATGCCCGCTGGCAAGGGTGTTGGCGCGAACGAGCATGGCCGCTCGGGCCTCGTCCTCGGCAAAGAACGGCCCGACCCCGACCGCGTGTGACATGATGAGATTCTCCTGGAGTCTGTTCAGGTCGCCACGATTGATGGGAACATTGCACAGCGAACCAAACCCAGTGTTGATGCCATAGACAGGGATTCCATGGTCGACAATCTGCGTCACGAACGAGGAAGCCCTGTCAATCTGCAGGACGGCTTTGTCACTAAGGTCCACGAAGCCACCTTCCCGGGCGACCCGAATGACGTCGTCTGTGGTGAGGCCCGAGCCGGTCAGACAAATGGTCATGTGTCCATCTCCTGAATAGTAGTTGGTAGTTGCTTGAGCGAATCGACCGCGATGACCGTGGGGGAAACCGACGGACGTCGCCCGAAGAGCACTGCATGCAACCCTGCGTCAAGTGCTCCCTTGTAATCCAGGGAGTAGGAGTCTCCGACGTGGACAATCTCTCCTGGTGCTACATCATTGGCCGTTGTCAGAGACAACCAGATCCCCGGGTCCGGTTTGAGCGACTGGACCTCATCGGAGAAGACAAAGTGGGTGAAGGGCGCGAGAATACCCAGCTTCTCAAGCACGCGTTTCAGAACCTTTCCCGGCGTCTTTCCCGTGTTTGACGTGATTGACAGGGGAAACCGCTCAGCCAGGACGGTCAGCCACTGTGAAGCGTCCGGCTCGACGAGGACGGGCATGAGCTCGAAAATTGCAGTGTCGTAGCGGGGCAGAAGAGCATGCACGAGCTCTGGGGAGGGAAACACGCCCGCCTGGGTGAGCACATATCGGATCTGCCTGGCTGTCGTCAGGGTCCAGTCGCGCATCTCCCGAATGTCACGGCGGACGACGTCAATGCTGCGGAGACTTGAGTAGAGTTGTTCTTCGGAAACGTGCAGATGCTCCTTGGAGAGCAGTTCACTGATGCGGCGGGAACGAATGTGGTCCCGAGCAGCCTCATCGCCGTCCCGGTCGCAGATCAACGTCCCCCACAGGTCCAGACTGACTGCGTGTATCATGTCCCCGGCCTCCGAATTCATCACCACAGTATATGTCAAAGGCCTGATTCTTGTCCTCCCCGCTTCCTGCGTGCCTCATCCTGCGTGTCGTTCGGGCATTGAAGGTGGCCGGATGGTCTCGTGCAGCGGCGGTCTGTTCCATTGGACTCATCGGCGGCGGGAATGCAGGTTGACATCGTCTGGGAACACCTATACTGGACACTACTGGCAGGCAGGGCTCGTCGTCGAGTTCCTGCGACCAGGTGCGAGCAGTGCGGTCCGCCCTCAGAAGCGGATGCAACCGGTGGCTGTGCGGAAGACGTGACTTCTTACCGCAGGCGGCCGGAACAAAAACCCAACAGTGGAGGAACGGTCATGTTCAGAGCAGGGTCTTGGAGTCGGAACCGGGCAGTCGGGCGTCTGGCCGCAGGTGGCAGGTTTGCAGGAAGTACTGGGATTGTTTCATTGTTCCTTGTGGCGCTGATGGTCTTCATGCTGGCAGTTGTTCCCAGCACACAGTGTCTGGCATCGTCCGCCGGATCGGTGCGGCGTGTTTCCATCGAGGTTCGTGTGGCCCAACCGGCCTTCAGCGTGACTGTTGAATCCAAGCGCAGCTCGGCAACCTTTCCAACAGCGTTCGTTCCCGTGCAGCTTGCTTCGGGGCTTGCCTTTCCACTGCGTGCCGTCATTGAGGCACTGGGCGGAACTGTTCGGTTTGAAAAGGCACAGAATGTTGTCTACTTCGGCATTGGACCTGTTGCTGCTGCCTACGATATTGGCAGGAGGACGCTGATTGATGGCGCGTACAAGAGCACCAGTCGCAGCGACCTGTATCGCGTGGTCGGAAAGATCGGAACGGTCTACATGACTGGTGCCACCTTGAAGACACTGATAACCCAGGCCGGAGGCGCGGTCCAGATTGCTGCCAAGGGAGGCGTCACTACTGTTTCCTGCCAGATTCCATCGACAATGACGGACGTGCTGGGTGCTCAGCACTCCACCTTTCCAGCCAAGGCCGGAAAGATGCGCCTTGTGACGCTGGCTCCGAACCTTGCGGAGAACTGCTTTGCTCTCGGTCAGGGAGGTAACATTATTGCTACGTCCGAGTACACGGACTACCCGGAGGCCGCGCGGAAGATCCCAACGGTCGGAGCGTTCAGCAATCCGTCACTTGAGCGGTTGCTGGTGCTGTCCCCGGACCTGATTCTCGTTACAGACGGAACGCCCCTTGCTGTCGTGGATCGTCTCAAGAAAATGGGACGTACCGTCTACGCCGACAACCCGAGGACGCTCTTGGAAATCGTCAGTGCCATCCGAAATCTGTCTGTTGTTCTTGGAGTTCCCGACCGGGGCTATGAAGTCAGCCTTGGCATGTACCGGACAATCGAGCGCGTCGCCGCTGCTGGCGCGAAGCTGCCACGAAAGCCGTCCGTCTACATCGAACTCTGGAACAGCCCGCTGATGAGTGCGGGCAAGGGCACCTTCGTTTCGGACATCGTCCGTGTAGCTGGAGGCACGAACATCGGTGATGATACGGACACTGCGTGGCCGACGCTCTCCGAGGAGTTTGTCATCAGCCACAATCCTGATGTGATCATCGTCGCATCGGGAATGGGTGCTGCAGATGTAACCGGCCGGACGTCGTTTTCGACGGTCAAGGCGGTCCAGCTGGGACAGGTGTACGACATGGTCGGAGACTACATTTTCCGGCCAAGTCCACGCATTATCCAGGGTCTGGAACTGATTGCCGACTATGTCCAGCGTGCAGCTCAGCACTGACCAGCGTATTGGGCGGCATGATGCGACCGTGCTTGCGGGCACGGTCGCATTGCTGCTGCTGGTCAGCGTGGGCAGCGTGTTTTTTGGCAGTGCGGGGCTGAGCATTGCCGAGGTTCTCACTGGACTCCGGGGTATACGCGACGGACTGTCTGCAACCTTGCCGGTTGCGCAGATCGTCCTTCTCAGACTGCTACGTATCGGGCTTGGAGTGCTCGTAGGCGCTTCTCTCGGATTGTCGGGATTCCTGCTTCAGACAGCGTTCCGCAACCCCCTGGCGGACAGCTACCTGCTTGGTGTGTCTGGTGGGGCCCAGCTGGCAGTAACGATCGTGGCGCTGGTAGGCGTGCCTGTCACGGCCGGATTCATCCCGGTCATGATAACTGCTCCTCTGCTGGGTTCTCTTGCTGTCCTCGTCCTGCTGCTGATCATCAGTCATCGTATTGGACATGACCTGCTGGCCTTTCTCCTGTCCGGCCTCGCTCTTTCTTACATGCTGAGCGCGATGTACTCGATTCTGGTTTCGACGCGGCCTGACATTCTCTCGAACACGGTATTCTGGTCCTGGATGGGCCTCAACAGGGCGTCGGGTTCTGCGATGCTGGTGGTGGGGGTCGGTCTGGCCATTGCTGTTCCCGTAGTGATGGGCATGATGCGTCCGCTGCGGTCTTATCTTGTCGGTGACGACTTTGCCATGAACGTGGGCGTCAACGTCAAGCGAACACGGGTCGGGATGCTGTTCATCAGCGTGATTCTGGCCGCGACAGACGTTGCTGCCGCGGGCGTTGTGGGGTTTGCCGGGCTGTTCTCGCCACACCTCGCACGCATGCTGACGCGCAGGACAGACCGGTCATTCGTCGTGCTGACAATGCTGATGGGTTCCATCGTGGTTGTTGTCGGCGATCTGATTGCACGGTCTGTCAGCGCATCCGAGATTCCACTGAACACGGTTCTCTCACTGTTTGGCGCTCCCTACCTGATCTGGCTGTCGGTCAAGGCTCGGAGGGCAGTATGAGCTCGCCGGTCGTGTCGCTTCGAGAAGTGGCCGCAGGATACGCGCACCTTCCACCCATCCTGACACAGGTGAGCATGGATGTTGTTGCGGGCGAGACAGTAGCTCTTGTCGGACGAAACGGAACAGGCAAGTCAACGCTGCTGCGTACGATTCGAGGGTTTCTGGAACCAGTACGAGGCGAGATTCTGTACAAAGGGATGAACATCAGGGAGCTGGGGCCGCAGCGCCTGGCTTCATCCATGGGCTTCCTTTCGCCGTCGATTCCCCAGGCTCACATCACAGTGGACGAGGTCATAGAGCTCAGCTCCATGGGCAGACTGAAAACGATGAATGAGTTTGTCGCCTCGGACCATCCTGATGTTTTCAACGAGGTTGTAGGGTTTGGCGGGCGTTTTCTGGACGAGATGTCCTCGGGTCAACAGCGGAAGGTCATGCTGCTTGCCCTTGTGGCCCAGTGGACAGACGTTCTGCTGATGGATGAGCCGGAGCTGCATCTTGACCTTCCGAGTCTGCGGGAGTTGCATGGCCTGATCACATGGGCATCAGCAAGAGGCAAGTCCGTCGTGTTGTCCACCCACAACCTGGAAACAATCCGCCTGCTTCCTGACAGGTTGTACGTCGTGGGAGATGGCACCGTACGAGAGGCGCCTCGCACCGAGGAAACTATACAGGCCCTCATGGATGGCAACGGGCACGTTCCAGCCATGACCCCGCACGACTGAGCCGGGTTCTGACCCGAAGACTGTACTGATAGCGCTTGCATGGTCCTGACCACGAACGATTTGACACGGTGCAGATTCATCCTACACTTGCAATTACCAGGCGGTTCCGGCAGCTGGCAGGTATCACGCTGCCCGTCGGAGCTGTTCAGAAAATGCTCGGAGGTTTGCCAGGAAGGACAGGCGCTGGGAAGTCACGTGAGGGCGTGGCAACCCAAGGGCGGAGTTGCTTTAGCCTGTCATTTGTTGCGTTGTGGGATGTGCTGTCGCGAATGCGAGAGACAAGAAGAGGTGCCAGGAGGCTACGAATATGCTGATAGCGCGTGTTGTCGGTTCAGCTGTATCCACCATCAAGGCGGACAAACTATCTGCCCGAAAACTTCTTGTCGTTCAGGAGGCCACGGTACGCAACGAACTCATGGATCGCACCCCGTTCGTAGCTGTGGATGCCGTGGGAGCGGGCGAGGGAGAACTGGTCCTTGTTGCAGTTGGAAGCGGTGGACGGTTTACGTCGCTGACTGATCAGGCTCCTGCCGACGCCACGATCGTGGGCATTCTCGATTCGCTCGAAGTGGGCGGTATCGACACCTTCCATAAGTCATGATGCGTCGCCACTCGCCTCGCGCCGTCGGGAGGGTCTATGCCTGATAACGCGAGGCTGGCAGCACTTGGGATGATTGAGACAAGAGGTCTTGTTGGTGCCGTTGAGGCCGCTGATGCCATGGTGAAGTCAGCGAATGTACGCCTCGTGGGCAAAGCCTATTCCGGCGATGGACTGGTGACCGTTGTTGTCCGTGGCGATGTCGGTGCAGTCAAGGCTGCAACAGATGCTGGCGCAACAGCTGCTGGACGGGTAGGTGAAGTGGTTTCGATTCATGTCATTCCCCGGCCAGCTGGGGATACGGATACGATTATTGACAGTATGGGGCGTAACATGGGGCTGCCTGCTGGCGAGGGCGCCTCTCCTGCTCCTGAAACGATGGGTGCCTTTGCCGAGCCTGAATCAGCGGTGGAATCCCCTGTCATCACGGCCGTGCCCGTTTCGTTGGATACCGTAGCCGACAACCGGCAGAACACTGTTGAGGTCCCCAGGAAGGTATCAGGGTCGGACGCAACCGGCAACAGGCCCGGACCAGAGCCAGCAGCCACAACACCAGCAGTTGCTCCTACCGGGGTTGCTGTCCGGCAGCGCGTGAATCTCAATACTGCAACCGCTGAGCAACTCGACGCCCTGCCTGGCATTGGACCGGCACTGGCGGAGCGCATCATTGATTTCCGGTCACAGCAAGGACCGTTCGCCTCTGTTGATGACCTGAAGAAGGTGCAGGGCGCGAAGAAGAACTTGGTCACATCGCTCAAGAACTACCTTTATGTTGATAAGAAAGGCTCCAGGACGGCCGGTCGGAAGTCGGAAAAGTAATGGAGGCAAGCGAATGGCGTCAGCTGAACTCATTAGCGTAGGAATTGATATTGGAACGACAACAACGCAGATTGTAATCTCCAAGCTCCTTGTAGCAGAGATGGCGACACTCAGCGCGTTGCCACAGGCACGGTATGGGCCTGCCCGCAAGCCAAGAGCCGAAGTCGCGAAGAAGGAAGTTCTTTATCAGAGTCCTGTGCATTTCACTCCCATCGACCATGACGGGCTTGTCCAGGTGGAAGAACTTGAGAAGCTGCTGTGGGCTGACTACCGCGAGGCAGGATTCACTCCTGACCAGATCGACACGGGAGCCGTCATTATTACCGGCGAGGCGGCCAAGGGGCAGAATGCCGAACGAGTGCTCAACACAGTGGCACCTCTTGCGGGAGACTTCGTGTCGACCATCGCGGGACCAAGCCTTGAGGCTCATCTCGCGGGACGCGGTTCCGGCGCCGCGGCATGGACGTCGGAGCACTTCAACTGGGGCACCAATGTTGACATTGGCGGAGGTACCACCAATGTGGCTGTTTTCCACCAGGGCGATCTGGTAGACACAGTGGTCCTTTCTGTGGGTGGCAGACACATTCAGGTTGACCAGTCGACTGGAACCGTTAAGCATATTACCAAGAGCGGAGAGAAGATGCTCAAGCATCTGGGTATCGACCTTAAGGCGGGTGACCGCACCGACGTGGAGACGTTGCGACGTGTGGCACGCCTTATGGCTGACCTCATCGTCGAGACGCTGTCGGGACAACCGTCAGACATGGCGAAGGAACTCATGGAAACGGCACCGCTCAGCCGGCCGGTAACAAAGACGACAATCTTCTTCTCGGGCGGAGTGGCAGACTTCTACTACGATGCAAAGCCTGTGTCGACCATGGAGCAGGTGGCCGTCTATGGCGACATCGGCCCGCTCATGGGGGAGGAGCTGAGAAACCATCCTGCCGTCAAGGAATGGACAGTTCTCAAGCCACTTCACACCGAGCGCGCCACTGTGATGGGCGCAAGCCACGAGACGATTACGTTGAGTGGCATGACCATATGGGTGGCTCCAAGCGAGCTGCCCATGCGCAACGTTCCGGTTGTCCGGCCAATCTTCGAAGGGGTTCCTGACGAAGAAACATTGGGCCGGGCGATTCTGGACGGGTACAGTCGTTGGGATCTCGACCCAGCCAAGGATCGGGTTGCTCTTGCTATTGACTTGGCGGCAGTGGCGTGCTATGACGATCTCAAGAAACTGGGGCGTGGTATTGTGACGTTTGCCAGTAAGTACCTGTCGCCAAGCGTTCCACTGATTCTGGTGAGTGAGCGCGACCTGGGAAAGGCATTAGGGCAGGTCGTAAGTGCAGGGCTACCCCAATACAAGGTGCTTTCAATCGATGAGGTTACACTGGCGGAAGGGGACTATATCGATATCGGTCAATCCATGCTTGGCGATCGTCTTGTTTCTCTTTCAGTGAAGACACTTATCTTCTCAATGTGACAAGGAGGAAACATGGCATTCCGTACCAAACTGTTCGGAGTTACGTACGAGTTCAAGGACGTGAAAGAAGTCCTTGCTAAGGCGAACGAACAGAAGTCCGGCGATGAGGCAGCAGGTGTTGCCGCAAAGAGCGTAGCAGAGCGTGTCGCAGCCAAGACCGTTCTGGCTGAGATCCCGATGTGGGTCCTGCGCGCCCAGCCGGTTGTTCCGTATGAGGACGACGAAATCACAAGGGCCATTGATGATGGCATTGACCCCGTGGCGTATGACAAGATCAAGGACAAGACCGTATCAGAGATGCGGGCTTGGATTCTTGACGAGAACACAACGTCCGAAGACATTGCCGCAATCAGCAAGGGTCTGACAGGCGAAATGGCCGCTGCTGTAGCAAAACTGTGCTCCAGCCTCGACCTTGTTCTCGGTGGTCACAAGATGCCGTGCGTGGTGCACAATGTCTGCACGATGGGACTCCCTGGACGTATCGGTTCACGTCTTCAGCCGAACCACCCGACTGACGATGTCGACGCCATTCGTGCAGAGATTTACGATGGACTTGCATTCTGCATCGGCGACCAGGTCATCGGCATCAACCCCGCCATTGACCAGGTTGAGAATCTCATGAAGCTGTATGACATGATGTGGGACATCAAGCAGAAGTGGGAAATCCCTGCTTCGAACTGCATTCTTGGCCACGTCACGACCCAGATGGAGTGCCTGAAGAAGGGCGCCAAGATCGGGCAGGTCTTCCAGAGCATCGCTGGGACACAGGCTGCACTTGAGTCATTCGGTGTTGAGGTCGGAATGCTTGACGAGGCCAACGAACTGGCCAAGAAGTACTGCTACTCTGAAGGCCCCAACTACATGTACTTCGAGACAGGCGAAGGCACCGAACTGTCGGCGTATGCAAACAACGATGCAGACCAGCTGACTCTTGAGGCGCGCAAGCACGCGCTTGCCCGGCGCTACAGCCCCATCGGTGTCAACTCCGTCGTTGGATTCATCGGACCGGAATACCTGTACAACTCCGAAGAGATCATGCGGGCTGGCCTTGAAGACCACTTCTGCGGAAAGCTCCTCGGCATTCCGCTTGGACTGGACAACTGCTACACCAACCACGTGCGCGCCGACCAGAACACCAATGAACTGCTGATGGTATTGGATGCGGTCGCGGGCGCCAACTATCATATGGGCGTCTCGATGGGAGACGACGTCATGCTGAGCTATCAGTGCGCCAGCTATCATGATACTCCATCTCTCTGGAGCGCTATGGGCACCCGTCCAGCTCCTGAATGGGAAGCCTGGGCAGAGGGTCTTGGACTGCTCAAGAATGGCAAGTTGACCGATAAGGCCGGCGATCCATCGTTCTTCCTGAAGCGGTAGGAGAGGAGAGTAGACATGGCTGAATACGAGTTGTACAAGGGCACACAGAATCTGGCAGACGTACAGGCTCGGCGTGCTGAAGCTGAGAAGTTTGGCGTTACGATCGAAGACATTACGACACCAGAGAAGCGTCATACGGTTGGTGTCGACCATCCTGTAGATCCGGAAGGCTGCAAAGCTCTGATCTATGCTACTGATCAGCGCGTCTGCGTCGGCCGCAACGGTCCCCGTCCGAAGGTTCTCACATACCTCCAGATGAGAGCAGACCACGGAGCAACGCAGGACTCCCTGAAGTACATCGTGCCCGAGGATGTTATCAACAAGCTTGGGTTGCTGAATGTTGGAGAGTCTGCTGCCAACGGATCGCTGGAAACGTATCTGCGCCTTCCTCCACTTGGGCGCAAGTTCAGCGATGAAGCGAAAGCTGTCGTGCTTGAGAAGTGCATCAAGAACCCGACGGTACAGTTTGTCGTCAGCAACGGTCTGAGCGGCTATGCGATCGAGCGTTACGCTGGTGATGTGCTGAAGGCGATGACCGACGGCCTCAAGGCTGCCGGGATTGGACTCGGAACTCCCATCTATGTGAACCGTGCCCGCGTTGGCATCATGAATGATGCCGGAGCTCTTCTCAACGCCGACGTGGTTGTGGTGTTGATCGGCGAACGTCCTGGTCTTATCATTTCCGACGCGCTGTCGATCTACATGGGATACAAGCCTCGCTGGGAGCCTCTGACGACTGATGCCAACCGCGACAACATCTGCATGATTTCCAAGAAGGGCAAGGACCCGATTGAAGCGGCAGCAGAAGCTGTTTCTCTTATCAAGGACTACCTGAAGTACAAGACCAGTGGCGTAGCACTTGCCGCGGCCAAGAGAGGGTAGGAACACGAACTAGGCAGTAGCGGTCGGCCTCCGGGGCGCTTCACGATCCTGGAGTTGTCTCCGGAGGCTGGCCGGTGAAGTCTTGCGACGGGTTCCAGACGACCTTCGGGTTGTCTGAGGACACGGAGAGCGAAGCATACGGAAGGAGTAAAACGACATGGCTCTAGAGATGGAACGGACCCTGAAGCCAGAGATTCTAGCGGTGCGGTTGATTCCAAACGTGCACCCCGACATGGCGAAGGCTCTAGAACTTCTCCCTGGGGAGAAGAGTCTGGCATTGTTTACCTGCAACATTGATGACCCGCTGTATATAGGCGGAGACGAAGCGACCAAGAAGGCTGAGGTGCGCGTAGCATATTGCCGTTCGCATTTCGCTGGCGGTGCCTATCCTTCCGGGCCTCTTTCGGGTGAATGCATGCTGCTCCTCGCAGCGCCGAATCCAGCAGAAGCGACTGCCGGGATCAATGCCGTGCTTGAGTTCGTCGACTCGCTGCGGTATTCGACAGTTACGCTCCCGGGAGTTGAGCTGGCGCCGACACTGGTATGGCTGGCATACACAATCTCGCGCTCCGGAACGTATCTGTCCAAAGAAGCTGGCGTAGAAGTCGGGACACCTATTGCTTACATCACCGCACCACCGCTCGAAGGTCACTACGCGATGGAGCGTGCGCTCAAGGCCGCAGACGTCAAGGTAGGCGCGTTCACCAGACTGAGCGAGACCAACTACCATGGTGCGTATCTGTATGGCACGCAGAGCGCTTGCCGCGCGGCATGCCGCGCGTTCGATGAGGCGGTACTGTCAGTAGCCAACGATCCGCTGGCGTTCCAGTAGGGTGTTCTGCAACTCGCATTTTGCAGTCCCTGCAGGGTGTCCCGGAATAGAACTTGCGCGGGACGGAGATTTGTAAGAGGAGGCAGAACATGCCGGAAGAACTAGACCAGGACCTGTTGTCTATTCAAGAGGCCAGGAATCTGGCGGAACAGGCCCAGGTTGCGCAGGAAGCATTTGTGCATTTCAATCAATACCAGATTGACCTTATCTGTGCGTCGATGGCAGAGGCGGCGTATGAGCAGGCAGAACGGCTTGCGCGCATGGCTGTCGAGGAGACGCACATGGGTGTCGTCGAACACAAGACCATCAAGAACCAGTTCGCCTCAAAGAACGTCTGGATGTCGATCAAGGATGTCCGGACGGAAGGCGTGATCCGGCGCGACGAGGTCAACAAGATCATTGAGATTGCGTGGCCATTTGGGGTTATCGCGGCAATGATTCCTACGACCAACCCGACCTCGACGGTTTTCTTCAAGTCTCTGATTTCCGTTAAGGCACGCAACGCAATCATTGTCCTTCCCCATCCATCTGCTCCGAAGTGCACTGCCGAGGCAGTGCGCGTAGTGGCAGAAGCTGCTGAGGCCGCAGGAGCGCCAAAAGGTCTGATTACCTGCATGACGCACATCAGCATGGAGGGTACTGCGGAGCTGCTCAAGCGGAAGGAAGTCAAGCTGATCATCGCAACCGGTGGTGAGTCGATGGTGACCTACGCTCACAGCGTAGGGAAACCTGCCCTGGGCGTTGGTCCGGGAAATGTGCCATTGTATGTGGACCGCAGTGCCGACGTAGAGAAAGCGGCACGGGACATTGTCAACAGCGTGAACTTCGACTACGGCGTCATCTGTGCGCACGAGGGAGCCATCATTGCCGACAAGCCGATTGCTGACCAGCTCACCAAGGCGTTGGAAAAGAACGGAGCGTACTTCCTCTCTGCCGAGCAGGCAGACAAGCTGGGCAGGGCTATGTTCCGTCCAAATGGTCTGATGCAGCCCAATTTCGTTGGACGTTCTCCCCAGGTTCTCGCCGAGCAGGCTGGTTTCACCGTGCCGGACGAAGCACGGATCCTGGTTGCACGAATGACCGACGTGGGGCCGAAGGTTCCTCTGTCGCGTGAGAAACTGGCGCCTATCGTGGGCTTCTATGTTGAGGATGGCTGGCATAGCGGATGTGCCCGCTGTATTGACATGCTTGAGTTTGGCGGCAAGGGGCACACAATGGGCCTTCACTGCACCGACGAGGATGTCATCATGCAGTTTGGGCTGCAGAAGCCGGCGTTCCGTATCATTGTCAATTCATCAACGACGGCCGGTGCTATCGGCTATTCTACAGGACTAGCGCCATCCCTTACCCTGGCAACAGGTGGAATGGGTGGGGGTATCAGCAGCGACAATATCACCGTGCGCCACCTGTTCAACGTGAAGCGTGTCGCATACGAACTTCGGCCCTTCAACCCACCTGTGGTCTATGACCGAAAGACGTCTGCAACAGCTGCCGCGGTGGCTGCCCCTGCTTCTGGAGCAAAAGCGTCTTCTTCAGAGCTCGAGGAAATGGTGCGCAAGGTCATTCGGGAAGAACTGGCCCGCAAGAGTTAAGGGGAATACAGGCCAGAGATGGTTGCGGGTGCTTGCAGACTTCTGTCAGAGAGGAGGCGGATCGGAGAGACGACTTCTTATGCTTGTTTGTCCCACGCTTGCATTGAGACATCAGTGTGCAGGTTTCAGTCAATACTATACTCTACTATCAAGGAAGGGGTGTAACAAATGGCTGCAATCAGCAAAGTAGTATTGTGGATCATGGCGATTTTTGCAGTGCTGGGCGTCATCGACAGGATTATCAAGTACTGGGCTCCAGACTGGAAGGTTCCCGTCATTGACGGTTTTGGCGCAGAAATGGAAAACGGTTTCAATGCCATGGGCCCTCTGGCGCTTGCCATGGTCGGTATCATCGCGATGACTCCACTCCTTGGCAAGTGGCTCATTCCCGTCGTTGGACCTATCTACACTGCGCTTGGCTCCAGAACGGCTATGTTTGCCGGTACCCTTCTGGCCATTGATATGGGCGCAACGCCCCTTGGCCTCCAGCTGGCGAAGGCTGCCGGCGACCCCGAATGGGTCGGTTACTTCGGCGGTCTGCTTCTGGGCTCCGTTTTTGGTGTCAACATTGTCTTCAACATCCCCGTGGGCCTTGGCATCATCGAAGCCAGAGACCGCAAGTATCTTGCGCTGGGTATTCTGGCCGGCATCATTGTCGCTCCATTCGGCGCCCTGTTGCAGAGCATTCTGGCGGGCAACCCCTTCGGAGCGTCACTTGCTTACCTGGTACCTGTCTTTATCGTTGCAGCCCTGATTGCCGCAGGTCTTATCTTCATCCGCGAAGCAATGGTCAAGGGCTTCATCTATTTTGGCAAGTTCATCACCAGCTTCATTCTGTTCGGCCTTGGCCTGGTCATCTTCCAGACGCAGACTGGCGTTACGATTCTCTCTGGCATGGCCCCGACCTTCTCCCACTACGATCCGGAAGCCGGTGCCGTTGTCATGGAAGGACTTGAGGTTATCGGATCCATCGCTCTTGCTCTGGCTGGTGCGTACCCAATGGTCAAGTTCCTGACAAAGGTCCTCGAGAAGCCTCTTGGAGCGCTTGGAAAAGGGCTTGGCATGGATAGCGTGGGCGCAGCCGGTCTGGTGGCGACCATCGCAAACAACATTCCCATGTGGGGTATGTTCAAGGACATGACGCCTCGCGGCAAGGTCATCAACGCCGCATGGCAGGTCGCTGCTGCGTTTACATTCGCTGATCACCTCGGATTCACCGCTGCGAACGCCAAGCAGTTCATTGGACCGTTGATCATCGGCAAGCTCTTTGCCGGTGTCCTGGGCATTATCATTGCAACATTTGTTGCCCCGAAGGCCGACTACCGCGATCCTGAGGCAGCCTAAGGCCGGACGTATGGTGTCCGCCGCATCCACTCGCAACCATGGGTGCGGCGGACGGCAGCAGAGAGTTTTTCCAATTTCTTTTGAGGAGAGTTACCTATGGCAGATGCAGGCATGATTGCACTTGGAATGATCGAAACGAAGGGACTGGTTGGCGCCATTGAGGCTGCCGATGCTATGGTGAAGGCGGCAAATGTCAAACTGATCGGCTCGGAGCGCATCGGTTCCGGACTGGTTACGGTAATGGTGCGTGGTGACGTAGGGGCTGTAAAGGCTGCTACTGATGCCGGTGCCGCTGCCGCTCAGCGTGTTGGGGAACTTGTTTCGGTCCACGTGATCCCACGCCCGGCCAGCGACACCGAAATGTTGCTGCCGAAGCGACCGGCCGACGCTGAGTAGCGTATTCCGACCTCAGCCGTGCTGTCAAGTCTGATTCGGTGCTGGGGCAGCACAAGACGTGGCATTGCGGCCGATAGACTAGGGAGGTAGAACCTAATTATGGAGAAGCGCATTATTTCCAAGTTTGACATTGAAAGCGTGAAAGCCAGCGGACAGACGGTCCTCCGGCTGGAGCCGGGCGACACGTTGACGCCTCTGGCGCGCGATACCGCCATGGAGCTCGGTATCAAGATTGAAGATTCCCGTGAGCCAGTCGTTCATGCAGACACAACTGCTTCTGCAAGCGCTCCAAGCGACGACAAGCTTGAGGCCATTGTCAAGGCGGTGCTCGAAAAGATGGGCGCGAGCAGTGCCCAGGGCCAGACGTGCGCTCCCTGCGCTACGCCAAAGGTCTACGGGTCCCGTCCGGGCCAGCTGAAGTATGCAAAGATGCCGAGAGACTTCGAGATGCCGCAGGTTGAGCTTCGCGATGCAGCCGGTGTTCTGCGAAATCCGCCGGAGATTGACTTCCGGCTTCTGGACGTCATCACGATTGACGACTCTGCCAGCATTTCTGGCGGGTTCATGTCGTGGCACAAGGGACCCGGGTTCAGTTGGACACTGAACTACGATGAGATCGACTACATCGTAGAGGGACGTATGGAGATTACGTGCGAAGGCAAGACAATCTACGCAGACCCCGGTGACACTGTGTTCATTCCGAAAGGAAGCTCAGTGCACTGGAATACTCCTACGTGGGTCAAGGTCTACTATGTGACCTTCCCATCGAACTGGGCCGACCAGATCTAGGAGGCAGAAGAGGAGTCAATCGACGCCGGCGTGACTCTTGCGTATGGCGTCGGGGGATGCCTTGGCGGGGAGGGCAGTGCAGGATGCACGTAAGGGTGGAGATGGTTCAGGGACGGCCGTCCCCACCCTTTGCACGAAACATGCATGGCCACTCAACAGCACAGGGGGAAGGATATGAGGCGCTCTACAAGGCTTCTGTCTGTAATTCTGCTCGTTGTACTTCTTGCGTCCTCGTTTGCAGGTGTGACGCTGGCGGCAGGTGTGCCGTCCGGGACATATGTGGGCTATACGCCCTATAACTGGGTCTATTCGGACTGGTTCATCAGGAAGTACGGGCCCACGCATCCACTTGCCGTGTACGATTGGGACAATACCTGTATCTACAACGACATTATGGAAACGATGTTCCGCTTCCAGATGTTCAATCTGCAGTACGCCATGACCAAAGAAGCATTTGACGCGATCATCCCTGAGGCGGCGGGTAAGACCCTCAAGGACACCAATGTGACGCAGTTCTCCGCAGACTATGGTAATATTGCTCTCGCCGACCTTGCTGCGGATCTGGAGCAGGACTATGCATTCCTGTACGACAACTACATCGGCGACAAGCGGATGTCTCTTGACCAGGTCAAGGCTACTCCAGAGTACCAGGATTTTCTTGTCAAGTTGCCGTTCCTGTACGACGGCTTGACGGACACGCCCGAGATCGGTGCCGAGTACTCCTATCCGTGGGTCTGCTTCCTGTGTCAGGGCATGACCAAGCCAGAGGTACAGAAGATGGCAGTCGCTGCACTGAACGACGCCCTCGAGCGGAAGTGCGAGAAGGTTACCCTCAAGGCCCCCACAGACCTGAGCCGCAGGGCGGCCGTTTCTTCGTACTCATACAAAGCTGGCATTCGTCTCTCACTTGGCATTGTCGACATGATGTCCAAGCAGCGTGCGGCCGGCTGGAAGGTGTGGGTAGTAAGCGCCTCATTCGAGCCTGTTATTCAGGCTGTTGCGGCGATCAACGGGTACGATGTTCCAGAAGATCATGTCATCGGAGTCCGTCTTCAAACCGACGCATCTGGCAAGTATCTTCCGAAACTGAGTGAAGAGCCTGGGTATGCACTGACGCAGCGCATGGGCAAAGCGACGGTCATACGTAACCTGATCAAGCAGGCACCTCTCTTTGTGGCTGGAGACAGCGACGGAGACTTTGAGATGATGACGCAGTTTCCCGAAACCAAGCTCATCTACCTGATCAACCGCGTAAAGGGTGGAGACATCGGTTCTTTGTACAAGGAAGCACTCCCGGGCAAGGCCAAACCGGGCCGTGTGGTGCTTCTACAGGGAAGAGATGAGAACAAGGGGTTGTGGCGTCCATTCCAGGAGACCATCAAGTTGGGAAAGACGACCCCAAGTCCTATAGAGTCGTAGCAGACAGACGAAGAAGGACAGAGAATTGCGTGTTTGGGTCACCTCGCGTGTTGAGGGCACCACATGTGCTGGTTATGAACCCCAGAGGAGGAATGGATGAATCTTACGACAACACTGCAGGGTCAGACATACACCTTCAAGTCGGTGAAGGATGCACTGGCCAAGTCTGCAGAAAAGCGATCCGGCGATGAGCTGATAGGCGTTGCGGCTCAGTCTGAGCGGGAACGGATCGCTGCCAAGTGGGTGATCGCCAATCTCACCCTGCAGGACGTATTTGAGAATCCTGTCCTGCCGTACGACACAGACGAAGTCACCAGAGTCATTATCGATGACACCAACAAAGCTGTCTACAACAGGATTAAAGGCTGGACCGTCGCCGAACTGCGTGGGTATATTCTCGACCAGAAAACGACGAACGAGGACATTCAGCGGATTCGCGTTGGTCTTACGTCGGAGATGATCTCCGCCGTCATTCGCCTGATGTCCGTCATGGACCTGGTGGTAGCTTCGAAGAAGATTGTCAATGTGACAACCGCCAACACTACCATCGGATTGCCCGGCACACTGTCATACAGGAACCAGCCGAATCACCCGACGGACGACATCGATGGTATCAGGGCGTCCATTCTCGATGGCTTGTCATATGGCGCCGGCGATGTTGTCGTCGGCATCAATCCGGTTGACCCCACCCCTGATACTCTCGTGCGCATTCTTGAGATGACCTATGGCCTGATCGAGAAGTGGGAGATTCCGACGCAGAACTCGGCGCTGGGCCACATTACCGGACAGATGGAAGCGGCCAAGCGTGGAGCACACATTGGGCTGTTCTTCCAAAGCATTGCAGGCTGTGAGCCGGCGAACAAGGGATTCGGTATTGACCTCAAGCTCATGGAGGAAGCATGGGCTCTGGCTCGTGAGTATTCGTTCTGTGCAGGGCCTAACGTCATGTATTTTGAAACTGGCCAAGGATCCGAGATGTCCGTCGGACTCGACTTCGGCTGTGACGAGCAAACTCTGGAATCCAGAACATATGGCTTCGGGCGTCACTTCCGGCCGTTCTGTGTCAACAACGTAACTGGCTTCATCGGTCCGGAGACGCACCTCGATACGTTCCAGATCGCCTATGGCACCCTTGAGGACCTGTTTGCTGGCAAGATGCACGGATTCCCGATGGGAATGGCGCCCTGCTACGTCAACCATGTGGATATGAACCATAATGGCCAGGAAATGGCCAACCTGCTGGCTGCAGCTGGCGGTGCGGTCTACTACATGGGCATCCCGATGGGCGATGATGTCATGTTGAGCTACCAGGATACCTCGAACCACGACGACGTTTCGATGCGTGAGATTTTTGACCGACACCCGGCTCCCG
>Ga0209099_1001844_pt1 | contig 20061 bp, 10 predicted proteins | sample AD_JPNHW2_MetaG_FD_184430 | JGI IMG/M metagenome (GOLD analysis project Ga0209099, IMG submission 184430) | Active sludge microbial communities of municipal wastewater-treating anaerobic digesters from Japan - AD_JPNHW2_MetaG (SPAdes) (version 2) | ecosystem: Engineered > Bioreactor > Anaerobic... | reverse complement strand
AAAAAATTACAGGCCTTTCACTCAGTGAAGTAAATATTTTTCGCCGTGAATTATCTAAAAGCTCTTGGTCAAAATATCAGGAATTTAAGCTTTTAATGGAAAGTATTGGGGCTCAAAAGGCAATTCCGGATTCCGATCTGATACAGATAACACAAACCTTATACACAAGTTTGTCATACCTTCCTTGCAAGGCTTATATTGCCTCAGAATCCTACATAAATTTGATTTCTGCCAGCTCGTAAAAGACAAAAGTTCGCAGTTTTTGTAATTTATTTTTCTTCTTTGAAGGATTCATTATTTTCCCCGCTTTTACACCACTTCTCCACAAATAGAACGTTTGCACGTTTGCACGCCCATATATATGCTTTGCAATCGTGCAAACGTAAATGCAGCGTTTTTCACTCTCTTACTAAATTAACCATTCAAAAAATTGACTATTAGCCTTATAAACAAATTTTCATTTTATGTTTTTTACAAGTAATATTCATTTCATTTGTTTTCATCTCCTTTCAAAATATTTTATATTTTTGATACCATAAATATCTTAATATCGTACCGATTCATCAAAAATTGTTGAGTTTGTATGATTTTCTGGTTTCCATAAACAATTAGCATCAAGCGGGCGAAAGCGTAGTGTTACACCGAAAAGAAATTTGACAAATAGAAGGAAACGAAGTGAGAAAATTAGTAATCAAATTCAATTTTAATGATAAATAATATGGAGAAATTTCCCAACCTAAACAAATTAGAAGAACTCACAAAAGACGAATTAAATGCAGCAATTGAGGAATTTGGCATTCCAGAAAGTAAACTTGACGCATTGTGGGAAAAAGAAGAATCATACAGACAAAAACACGGAAATACTTGTATTCCAGACTCTAATTTATGTAAATTTTGTCGAAACAACAAAAAACAGCAAAAATTTTGTTGGGATTGTGATAGAGGTTTATTATATGTCCCATTGACACAACCATTATTTAACTTGGCTATTATGTATTTATCACTTGAAGCAGGTATTAGTAGTGGAAACAATACTGTCCAGCAAGCTGCTTTTAGAGATGCAATTAAAACGATTATTCACCCAATCGGAATAGAAGAAGTAATTAAAAGATTTAGAGAAGATTTGATAAAATACCAAAAAGAATTTTCTTCTATTGATGAATTAGAGAATGTAAAATCAAAATATTCGTTCAACCAAGGCGAAATTAAAGAAGAAGAAAATGAAAATAGGGAAAAAATCGGTACAATACGTTGTCATTCCAATGTTTGTACTCATTGTGTTTTTAGCAATCAATTTAATACAAAATTTTGTTGGCAATGTGACAGAGGTTCAAATTTTAGAAATGGAATACTCTCATTAGAGTATATTAGAAAAGCCTTAATGTACATAAATACGGCTTTTGGAGAAGGGAATGGAAATGACTGGAAATCTTTTTTTGCAGAAGGACTAAAATGGGCAATTAAGCCATACGCAACAGAAGCAGAGTTAATCGACAAATACGGATTTGAATATGTTACTGAATTAGAGATTGACGATTTTATGCAACAGGAAATTGATGTATATAACATAATGTACAGCGGTAAAGTATTATATTAAACTGGTACAAATAAAAAAAAGTAAACAAAGTATAATTGCCTGCTGCTAATTAGCGATTTGGCGGCAGGCTGCATCGTCACCCGCAGAAAGTCCTGTCGGACTTTTCAGCGTTGGGGTCCGCGCGAACCTTTGTATTCCCACGCCCGGCCAGCAACCCACCGAAAGTTTCCGGTATTGTAAAATCACACAACCAATAATAAAATATGAAAAAACACATCGACAATTCATTTGACAAAAATTTGCTAAATATTAGAGACTTGACTTGGCTGCCGTGGATTGGCAAAGACTTTAAGAAAAACGAGAGAAGACTCATAATAGTTGGAGAATCTCATTACACCTTTGGGGACAATGATGAAGATTATCAGAAGCATTTTCAAGAAGCTACTAATAATAAAACATTTACTAGAGAATGTATTTACGAATCACCTGTTTGCGGTGACTGGAGAAATAACACTTTTGACAATATTCATAGAGTTTTACTAAGAAGTAATGACTTCGACAAGGAACTTTTTTGGGAACAAGTTGTATTTTACAACTTCATTCCAAGACTTATGGATTACCGAGTAAAAGAAAGACCTAATCGGTTTGACTTTTACTCTTCTTGGAAAACATTTATTGAAGTTATTACAATTCTAAATCCGACTGATTGTGTTTTTATTGGTGTTTCTGCTTCAAATAGCTTTAATCAAGCTATGGAAGAATTAAGAGTGAAATATGAACCTGTTAAATGGTTAGAAGGAATAGGCACAGCTTATTCAAGGACAGCTAAATTAAATTTGAATGAGAACATTATAAAACTTTCATTCATTCAACACGCTTCTCAGATGTTTAGTTGGAGCCAATGGAATACATTTTTAGCTCGTGAAAACCAAGAGACAATAACTTTTTTAAAAACCAAAGTATTTAAAACCATTTAACTATTTGACATTAAGGCCAATAAACAAATTTTCAATATTTAATTTTTCACTAATAAAATCTCCTTCATTTTTTTTCATCTCCTTGCTGAATAATTTCTATTTTTATGCTTTATCTTATTTTTAATAATATTAAAAACATCATTTGGTTTTTTAATATCATATTGCTTTGATATTGAAAAAGTTAATTGTAAAATTAAATACATGCCAACAAATAAACTTTCCCTTTCCCGATTAGAAACCTTCCTTGAAGAAGCCTGCGAAAGTCTCCGTGGTAATATGGATGCTTCAGAATACAAGGAATATATTATTGCAATGCTTTTTCTCAAAAGGGTAAATGATCAGTTTGAAGTACAACGTGATGATAGGAAGAAAAACCTTATAGAAAAACGGCACCTTGAAGACTCCGAACTTATTTATTCTGAACTCGAAAAACAAAATGCACCTGAATACGATTTCTTTGTCCCCGAAGCAGCCCGATGGGATAATATTAAAAACCTGCAGGAAGAAATTGGCGACCATCTGAACAAGGCTCTTGCTGCCTTGGAAGATGCCAACCTCGATAAGTTGGAAGGTGTTTTAAAATCCATCAACTTCAACCGCAGTATTGGTAAAAACAACAAACAAATTACCGATGAAGATTTGCGGGACATGCTTCGTGAATTCAATCGCATCCGGCTAACAGACGATAACTTAGAGTTTCCCGATTTGTTAGGTGCGGCTTATGAGTTCCTGATAAAATATTTTGCTGATAGTGCCGGAAAAAAAGGCGGGGAATTCTATACGCCCAACGAAGTGGTGCGTTTACTGGTAAATATATTAGAACCCGAAGAGAATGCTGAGATTTATGATCCTACTGTGGGTAGTGGTGGTATGCTTATCGAAAGTAAAAATTATGTCGAAAGCCGTTATGGCACTGCCCGTAATCTTTCCCTTTACGGTCAGGAAAAAAGCGGGACCACCTGGAGTTTATGTAAAATGAATATGCTGTTTCATGGCATTTACGATAGCAATATTTTAAATGGTGATACGCTGATGAATCCCTTGCACGAGGACAATGGTGAACTGCGAACCTTTGATATCGTTATTGCCAATCCTCCTTTTTCCCAAAACTATTCTAAAGATGGGATGAAGAAAAAAGAACGCTTCAACTTTTGGATGCCTGTAAAAAGCAAGGCCGATTTTATGTTTGTGCAACACATGGTGGCTTCATTAAATAATAACGGTCGCATGGCTGTTGTAATGCCTCATGGTGTGTTATTCCGTGGGGGCGATGAACGTAAATTCAGAGAATGGTTAATAAACAGAAAAGATGGATGTTATTTGGAAGCGGTGATTGGTTTGCCTCCTGCCTTGTTTTATGGTACCGGTATTCCGGCATCGGTGTTGGTGATTAATAAAAAAGATGCTCATTTACGGGAGCAGGTCTTATTCATAAATGCCGACCGCGAATACAAAGAAGGCAAAGTACAAAACAAATTGCGGCCGGAGGATATTGAGAAAATTGCTTTCGCTTACCGCCACAAAAAAGTAATTGAGAAATACAGTAAACTCGTTACCAAACAAGAATTGGCTGCCGAAGAATACAATTTAAACATTAGAAGGTTTGTTGATAATGCACCTCCGGCAGAACCGCACGATGTACATGCGCATTTAAAAGGAGGTATTCCGCTAAGCGAAGTGAACGCATTAGATGAATTCTTTGAAAGTTATCCTGGATTGTATGATACACTGTTTACATCGTATAAAGAGGGCTACCTGAAATTTACCGATGCAATTACACAAAAAGAGGACATCAAAAAACTGTTTGATGAAAACGATAATATAAAAGCCACACAAACACAATATAAAGCACAGTTAAATGAATGGTGGAATACCGTGGTGCAGGATTTTGAGGCCTTGCCTGTAAACAAAAATGTATTTGAACTTTACCGGAGGTTTTCTGAAAGCTTTTCTTCTGCTATTTCAGAATTGAAAACAGGACAAAAACCGATATTGGACAATTATCAGGGTCGAGGTGCGCTGGCTTCTTATTGGAGCGGATTGAACGTAGATTTAAAAAGTGTTGCCGCCAGCGGCTGGAATGCTGAGCTGATTCCCGATGAAGAAATCCTGGAGAGTCAGTTCCCCGAAGTGTTGAAAGAGTTGCGCGATAATGAAGCACGTAAAGAAGAACTGGAAACAATCTTTTCCGAAGTTAACGAACTGGAAGAAGGGCTATGGTCAGAAGAAGATTATGATGTCTGGCCTAAGGACGAATTAAAAGACCAAAAAGACTCCATTAAAGCTTTGAGAGGCGATCGTAAAGAAATTGAGAAAGAACTGAGGAATTTATTCCAAAGGATCAAAGCCAATGAAAAAGTTTTAAAACAAAATCCTGAATTAAAAGTAGAAATCGAATCATTGAATGATGAAGCAGGTAAATGCAAAGCTAAAATATCTTTGCTTAATGAGGAGATTGAATCAGCCGAAAGCCGTATTGCAAAACACACCTTACTGGAAGAAGAACTGAAAGAATGTAAAAAGGTGATCCGGAATATAAAATATAGAAAGCAAGACCTGGTTGACAAAGCGCGACTTCTGATTTCACCGGAAGAAGCCAAAGAATTGATTTTAAAACGCTGGAAAATTACTTTACAACAAACCATCAACGGATACTTGCAAACACACAGCCGGAAACTTTTACAGGCAATTGAAAATCTTCACGACAAATACACCATTCCGCTGCATAAAATTTTATCAGAGAGAGAAAAAGAAACCCAATTATTAAACACCTTTTTAATTGAATTGGGATATGAGTAAAACTGAATTTAACACCTTGTCAACTGCCGAATTGTGTGAAAAATTATGGATTGGTTTGGTAACAACTATGACAACAAACTATGTTGAAAAAGGTGTGCAGTTAATTAGGAATTCTGACATTAAGCCAAACAAAATAAATAGAGATTTAATTAATCTTGATGTTGATTTTGCTAATATTCATAATGGCAGAACACTTAAAACAGGAGATGTAGTAACAGTTCACACTGGTGAAGTTGGTGTGTCTTCTGTTATTACCAAAGAGTTAAATGGAGCACACGGATTTGCAACAATAAATTCGCGTTTAAAAAAAGAAATAATTACTCCAGAATATTATTGCTGGTTTTTAAATTCAGATGATTTTAGAAGGCAAGTATATCAGGTCATTACTGGTGACGGAAGGAATAATTTAAATTTAAATGATTTTATTAAATTAAATGTTAGTTTTCCCTCACTCCCCGAACAAAGCTACATCGCCCATATCCTCTCCACAGCCGATTCGGTAATACAACAAACCCAAGCCGCCATAGCCAAATACAAAGCCATTAAGCAAGGTATGCTCCACGATTTATTTACCCGTGGCATTGATGTTACCACCGACAAACTCAGACCAAAAAACAAAGATGCCCCTGAATTGTATAAAGAAAGTTTGCTCGGGTTGATTCCAAAGGATTGGGAAGTTGAGAGGTTAGGCAACAGAGCAATTATTGAATATGGTAAATCTCAAAAGGCAGTTGTTTCAATAAACGGCACTATCCCAGTTTATGGGACTGGTGGCTTGATGGAGTATGCATCCGAATATTTGTTTGATGGTGAATCAATCTTGATTGGAAGAAAAGGGACTATTGATAAGCCATTTTATATAAATGGTAAGTTTTGGACAGTTGATACTGCTTATTACTTAAGGTCATTTGAAGGTAATGTTCGATGGCTTCATTATAAATTGGAAAATTTTGGATTGAAAAGAATCAATGAAGCGACAGGTGTGCCAAGCGTAAACAGAGAACAACTCTATTCTATTCTGTTTCCGTTTCCTAGCAAAAATGAGCAAAACGAAATTGTGAAAAGGTTATTAGCCATTGACTACAAACTCCAAACCGAACAAAACTACTTGAACAAACTGCAACAGATAAAAGCAGGTTTAATGGGAGATTTATTGAGTGGAAGGAAGAGGATTGAAATAAAAGATGATTTAAAAGAAATGGCATAAGAGTATGAAAGAACACCAACCATCATCATCCTTAGGCTGGATTGATTTTTCAGATAACGATCGCCAAAAAGTTCTCAAGGTAATTGAGCTACTTAAGGGCGAGGGTACGGTTGATGAGTTGGGTATAGGTGTTATTCGTAATGCCTTATCTGATGCTATGTTCCCGGGCATCACAACTATTATGACACGGGCAAAGTATTATTTTATTGTTCCCAGAATATTGCATGAATTCATGATTGTGAGACCTGCAAGAATAAACGCCAAGGAGTATTTAAGAAGAGAGGAGAATGAAATCATGAACTTTCTGGCCAAAAAGTACGATTACAGCGAAGATGAAAAAATAATGGGTATATCTATTGCAAAACAAAATAGAGGTTTGCCTGCCAATAAGTGGGAAGAATTACAACGTAAACCATCAGTAATTTATTGGAATGCTTTAAGGGGATATAGGTTTTACAATGGAGAACTATCTCTTTCGAACTTATTGGATTTGATTGACAGTAAATCTAAACCGAATTCAGCGTATTCCTATATCCCAACCGAAGGCGAAACATCTAACGACAAGGATGCAGAATTACCGGAGTCATTTTTCTCATTGCCTGACCATCCAAAAAAATGGAAAGAAAAAATAGCTATAGAATTAACGCCAACTGAAGCCAATTTTTTGAAACATCGGATCATGGACGAATATCCAGAAAGTCTATTGGCAAAAATTCTTAAAACAAAAGGTGCTACAAATGATTTTTTAAAATCAGATTCATTCGAGGATATGTGCGATATGCCGTTTGTAAATCAATTGCCTGCTGCAAACCACAATATTCTATATACTGCAAAAGGTTTTTGGAAAATATTGTTCGGTGCTCATATAAGGTTTAATATTTTACTGCATAAAAAAACACAAGGCAACAAAGAGTTTTTAAAAGAAGCTGAAGGGTATTGGAAAGATTGGGTTAGCGATATGAAACAATTTAAATGGGGCAGTTTCGATCGCACTTTATTGTGGATAATGACGAAGGGAAATAGTAGAGTAAAAGGTTATACCGAAACGTTTGTTAATAACTGGATTGATTTAATTGAGCAAAAGCAGTTTGATACTTCAAAATTAGATGCCTTAGTATTAAAACAGGAAAGCGATAATAAAAAATCAAGATCAAAATTGAAAACAGATCATGATGATTATTATGCAGGATGGGTTGGTATTTCAGATATGGGTTTTCGTTTTAGAAATGCCAAAGTAATAGTTAAAGATATTGCAGAAAAAATATAAATGTTAGATTATAAAAAGAATAGATTAGACTATGGCAGGCTTTTGAATCCCCCCGAAGGCTTCAAGCTGGACAGGGCTGTTGCCACAACCTATTCACTCGATTTGATTACACTGCTATCAATACCGGTTGCCTTATTTTATAATAAGAACATGGATGGTAAAATAACCGAAGACCGGATGGATATTTTTGATGCAATTCAAAAAAGTTCCGACACTATAACAGTATATTGCCAAAAAGGTAAAATAAAAGTGCCTTCAGAATTTAATCGCTTGCTCACTTTTATTGAGGATAGTGTTATTGAAATTTTACCCAATGTATACTATAAATCTTTTCACCCTAAAATTTGGGTGCTACGATACAAGAATGCAAAAAATGAAATATTGTATCGGCTAATAGTATTGAGTCGCAACCTTACTTTTGATAGAAGTTATGATATTGCTTTTAGTTTGGAAGGCTATGTGGGAAATAAAGAGAATATGAAGAATAAATCACTATGCGACTATTTATCACACCTCTCAACATTCGGTAAATTTAAAGGTTCAGATATATTTATTAAGGATCTCGCATTAGTTAATTTTTTTGTATGCGAACCATTTAATGATTTCAATCTTCACCCAATGGGTTTTGGCTCATACACAAACCCAATGCAGAAACAACAATGGAAAGATTTGATAATTGTTTCACCATTTCTGCATAAGGATACGCTTAAACAACTAAGCGGACAAATATCAGGTAAGAAGTATTTAATCAGCAGAAGTGAAGAATTAGATAAAATTCACAAGGATGTTTTGGACCAATATAAAACATATTGTTTTTCAAAATATATTGTTGAAGGAGAAGATTCGGAAAATGAGGATGAAGTAGTAAATGATGAACCGGATGAGGAATCAAAACCACAGAATTTACATGCCAAATTTTATATTGGAACAGATACGAAAGGAAAAACAAATTGGTATTTGGGGTCTGCTAATTGCAGTAAACCTGCAATGGAAACAAATGAAGAATTTCTTATTCACCTTTCTGGCGATGCTCCAAAAATTGGTTTTAACAAAATGTTAGATATACTTCTTAATAAAGATGAAAAGTATAGCATTTTGGATTTATACGAACGCGAAAACAAAGAGCCAAAAACATCTGATGAATATGATTTTAGGCCACATGAATTTGCGCTATTGAATTATCTTAATAATACCGGTAATATAACAGCCGATTGTATTTCAGACGAGAATGAGACAAATTTATTCAACATCAAAATTGTGTTGAAGGATGATGTGTTATTTAATTCTAAAGAGGTTTCTTTTCATTTTTCTCCATATGGCTTTAACGGTGGCTTAAAAAATGTGGATGGGGGTGGTGAATATATTTTTAATGCAATTTCTTTATATAAATTAAACCCATTTTTAGAATGGAAAATTAAGCATGGTTCAAAAAATCAGGAAAAAGAGTTTATAACTCGGATTCCTATTTTGAATTTACCGGATAACAGAAAACAAGAAGTATTTAACAGCATCATACAAAACCAAGAAAGGTTTATGCAATTAATACAATTCCTTTTAGGCGCAGGGAATGAAAATGAAAATTTTGTCAATAAAAAGAAAAGAGATAGTAAGACAAGAAAAAATGGCACTTCATGGTTTTTAGATCAGAATATGTATGAGGAATTACTATTGGCATCTTCAAGGGACACTGGGAGGCTTAAGGAAATTGACAAACTTATTGAAAGGTTGAAAAAGGCAAACTCCGGCGATTTAATTCCAAAGGATTTTGAAAAAATGTGGGAAATCTTTAAACCAGATATGTGAAATGGATAACGAAGAACTTCTTATACATATAAATGCGGTTTATGATGAACTCAAGGATTTTCAAGAAGCTTCAGCTGAAAACGTATTCCAAAAATTATATATTGAGAAAAAAAGAAGGTTTTTAATTGCCGACGAAGTTGGTTTAGGTAAAACCATTGTTGCAAAAGGACTAATTGCAAAAGCAATGGAACGCCATCTAAAATCAACCAGAAAAGATAAGCCATTCCGTGTTATTTACATTTGCTCAAATCAGGCTTTAACCGGTCAGAATCTGAAGAAATTAAATATCTTTAAGAAAAAAGAATTCTTAGATACTGATAGAGGGAGATTGATTTTTCAGGCATTTAAACCTACTAATACAGGTAAGTTTCAGCTAAGTTCGCTAACACCAAGCACATCTTTCAGATTGGTCAAGGGTACAGGTATCGCTGAAGAAAGGAAATTGCTATGGTTGATTCTTTCCCGTGATGGTATATACAATCGTGGTCGCAGGTATAATGGGTTAAAACTATTATTACTTGGAAATAAAGCAAGCGAATCAAATACGAAAAAGCTATTCATTGACTTAAAAAATTGGAAAAAAGAGTTAGACAACTATTATAAAGAAAACAAAAGACGTATTCGCTCGGAAGTATTCCCTAGTTTAAAGAAGTTGGTTTCACAAAAGCAAATCAACCTTGAAGATTACTACTTCAGGGTTATTAAGCAAGAACTTGGATTAAAAGGCGAAATAAAATTACAGAAGTTACTTGTTTTATACTCAGAAAGATTAAGAGCTAATAATGTAAAAAAGCTGGAGGGTCCCAAAAAGCTAATTGGCACACTTAGAGCTTTGCTAACAGAAGTTTGTCTTGAGTTCATTAATGCTGATTTGTACATTTTAGATGAATTTCAGCGCTTTAAAGATTTAATTTCTGTAGGTAATACCAATCAGGAAGCAGGCAAAATAGCAAACCATGTTTTTAAAGCTCCGAAGGCAAAAGTACTATTGTTGTCGGCTACACCGTTTAAGCCATACACAACAAGCGCAGATGCTGAATTTGACGAGGATCACCATATAGAATTTACTGAGGTTCTTAATTTCTTGTTTAATAATGACCAGCAAAAAATAGAAGAATATGAGAAAAATAGGAAAGTATTCTTTGAATTATTACGAAGACCTGAGAATCTATCAACAAGTACATTAAAAGAAAAAAAAGATCTCGAGAATTTATATCGTGAGGTTTTATGCAGAACCGAACGGCTGATAGTTTCAGACGATAAAAATACACTGATAAAAGATTGTGACCTAACCTTACAAGTATCCAAGGACGATATAATTAATTTTATTCAAACAGATAAAATAGTTGAGGCACTTAATGAGGTAACAAAGAAAAATTATAACTCATTAATTGATTTTTGTAAGTCCGCGCCATACCCTCTTTCATTTATGGATCAGTATAAGGTGAAAGAGGATCTAAAAATAAAAATAAGAAATAACAAAACAATAAAGAAGGTTACCAAATCATCAAATCACGCTTGGCTGGACCTTGACAGAATAATGCAGTACAAATCATTAGGTACTATCCCAAATGCTGCAATGAGGGAGCTAATTAATCATTCCATTAGTAATAACATGTATAAATTGCTTTGGATGCCTGCTACTTTACCATACTATTGTGATGAAGGATATTATAAGGGCCAAATAAACTTATCTAAGATTCTTATCTTTTCAAAATGGAGAATGGTTCCCAGATCAATAGCTTCAATCATATCATACGAAGCCGAACAACGTACTATTGGAAATCCAAAAATAAAAGTTGAGGGTGAAAAGAAATATCTGCCTGATTATTATCCAAACCAAAAGAAAAAACGGCAACCAAGAAAACCAGGCAAATTACTGACAGTAAAACTGAAAGATGGAATTCCGCAGTCTATGAACATCTTTAATTTAATTTATCCATCAATAACTCTTTCTGAATGCTACAATCCTTCTGATAATTTGAAGTTAAGTATTTCACTATCACTATCAGAAATAATAGAAAAGATCAAAATTAAAATCAAGGCTTTGATTGAAGAATCAAACCTTGAATCTTATAAAAAGGTATCGGCTGTTACAAGAAACTGGTATTGGGTTGCACCACTGCTTTTAGATAGGCATTTTAATCCTACTATTTTTAATAAGTGGTTTAAGGATAAATTTTATAAAAATTCGGCTTTTGCATCTGCGAAGGGTTCTAATATTGAGCTTGATGATGATGCTGATTTAAAAAGTGAAAGCAAATCTACAATTGCTCATCTGGAATTATTATATGCTGTTTATAACGATCCATCTTGTATAGTTTTAGGCGAATTTCCTGAAGACCTGCTTGATACCATAGCAATGATGGTTATAGGAGCACCAGGTATTGTGAGTTTGAGAATTTTAACGAAAAATTATCAAAACAATCAATCTATCGATAATCTTAACAGAGCCATTGATATTGCATCTCAGTTCCATTCTTTGTTTGATAAACCAGAATCAATTGCTATTGTCAAATTATCTACAATCGACAAGCATTATAAGACTTCAAGTAAATCGTATTGGAAGGAGGTGCTAGATTACTGTTGTGATGGTAACCTGCAATCTGTAATGGATGAATTTGCGCATTTAATTTTACCTGAGTGCAACTCAATTGATGAATTCGTGATAAGATTAGCTAACGCAGCGAATATGCATACATCAAGCTTAAGTATAGACAATGCAGATACTCTGTTAGGCGTGGATGGTAAGAAAAGTCTTTCAATTAGATGTCATTATGCTGTTGATTTTGGTAATCAGGATATGGACAAAGAGGAGGGCGTAAAGCGAATCAAAAATATTTTAGATAACTTTAATAGCCCATTCCGTCCATTTGTTTTAGCGAGCACTTCAATTGGGCAGGAAGGATTAGACTTCCATTATTATTGCAGAAAAGTTATGCATTGGAACCTGCCTTCAAACCCAATTGATATTGAACAAAGAGAGGGAAGAGTAAATAGATTTAAGGGACTTGTTGTAAGGCAAAATCTTATTAAGAAATATATTGTCTGTTTAAAATCATGCACAATTGACTATTGGGATTATTTATTCAATTATGCAATGAAAGAGGAAGGTAAAAAACTGAAAAAGCCGGAGTTAGTTCCTTATTGGCATATAGAGCCTGATGGTATAAATATTGAAAGAATCATTCCAATGATTCCTTTTAGCAGAGAAATTTCAAAGTATGAATCTTTGTTGGCGACTTTGACACTATACAGATTAACCTTTGGCCAACCAAGGCAAGAAGAATTAGTTCTAACCTTAATGAATAAATTTGGTGATAAAGTTATAGATGAAATTAGAAATAAATTAATGATAAATTTGAGTCCGATTACTTATAATAAATAAATAGAATTTTAAGCCTGAATATATTAATGTTGAAAAACCAGTTAATAATGAACTACACAGCAAAAGAATTATTTGAATTATTAAACGAACAAGACGAATGTCCTTGGATTGAAGCCAAAGGCGGTTCCGAAAGTTCACATTCGGTTATGGAAACTGTGTGTGCTTATTGCAATGAGCCTGGTCTGGGTGGTGGCTATATTTTAATAGGGATTGCAGAAGATACTATGTCATTATTTCCGCAATATAAGGTAGTATCGGTCAAGGACCCGGATAAATTTCAAAAGGATTTTGCAACACAATGTGCCGGTATGTTTAACATGTCGGTACGTCCCGAAGTTTACGTTGAAAAGATAGGAGTGAACATAGTTATTAAGATTTGGGTTTCTGAATTGCCTCAGAGGATGAAACCGCTGTATTTTAAAGCTGATGGTTTGCCAACTGGTGCTATGAGGCGTATTGGTTCAACCGACCAGCATTGTACTGATGACGATATGCATGTTTTCTATCAGGATTCTTCTAGTTTTGACCAAACTCCAGTTAAAGGTACATCCCTGAGTGATATTGATGAAAATGCATTAAAAAGGTATCGGTCACTTCGCGAAAAAGTAAATCCTGTTGCAGAAGAGCTTACTTATAATGATCTGGAGCTATTACAATCATTGGGTTGTGTCAATAAGGAAAAACCAGATGAATTAAATATAGCCGGATTGCTTTTATTTGGTACAAGTAAGGCTCAAAGAAGTACTTTTCCTATGTTGCGTGTGGATTATATTCGTGTTCCGGGTAATACTTGGATCGAAAATCCAGATAACAGGTTTACAACCATCGATATGCAGGGTTCACTCATATTAATGCTTTATCGTTTGATAGATGCAATTAATGCAGACCTTCCCAAAGGTTTCTTATTGCCTGATGAAGATATTCAGGCTGCTGCCGTTGGTTTACCTACAAAAGCCCTTCGCGAAGCAATTGTTAATGCATTGATGCATCGTTCATACCGTGAACACCGCCCCACTCAAATTATTCGCTACGATAATCGTATTGAAATTATTAACCCGGGTTTTTCCCTCAAATCTGAGGATAAACTGGGGCAGCCTGGTAGTGAAACCAGAAATCCTTTTATTGCGGCTGTATTTCATGATACAAACTTGGCAGAAACCAAAGGTTCTGGTATAAGAGCTATGCGCCGCATGATGAGCGATGCTCATTTGGTGCCTCCGACTTTTGAATCCAGTCGTGAAAATAATGAATTTATATCCCGCCTGTTACTGCATCATTTTTTAGATGAAAAAGATATAGTGTGGCTTAATAAGTTTGAAAAATTAGGTTTGGGTGACGCTCAAAAACAGGCGCTGATTTTTGTACGTGAAGTTGGAGCAATTGATAATCATACCTATAGGCAAATGGCCGATTGTGATACATTAAAAGCTAGTAACGATCTTCGTTTTATGAAAACACACAAATTATTCAAATCAAGAGGTAAAGGCAGGGCAACATATTATATTGCTGGTGATGTTTTGAATTCAGAAGTTTCTAAAGATCTTAGTACAGAAGCTCCTGTTGTTAATACAGAACCCATTCCTTCTAACACAAAACCTTTTCGTGTTGTAATTGAAGAAGTTAGAGAAGAATCAAAAGATGAAAATATTAATACAGAAGCTGGTGATGCCCTTAGTACAGAAGCTAATGATATTGATAGGGAAGCTCTTTTAAATGAATTGCCTGCTGACCTAAAAACTAAAGTTTTTGAATTGAAAGAAAGAGAAAGCGATCTTCAAAAAGTGAACGATATTATAAAAGAAATCTGTAAAATAAGACCTTTTAGGTTAGTAGAAATTGCCTCTTTACTCCAGAAAGGCGATAATTACATTAGTAGAAAATATTTAAAACCAATGATTGATTCGGGTGATCTAAAATTTGCATTTCCCGAAATGATTAACCATCCTGAACAGGCCTATGTTGCAAATAATACAAATTAACCATGGCTGAATATTTTAACGTAGAAAAACCTTTTTTAGATAAACTTCGCCAGTTAAACTGGTATGTAGTAGATCAGGGTCTTGGTGTGCCTCAGGAACCCGAAAAAAGTATGCGTAATAACTTCAAAGAAGTATTGTTGCCAAAAGTATTTAAAGAGAGCATTAAGAAAATAAATCTTACTGATGATGGCAGGGAATGGCTCACGGAAAAACAATTAGACGAGATACTTTTTGAAATACAAAACTTTGCTGGCAAAAGCTTACACGAAGTCAATAAAGAAATTCATCGTTTACTTTTAAAAGGTACAAGTGTTGCCATTAATGAATTAACAGGCGAACAAAGCCCAGGCGTTCGCTTGGTAGATTTCAAAAAGTACGATAACAACTCATTTATAGCTATAAATCAATTTCGCTTACTCACTCCGGGTGCAAGTCGTCAGGGTATTATTCCTGACATCGTTTTATTCCTGAATGGTATGCCTGTTGTTGTGGTGGAAGCAAAAGATTTTGATGTTGCAGAACCATTAAGTGAAGCATATATACAGATTGCTCGTTATTCCAACACCCGTCAGGATGATTATGGTTTTAAGGAGGGTGAAGAAAAATTATTTCACTATAATATTTTCAGTATCATTACCCACGGCAGAGAAGCAAGAGTTGGAACCATAAGTGCCGATTTCGATTTTTACAATAATTGGGTAGATATTTTCCCTGAAGAATACAGAACTGTCGAGTATCCTCCAAATGAAGAGCGACAGGAAGTATTGATTCATGGCATGTTGAACAAGGAAATTTTGATCGACATTTTGAAACACTACACTCTGTTTATTGAAATTAAAAAAGGTGTGGAAGTAAAAATTGTAGCACGATACAATCAATACCGGGCAGTAGGCAAAATCATAAAAAATTATAGGGCAGGAAACAATCCCATTGAAAAGGGGGGAGTGGTATGGCATACCCAGGGCAGTGGTAAAAGTTTAACTATGGTTTTTCTCATTCGCAAGCTCCGTAGTTGTGATGATCTGAAAGATTTAAAAATTATTTTTATCATTGATAGACAGGACTTAGAAGACCAGCTTTCAGAAACGGCAGCACTCACTGGCGAACCTGTAAATATTATTGACAGAAGAAACAGATTAAACCGCCTGAGTGACAATACAGGTGATGTGAACATGGTAATGATTCACAAATTTCTTGATGATAAAAATATTTCAGCACAATCGTTGATTGAAGCAGGCATAGTTCCAACTTTTGAAAAATTTGATACCATCAACAACAGCGACAGAATTTTATTGCTGATTGACGAAGCGCATCGCACACAAGGTGGAGATATGGGTGATAATTTGTTTTCTGCATTTCCAAAAGCTGTTCGTATAGGCTTTACTGGAACCCCATTACTGACAGAACGTCACGAAATTAAGACTCATGAACGCTTTGGTGGTTTTATTGACTTTTATAAATTCGACAAAGCTGTTAAAGACAGGGCAACGGTAGAAATAAAATACATCGGCAAAGTATCCAAAGACAAATTAGATGATAAAGAAGTGTTTGATACTGAGTTCGAAGATATGTTTCAGCAGCGGACACAGGCCGAAAAAGAAGAAATACAACGCAGATATGGTTCGTTCATCGCATACTTGGAAAGCAAGGACCGCATTGTCACCATAGCGAAAGATATATTAGACCATTACTACAACGATATTTTAGTAAATGGTTTCAAAGCTCAGGTGGTTGCATCAAGCATTGTGGCAGCAGTGCGATATAAATATGAATTGGAAATTGCAATACAAAATAAAATTGCTGAGTTGAAAGCATTACCTGATAGCGAAGCAGATGCTGAACAAATTCAGAAATTGGAGTTTTTAAAAGTGGCAGCCATTGTTTCAAGCATAGGAAACAACGAACCCGGTTATATCAGCAAGGCACGGAAAGAAGCGTATGACATGAATGCGATTGAAAACTTTAAAGCAGATTTTAATCTTGAAAAACCGGAATCGGGGATAGGTATTATTTGCGTTTGCGACCGCTTGCTTACCGGATTTGATGCTCCTGTTGAACAAGTAATGTATCTTGATAAAAGTTTAAGGGAACATGATTTGTTTCAGGCAATAACCCGTGTAAATAGAACTAAGCATGGAAAATCATTTGGTTTGATAGTTGACTACTTTGGGGTTACCAAGCATTTAGCGGATGCACTATCTATTTACACTGATAAAGATAAAACCAATCTAAATGAGTTTTTAGATGTATTCCGCGACATCAATAAAGAAATTCCGGTTTTGGAAGCAAGATACAAACGCCTGATTGATTTATTTGGAGATAACAATTTAAAAGAGATAAATAATTTCCTGCAACAAAAATTTACCGATACCGCAAAAGAATTTGAGTTTGCAGAAGAATGCATTGAAAAAGCGAAGAATATAAAATTCAGAGCGGAGCTGCTTACTTACTCAAAAAGTTTTTTCGATAGTTTGGATTTGCTGTTCAATGTGCAGGCGGGTATAGCATATTGGATTCCTGCAAAACGCTTGGGTTATTTATTGTGGAGAATACAAGACCGTTACAAAGACGAAACAATGGATTTGAAATGGGCTTCTGAAAAAGTCCGTAAACTTATAGATAAGCACCTACTTTCATTAGGAATTGACACAAAAGTTTCACAGGTCTCTATTCTTTCTGATGAGTTCAATAGCAAGGTTGACTATCTGAATAAAACGCCAAAATCAAAGGCCTCTGAAATGGAGCATGCCATCCGCTGGCATATCAAAGTAAATTTGGATAAAGACCCAACGCTATACAGTCGCTTTAAAGACCGCTTAGAAACAATATTGAATGCTTACAAAGAAAACTGGGAAACCATTGTAACTGAGTTAGGCAAGTTAAGAGATGAAATGAAAGTTGAGCGAAAAAAAGAAGAACCCTTTTTTGATTTAATAAATACTTTTTTGAAAACCACGGATAACAATGAACTCTTAAAAACACAGCTACTAACCGATAATGTTTTAATGATCCTGAAAGATTCTGCCAGTATAAGAAACTTCTGGAACAAACCATCTGAAATAAGAACGATGGAGGGCTTAATTGATGAAGAATTAAGTTACTGCAAAATAGATGGGATCAAAGAAAATGCAGTTGAGCTTAGAACAGAGTTAATGAAACTTGCCAAAAACAGAATTCACGAATTGACTTGATCGTTTGAATCGTATCAATAAAATGAAATAATATTACAGATGATTTTAGACGGTATTGAAATTTTAATTGAGAAAACCGAAAGGCGAAAAACTGTGAGCATCTTTATCGAGAGGGATGGTTCTGTTAGGGTATTGGCGCCTGCATCGGCTACTGAAGAAAAAATTGAAAATGCAATAAAGGCTAAGGAGTATCAGATATTCAAAAAACTTGCAAAATGGAAAGAACTTAATCAGGGCAAAATAAATCGTGAGTTCGTAAATGGTCAGTCCTTCCTTTATCTGGGCAGAAATTATCGTTTATCTATTTTAGAAAATCAGTCGATACCTTTGAAAATCAGCAGTGGCAATTTTCAATTAGACAAAAAATATTTAAGCAAAGCCGATAAGGTTTTTAAAGAGTTTTATAAAGACAAAGCAGAACAAAAAATAAAGGAACGCTTAAAGCTTATTGGCGAAAAATTTCAACTTAAACCAACCTCACTTAAAGTTTTAGAACTACAAAACCGTTGGGCATCATGGACTCCAAAGAACGGATTAAATTTCCATTGGAAATGTGCAATGGCTCCTGTTCAGGTTATAGACTATATAATAACACATGAAATGGTTCACTTAAAATATCCAAATCATTCAACAGAATTTTGGAATGAATTAGACAAAAAAATGCCTAATTATCGTGAACATGAAAATTGGCTAAAACAAAACGGTGTTAAAATGTCATTATGAAAAAATCCTTCTGATGGATCAGCGTTGTATTCTGAGTCATCTTCAATAATGAATTTATTTTTTTAAGGCAGCCGGGACAAAATGCTCTCTGCACCCACGTATTTTGCCCGTCTGCCATTCGTAATACCAATGTGAATTATTAAAAATGCTTTTGGCATTCTTAATAATTCTACAGTGGTTTACACCGATGATTAAAACAAATAGAGAAAACGAGTGTAGCGAAGTTTCCTCTATATTGTTTTTTCAATCGGTGCTATTTTGGTAGATTTAGTATCGTATGCTATTATAACATAATAAGCATTATAAAACAGGCAGGCATAAGCTACAGGTTAAAGAGATGCACGAGCTTCGCCGCTGGGTAGGCTGGACAGAGTAGCAGCCTGTCAATTATAATGGTTATTATGTAAAATAGCCGCACTATCCGCCACCGCACAAAAGCCAGCGCACACTTCCCTTTGGTATGGTAACTTTTCGGGCTGCCTGTCCCGATGAAGTCGGTGATCATAGTTTTTGCCATACCCATTAGCATCGGTTTCCCCACCTCAATAAAATCAGCAGTGCAGCCCCTCCCGGACACAAATACATAAGCAGCAATTTAATGAGACTATAATTTCAATTCTGTTTGCCAGTAATTGAAATTATCTAGTCGAATTAATCCCGATAGCGAAGCTCGTCGGGAAGTTTATGTCACTCACCGCCGAAAAGGCATTATCAGTTCATTCTCTGCATCTCCATTCCATTCCGTTAACGCTTCCACTTCGTTCCAGCAACACTACATTTCATTTCGATTTCGATCATTTCACTCATAATTGCATTTGCCCACATGCCATCAATTCCTTTCGTCGGTATTGCAGCTTATTCCTTTGTGCCCACCCAAGCTGCCCGCTGATTTTATAACCTGGCAATAATCCCTGATTCGGTAATGATTTTCGGTTATAATGCCGATAGAGTTTCTGTTATACGATGCGAAGCAATCGGATTTACAGAAACCGAATCGGTATTATTGCCACACGCACACCGATGCTCCCTCCGCACGTGCACAAAACTACGCCAGCCCTCTTTAGGTTTCTGCCAACACACCAATAATGTACTTCGTAATTTTTTTATCCCAAGCGCCCTTACCCTATGGTTTTGTCATGGTTTTTGTAAAGCCATGCTGCTGCAAGCATAGCTCCTTCACTTCGTTCCGC
>Ga0209099_1001843_pt1 | contig 20062 bp, 20 predicted proteins | sample AD_JPNHW2_MetaG_FD_184430 | JGI IMG/M metagenome (GOLD analysis project Ga0209099, IMG submission 184430) | Active sludge microbial communities of municipal wastewater-treating anaerobic digesters from Japan - AD_JPNHW2_MetaG (SPAdes) (version 2) | ecosystem: Engineered > Bioreactor > Anaerobic... | reverse complement strand
CAAAATACGGCCGGAAGATGGAATATTTCTCCCAGAACCCAAAGGTGTCGGTTGAGATCGAAGAATATTCCCCCGATATGTCAGCCTTTACCTTTGTCAGTCTCCGGGGTATTCTTGAAGAGGTACATGACCTGGCAAAGAAAAAAGTGGTCCGGCGGCAGTTTGTGGATATGATTCGTGAAAAAAAGCTCTCGCCCCTCGTACTGACGGCTCTTGGCCACAAGCCGGATGATCCTTTGGATGCAATTGTCAAAGAAGAGCGATCGGCCGTCTGGAAACTGACAGGAGTAAAAGATATTGTAGCGCTGAAAAATGGTTAGGACCGGGGATTATTGCCGGACCGTGGTCATTTCGTATCTCTGATTTGACCGGGCCAGCAGCAGCCTTCATTTTTTATTGTCCTGAAAAATTAGAAACGACCGGATATTTTATCATCAGCATCTGCCTATTGGGGGGTATGCGCAGATCGGTTCTGCTGGCGGTATCTGCTCTGGTGATTGTCATGATAGTCTCCCTTCTTCTCTTGACCCTGCCTGACGGTAATACAATCCCCTATACCGTAACAGGAAATTCTGGTGAGATAGAGTTCCGGCACTATCCCGCACTGGTACTTGCGACCACTGATAGTCCTGGCAGTGATGCCGGTTTCAACCTTCTTTTTGCGTATATCTCCGGGAACAATAAGGCAAACGATACCATTTCGATGACAGCCCCGGTAATAACCCAACAAAAGATCCCGATGACCGCACCGGTGATTTCAGATTCTGCCACGATGTCATTTGTGATGCCTGCAGGAAAAACACGCGATCAGGTCCCGGATCCTCTTGACCCGCTGGTGCGGATCGAGACCGTGCCCGAACGGGATATCGCTGTCATCCGCTTCAGTGGCTACGCTTCCCAAAATGACGTGGATGGGGCGACAACCCGGCTGATGGCGGAGCTTAGGAACGCTTCGATCAAAAGCGTGGGCCAGCCGTTCCTGATGCGGTACAATGCCCCGTGGACGCCCGGGTTCCTGCGGCGGAACGAAGTGGGGATCGAGATACAAAGGTAGGTTTCCTGCCCCGGGGGAATGGTGGGATCAGGGGTTATGATCCTTTTCAGGCCCGGCCCTTTGACCCTTTTAACCATATCGGTAAATCACGGGGGTGTCGGGCGCGAAACCCCTGCGATCCCGACCCCCAAAACAGCCCTTCATTTCATTTCCCCCCTACCAGAGCCCATCTGAAGAGAGATCCGCCTTCCAAAGGCGTATATTAGCGTTTTATAGCGCCGCAATTTGGGTGTATTTTTGCAATCGGGCTGCTTATCGGGCACATCTAAAAAAACTGTGTAAAAGTGCAGCATTTTTTGCACTTTTTTGCCTGCCTGGTCCTCTCTCCCGGGAAGTTCTCCGTCGGAGAATACCGTATGCCGGACCGTGTGTCCCGATGCCCGGATCGCACCCCCCCAAAAAACCGCCTTCTTATGACCTCCACGTGCCAAAGGCCATATGAGGTGGAGATCAGCCGTCCAATTGGGCCTATTTGGGCCCTTTTTTCTACGACGTGAAAATGCACCCGGGAACCCGAATTAGGCCCCCATTTTCGCGATTTCGGCCCCCACCTGAGGGAAAATGCCACCTCCCGAAAAGAGGTCTCCGTCGGAGAATGCAGTATGCCGGATCGTATGTCTCCCTGCCCGGATCTCACCCCCCAAAAACCGCATTCTTTCGATCTCCATGTGCCAGAGGCCATATGAGGAGGAGATTGGCCGTCCAAATGCTGCTAAATATGGCCTCACCCTCTCCGACGTAAAAACGCCCCCTGACCCCCGAATTATGGCCGCATTTTTGCGAAACCTGGCTGCCGGCACCGGGTCTGGGGGCAAACCGGGGCTGATACGGGCCCGGATAGGGGGTACCGGACCGCGGGCCCGGGGCTGGCCGGTATCAACCCGTCGGGCAGCTTCTAGGTGATATGGGCGGCCGGAGGGTGGATAAGGTAGAGGGCGCCGGTTGATGGGGGGGAACGCTGTGAGCGACAAAATACGGGGACTTTTCTCACTCCGCAGATTTCAGCCCATCCATGTAACAATACGACTGCGGCGGTACAAATCCCGGTATCACCGCTTTGGGATCAATGGGCTCATCAAACTCTAGCAGGTTCTCGATCCCGATTGCATACCCCCGTGATCTCCCGGCAAAATAAGAGAAGAACTCTGTATCAGCAATGCCGGCATAGTCCCGTACCCGATTCCAGAGTACAGATGGGTTATCCTCAAGGATTGTACCGATCTCAAAGGATGCCACGATCCGCTGTACCGGGGCTGATGAATAGATGAAAATCCGGTTGACCGAACGGTTCCTGAAGATTGCCTTCCGGAACTCATACCGCTTCTGGCCTTCCATGATCGACGTTACATATTTTGGCTTAACTGACAGTAAAACGTCCATCGATGTCCCCGAGAGTTTTAATCACGTTATATTTCTCATCGCTTATCTGCATTATGGATTGCGGGGGGCCGTTAAAAACCCCGGATGCACGTAAGGCGGTTAGTTTCAACGGATTTTTCAGATGGAAATGATGCCGGAAAAGTATGACCGTGACTGGTTTTTGCGTTGCCTCTATCTCGTCCCGGGTGTAAACCGTCCTCTTGCCGACAAACCGGATGATCTCGTCGGGGGCTGTCATGCCAAACCGAACCTCCTCAATAACACCAAGTGATACAAGAGACTGGCGATCAAGAGACTGGTGATCCTTTGTCAGGTAAAAGAGAAGAATATCCCCTGGTTTGAGTTGCTTAACTGGGGAATGACTAAGATAGGCTTTCTTGATCGCGTTTCCTTCCACGATAAATTCACCGGCATGTTCAAGAAGCATGGTCTGGCGGTGACCATAATCCGTAAAGAGCCGGGTATGGAACTCCGGATAGATCGGAATAATCCATTTCTTCACCGATGCACCATCATAGAAAAAAGGATAATACTTTTTGAAGATCTCAGCTACCGGTAACCCGGTAATATCCCGTTGTGCAGGAATCAGTTTTTTTAAGAAGATATCTTCTCCCCGTGAATTAACTCCGGCCTTTTCAAAGCCATATTCAGTAATAAGCTCAACAAGTCGATCGTTCTCTTCGGTGAAATGAGTAAGATAGATCTCATCGCAATTATTCTGGATAGTCAGATCGATTGAGATTTTCAGGAGTAATTCGCCGATTTTATTCCCCACATGAGTGACTTTAAGGGTCGCGATCTTCATCCGTTTCTTCTGCGGCAATGACGGGACGACATCGATTACCTCATCTTCAAATTTGTAGATCAGAAGCGCGCCTATGCTCCCGTCGTCACGGTAACTGACGTAACATTTCCGGTGATCCAGAGATTTTTTTCTGAACCAGTCTGCAAATTCCGGATAATCCTGTTTGAGGGAATCAAATATGGGATCGATCAGTTTCAGATTATACATGAAATCTTCTTTGAGTCCCGGTGGCGAGAGGATTCTCTCTTTCTTAGGGATAAACTGCCGGAAAAACTGGATCGCATCATCAATATGGAGAACGCGATCATCGATCCCCGCTGCAAACGCTTTCCGATGAATTCCCACGTCCTCTGTCAACAGAAAATCAACGGCGCCACTAAAGACTGAGTACAGAATTTCATTATCAACGTCATCCTGCGGCGAACGCGGGCCTCCGACCGTCCTAATAAAATCTGTATCTTTTGATGCAGAGGGTGGGTTCAATAATTGTCGGTAGATTCCAATTTTTGAGAGCATTACCGTTCTTCTGCGTTCATTAGCATCCCGCTGAATATCTCCCAACGATGCTGGATGGATTAACACATCCACCGGTATCTTTTGCAGGAGCCCGAAGAGATTACCAACATTCCGTGAAACGACGTGATCATCTTCACTATAGATGAAAATGTTGGTATCAATAAGTAAATGCATATGAGATTCCTGAGTTAACCTTCATTTTCATAAAGATAAAGACCCGGTGCGTGGGGTGAAAGAGAAAAATCATACCCAGCGTAAACCGGCTGCTACGCTAAAAAAGTAAAAATTACTCCACCGGCACAAACTTCGTACCATAGTGGATGATCCCGCTCTCGCCATCGGTGGCGATCTTGCGGAACACACTCTTGACCTTCATCCCGATCTTCGCCTTTGCCGGGTCCATGACGATCTGCGTCGTGATCTGCGGGCCTTCGTCGAGTTTTACAATCGCAAGCACGTAGGGGGTGAGCATCGAATACTGCTCGGCCGCCGTGTGGATCACGGTGAACGTGACGACCGTGCCTGACCCGATAAACTTGTGCTCGACAATCTTTCCTGCCCTGCGGCAGTCCGGGCAGAAGGTCCGGGGCGGGAAGAAGTGCCTGCCGCACTTCTCGCATTTTGTTCCCACCATGTTGTACCGCTGGGGCAGGTGCCGCCAGAATCGTGCAACCGTCATGATTATACCCTCCCGAGGATGTGGACCGCAACCGTCGCGCCGGTTCCGCCCACGTTCTGGGTCATGCCGATCTTTGCCCCGTCGACCTGGCGCTTGCCGGCCGTGCCCCGGAGCTGCTGGACGATCTCGCAGACCTGCTTGATGCCGGTCGCTCCGACCGGGTGGCCGCAGGCCTTGAGGCCGCCGCTCGTGTTCACCGGGATCTTACCGCCAAGAGCGGTTTCGCCGTCAGCGGTAAACTTGCCGGCCTCTCCTTTCTTGCAGAAGCCGAGGTCCTCAATGGCGCAGATCTCTGCGATCGAGAAACAGTCGTGCACTTCGACCATGTCGATATCCTTCTGGGAGAGGTGGGCCATCTTGAATGCACGCTGGCCTGCCGCAACCGTCGCGTCCAGCGTCGAGATGTCGCGCCGGTCGTGCAGAGCGATCGAGTCGCTGGCCTGAGCCGTCGCGAGCACTTTAATCGGCGTGTCCGTGAACTCACGGGCCCGGTCGAGCGGCGCAACAATAACTGCTGCCGCCCCGTCCGTTACCGGTGAGCAGTCAAAGAGCCGGAGGGGCTCTGCGACCATTGTCGACTTCAGCACGGTGTCGAGCGTGATCTCGCTCTGGAACTGTGCAATGGGATTCCTCGCACCGTTGAAATGGTTTTTCACCGCAACCTGCGCCAGCTGCTCACGGGTCATGTGGTACTTGTGCATGTAGTCCTGTGCGATCATCGCGTACAGGCCCGGGAACGTTGCGCCCATGAAGCCTTCCCACTCACGGTCGGCAGCCCCGGTCAGCGTATCGGTACTCTCGTCCGAGCCGACATCGGTCATCTTCTCGACGCCGGCTGCGATCACAATGTCTTCCATCCCGCTCGCGACCGCGATCACGGCCTGACGGAATGCAAGGCCCCCCGATGCGCATGCCGCCTCGACACGGGTCGAGGGGATGTGCCGGGTTGCGAGGCCGGCGTAGTCGGCGATCAAAGCGCCGATATGCTCCTGCCCGATAAACCGGCCCGCACTCATGTTCCCGACGTACATCGCGTCGATCTTCTCGCCCGAGAGCTGGGCATCTTCGAGTGCGAGCGTCCCTGCCTCGACAAAGATGTCACGGAACGAACTTCCCCATTTCTCGCCAAATCTCGTGCACCCGATCCCGATTACTGCTACATCTCTCATGATTGCATCACGATCTTTCCCTTGTGTTTTGCATACCGTGCATAGTCCAGGTAAATGGGGTCTTTTAAGAGCTGCATCACCGAAGGCGCTGCATCGCGGTGGAACGCGTCGGACGTGATCGCGTCGGTCACCGTGACATCAAACGCGTCGCTGCCGGCACCGGAACCGAACGAACAGACAAAAATCCGGTCGCCCGGTTTTGCGATATCAAGTGTTGCCGCAAGGCCGATGGGCGATGCGCCCGAGTAGGTGTTCCCGAGCCAGGGAACGACAAGGCCCGGCTTGATCTGCTCGGTCTTAAACCCGAGGTCCTTTGCGACCTTCTGCGGGAATTTCGCGTTGGGCTGGTGGAAGATCGCGTAGGTGTAATCCTTTGGCGAGGTGCCATACTGCTCAAAGAGCAGGGTGCTCGCTCCCTTCACGTGCTTGAAGTAGCCCGGGTCGCCCGTGAACCGGCCGCCGTGGCGGGGATAGTTTTGCCCCTCGCGGCGCCAGAAGTCCGGTGTGTCTGTGGTAAACGAGCAGGTGTGGTTGATGGTCGCAATCGGGTTGTCGTTCCCGATGACATACGCCGCCCCGCCGGCCGCTGCCGTGTATTCAAGCGCATCGCTCGGCGCACCCTGCGAGACATCGGACCCGATCGCAAGCCCGTACGGGATCATGTTGCTTTTTACAAGCCCCATGCAGGTCTGGATCGCGGCAGTTCCCGCCTTGCAGGCAAACTCGTAATCGGCTGCTGTCATATGAGGCGTTGCGCCGATTGCTTCTCCTACCGTGCAGGCTGTGGGCTTGACCGCGTACGGGTGCGATTCACTACCCACGTATACGGCGCCAATCTTTTCCGGGTCGATTTTCCGCCGCTTCAGGGCGTTTCTCGCCGCTTCGACTGCTATCGTTGCGGCGTCTTCATCGAGATCGGGGACGGACTTTTCAAATACGCCCAGTCCCCCTGTGATATCTGCGGCATTTGCGCCCCAGACTTTGGTGATCTCCTCAACCTTGATACGGTATCTCGGTATATACGCACCGTAGGTAATGATGCCTACCATTCTTTCTCCCTCAGTGTACTCACGATTTTATCAATCTCCATCTCTGTACAGAGCACCGTGATATGATCCCGGTCTGCCATCTTTGCCACAAACGGGTGGACGTTCTCCGCGTCGATCCCCTGGAGGATCACGCATCTCGGCTTAAATGCCGTGACACGGATCGCAACCATCGGCGATTTTCCGGTCGAGACGTTCGTAAAGATCAGAGCCCGTTCCGTGCTCCAGCCGTAGATGCGGTTGAACTCATCAGCCGAAAGCTGGAGGATCGCATTGAGGCTGTTGACCACGGTGTAGCCGAAGAGGGTCTGGTCCATCGACCCGCAGAGCAGCGAGCACCCGATCGCCTCGGTGAACTCACCAAGGGGAACCGGGTTCCTGTACTCGTGGATATCAAGGATCACGTCATCAGCGACGCCTGAAAAGAGCATGGAGGAAAATTTTTGAATGTGTTTACCGTCTGTTTCCTCATCGATGGAGAGGAGCGTATCGACAATTTTGCCGACAACGGCGGTTCCGGGGCTTTTTCTCCTGCCGCTCTCGTAATCGCTGATCACGGAGGGCGATATCCCCAGGCGGTCCGAAAGGATGCCCGGTGGTATCTCGAAGTTCTGGCGCCATTTCTTGAGCGCAAGCCCCGGTGAGTCCGACAGCGTAATCTCACCTGCCATCTTCTCGGCAAGCTGGTTTCGCAATCCGGATTTCATGCTCAGCTAGATTGACCCATCCTGTTAAATACCTAACGAATCCCGGTTCGACAAAAAACGAATTATGTGGGGAAAAATACGAAAATGCGCAGGAAAGCAATCCATAAATAGTAAGCATCTCAATTTTGATAAGCATGGTACTTGCCGAAGAACGTGAGTGTCTCAAGGCGATTGCCCTCATGGGTGGGTGCCGGGAGCCGGTGTTTATCTCGTCGCAGACGCTTGCGGAAGTGCTGGAGGCAAGCCCGCAGACCGCATCCCGCCGCTTGAAAGCGCTTGAGAGCCAGCGGCTGATCACACGGACAATAAACCCGGATGGCCAGCATATTACGGTGACAAAAGACGGGGAAGACGAACTCCGTCGGGAGTATTCAGAGTACTGCCGGCTCTTCTCGCATGAAGGGGGCCACTACTCGCTCCCGGGTGTTGTGATAAACGGGCTTGGAGAAGGCCGGTACTACATGAGCCTCGAACCGTACAAGAAACAGTTCCTCCGGCATCTCGGCTTTGAGCCCTACCCGGGTACCCTTAACCTGAGACTTGCCGGGACCGACATTCCTACAAGAAAAAAGATGGAGGCACTGACCTGGGTCCCAATCCACGGTTTCTCCGCTGACGGCCGGACGTTCGGCGAAGTCCGGTGCCTGCCCTGCCGGATAAATGATATCCCCTGCGGGATAGTCGTCCCGGGCCGGAGCCATTATCCTGAAGATATTGTTGAAGTGATCGCGGCTGTTGGTCTCCGCGATGCACTGGGAATAAAAGAGAACGACCGGGTAAATATCGAGGTGGCATATGATTGACGAGGCGTTGCAGGCATTACGGGACGGCAGGTTTTTTCTGATCTATGATTTCGATGACCGTGAGGGCGAGACTGATTTTGCGATACGGTCCGATGCGGTTGCCCCCCGGGACATTCTCCGGATGCGCAAGGACGGTGGCGGCCTGATCTGCACTGCGGTTCACCCGGCAGCCGCCCACCGGCTCGGCCTCCCGTTTGCAAGCGACGTGTTTGCAAAAACCTGTCTTGGCGAGGAAATCGGGGACATCCCGTACGACCGCAAAAATCATTCCTCGTTTTCGCTCTGGGTCAATCACAAGAACACATTTACCGGTATTACCGACCGGGACCGGACGCTGACCATCACCGAGATTGGCCGGGTAGTCGGGGAAACCATGGCCGGGAAAAATATTGACTTTGCTTCACAGTTCCGGACCCCGGGCCACTGCCCGCTCCTGCGTGCGGCCGATGACCTGCTCCACCAGCGCCGGGGCCAGACCGAACTCTCTATTGCACTTGCCGCGATGGCGGGCGTAACACCGGCAGTCACGATCTGTGAGATGCTGGATGATAAAACGGGCAAGGCGCTCTCGCGGGAAGATGCGAGAACGTATGCGAAAAAACACGGGTTTGCCTTTGTTGGCGGAAACGATGTGCTCGAAGCCTGGGATGGCCGGGCCGGCACCCTCTCCCGGGAGAATGTACCCACGAGTACTCACGCTTCCGTTCATTCACATGCAGCAGTCCACGCGGAGGGCCGGGATGATTGACAAGGCAATTGCTGCACTCCGCGACGGTAAATTTATTCTGCTGTACGATTTTGACGACCGCGAGGGTGAAACCGACTTTGCGATCCGGTCGGACGCAGTAACCCCGCAGGACATTCTCCGGATGCGAAAGGATGGTGGCGGCCTTATCTGTACCGCGATCGATCCGGTCGCGGCGGAAAAACTCGGCCTCCCGTTTGCAAGCGACGTTCTCCAGTCCACGCATGTTGCCGAGAAGCAGGGCGACATCCCCTATGACAGGAAAAACCATTCCTCTTTCTCGCTCTGGGTCAACCACAAAAAAACGTATACCGGCATTACCGACAATGACCGGGCACTGACGATCACCTCGATTGCCGATGAAGTAAAAAAGTCCCTGAATGGCGGGGGAGCGCATTTCAGCGAATTCTTCCGGACCCCGGGCCACTGTGCGATCCTCCGGGCCGCAGACGATCTCCTTGACCAGCGGCACGGCCAGACCGAACTCTCGGTCGCGCTCGCCCGGATGGCAGGTATCACGCCATCGATAACGATCTGCGAAATGCTCGATGACGAGTCCGGCTACGCTCTCCCGAAATCCGGCGCAAAAGCCTATGCAAAGAAGCATAATCTGGTCTTTGTCGAGGGCCGTGATGTGCTGGATCGCTGGGAAGCAGATAAGACCCGAAAATAATTTTTTTATAACGCATATTCCCGTCTCTCTTTTTCTTGGTAGTACTTTGTTTTTAACACAATGACCTGCCCTATACCTCTAAAAAGAGTAACGATCAGTTATCCCGCACGAGAAAGGAACGCCCCGGCGACGGATTATCCCCCCTCTAAAAAATCACCCTCCCCCGCCATTTCTAAAAAAAACCCTGATACGTGATACGATCACTGGTTTTTATTTCCAGGGTTCGTTTAAAAAAAAGCAATAGTCCTTTGAACAGAAGCAGGCGGTGTTTGTTCCCAATGATTAAAATTAATCCTGAAATAGTGCAGGGAATATCCTGATTTATTGGCCCCCCTCATTCGGGCGTTAATATGGAATACGGCAGGATCGATTCCAGCCGGAAGCAAAATAATCACTTCTTTCCGGTCAATGCAGAGAAGACCCCCGGTCCAAGAATTTCCTGCATTTCAACGGCATAATTCTCCTGCATAAGGGTAAGCACCTTCTGGCTCCCTTTGAGCGTCGTCATAATGCCGACCCGTTCTGCGCGGGTGATCAGGTTTTCTTCCTCCATCATCGCAAAATAAGGAAGGATATAATAATGGGGGACCTCGAGGAATTCGGCCAGTCTCCGTGTCGTAGGGAATCTGATCCGGACTATATTTTCCGAGAATGTAAGGGATATTGATCGCTCCATTATCTGGATGCGAATGGCCGCATCAAAGAGGCGATCGATAGAAAGGGCTGCCATGGGTATTCTCAACCGGATAATATATCCTCAAAGGTATTGAGGCTTGCCAAACAAAAAAGAATTATTTCTTCTTCTTATGTTCATCGTCAATGGGTTTCATAACGATAACATCCGCATTGACGTCCTTTGCGATCTGCTCGATTTCGAACTTCCGGAAGTGGGTAGCCGGAATCTGGAGCTGCCCTCCGGTCACTGCGACAAGGCGGTACTTAGGGGATTCAACACCCTCCCCTACTTTCTGGCGTTCCCGAATATAGATCTTCATGATTCACCTCTTTGCCGGCTCCTGTTTTACAGCGCAAGGCATTGTAACACTACCGGCCTGATATACCAATTGGTATAAACAGAATTTATACCTTTCTGCCTTACTAAATGATATTGAGTGTATCATCGTGAAAAAACGGTTTGAGCTTAAGAGCGGATTACAGGGTGAGACCCTTGTCCGAAAAGGTATGAAGAGAAAACGACCGGTCGGTGACCAAATCCGTATTGCACCGGATATTAATGTCATTAAAATCGGCGGTCATGGTGCAATCGATTACGGGCGGGAGGTGATGTACCCTCTCTGCGAAGAGATCGGAAATCTCTCAAAAAAGCACAAGGTCCTCGTTGTTACCGGAGGTGGAGGACGGGTACGCCATATCATGGACATCGGTATGGACCTTGGCATGCCCACGGGTGTGCTCGCAGAACTATCATCAAAGATCTCCGAACAGAACGCGATCATGGTCTCGATCCTCCTGTCAAAATATGGCGGGTCGCGGATCCATACCGGCGATCTTCTCGAACTCCCTATGCTCCTGAAACTCGGAATACTGCCGATCATTCACGGTACGCCACCGTATGGACTCTATGAACACCCGGCCCGGAACGAGATAATCCCCCCTCACCGTACAGATACCGGTGCATTTCTGATCGCTGAAGTGCTCGGGGCAAAGAGCTGCATCATCGGAAAAAACGTGGACGGACTGTATACCGAGGATCCGATGAAAAATCCCGACGCAGAACTCATACGCGATATCACGGCAAAGGAAGTAATCCGGATGAAACTGAATGATATGGTGCTTGAACCCATGGTTATTGAACTCCTGCAGGACGCCGTCCATATCAGGGAAGTCCGGATCATTAATTGCCACACAAAAGGCAATATTGAAAAAGCGATCAACGGTAAAAATCCCGGTACCGTTATACGGGCGGAGTAACAGGGAATAATCCCGTTTTACGCAAATATCCGGGGGGTGCAAAGCCCCCTAAAGCCGGAATGAAGACCTATGCCAAAGAAGCACATGCTGGTCTGATTAGAAGGTTGCGATGTGATGGAGCGGTGGGACGCGGACAAGAACCGGGAATAATTTTTTTATAACGTTTTTATCCTGGTATCTGTAACCTGATTTCACAGATCAAATGCATCACAATTTTGCTTTTATTAAAGGTCGCTTTTGCGTCATCACATAATAGTGGTTTTACAGAGCCGGGTGGGATGCAATGCACCGGTGCTTTGCAGATCATTAATAGTATATTATAGTTATTATAAAAGCACCCACTAATTCCGGAGAAGTGGTTTTATGTCAAAAGTATTCTTTGAGTCTAACAGAAAAGGGATGAAAACAATCGGGGTTATGTTAATCCTGATCATGGTGTTTATTGGAAGTGCTGCTGCAGAACGTGTCGGGAGCGCAAAGGGTGAAACTCATGGCGATCTTGTCGTTATGCAAGCCCCGCCGTGTACAAGTATTTCAACATCAGACCTGTCGGTTGTTTCCGTAAACGATGTTATTAACAAGCTTCTCGGTTCGGGTGTCACGATATCCAATGTGAATTACGTTGGAGCACAGAACGCAGCCGGAACATTCTCCGGCGGGACTGGCATTCTTGGGATTGATGAAGGGATCATGCTCAGTTCCGGTTCGATTGCAAATGCTATCGGCCCGAATGAATATGACGATGTATCCATGAACAATGCACTCCCCGGCGATGCCGATCTCAATCTGCAGGTCGCACCATTTACCACAAATGATGCAGCAGTCCTTGAATTTGACTTTGTCCCCCAGACGGATGTTATCACGTTCAACTACGTCTTCTCATCAGACGAATACAACGAGTGGGCAAACAGCCAGTACAATGATGTGTTCGCATTCTACGTGAACGGGAATAACATCGCCCTTGTCCCGGGAACATCGACCCCGGTTGCAACCAACAATATCAACATGGGGAACCCGGGGACGGGATTTGCAAATATGGGATCACCTGATCCTACGCCGCACAACGTGATCTATTTCCGGAACAATGACCTGCAGGATGGCGGAGGAACCATCTGTACAGAGATGGACGGCCTGACCACCGTCTTAACTGCAAATGCCATTGTAAACCCGGGTGTAACAAACCACATGAAACTTGCAATCGCTGACGCGAGCGATCATATCTACGATTCAAATGTCTTTATCATGGGACTCACCTCTCCTGAACTGACATTAAAACCAATCGATGACAACACCGATAACTGCAAGCTCTCGCACACGGTGACTGCAAAGTTAACATACCCGACCGGAGCCTCCCCCGCAGGAGTGACGGTAACATTTACCATCACGAGCGGCCCGAATGCAGGCCAGAGCGGAACTGGTGTTACTGATGCATCCGGCGAAGCTACATGGACATATTCCAACACTGGCGGCTCAGGAACGGATACGATTGTAGCGACAGCTGGTCAACTGGAATCCAACAAGGCGTTCATGGCATGGACATGCAATTATATACCGGAATTCCCGTCAATTCTCCTCCCGGTTACCATGATCATGGGATTCCTTGGTGTGGTGCTCCTTGTCCACAGGGCGAGGGAACACTAATCTTTTTTTCTTTGTTAAACTCCTTAAAAACAGATTTCTCTACGGCAGTTATTCATCCGGTATGCATTTGTCCGGACTCTTGTGCGGTTAACGGGGTTTTTTGTTTTCTAAAAAAAAATGTTTCAGAAGTACCTCCCTGCTATCGAGCGTGGCGTGACCCGAATGTCTGCGTATACGAAGCCGGTGGAATGGACTAAAAAACAAAAAACCCGGGCAGGAAAATGAGCCCGATGAGAATATGCCTGAAAGGAAAAGGATTATAATCAAGATTTGTGAAGGGTGAACTGGTGGCAGTGATGTTTGAAAAAATCCTCATCGCAACGGACGGGTCAGAGAGAAATCAGCCTGCCGTGAAAAAAGGCCTGGAGCTTGCCCGTGAATCCGGATCAACAGTCTACGCCGTATATGTGGTTGACGATGTTATGATTACATCGGCGGAGGCAGGAGTGATAACCGGCGATCTTTATATGACGTTAAAAGAAGAGGGAGAACAAGCCCTTGAAAACATAAAACAGATCGCAGGCGGGCAAAAAGTTGAGACCTACCTCCTGTCAGGCAGACCTGCGAAGGTAATCACAGATTTCGCAGTAAAAAACAATGTCGATCTGATCGTTGTCGGCTCCCAGGGTAAGACCGGTCTCAAAAGACTGGTTTTAGGCAGTGTTGCCGAGAGTGTCCTGCGAATGGCGGATTGTATGGTTCTTGTGGTAAAAAATAAAGAAGAGAAATAAACGGACCGCGTTAAAAAAAAACTAAAAAATTTCGATAACGTACCGGAACCGGACGCTTCCGATCACGGCAATTGCTAAAGAGAAGAGCCCCTAAACCGATCCCCCGCCCCCGAGCCATTTCTTTTCTGCTGCAGGGAGGGCATCTTTCCCCTGTGATTGTGTCCGGGTCAGGTTCATGGGATTTCCTCTCCTGTTAAGCGCAAGAACTAAACAAAAACCCGGTCACTAAAAACAGGGATAACACATTTTCGGCCTCCTTAAAACCTGAACAAGCCTCAATCACGCTGCTTCTCACTCTCGGCATCCTTCCGATTTACAGAAAATTTCTGACGGGTTTTTTCGAGAGGAGGCCCGGACTGGTACCCATCAAACACCGATAAATAGCATGGTTGGCCAATTTTACTGGCAGGATCATGAAAGTCCCGTCTAGTGAATTACATGCAAGAATGGCCCGGTTCCGGGACCGGATGGACCGCGACTACCCGGACTGGGAGGCTGCGGGAATCACCGGTAAGATCAATCTCTATTATTTCACCGGCACGATCCAGGACGGGCTGCTTACTATCCCGAGAAACAGGGACGCGGTGTTCTGGGTCAGGAGAAGTTACGAACGTGCAACAGCCGAATCGGAATTCCCGGATATCCGGCGAATGTCCGGTTACCGGGAGGCAGCGGCAGTCACCGGTAAAGTAAACAAACAGGTATATCTCGAACTCGATACGCTCTCGCTTGCCCAGTACGGCAGGATGCAGAAACATTTTGCATTTTCCGGTGTAAAGCCGCTTGACGCACAGGTCGCAGCAGTACGGGCGAAAAAAAGCCAGTACGAGATTTCTCTTATGAAACGGGCGGGAAAGATTCACCGGCGCGTACTGGAAGACCTGGTGCCGGACATCCTCACGGAAGGGATGGACGAAGTCACGCTTGCCACCGAGCTTTATTCAGTCATGGTGCGGGAAGGCCACCAGGGACTCATGCGCTTTGGGATGTTTAACGAAATGCTCCTTGGCCAGATCGGGTTTGGAACCAGTTCACTCAATCCCACCTGTGTCGACACTCCCGGCGGTATCTCCGGCCTGCACCCGGCAGTACCGATGTCCGGGAGCCGGGAGAGAAAATTAAAGAAAGGCGATCTTGTCGTCATCGATATCGGCTGCGCTGTTGAGGGATACCATACCGATAAGACCATGACGTACATGTTTGGGAAACCGATTCCCGAAGAAGCGATCCGGGCCCACGAGCGGTGCGTCGCAATACAGGACGAGACCGTATCGCTTTTACAACCCGGAGCGGTCCCCTCAGAGATCTATGCAACGGTCATGGCGGATCTCGAACCTGAATTCCTTAAGAATTTCATGGGCTTCGGGAAGAATACCGTAAAATTCCTCGGCCACGGGATCGGGCTGTGGATTGATGAAAGCCCGGTCATCGCGAAAGGATTTGACGAACCGCTGGAAGAAGGAATGGTCTTTGCCATCGAGCCAAAGAAAGGGATAAAAGATATCGGGCTTGTCGGGATCGAAAACACGTTTGCCGTAACACCCTCTGGCGGAAGATCCCTTACCGGGAAAAATCCCGGGCTGATTCCGGTTTACCGGGACTGACCGGTTTTTATGGCAATCGAACCGTTAGCGGCAGGATAACGGGCTGAAAGCCGTTTACCTTCAACAATACCTATTTATCCCGTCTCACAATACCGCTTGTCATGATCGGCATCTCCAGCTGCTGCCTCATGGATGAGCCGCTTTGCGAGGCGCTCGACCGGCTCTCGGACCATACCGGTCTTATTGAGGTTATGGACGAGGGCCTTCATTATGCAGAAAGCCCGGAACTCTTCGAGAGTTATTCTGCGGATTTCACTATCCATGCCCCGTTTCACGGTATGAATATCGCGAGCGTTTTTGAGCCAATCCGTACGGCAAGTGTCAGGGTGATGACCGATTGTTTTGCAGTTGCAGCAGAGATCGGTGCCCCGGTGGTCCTCCACCCGGGGTATTATGCATGGGAGAATGAACGGGAGCACGCCAGCCGGCAGTTCAAAAAATCCTTAAATGAGCTGAACGATGCGGCACGCGAGCTCTCGGTCACCTTCTCGTTTGAGAACATGGGCGGCATGAATTATTTCCACCTGAGGACCCCTGATGATCTCACGATTATCAAAGATGCCCGGTTCACGCTCGATGTCGGGCATGCGAACCTCAACCGGTGCCTTCCGGGATTTCTGAAAACGCCCTTCAGCCACATGCACCTTCATGACAATAACGGAAAAATGGACAGCCATAGTCCTGTGGGAGAAGGAGATATCGATTTTCACCCGGTGCTTTCCGCGATGAAAAGAGAGAATGCGACAGCTGTTATCGAAGTCAAATCCTTTGACGGGGCTATTGAAAGTTTAAAAATGCTCGAAGGAATGTGAGGGGACGGTCTTTGGTCCGGATAAAAAAGGGATGACTGGTGGCTTGAGGTTTTATAGTTGTTTTAGCCTGTGACGAGGCTCAACTATGCCGACGTATTGACCTTTAAAATACCTGTGTCGTACCCTCTGAATCAGGCCGAGACCCGGACAGGAATTGTCCCGGGACCAACCCCTCACCGTATAAATACCGACAGATACCCAAATACACCGCGACCTCCCCCAATCGATAAACGTCTCATCATTATTCCGGTTGTGATCCTCACCGGCCTTCGCATAATTTTGGGTGTAAACCTGTTTATTGCATCCGTTGCAACAGGTCTTGCAGCCCCGCATACTGCAGGGACCCCGGCAAAAAGAGCTCCGTTACCGGAAACTCCGGACATTTCGGCAAATTTTTTTCACTCGTTCCCCTTTTTCTTCTCTCCTGCAGGAACAGTTCCACCGGGTCAGGAACGAATTGCCGGACTTGTTCCGGATCGCGCATGCTTCTTTTGGGAAGGAGGCGGAGGAAAGGGAAACTCTTCCCCATCAATAAGCCGTTTCCAGTTGAACTGGGAAAAGAGTTTCATATGGAGGATTGCACCCTTGTTCCGGGTATTGAGGACCGAAACCGTGCCGGAGTAAAACGGCGGAACCATGAGGAGTTCCTCATCATCAACGATCAGCTCAAGGGTGTTTTCTACTCTCATTAGTTTTTTTATCTCCTCAAATTCCGGGGGGGCAAAGGGTGGCGGAACCGCGAATTTTTCCGAAGGGATCACATGGATTTCCGCGTCTTTTCCCGGGAACTGTGCCTGTAATTTTTTCTCAAGACCCGGCGTGTCGGATATGACAATAAGCAGCAGGGTAATGTTCTTTATCCGGATATTTTCAATAAACGGGAGGTACCGTTCCCCGATCATGCACCGGATATGTTTTCTTGCCTTCCCGAAAAGGTCGCGGATTTTATACTCGATGCTGGCATCACCGTAAATGGTCCAGAGGGCATCCTCTTTATCCGTGTGCACCCTCTCCGTTTCCAGTTTTTTAAGCGCCTCACGTGCCTGCTCTGCTGACGTCCTGTGTCTTCCCATGAGCAGATCGATCGCCATCTCTGGTGAAACCGCACTGTACCGTGCCGGTTTTGAAATTCTTTTTACTGCAAGGCCCATTTCCGCCAGGTGATCCAGGGCTTCGTATACGCTCGGTTTTGAGATGGAAAGATAAAGAACGAGATCTTTTACTTCTGCGTTATCGTACAATACCAGTGCAGCATATACACATGCCTCATAATTGGAAAGCCCGAGATCATTGAGTGATTTTATGAGTGGCGCAGGAATGCTCCCCATAAAGTACAGGTGCTCTTCGAGTTGTTAAAAATTTTACTACTCGCTGCAGAAACATTATTAATAATGTAAGGTAGACTTAACAGAACAAGTTGAAAAAAAATTATATGAATTTGAGGAAGAGTCCATGTTTGGAATGATACAACTTCGGGCAGTCCCGAATATCGGGGATTTGACAACGGATAACCGGGCCTCTCGTTCTGGAGCCGGGAAAACCGGTTCATCCCGCACCACTGGTACCGCGTACGGGGCGTTCCTTTTCCTTATCTTCGCTGCCGCCGTTCTGGTGCTCCCGGTGAGTGGTTATACAACACCAGAATCGATTACTGCAGCAGGTAAGGTGTATGTCTCCAGCTATTCCATTGACCCTGCGGTTCTCTTTACGGGAGATACTGCGACGGTATCATTTGCAGTCACCAACGGCAATTCCGTCAATACAACGACCACCGAGGGCGTTATGTTTAACCATGCGACGTTTGGTGATAATGACATCCGTCTCACCAGCGGGACTTATGATTCGTCGTCCAATGTTGGTCCGCTCCAGACCCGGACGTATGTGTTCAACGTTATGACCAATGCACTGGACGGTACATATTACCCGACGTTCTCTGTGAATTTCCGGGATGCAGACAGCCTTTATTACCGTACGCCGGTAAAAGTGGACAATACTCCATTAATGATGAGTGTCATCAGTAAACCGGACACGTTTACAGAAGGTAAAAAGGAAACGATCGGTGTCCAGATTGCAAACCCCCGCCAGAACAATTTGAAAAATGTAGTCCTGGAGGTTACCGGTAACGGCATGACAATAACGCCACAGACCCAGTATATTGGCAATCTCGCCGCAAATTCCGCCATAAATACAACATTTTATGCTACCTCGGATATTGAGTCTGACCTTTCCCTTACGGTAAAATATGATAACGGGGACAATCATCACAGTATTTCCCAGACCCTGCCGGTGGTTTTCGGGACCGATAAGAAACAGGCAAGTCCCGAAGTGAGCAATATCCAGGTTACCCTTGAAAGTGGAATCTTTCATGTAACCGGGGATGTAACAAACGCCGGACTGACAACCGCAAACGGCGTCACGGTCAAGGCATTGTCCCCGGCAGTCCCTGAAGACCCGTACAAAACGTACGTGATCGGTGCGCTCAAGCCCGATGACTTTGGCAGTTTTGAAGTCACCTTCAGCGCCCCGAACAGTACGACCCATATTCCGGTCCAGGTATCTTACAAGGACTCGGATGGAAACGTCATCGTTTCCCAACATATGATCAGCACCAGCACCGCACTCGCGGATATGTCCAAGCAGCCGGGGAACCCGTTCCTCATCCCGGAGATAATTCTCGTTGTCATTCTCGCAGCCGGCGGCTGGTACTACTACACCAGAAAGATCAAAAAACAGTGAGGACCCGGCCATGGTTCCGGTAATCCAGTTTAAGGACGTAGTGAAAGTCTACCCGCTTAAAGCCGGGGATGTGACCGCTCTTGATCACATCTCATTTGAAGTGGAACACGGGGAGTTCATCTCGATCATGGGACCGTCGGGTTCAGGCAAGTCCACGCTTTTAAACCTGATGGGCTGCCTCGACACACCGACAAGCGGGGATATTTTTATTTCCGGGATTGGCGTCCGCGATATGAGCGATACCGAGCTCACGAACCTCCGGCGGGATCGGATCGGGTTCATCTTCCAGTACTTCAACCTCTTCCCGCTGTTAAACATCATCGAGAATGTCAGTTTCCCCCAGATGCTCAAAAGCCAGAAGCATGTGGACGAGAAAAAAGCAGTCGAAGTGCTACGGGCAGTCCAGCTGGACGAAAAACTCTATACCCACACGCCGCTCGAACTCTCGGGCGGCCAGCAACAGCGTGTTGCCGTTGCGCGGGCGCTCATCAACGATCCCGATATCCTGCTCTGCGATGAGCCGACCGGGAACCTCGACTCAAAGACCGGGGCCAGTATCCTGGAGCTCATGACCGAACTCAACCGGAAGGGATCGACGATTATTATCGTCACGCACGATCCCCACGTTGCGGAATACACCGACCGGACGATCCGGATCGTTGACGGGAGGATTGCAGAATGACCGGGATATTCTGGGAGATTTCAAAACGGAATATCCGGATCCATATGCTCCGGTCGAGCCTTGCGATGCTCGGGATTATCATCGGTGTCGTTGCCATTGCATCCATGGGGATCCTGGGAAACACTATTGTGCAGGAGGTTTCATCCAGTCTTTCCTCGGTGGGAGACAGCGTGATTGTGACGCCGTATGCCGGGGGAGGCGGAGGGTTCGGTGGTGGCGGGGGCGGGCAATCTGCGAACCTGTATCTCACCAACCAGAACTTCCAGCAGATAAAAAGGTCCGTTGCGCCGAATGTAGCCATACCTGTCCAGTCAACATCTGCGCACATGAAAGTCGGGGTGGGCAGC
>Ga0209099_1001841_pt1 | contig 20067 bp, 16 predicted proteins | sample AD_JPNHW2_MetaG_FD_184430 | JGI IMG/M metagenome (GOLD analysis project Ga0209099, IMG submission 184430) | Active sludge microbial communities of municipal wastewater-treating anaerobic digesters from Japan - AD_JPNHW2_MetaG (SPAdes) (version 2) | ecosystem: Engineered > Bioreactor > Anaerobic... | reverse complement strand
CAGGGGGCCTGGGGACATACATACCTTTACGGCAAAGAAACAAAGCTGCTTGCCCAACTCGAGATAACAGACGCGGAATCAAATATACAGCTGATCTATTCCGATCATACCTGGAAATGGAGCGGGGACGGACCGCGTCTTTTCGCTGATCTCAAAGAAGGCGAATACGTCGATGCGGGAAAAGGACCAAGCTATCGGGGTTTTGCGAAAGAGGCGGCATTAAAAGCAAATCTTTCCGCATCAAACAACTTTCCCGTTATGAAGCATGAGACATTTACGCCGAAGCTGATGATTACGCAAAGCGGAGCAAAAGTGCTCGATTTCGGGCAGAATCTGTCGGGGTTCATCGGCTTTCGAGTTTTTGCAAAACAAGGTCAGCGTATCTTTCTCCGTATGGGCGAACTGCTGGATGGTAATAGTGAATTTACGCAGGACAATATTCAACTTGCAACGCACAAAGACAAACCGCTGAACAGGCATGTCTCATTTTGCAGAAACGGGCTTGTTAAAAACATCGGACAATTTTCAAAGGGGAAAGTAACGCCGCTTCAAATGCTTGAATTTGTCTGCCGTGAGGGTGAAAACAGATACGAGAGTAAGTTCGCGCTGTATGGCTTCCGTTATGCTCTGGTAGAAACGGATGTGAGTTTTTCTTCGAGTGATTTCTACTCGGCGGCAGTATATTCGGATTTTGAACAAACGGGCTTTTTTAAATGTTCAAATACGCTTATTAACCAATTTGCGGATTGCACCCTCTGGTCTGAAAAAAGCAACAGCGCCGACGTCCCGACCGATTGCCCGACCAGAGAACGCTCGGGGTGGACGGGCGACAGTCAGATCTTCTTTGAAACAGCAAGCTTTTTCACCTCATACCAGCCTTTTGCCCGAAAGTATATGCGTGATCTGTTTGACCGCCAATCAAAATACGGAAAGCTCCATCAGATCGTGCCGAAAGGCGGCGAAGACTTTTGGATGACCACCATGAATGGTTCTGTCGGTTGGGCGGATGCAGGCGTCCTGATACCGTACCGTATGTGGAAGAAGTACGGAGACGACCGCATCATCAAAGAAAACTACAGTGCGATGAAACGTTACGCTCTTTTTATGATCAAGCGCGCAGGCCGATACTCACTGCTGTCCAAACCGATTCGTCTTTCTAAAAAGAACAGAAAATATTTAGTGAATTGCGGTCAGTCCTACGGTGAATGGGCTGAGCCGAGTAATGTACAGGCGTTTTCAATCAAAGATTTTATATTCCCTCATCCGGAAGAATCAACGGCATACACCGCTTTTGTGATGAAGCATATGGCGGAGATTGCAAAATATCTCGGAAAATACGATGATAAAAAGCTATACGAAAGTTATGCAGAGGGATGCGAAAAAGCATATCGGGAATTGATCACAAAAGCCGGTTTTTCACTTGATACAAACCGGCAGGCAAAACTTGTCCGACCGCTGTATATGCATTTACTTGATGATGAAACAGGTGCTTACGCAAAAGTACGTTTGCTGAACGCTCTTGAAGCCTGCGGCTGGCGCCTCGGAACCGGCTTTTTATCAACACCGTTCATCCTCGACGTACTCGCCGATATCGATATCGAATACGCCTATCGGCTTCTCGAAAACGAAGAATGCCCGGGGTGGCTCTTTATGCCGAAGCAAGGAGCGACGACGGTATGGGAGGCGTGGGAAGGCAGCTCCACGCCGTCACACGGTATCGCTTCGCTCAATCATTATTCCAAAGGCGCCGTTTGCGAATGGCTGTTCAGAAGTGTTTGCGGGATTCATATGAACAGTGAGAATCATTTTGTGATTTCGCCGAAGCCGGGCGGGACGCTTGCATGGGCAGAGGCTGCGTATCGAAGCATATACGGAACCGTTTCCGTGCTGTGGAAAAGAAAAGGCCAAAGTATTTCTTTATCTGTGTCATTGCCCCCAAATACAACCGCCGATGTGGTCTTGCCGAACGAAACAAGATTCATCGATACGCCGGATGAGCACATATTTGAATATAACTGCAGTTAAGTGTGTACGGACCCCTTCCGCTTTATGAAATTCAGGTGTATACTGTAAGCCTATTAATTTAAAGAGAGGCAATTTTGAAATGAAGCTCAATCCGTTGTTTTGCGACGGCGCGGTAATGCAATGCGAAAAGCCGGTTCGGGTGTTCGGAACAGGAAAAGGAACTGTTTCTGTTTCTTTTATGAACGAATCCAAAACCGTAGAATCTTTTGAAGAGAACTGGTGTGTGGAACTCGGAAGTCATCCGGCAAGCGGGCCCTATACAATGGAAATCGATTTAAACGGCAGCAAAACGACACTGCATGACATCATGATCGGTGAAGTGATTTTATGCTCCGGCCAATCCAACATAGAGCTTAAAATATCGGAAGCCAAAGATGACTTTGTTTACGAAAGCAACCCTTTACTGCGTTTGTTTACTGTGAGACGGCCGGAAGAAGGGGAGTATTTTACTGACGAGTGGGTATTTTGTGAAAAAAGTAAAGTACAGCACTGGTCCGCAATCGCTTATCACGTCGGACGAATGATCCGAAAGGAAAAGAATTGTGCGGTAGGCGTTATTGCTTGTTACCAGGGCGCATCGGTGATACAGTCTTGGACGGATGAAAATTTGCTTTATGCATCGGAATATAATTTACCCGCAGAAGTAAAGCATCAGGATCACCGCATTTATCCGTGGAACGGAGACGGGTTTCTTTTTCGTACAATGTTTCAAACTTTAGTCCCTTATTCACTGCGCTGCGTGATATGGTATCAGGGGGAAAGCAATACTTCTGTTGCGGAAGCATCCATATACAACCGGCTTTTATCTTTAATGGTTTCCGTCTGGCGCGAACAGCTGAAAGATAAATGCCTGCCGTTTGTGATTGTACAAATCCATACATTTGACTTAGGCGCCCCGGGTTGGAAAGAACTGCAAAACGCTCAAATCCGGGCGACCAAAGACATACCGGTTACCATTCCGGTCATCAGTATTGACCTAGGGGAACATGAAAAAATTCATCCTGTATTCAAAATGCCCGTTTCAGAACGGATATTTCAGGCTGTGAGCTCTTTAATCCGAGAATGATACAGTAATAGCATTATCACCCGGGACTTGAATTCCAACGGGAACTGTTCTCAAAAATGTATATTGGAAATGTTCGATTGTTGGATAATGAAAAGTAAGATTTATAAGCAGCAAATCGGTTGTCAGGAAAAACAAACCGTCTATTTTTTTGTAATTCGCCAAAGGACTTCATTAGAATAGGTTTATTGTTTATTCACACCAGAGTTCCCTTAAGGTTTCGACGGCTTTTCTGACGAGAATATCGCCGCCCTCGTGTCCGACGTTGCCGCTTGAGACATAGGCGCTGTAATGGCTGCCGCGCTCGGCGCGGGCTGTCGGCAGGTATCCTCCGCAACCGCAGGAAAGCTCAATGAGGAAAGTTTGTTCGCCCGGGCTCATGGCGCGGATTTTATTCCCGTAATCAAGAAACAGTTCAAACGGGAATGACACGAATGCCGCGCTGCCGAGGCGCAGAAAGTGCATTTCGGTGTCATAAAAATCATGGTTCTGCTGATACCTGTACCTGACTATTGTTCCGGCATATACATGCAGCGCCGCATTTGAGCGGTAATCGAAGTCCGATGCAGCCTTGGTAAAATCGTCAATGACGCGGAGAGCTTTTTTATATTCATCAACAGTCACACGGCGCAGCGGCAGGGACACTTTCTCGGCATGATGCCGGAAAACCGTCTCCCCGGTAAGCGTTGAAAAATCAAGCTCCCCGTATACCGAGACGATTTCATTGTACAAACGTTTCGCAACCTTCTGACAGCCCGGAATATCGAACATGGAAGGGTCGGCACGCCGGGACGGCGGGTTGTTTCGGATGATATTCGGATCGCTTACCGGTGTATTCGGTTCCACCCAGCGGATGAGGTCACGCGGGCACTGGTCGCCGGCGGCTCCGACGAAAGCCAGCAGGTTTATGTCCTTGCCGTACTGATTGCGCAGCAGGGCTTTTGTTTTGCCCCAAAAATCGGAGCTGACGAAACTACGGTGCTCGAGCACCTGCGCCGGGCAGGCGGTGTTGGCAACGATGCCGGTCAGCTTTTTTTCTTCGTCGAAAGTAAACATCAACTCCAGACCGGTGTCGCTGCCCGACTCAAGTTCCGTGAAATTCGGCGTGTTTGTATCGCCCCACATAAGGGCCGAACCGTCATCGTACACCGCACGGCGGCAGTGGGCAATGGGAACGCGGCCGAAACCGCATGCAAAATATCCGGGCTTCCTCTCGCGCCAGGCGCGGAGCACCGCTTCGGTTATGCGGTCCGAGATAAAGCCGAGAGCTTCATCCGGCTGCATAATTTCACGCTCATCCGCATCGACAAGCGGCTTATAATCGTCTTTCATCCGCGGGACGAGGCTATGGAGAACCGACAGAGCCGAGCCGGACCCCGAGTCCTCTTGGACGTAAGTGTAGGAGGTATGGGTGTGGATGGCGTTCAGCATTACTTTCCCGATATCAAGACCGAGACCGGCCGCGCCTGACTTAGTGAGCTTTTCTCTCACGGCGAGTAAAAGCGGCTCGTAAATGGCTACGAGGTCACAGGAGCAAAAGACGGCCTGTTCTCCCGAACACTCGAGCGCAAGTGCCGTCACCGAAATGGGAGTCTCGACATACTGCGAGATTCTCTCATAAAATTCCCCCATCAGACGGATTTTCTTCTTCGGAGTGATATCCTCCTCCGCCCAGCCGAGTTTCATTCTGTCCATATCTCCTTATCTTTTCCGGGCTTACCCTTAATCGTCCGCCGCAGGCGGCATCTTTACTCAAACGGAAGCTGATCCATATTGATAATTAATGAAACTCATCCCACGCTCTTCGCACCGCCGAAATCATTTCCTCGGCCATCGCAGCAGGATCGGCGGCGCGGCAGATTCCGCTGCTCGAACCCGAGGCAACGGCGCCGTCCCGGATGATGTTATAGCAGTCCCGGCCGCATGCAATTCCTGCCGACGGAAACACGAGGATTTCGGGATTAATTTCCGCGACAAGGTTAATACAGGCCTCAACATACTCGTGCCCCACCGCGATTCCGGTTCCGATCAGCTCGCTCGGCTCGGCGACGATGATGTTCGGCTCAAGCTTTGCGACGGCGCGGATTTCAGCCTCGGTGTCGGCACAGACCATTGTGGCAAGTCCTGCTTCGTCCGCACGTTTTATCGCGGCTTCAATTTCAGGCAGCGTCAGTTTATGTTCGGCGTGATTGAGCATAACGCCTTTGGCACCGGTTGCTTTTACCGCTTCGGGCAAGATCGTGCCCATTCCCCGTCCCGGCTTGATTGCGTCCATGTGCTGCGCATAAACGTGAATTTTTTCCGAGGTGTTCCCGGCGATCAGTCGAAGGTCTGTCGTCTGAGGGTCGAGGATGATGTCCATGTCGTATTTATGCGCGAGTTGATCGAGTTGTTTCGCAAGCAAAAGCAGCCTGTCACCGTATAGATACGCTTTCGGCCCGAACTCGAAAAAGGGAGTACTTATTTTATAATTTTTCAGCATGGTTTTTTTCCTTATCGGTACTCAGCATTTCCCCGACTGCTCCTCCGGGGTGAATCAGCCCGAATCTGTCGCCGGAATAGCCGGTTTCGACAATCAGCGCCGACAAGATCGCGTCGAACAGAGCAGCCGGAGCCATGAAACTCGAGGTTGCCATGAGCCCGGTCGGGTCGCTTTCTTCAATATTTTTGAGCAGCAGCACAACGTCGGAGCCTTTGGCGAGCGGAGATGCGGCGTTCTCGGTGATTGTTATTACGAAAGCGCCTTTTTTTCTCGCGATCTCTGCCATCGGCAGTAGCTCTGCGGTCTTTCCGCCGCGCGAGACCAGAATGAGTGCGTCGCCGGTTTTGAGAAATCCCATGCCGCCGTGCACCGCTTCACCGGTCGGCATGAAAATCGCGCTTTTTTCGATACAGCAAAGACAATGGGCGAATTTCTTTGCAGCAATTCCCGAGTTTCCGCAGCCTGAAGTTACGATGCGGGGTGCGGCGCAAATCAGCTCTGCGGCTCTTTCGAATGTTTCCCGGTCAAGATAATCAAGCAGCTCAAAAATCGTTTCGGCTTCCTTTTTTATCGAATTGCGGGCAGCCTCATATGCGGACTCTCTCATAATCGGATCAGGTTCTGTCCTTCAGCTGAAGGTCGTAGTGCGGATCATATTCTTTTTCTTCTGGGGTGAATTTGTGTAAGGTATCGATTGTCTCGCCGTCATTCCATTTGCGGTCGCCGACGTCCTCGGTCGTTCCCATGACTGTGACGTTGACTTGCCTGTGACGCGCTCTGACCTGGTCCCAGTCAATGAAGTAAATATGGGCAAATTCGCCGCCGTCGAGCACGCCGTCTTTGATTGTCAGCGTCTCGCTGCGGCCGAAGAAAACCGAGCGAAGATGTCCGTCGGTGTTCATGCTCGTAAAGTCACCCGGCTCGTTTACATATCTGCCGAACTGCGCGTGAATCGGGCCGGGGTGGCGGTATTGATGCTCTTCGCGGAAGTCGGGAACCAGCTTGCGCATGATATCCAAAAGGTCGTGCTGAAGATATTCAATGTCAAACGAGTCGATGTCATGCGAGCACTCCTGAATCATGACCGAGCAGGTGGTGTGATGCGAGGCGACAGTGACAGTGCCGTTTTTTATTCCCGACATTTTCACGATTTCAGTAACCTCGCGCGAAATATCGTGAAAAGTGGGTATCCAGCCGCGTGACTGAAGTTCGAGTTCTTTCTGATAAACTTTGAATTCCATTTTTATGTCCTCCCTGAAAAGTTATAATCGTTTTTTAGGCATCTATATTTCCTCAATCTCGATATCCATGATGCCGCAGAGATCGCGTACGGCGCGGCGGTTGTCGCCGTGTGTGATGATGTAATGCTGGCTGGCGACCTTTTGCGCGAAGGCGGGGACGTCGGCAAGGATGATTTCAAGTCCCGGGAGCTGCGGGGCCGGCTGGGCCCAGCCGCATTCCTCCCATTTGCGGGGTGTGACGCCTTTTCCGCAGAGCAGCTGCATTTTATATTTCCCGCCCGCAAAGATGAGGCGTGACAGTGTGACAGCCCCCGTCTTGACTTTTGAGACGTTGAGAATTCCCTCAGACAGCTCGCCGAAAGCAGCGGGCATTACGGTTACCTCACCCTCCACGACACCCGACGGAACGAAGTCCGGCACACCGGCGAGAACGCGGTCAGAAAAGAACTCATAAAATTCAAGGTACGCAGCCGTCTGGCCGGTCAGTGCTTTCAGTATCATCTGGGTGACGCAGCCGAGAGAGTCATTTTCGGGGATTGTTGTATATCCGTCCTCGCCGAGAAGCATAAAAACCGGGGCGGGCGGGTAGCCAAGCAGCTTCTTGAAGCCGTCGACATCCTTGAGCGAAATTGCGGAGTAGTTCCTTTCTTCGGCAATCGTTTTCACCGCAAGATAATATCCCGCCGCCTTCATGAGCGATTCTTCCTTCGCCGGTGAGAGAAAATGCCATTTGCAAATGCGGTTTTGAATGATATCTTGCTTTTGGGCGGCGGTGATTTTTTGATACTTCTGCTCGACTTCGAGAAGCTCAAAGGTCTCAATTTCTATACCCGTTTTCCTTTTGAGTGACAGTCCGTCGTAAAGCGTGCCGTAAAGCTGCATGTCGCGGTAACCGGCCATACCGGCTTTTGCGCTTCTGAGCTCCGCGTATGCCGACGCCGCCCGGCAGAACGAGGCGACACGCGGCGCTGCGGAAGGCAGCCCGACAATATTGTAATAAAAAGCAAATTGATATCCGAGCCCTTCAAAAGCGGAACGCAGCGCCGTCGTCCCTGCCTGATCGGCGGTGGTAATGAGACGGTCGCCTTCGTACCAGCCGGAAAGGCCCCAGAGCACCATCGGCAGATACCTGTAACGTTCGGTTATCTTGATTACCGCATGCGACGGGATCCAGCCGGCAACGCAGATCACGAGCGAATCGAATTTCTGACCTTCGAGCGCAGCCAGAGCTTTCGCAATTCCTTTTTCCTCATAATCGTCGGATATCGGCAGGCATGAAACCATTTCTACGCCCTCGGCTTTGAGTTCGAGCTCTGCGGCTGAACACTTGCGGATTATGACATCAACAGGGGTGTTTACTTCTCCGAAACCCAAAAACGCAGCTTTAACCATTCATCTTCCTCCTTGTAAGTTTTGCATCCAAATCGAGGTATCTCCGGTAAGCCTCTCTGTAATCGGCTCCGGACGGTTCAAACACACGATTTATCCGAACGGAGGCTGCCGCCGCTTCGCGAAGAGACGGATATGCGCCCGCGCCGAGCCCCGCAAGCATCGCCGAGCCGAGACAGGCGCATTCGGTCTCGGTAAGGGTCGAGAGCCGATAACCTGTGACGTCAGCTTTAATCTGCGGCCATAAATTACTGTAAGCGCCGCCGCCGGTGATGCGGAGTTCGCTTAAGCCGTCAAATCCGATATAGTCCAGATCATTTTTCAGGATATAGGCCACCGATTCAAGTATCGCGCGGACAAAATGCGATCTTGTATGCGCCAGTGTGATCCCGTAAAAGCAGCCTTTGGCGTCCGGATTCCAGACTGGCATCGAAGAACCGGTGAGGTGGGGAAGAAATGTGAGTCCGTCGCAGCCCGGCGGGATTTTTTCCGCCAGTTCGTCAAGCGTTGAAAATCTCTCATCAGGCAAAAAGTTGTCTTTGAACCACCTGAGCGCCGCTCCGGCGGTAGATGACCAGAGAAGGCGGCAGTACATTCCGTCTGTCGCGTAAAGATGACACGGGATTATACTCTTCGGATTATACTCCGGAATGTCACAGCAGGGGACGCAGACAGCCATAATCGTGCCGGTCATCTCGCTGATCTCTCCGGGAGATGAAACGCCGGCTCCGAGGGAACCCGCAATCTGGTCGAGTGCGCCGGTAACGACCTGAATCCCGTTATATTCCCCGACGCAAGTGCCGCTTGGGACGATTTCGGGCAACCGAACGGATGAGATGCCGATAAAATCAAGCATTTCCTCCCACCAGCGTTTATTGCGTATATCAAAATAGAGAGAGGAAGACTGAAGCGTCGGTTCACTGACGAACATGCCGCAGAGGTTAAATAAAACCCAGTCTTCGAGCAGAAAAATCTTTTCGGTTTTCGCCCAGGTTTCGGGACGGTGATTTTTGAACCAGAGAAGTTTCGACGCCGGCCACCCGCCTGTGATCTCGGGTTGGCCGGTGGTTTCGTATACCCGCTGCCGCCCGAATTTTTCTTCGATCAATTTCGCTTCATCAGCTGCTCTTGTGTCCATCCAGTTGACCGAAGGGCAGAGCGGCTTTCCCTCCCCGTCGGTCAGGATCAGCGTCTCTCCCTGAGAATCGACGGCGAGCGCTGTTATCCGGTACTCGGACGCAAGCGTGTCAATCAGTTCGCGGCAGATGCTGACATACCGCTCGGCCTGAAATTCGATAAAACCGGGGATGCTTGTGTCGAGCGCATAATTGATTGAACGGAGCGCAAGCCGTTGTCCCTTTTCATCGAACACAGCAGCTTTGACCGAGGTGGTGCCGAGATCTATGCCAAGAAAGTTCATCGATTCGCTTCCCTTAAATTTAATAACTTGGTTTCGTTTTCCCTTTCGTAATTCTTTCGTTTGACTATCGAAAATGACGACTGTATTATACCACAAACGGTTATCACTGTCAATCTCTTTTACGGGCCGATCCCGCTTTCGACGTCTTATACAAACGGGCAGGGCGTTTTGGCGTATTCGGAAAGTTCGAAGTGTCTTGCCGCGAAATTTCCGGTTATTGCATTTTGGGGTGTAAATATACTATAATAACAATAGGTAAAATAAAAAAAGTCATCGGAGGGCGGTATGGCGGGAACAGCTGAGGAAAGACGCGACAAAATAACTGAAATTATCCGAAAAGAAGGCAGTGTCAGAGTCAGGGAACTTGCGCGCCTTTTTAACACGTCGGAGGTGACCATACGCGGCGATCTGGAGACGCTTGAGGCCGGGGGGCAGTGCCGGCGCAACCACGGCGGCGCGGTAGGTCTTGATAAACTGTATATCGACATGGATATCACCGAAAGATACATGTCAAACTCCGCCCAGAAGAAAGCGATAGCCGAAGCGATTTCCCGAATTATCGACGACAACGACACCCTGCTTCTCAATGCGGGCACTACGCTTACATATGTGCTCCGCGCGCTGCGCGACAAAAAAAACATCAGCATTATCACAAACTCAATTGCCAATGCGGCCGAGGCGGCATCTTACCAGAACATGAGCGTTATACTCCTCGGCGGGCAGATCGACAGCAAATATCAATTTACCTACGGGGCCGATGCCGTCTCGCAGCTCCTCCGGTACCATACTGTTAAATCGATTCTGTCTGTCGACGGCATTGATCCTCTGTCGGGACTTACCTTATACTACTCAAGCGAAGCCGAACTTGTCCGCGCGATGATAGAGAACAGCGAGACGGTGATTATCGCTGCCGACAGTTCAAAACTCGGGCGCAGCACATTTGCGAAAATCGCGCCGGTTACATCAGCCGATATGATTGTCACCAATCATACCGAAAACACCGAACTTCTTGACAAATTGAATTTGATGGGAATAAAAATAATCGATATCTGACCAAATTTGGCCGGGTGTGTTTTTGATCGGTAGTTTACAGAGAGAATAGCATAGAAAAATATCAATGTTTACTTTTGCATCTTATTAAAATATCCATTAAAAACTCAATAATATAATCGATTGTTTTCTTAATCGGTTTGCTCGAAAGTATAATAATTAATAAAACCGAAACGCAAATCGAGATTATTAATTGTGTCAAAACAGAGAACTTTTGGAACACAACAAGACTACTGACAAGAATCACAAATATTCCATGAAGCAAATAGACGTAAATTGTGTTTTCTCCCATTTTTGTAATTTTAAATCTCTTTTCAGGGATTAAAATCAAAACGCATAGGCAAGACAAGGCCGATAAAATATAGAGATACAACCTGACTGTGCCTGCATACCATTCAGACACGCCGAGTTTGAAGTAACTTAAGCTTCCGTAAAGCCATTCAGGCGATATTTGATAAAAATAAACTAAATAAAAAATCGCTGTAAGTATTAAAAAAGCTATAATTTTTGTCTTTATATTAATAATTTTAAATAAATCCGTGTTCAAATAATAACCTATTAAGAAAAAAGGGAAGAACACCAGAGTGCGCGACAATGCTAAAATATTACCGATACCATTAATATACCCCGCGGCGATCCCTATCAGAAAAGCGATCGGAATCGCAAATTTTATATGCTTAAATAATTTCAGAAGAAGGTTCCATGAAATTAAGCTCAACAAATACCACATTACCCAATATGGATTTATCAGGAAAGGGGTTGCGGTTTGAAAAGAAAGTAAATAATAAAAAGAAAACACAAAATAAAAAACGGAGTATTTGAGAATTTTTTTCCATATGGTTGACGTATTTTTCGAGAAAAATCCTGCGATTAAAACAAACGCCGGAATGTGAAAAAGATAAATGAAATCATAAATTGCGAGTAGTATTCTATTTTTTAACAGGTATTCCAACAGATGGCCGAAAACAACTAAAAAAATTAAGAATAGTTTTGCATTGTCAAAATAAGCAGTCCGTTCCTTCTGAATGTTTTCCGTATCGTTCACAATTTCCCTCTTATGAAAAATAAATAGTAAGGATTTTCACAGATGATTATATTCTTTATACCACCTGACAAACCGTTTCAAACCCTCTTCAAGCGGGGTATTCGGTTTAAATCCGAAATCGCGGATGAGGTCATCCACATCCGCGAAAGTCCGGACGACGTCGCCCGGCTGCATCGGAAGCAGTTCTTTCTGCGCGGGCCCCGCGATGATTCCCTCATCCGCTAGGCATTTTTCAAGAATCTCAACGAAGCGCAGCAAGTTCTCCGGTCTGTTATTTCCGATGTTGTAAATTTTATAGGGAGCGCCGTCTGCGGGTTCCGCCGGCGGTTTTTTCATGACATTGATGATGCCCGTCACTATGTCGTCGATATAGGTGAAATCGCGCTGCATCTCACCGAAATTATAAATTTGAATTTTTTCGCCTTTCACCATCCGGTCGGTAAACTTGAAATAAGCCATATCGGGGCGGCCCATAGGCCCGTATACCGTGAAAAAGCGCAGTCCAGTGGACGGAATCCGATAGAGTTTTGAATAGGCATGCGCCATCAGTTCATTCGACTTTTTGGTCGCCGCGTATAAGCTGACAGGAGCGTCCGTTTTGTCGTCGACAGAGTAGGGGACTTTTTGATTGCTGCCGTAAACCGAGGAGCTTGAGGCATAGACCAGATGCAAGACCGGACAGGCCCTGCAGGCCTCCAGAACGTTCATAAAACCGATGATGTTGCTGCTGAGATAGGCGTCCGGGTTTGTGATGGAATATCGGACGCCCGCCTGAGCGGCAAGATTGACGACAATCTCAAACCGATTATCGGAAAACAGATTTAAAACCGCATCTTTGTCCGCCAAATCCATTTTTATAAAACGAAAACGCCCGAACGGCTTCAACAGATCGAGGCGGTCCAGTTTCAGCTTCACGTCGTAATAATCGTTGAGGTTGTCGATTCCGGTGACTGCGTATCCTGTCTCAAGCAATTTTTTTGTCAAATGCATTCCGATAAAACCGGCTGCTCCGGTGATCAGGATTTTGGTATCCGGCGTCAAAATACTCATTTTCGATTCCTCCGGCTAAAATCGGATGCCGTCCGTCGTTTTGCAGAAATGCACGGAATACTTTTCATTCAGACCTGGGAAAACTTTCAGATATTCAGCCGACACCTGTTCTTTGATTTTCTCTTCAAATGAGGGGTCGATCAGCGCCATGCAGCAGCCCTTGAAGCCCGCGCCCGAAAAACGCCCGCCAAAAATCCCGTCGGTCTTCAGCATGATCTCAAATAAAGTTTTCAACTCCGGGGAGCCGGTTTCATATTTTTCTACGGAGCTTCGCCCGCTTTCGAAAGACAGCCGGCCGAACGCTTCGACGTCGCCTTTTCGCCAGGCCTCGGCGCCGCGTTCCACGCGTTCGAATTCCGAGTAAAAATGCTCCGCGCGTTTTCTCCAGTTTTCGGGGAGTTTGTCCCGATATTGCTCAAATACTTCGAATGGGACGTTTCTCAGCCGGGCTTCTTCGAATTTGCCGTATTCCATCCCGGCATAAGCCATCAGCGCATAAGCGGCGGATTTGCATTCATCGACCCGCATATTGAATTTCGAGCCGACCAGTGTGCGCTCAATCCCGGAAAAGAAAACGGCGATTTCAAAGGGTTTCATCACAGAACTCGCGGGGATGAGCTCGAAACTGTCGTATTTGGTATCCAGATATAACAGATGGTCTTTTCGGCAGTAGATCTCGCAAGACTGGTCGAGTTTCCCGCAGGAAACGCCGACGTAATTGTTTTCGGCGTCAAGCGCGGTATGAATCAACTCATTCGCGGTAAGGCGGATGTTGTTCACTTTGCAAAGCGCTGACAAAAAGGCAATCGTGACGGCAGCGGAGGAGGAAAGCCCGCCGATCGGAAGGCCGCCTTCGATGACGCCGCAAAGCCCGACGGAAAGCGGATGGGATTGGCTGAGCACCCTGGCCGCGCCGCGCAGATAATCCGCCCAGTCGCCTTGTTTTTCTTTCGGGACTTCCCGCACGTGAAACTGCGCGCGTTTTTGAAAGTTCAGCGAGGCAAGCTCAATCACGCCGTTTTGTTTCGGCCCATAGGCGATATGTATCCCCTTGTCGATGGCAAAACCGGTGACTTTTCCGTATTGGTGGTCAATGTGCGCTCCGATCGGGCAGACGCGGTAGGGGCAGAAAGCCACACCGGCCGGCTCATGATGATAGATGCCCGCGAAAGTGTCGATACAGTTCATTCAAATTTTCTCCACACCGTTTTATTGACAATTCCCGTATAGGACTGAATGATTTTGACGACTTTATTGCTCACGTTTTCGTCGGTGTAATCCGGAACCGGGATGCCGCAATCGCTGTTTCGGTTCATTTCGACCGCCGTATCGACCGCTTGCAAAACTTGTTCGGCAGTGATGCCCGCGATGATGAAATTTCCTTTGTCCAGTGCTTCGGGACGCTCGGTGGAGGTACGGACGCTCACGGCGGGAAACGGCGAACCGACCGACAGAAAATAGCTGCTCTCCTCGGGCAGGGTGCCGGAGTCCGAGACGACCGCAAAAGCGTTCATCTGCAGATTGTTATAATCACTAAAACCGAGCGGCTTATTTTGAATGACCCGTTTATCGAATTTAAAATGACGCTGTTCAATGAATTTAGCGCTTCTGGGGTGGCAGGAATAAAGGACCGGCATATCATATTTTTCGGCCAGCGCGTTGATCGCGTTCATCAAGCTGTAAAAGTTTTGTTCCGTGTCGATGTTTTCTTCGCGGTGCGCGGAAAGCAGGATATATTTTTTCGGCTCGAGCCCAAGCCGGGAGAGGACGTCGGAGGCCTTGATTTTGTCAAGACCGGCGCTCAGCACTTCTGCCATCGGGGAACCAACGACATAAGTGCGTTCTTTGGCGGTGCCCTCGGCGTTCAAATAACGACGCGCATGCTCGCTGTAACAAAGATTGACGTCGGAGATGTGGTCGACAATGCGGCGGTTTGTTTCCTCGGGGAGGCACTCATCGAAGCAGCGGTTGCCCGCTTCCATATGAAAAATCGGAATATGCAGCCGCTTTGCGGAAATTGCGGAAAGGCACGAGTTGGTGTCTCCGAGAATCAACAGCGCATCCGGCTTTTGTTCAGCCATCAGCGTATAAGATTTCGCAATGATATTGCCGATGGTCTCTCCCAGATTTTTGCCGACCGAATCCAGATAGAAGTCGGGCGATCGAAGGCCGAGGTCTTCAAAGAAAATCTGATTGAGCTCATAATCGTAATTCTGGCCGGTATGGACGAGGGTTTGCCCGAAATAGAGGTCGCATTTTTTGATCACCGCAGAGAGCCGGATGATTTCCGGTCTGGTTCCGACAATCGTCATTAATTTTAACATAATTACTACATCACCAATATATTCCTTTTGATTTGCCTTCGTAATGATAAATTTTTTTTAATTCGGCGTCCTTTTCGCGACCGACTAAATGGCCCAAATGCAGCGATTCACGTTTCAGCTTTTCAAGATATTCATCAGCCGTCTTGATAACTCTTGCGGGAACGCCGACTGCGACGGAATTGTCCGGGATGTTTTTGGTTACGACTGCTCCGGCTCCTATCACAACATTATTACCGATGGTAACACCGGGTAAAATAATCACATTGTTACCGATATACACAGAGTCACCGACGGTTATCGGTTTCGTGATTTCCAAATCCGGAATCAATCTTCTATATAACAAGGTGCCCCCGTCATGTGTGATAAATTTAACTCCGTCAGTGATATGTACGTTATCACCGATTGAAATAATCCACGGTTCGGTGCTCCAGCTGACTCTTCCGTAGATATAAAGATTACCTTTGACGTTGACTCCTATTTTTTTTGCGTACTTAACAGGCCCTTTTATCACACGGTATAACCTGTTCTTTATAATCCCAAACAGAGTTTGCAAATTCATTTTACACTTCCTCATAAAAAGTGTCCGGTTTGTCCGGGTCAAAACACTCGCTGGCCCACATAAAAGTCACCATATCGGTGTCGCCGAGGTTTTCGATGTTGTGTGTATATCCGGTCGGTATATCAACTGCTTCCGGTTTGCCGCCGTTTACATAATACTCATAAACTTCGGCGGTGTCAATTTTTCTGAACCGAATCACGCCTTTTCCGCTGACGACAAGGAACTTTTCATTTTTGGTATTGTGCCAGTGGTTGCCCTTTGTAATGCCGGGTTTCGAGATATTGACAGAAAACTGCCCCCGGTCGGAGGTACGCAATATTTCCGTAAAGCTGCCCCGGCTGTCTATGTTCGGATTTAAAAGATAACTGAATTTGTCTGTCGGCAGATAAGAGAGATACGTTGCGTACAGCTTTTTTGTAAATTCGTCGGACATATCGGGAATGCTTTTATGATCACGGCTTGCTTTAAATTCATAAATCAGATCGGCAATTTCCCCAAGTTTGATTTTATGTTCTGTTGACACTTTGCAATATTCACCGCTGCAGTTTTCATGGCCGTCTAAAGCACAAATGAGCTCCGTGATCACGTCGTCAATGTAGACCAGCGTCATCATAACGCTCCGGTCGTTGACTGTGATCGGTAAGTCGTTTGCGATATTGTAGCAAAAGGTCGCCACAGCGCTGTTGTAGTTGGGCTTGCACCATTTTCCGAATACGTTGGGGAATCGGTAGACAAGCACTTTTGCGCCTGTTTCCCGCGAATAGGCAAACATCAGATCCTCTCCGGCCTTTTTGCTCTGTCCGTAGGGATTATCCAATTCAGCTTGGATGGAAGAAGAGATCATCACCGGGCAGGTGTTTTGATACTTTTTGAGAGTATCAAGCAGCAATGAGGTAAAGCCGAAATTGCCGGTCATGAATTCGGACTTGTCTGTTGGACGGTTAACCCCCGCAAGATGAAAGATGAAATCGGCATCTTTGCAATAATTATTCAACAAAGCAGGATCGGTTTCCAAATCAAATTCCAGCAGATGAATATCCGGATTCATGCCGAACGATTTATCCTTGCCGTCTCTGATGTTTTTTAACGCCGCGCATAAATTTTTACCGATAAAACCGCGTGCCCCCGTAATGAGGATGTTCATTGTGTGCCTCCGTTATGAAGTGCTTTTTCTCGCCTTATGAGTTCATCGCGTATGTATTGAAGTGTTAAAAGCTTGTCCTTGACTTGTTCAACCGTTAAAAGCTGTGTGTTGCCGGAATCAAATTCGCTGAGCGTATTACGGCTGGTATCACCGTCTTTGAAATATTTATCATAATTTAAATCCCGCTTGTCGCAGGGAACGCGGAAAAAGTCGCCAAGATCTATTGCTTGGGCACACTCCTCATTGGTCAGAAGTGTTTCAAACATTTTTTCCCCGTGGCGGATGCCGATGGTCTTGACCTCTATCTTGTTTTCCGGATCGAATAGTTCTTTTACAGCTTGTGCAAGTACCCCGATTGTGCATGCGGGTGCCTTTTGTACCAGAATATCACCCGAGACACCGTTTGTAAAGGCGAACAATACAAGCTCGACCGCTTCTTCGAGCGACATGATAAAACGGGTCATATTCGGTTCGGTGACCGTGATGGGCATACCGGCATTGATCTGATCAATCCAGAGCGGAATGACTGAACCACGGCTGCACATGACGTTACCGTAACGCGTGCAGCAGATTTTAGTCCTGTCCGGTGAAACTGTCCGGGATTTTGCGACAATCACTTTTTCCATCATCGCCTTGCTTGTCCCCATGGCGTTGACGGGATAGGCGGCTTTATCAGTTGACAGGCAGATAACAGTCTTGACGCCCTCTTCGATAGCGGCGGTCAACACGTTGTCGGTGCCGAGCACATTGGTCTTGACAGCCTCGAGCGGAAAAAATTCGCAGGACGGTACCTGTTTCAGCGCGGCTGCGTGAAAAATATAATCCACTCCGTGCATGGCGTTTTTTACAGAAGCAAGGTCGCGCACATCTCCGATAAAGAATTTGATTTTGTCCGAAACCTCCGGCATTTTCACTTGAAACTCATGCCGCATGTCGTCCTGTTTCTTCTCATCCCGGGAAAAGATACGGATTTCGCCGATGTCGGTGGCGAGAAAGCGGTTCAAAACGGCGTTTCCGAAAGAACCGGTGCCACCGGTGATCATAAGAGTATTATTAATGAAAATAGACATTATGTCAAATTCTCCTTATACCATGAAATCGCTTCGTTCAGACCTTTCGAGAAACTGTAATCAGGGTCATAGCCAAGGAGATTCCTTGCTTTTGAAATATCAGCGTTTGAGTGTTTGATGTCGCCCTTGCGATCAGGGCCGAAAATGGGTTGTATATTTTTACCGAGAACTTTAGTCAAACTATTATAGATATCAATGAGATATTCCTGATCACCATAGGCGATGTTGAATGACTGACCGGCGGCTTCATGCGGCGCAAAACAGGCCTTAAGGTTTGCTTCAACCACGTTTTCAATATAAGTAAAATCGCGGCTTTGCTTGCCGTCGCCATTAATAGTAGGGCACTCATTATTCATAAGTTGCTTGATAAACTTTGGAATGACTGCGGCATATGCACCGTTCGGATCCTGTCTGCGACCGAACACATTGAAATAACGCAAACCGTATGTATTAAGACCGTAGTGCATTGTATACTGCATGGCCCATTCCTCGTCACAGCGTTTTGTCAGGGCATATGGGGAGAGTAAATTACCCTCCCTGCCTTCGGTCTTAGGAAGGTTCGGTTCATCGCCGTAAACAGATGAGCTTGATGCATATACGAATTTCTTTATACCATTTTGGCGGCTTGCTTCTAACATATTAAGAGTTCCCGTTATATTATTCGCACAGTAAAACAAAGGCATCTCGATAGAGCGGGGGACGCTTCCCCAAGCGGCTTGATGTAGGACATAATCAACTCCTCGAGCGGCTTTTATACAGGTGTCAAAATCTTTAACATCCCCTTTTAGGAACGTATAATTCGGGTTACCGATAAAAATATCTACGTTCGCTTGTCTGCCTGTTGAGAGGTCATCAAGGCAACGAACTTGATAACCCATATTTAAAAGAGCTTCGCACAGGTTGGAACCAATAAATCCTGCTCCGCCTGTCACCAAAAATATTGAATTTTCAGGAAATTTTAAGTGTTTATATCCCATATTTCCTCCTAAAACAAAACAGCAGAGCCTGACGAAGGCAGATAAGTATTCGCTGAGAATTCATAGCCATTTTTAGTATAATATTCATGTCGAATAATGTCAAGAATTTTATCTGCTTCTTCTTTTTTCACAAGAGCAATGACGCATCCCCCAAGACCTGCACCGATGATTTGACTTCCATAAACACCGGGAGTCCGGTTTAAAAGATCACATAAACCGTCAATGCGCTCCGTTGAACAACCATATGCGCCGGGTTGAAGATAAAGTTCAGCATTGCCATCCGCGAGTGATGCTAGTATTTCATCACTTACTGGTGCCTGCTTTATCCTATCGCCGTCATGACTGATTTTCATCATTTGACCAAGTAGGGTATAATTCCCGCTTTCGAATGCTTCAATGCATTTTTCAGATCGGGCACATTCGGAAACACCATAAAGAGCAACACCGCGAAGGTCGTACTCACCTGGGTCAGAGTGGTTGGCATATATTTGGTGTATACGGTTTTCATATTCGGGTAACATTTGCGAAATTTGGCTACGAGTCGCTTTTTCAGGGAGCATCAAGAGCATTTTAGAGACCTTTGATGTGGGTTTGATTTTTGCAATATCTCTGAACTCACGCAGATCATATTCGGGATATGAACGCTTAAGCAACATAAAAGCAAACTCATATGTTGCAACTTTTGCATTAAATATATCCCGGCTGCCTTCTGACTTTTTTGCTTGGGTCATGCTGTCTGCGACGATGATGGCATATTGATTTGAAAAAGGTACAGAAACGCCAACCTTGAATGGTTTAAACTCAAGGTGCGTAATCCGATCGCGCTGACTGCATTTCATAGCTGCATGGTCACCTGCGCCACCTCTTGACCCGACAAACCACTCGCCTTCGCCGCATAAATCAATAAATTCTCGGTCGGTTATATTGAGACTATTTAGTGCGACAATGGCTTCAGCGGTTGCGACAACAACGCTCGAAGAGGAGGAAAGTCCAGCAGCGACAGGAATATTGCCGTAAGCCGCTATATCCATACCGCAGAGTGTCATATCATTTGAAAGTTGAAAACGAAGCGCAGCAGCTTTCACATAATTCGCCCAATCACCGGCATTTTTCTTCAAATCAGCTGTGACAGGTTCTGCGGTGAGATAGTCAAGCCAATTGTTATGTTCGGCCATCGAAAGACAAGCACCGATAGAAAATGAGCGGTCGGGATATGCGGTATCAAAAT
>Ga0209099_1001838_pt1 | contig 20091 bp, 16 predicted proteins | sample AD_JPNHW2_MetaG_FD_184430 | JGI IMG/M metagenome (GOLD analysis project Ga0209099, IMG submission 184430) | Active sludge microbial communities of municipal wastewater-treating anaerobic digesters from Japan - AD_JPNHW2_MetaG (SPAdes) (version 2) | ecosystem: Engineered > Bioreactor > Anaerobic... | reverse complement strand
ATTCGGAGATCTGACCAAAGTATCACAGATATTACCACCATCAATCGTAAGTGCTGGAGTATTCCTCTTTATACTTATCCCTACTATAATTTTTGTTTGTGTACTTGTATCTATGGCCTATCATGTCGGGCTTATGCAGAGGATCGTAGCCATTCTCGCACGTTTTGTCCATTGGGCAATGAGGGTGAGCGGAAGCGAGGCGCTTTCGAATGTGGCAAGCGCATTTGTGGGACAGGTGGAAGCACAGATTATGATAAGGCCCTATCTTTCGGGAATGACAATGTCGGAGCTTCTTGCCTCAATGACAGGCAGTATGGCATGCATAGCAGGCGGCGTAATGGCTGTTTATATTTCTATGGGAGTTCCTGCATCCTACCTGCTGGCTGCAAGTCTGATGGCAGCGCCCGGCGCTCTTGTAATTTCAAAAATAGTCTTCCCCGAAACGCAGGAATCGGAAACAAAGGGAGTGGTAAAGCTGGAGGTTAAAAAACAGCATACAAATATTATGGATGCCATCTCGCACGGGGCAACCGACGGCATGACAATATCAATAAATGTAATAGCCATGCTTATCGGGGTTATTGCTCTTGTTGCTCTTGTTGATGCCCTCCTCGGCTATTTCGGATTATTCCTCAACTGGACAGGCATTTCACTCGATTTCATTGGTCTTAATGTTGAGCACCTGAGATTAAAAGATGTTTTCGGCGCCTTTTTCTCATTGTTCGCCATTGTAATGGGCGTTCCGGCTTCCGAGTCGTTTACTGTAGGCTCACTGATGGGCACCAAGATGGTGATAAACGAGTTCGTCGCATATTCCGACCTTTCCCCACTCATTCAGCAGGGAGTCCTCAGTGCAAAATCGATAGTTATTGCGAGCTTCGCCCTGTGCGGATTCGCGAATTTCAGCTCTATTGCCATCCAGCTCGGCGGCATAGGAGCCATGGTACCACAGAGAAAAGCCGATCTGGCACGTCTGGGTTTCAAAGCCATGATCTGCGGGACAATGGCATCATATATCTCTGCATCGCTGGCGGGGATTCTGATGTAATTCTTTTCGCCATCCGGGAGAGAGCCTGCCACGCTTCGGCATGGGGCCAGGGGTGAGGCCGGATTTCAAAGCTCCCCTCCCTGGAGGGGTTGGGGGTGGGTTAATTCTTTTCAGGCCAGCACGCCGGGATTAGCTTCGCTGATCCCTTTGGGAGGATCCCTGCAACGACAAATTGCTCCTTAGCGTGCTGCGCCCGCTAAGATTTTTATTTTACATCTGTCCTCGCTCATGCGGGGCATGGCTGAGGATTGCCTTCGGCGATCCCTTTTGGAGGATCCCTGCAACGACAAATTGCTCCTTAGCGTGCTGCGCCCGCTAAGATTTTTATTTTACATCTGTCCTCGCTCATGCGGGGCATGGCTGAGGATTGCCTTCGGCGATCCCTTTTGGAGGATCCCTGCAACGACAAATTGCTCCTTAGCGTGCTGCGCCCGCTAAGATTTTTATTTTACATCTGTCCTCGCTCATGCGGGGCATGGCTCGGCCAGATGTAAAATAAAAATCCCTTCCGCTCTGGCGGAAGGGAGCAATTTGTCGTTGCGGAGAGAGGGGGATTCGAACCCCCGGTACAGTTACCCATACGGCAGTTTAGCAAACTGCTGGTTTAAGCCACTCACCCATCTCTCCAAAAAAAAATCAACCCACCCCTGCCCCCTCCCAGGAGGGGATTTTCCTTAATACACATCCTCCACAGCAGGGATATTTCTTTACACATATCCCTTACACGAGGGGGATCTTTTTAAATACTCATCATTTCATTAAAGAACCGGGCGCGACAAAAATAGTTAAACAGGAATAAACTTCAAAATTTGAAGTTAGTTATTTCATTTCTTCTCAAGGAGCACTACATTTTCAACATGGTGGGTATGCGGAAACATATCCACAGGCTGAACCCTGACAACCCTGTAATCTCCGCTCATAAGGGCAATATCACGCGCCTGGGTGGCAGGATTGCAGCTGATATATACGATCCTTCCGGGGGAAGCCGAAACTATCGATTTCACCACATCTTCATGCATCCCCGCCCTGGGCGGATCGGTAATAATCACATCGGGTCTTCCATTTTCATCAAAAAAGCTGTCATTCAGCACTGCCCTGATATCTCCTGAGAAAAACCTGGTGTTTGTAATATTGTTGATCTTTGAATTTATGATTGCATCCTTAACAGCTTCATCAATGTACTCAATGCCTATTACTAATCCTGCAGAATCCGCAACGAAATTTGCTATCGTTCCGGTTCCTGTATAAAGGTCGTAAACCACCTCATTTCCCGTAAGTCCGGCAAATTCTTTCGCAATTTCATAGAGCCTGACCGATTGTAAGGTATTTGTCTGGTAAAACGACTTTGGCCCTATCCTGAATTTCAGTCCTCCCATCTCTTCAACAAGATGGTCATCACCACTAAAAAGGACAGGCTCCTGATCAGCCAGTGAGTCGTTTCTTTTTGTGTTTATTATGTAAAACAATGATTTTATCCGGGGAAACTCTCCGGCAAGATAATTCATCAGCTTTTCGATCCTGCCTTTTTCATCGAGAAAAAAGACTACAATAACCATCACCTCTCCCCTGCTGTTATTCCTTATAATAAGGTTTCTCAGGAATCCCGACTGTTCCCGGAGATTAAAAAATGAATATGCATTCCGGTGAGCAAACCGCCTCACTGCATCCCGGATGGCATTGGAGGGTTCAGGTTGCAGATGACATTCCTTAATATCAAGTACCTTGTCGAACAATCCCGGTATGTGAAATCCGAGAGCGTCTTCCTTTACAAAGCTGCTTTCGGAAGTAATTTCTTCACGGGTAAGCCAGCGCTTGTCCGAAAAAGTAAATTCGAGTTTGTTCCTGTATTCATATATGTCAGATGAACCGGCAATAGGACTCATCTCCGGCAATTCCAGTCTGCCTATCCTCGTAAGGTTGTCCCTGACCTGTTTTTCTTTCCATTCGAGCTGAAGATCATAAGGCAGGTGCTGCCATTTGCAGCCGCCGCATACCCCGAAATGAACACACCGCGGCTTTATCCTGTCGGGAGAATATTCATGGAAACGGATAACGGATCCTTCCATATATTTCTTCCTCTTCTTCTTTACCCTGATATCCACAACATCGCCGGGAACAAGCATCGGAACAAACACCACCTGGTTCTCAACTCGTGCAACAGCGTTACCTTCAGCTCCGATATCAGTTATTCTCACCCTTTCAAGCAGGGGCATGTCTTTTTTCCTTCCCACTTCAATAAATTATGGTAATTCTATTTATTATCCCTTATGTTTATCAGAAACTCCAGCCCCTGAGTCATGCATGGCAATATTGCATCGCCATGGTCGAGACCTGGTATGATAGTTTTCATGCAGACAGATGTACTTGTACCGGCAAGTATCATATTATCATAAAACAACAGAGTCGATGATACAGGCACCTGTGTGTCGGCATAGCCATGAACAAGGAGCAACGGGACCTGTGTCTTATAAGAACCGACGCTGTTAGTAACCAGTGAATTCCTTACGGATGAATACTTTGCATCTGTATAATTAATCCTGAAATCCTCCTTTACAAGTACAGGTATTGATGTCGACAACTGTGAATTGATCTGATCTGCCGAATGGTTACCGTCGTAAAGAGTGCCCAGACGCGAGGCATAAGGCTCATTCAGCAGGTCAGAAACCGGATTGGTTATATAATCCCAGGAAGTATATGCATGAATTATATAACCAAGATATGCAGGATAATTGTAAGTTTCGGAATTGACCATGCCTGTCAGGACATGATAAAGGTCGTACGGTCCGGCTCCGCAAACAGTGCCTTCCAGGTTGAATTCGTCAGCTGCTTCGGTTTCGAGATACTTATGGAGCGACATTGTGGCCCATCCTCCCTGCGAGTATCCTATGAGATAGTATTCGTTTTTCAACTTTGTCCCGGGAAATTTATCAACAGCCTCATTTACAGCCCTGAACATGTCTGTTATTGAATTAACAGTAGGCTCCGACAGCAGATAAGGGTGTGGAATATCAGATGAACTCCCAAATCCGGGATAATCTGGTATAAAGACAACAAATCCCATCGAGGCGATATATTCGACAAGCTGATACATATAACTTCCGGGATCTTCGCTGGGACAGGCGGCATTAAGCGTATTTGTGCCGTTCTGGAAGCTAAGTACAGGATATTCACCGGGAACATCGGGTATTGAAACCAGTCCCGATGCTTCAATTTCCTCACCGCCCACATTGGTCCTGTATACAATCTTGTAAACATTCACACCTCCCGACACATGCTGCTGAAGTCCGGCCAGATCAGGATAGGATTGTCCGGCATATGAAAGAAGGGCATCGATATATGATTCGGAATAACTTGATGCAAGCGTGTTGCTTACAAAATAATCATATTCGGGGCCGTCGTCCTTGCTGCAGGAACTGAAAATGAATACGAAAAGGATAAGAATAGTAACCGAACTGTTTATATACCTTTTAAGATTCATGGCTGTTTATTAAGTGAGGCAAAGATAATTCATCCTGTGGAACTCTCTTCTTTAAAGGCTCCCATACTTTTTCTATCTTTGCTCAATTTTTATAACTATGGTTTCTGTACAGGATCTTTCGTTATCCTTCGGGAGTTTTGACCTTCTTACCGATATTTCATTTCTTATAAATGAACAGGACAGGATAGGTCTGACCGGAAAAAACGGAGCAGGGAAATCGACGCTTCTTAAGCTTATCGCAGGTATCCAAAGCCCCACAAAAGGAAAGGTTGATAAATCGAAGGAGGTAACAATAGGCTATCTTCCCCAGCAGATGAACCTCGATGATAAAACAACAGTAATCAATGAGGCTCTGACTGCATTTGAGGGATTAATAAACCTCGAGGGGAAAATTGAATCGTACAGCAGGGAAATTGCGTTGAGGACCGACTACCATTCATCTGACTATCTTAATCTTTGCGACAGGCTTGCCGAGACAGAGGAGAGGTTCAGGATGCTTGGCGGTAATAATTATCTTGCCGACACGGAGCAGACTCTTGCAGGCCTTGGATTTGAAAGGAGCGAGTTTGAAAGGCCCACAAGGGAGCTGAGCGGAGGATGGAGGATGAGGGTTGAGCTGGCAAAGCTTATCCTTCAGAAGCCCTCACTCTTTCTTCTTGATGAACCTACCAACCACCTTGATATTGAATCGATCCAGTGGCTCGAGACATTTCTGGCCGGTTATCCCGGAGCTGTTATGCTCGTCTCGCACGACCGCGCCTTCCTTGATAATGTAACAAACAGGACCATTGAAATATCCCTTGGGAAAATATACGATTACAGGGTATCATGGTCGGAATATGTAGTCTTAAGAGAAGAAAGGCGAACGCAGCAGATAGCCTCTTTCAGGAACCAGCAGAAAATGATTGAGGATACTGAGAAATTCATCGAGAGATTCCGTTACAAGGCAACCAAGGCAATCCAGGTACAGTCAAAAATAAAGCAGCTCGACAAGATCGAAAGAATTGAAGTGGATGAGGAGGATAATTCAGCAATTAACCTGAGGTTCCCCCCTGCCCCGCGTTCAGGCACGGTTGTCGTTGAGGCTGAAAGTCTTTCAAAAAGCTATGGATCGCATATAGTTCTTAAAAATGTATCGATAACAATTACAAGAGGGGAAAAAGTTGCTTTTGTAGGCCGTAACGGCGAGGGAAAAACAACATTCTCACGTATAATTACCGGAGAGCTTGAATATGATGGATCGTTTAAGGTCGGACATAATGTGAGGATAGGATATTTCGCCCAGAACCAGGACGAACTGCTTGATGAAAATATGACTGTCCTCGAAACCATCGACTACGCTGCAAAGGGAGATGTCAGGACTAAGATCAGGGATATGCTCGGAGCCTTTCTTTTCAGGGGCGAGGAGGTGGATAAAAAGGTGAAGGTCCTTTCGGGCGGCGAGAGATCGCGACTTGCCCTTGTCAGGCTTCTGCTTGAACCTTGTAACCTTCTGCTGATGGACGAGCCCACAAATCATCTCGATATGCGCTCAAAGGATGTACTGAAACAGGCCCTCCTGAAATATGATGGCACATTAATTGTGGTCTCTCACGACAGGGATTTTCTCGACGGACTTGTTTCGAAAGTTTATGAATTCAGGCATAACAGGATCAGGGAAAATATAGGAGGAATATACGATTTCCTCAGAAAGAAAAAGATAGTAAGCTTAAGGGAGATTGAGAAAAGAGACAGGACGGCCAGGGAAGAAAGGTACGAAGACACATCAACCAATAAGCAGAAATATATAGAGAAGAAGGAATATGAAAGAAATCTTCGCAAGCTCAGAAGAAGACTCGAAGATTCGGAAAAGGAGATAGAAATAATGGAAAAGGAACTTGCTGATCTGGATACTGAACTTGCCAGGACTGCTGCTTCCACTGAAAGCGCCGGAATCTTCATTAAATATGAGGAACTTAGAAAAAAACTCGATATTGAAATGGATAACTGGACCAGATATTCACATGATGTGGATGAGTTCCTGCTTAACAATGAATAGATGGAATATCCGGAATTTACAAAAGAATATGCGGTTCATGTTTATGAAACCGGTCCCGACGGGAAATTAAGCCTTTCGGCTCTTTTTGATTATTTTCAGGATATTGCTTCCGATCATGCTGTTAAGCTTGGGTACGGAAGGGATGAATTGATGAAGAACAATCATTTCTGGGTCCTTTCAAGGATTTATTCAAGGATTGAAGAATTGCCGGAGTGGAGTGAGAAGTTAGTTATCAGGACCTGGCCAAGGGGTACCGACAGGCTTTTTGCTTTAAGGGATTTTGAAGCCCGGTTCAGCGATGGAAGGATAGCTGCAAGAGCTACTTCTTCGTGGCTGATTGTGGATTACTCAACAAAAAGGGTAAAGCGACCCGACGAAGATCTTTCGAGGCTCAGCTTCATGCCCGACAGAAGAGGAATTCTTGAAAGGAATGCTGATAAACTGGAACCTGCTGCAGAAATGCAGGAACAGGGGCAGCCTTTCACCGTCAAGATAAGCGATCTCGATGTCAACCTACACACCAACAATGCCAGATACCTGAGATGGGCGACAGATAGTTATGACCTTGATTTTATAATGAATAATGTACCTGTTTCAGCTGAAATAAACTATCTTGCCGAATCGCGGTTCAACGACAATATAGTAATTAGGACTTCTGGCGCCGGTGGAGAGGATAAAATGTATGATCATCTCATAATAAGGCCTGATGATAACAAAGAGCTCTGCAGGCTGAGGATAATGTGGAAAGCAAGTAATTAATAAGTGAAATTTTAAATTACCCTAATATGATCCGTAATTATTCTTCAGGTGTTTTAAGGATGCTGCTGGCAGTTTTTGCCGGCCTCGCGCTTTATTCCTGCAGCTCCACTCAGAGGGTCGCTGTCGATACAAAGGATCTTTCATATCTTTACAATCCCACAAAAAGCTCAATAAAGCCGCGATTCAGCATTTTCAATGAAACGGATCAGGCTTCCATCCTATCGGTTAAATTCTTTGCAACAGATCTGTTCTTTTCCGAGGCAAATCCGCAGGGAATACCTATGGCTCAGATCCTGGTTACCGTGAAGCTTTTCAACACCACAAGCGGCAGGATACTTGCCGATACCGCATATGTCGATGCCAATATTGTCAAAACTGAAGGGAGGCAGGAGTATGTTTATAAAATACGCCTGAGAGTTGAACACGGGATGGTTTACAATGCCGAGGTAAAAATACTCGACAAGCTGCGTGCAGAAGTTATCCAGGCGTTTGTTCCCTTTAATACTCTCTCTTATACAAACAGATATAATTTCATTGCAAGAGGACATTTTATGAAAAATGAGCTCTTCAATCCCGTTGTAAGGGCAAATGAATATGTAAACCTTGTCTACCCTCGGGGAACTGCCGACTCTCTTTTTATCGCATATTATCAACCTTTGAAGGATATCCCTTATCCTCCTTCGATGCTTCTGCCTGAGAAAACTATTGATTATCTTCCTGATACTGTTGTTGCAGTAAGATACTCTGATACAATTCCGCTTATGTTCCCCGGCGATGGAGTGTATTTCTGCTCGACAGAAAGGGACAGCGAGGAAGGATACACATTTTTTAATTTCGGAGATGCCTACCCCACAATGAATTCTCCGGAGGTAATGATTGAACCGCTGGCATATCTTGCATCAGAGGATGAGATGAATTCAATGCGGACATCCACGAGGCCCAAGGTCGCACTCGATGAATTCTGGATAAAATGCGGCGGAAACGTAGACAGGTCGCGAGAGCTTATCAGGATTTACTATACAAGGATATTATATTCGAACTATTATTTCACATCTTTCAAGGAAGGATGGAGAACCGAACGGGGGATGATATATACAATTTACGGCCCTCCCGATAAGGTCTACAAGAGCAATGACGGTGAAAGCTGGGGTTACCGCAAGCCTGTCATAAAATCCACCTGGGGTGGCAGGGTACACCTGAAGGAAGACTATATATGGTTCAATTTCAGGACAAGGCAGAACAAGTACTCGGAGAACGATTTTTATCTCAGCAGGAGTGAAACACTTGTAACATACTGGGACAAAGCAATTGCGTCATGGAGGAAAGGCATTGTTTTCCGTCTCGATAATCCCGAAGATCTTTAACCATGCAAAAGGAATCTGACTGCATTTTTGGCCTGAGGCCTGTTATTGAAGCAATAAAGGCAGGAAAGCCTATTGAGCGGCTGCTTGTTCGTCAGGGCCTTCAGGGTCCGCTGTACCATGAACTGATGGTTGAAGTCCGGAAATTCAATATCCCATTTCAGATAGTCCCTGTTGAGAGGATTGAGCTTGTGACACGTAAAAACCATCAGGGAGTGCTGGCATGGCTGTCGCTCATTGAATTTCAAAAAGTTGAGAACCTTCTCCCGATGATTTTTGAAAAAGGTGAGGACCCACTGATCATCGCTCTTGATGGAGTTTCGGATGTAAGGAATTTCGGCGCTATCGTCAGAAGCGCCGATTGTCTCGGAGCTCACGGAATAGTGATACCGGAAAAAGGATCTGCAAGGATCACTGCTGATGCGATAAAAACATCTGCCGGAGCGCTCCATTCATTTCCTGTGTGCCGCGAAAAAAGCATAGTGCGCTCTGTTGAATTCCTGAAACAGTCGGGACTGAAGGTGATTGCTGCAACTGAAAAATCGGGGCTCGAAATTTCAAAAGCCGATCTGAAAGGTCCTGTTGTGATTATAATGGGCGCCGAGGATAAAGGCATTAGCAGGGAACTTCTTGCGCTGGCCGACCAGAGCGTTAAAATACAGATGACAGGTAATATTGCATCACTGAATGTATCGGTGGCAGCCGGAATACTTCTCTACGAAACTGCCAGGCAAAGATCTGTCTGATCAGCCAATTATTCCCAGGATACGCTGGTCGAGCATCTCCTGATCCTTTGTAAATGAGCCCAGACCTGCAAGGGTAAGCAGCGTGTCAGGGGCAATCTTACCGGCCCTTATCTTCTCCTGCCATTTTGAGTAAACCGGTATCTTCCCATCGTGTATAATTATATCCTTTTCTTCTTTTGAGAGCATCGGGAACATATCTTCACAACCCTCACCATGGGCTATACGGATAAGCTCCTGACCCGTAGATGGCATTTTAGCCGAGAGCCGCTCACCAAGCTGGAGTACCCTGTCGTCGACTTCCCAAAATTTTTCAATATGGGCGTCGTTTGCCGACTGATATAGATTCACATCGTAATTTTCATGTGTCCGCAGGCTGAATTTGCCGCTAAGCTCTTTCTTCCCTGCTGCCGCCACCTTGGGAGGCATTGTAAATACATCTGCACCGGCAAGCAGATCGAGCTGGTTATGATGCCTGAGGCTGGCTGCTATCACTTTTGTCTGCCATGGATTACGCGCCGATAACCCCGTTACCCAGTTCTGTGATGAGATTACTGCCATTTCGCCCGCTCCCGAGCCATCGCCCAGTTTGTTATCCAATAGAAAAGCGCCGATCCTTCCAAGAAAAACATTGACATAATCAGGTCTGGCCGCGAGTGTGACAAGTACATTCTGCCTTGCGCTGAACTCAAGGGTAAAGTTGATCCTTACACCTTCATCGCGAAGTTTCCTGGCCCCTATAAGCCCTTCCGCGGTAAAAGGGACCTTTATTATGAACTGGTCGGGACAGATCTCATGGTAGCGTTTCCCGTAATATTCAATGGCTTTTATGTCGTGTGCTGCATCCGTATGAAGCTCTACGCTTACAAATCCTCCGAACTTTGTTGCAAGCCTGAGACCATGGCGGGCATTTATCATAAAGGAAATCTCCTTAACCTTTTCCTCAACAGGCAGTCCGTTCAGCAGATGCCGGGCTTCTGAAATGAAAATATCGTAGATACCCTTCTGTATTTCATTGTTAAGAAGGGTATTATTTGTTGTAAGAGCGCTCATTTCAGCGGACCAGTTCGCTTCTGCTTCCTCAATGTCGCCTGTATCGAGCCATAACTCGGTACCCGTGTTCGACAGAGCTTCCCAGAATTGATCCTTCTTTCCGGAAACATGCTTTTCACTCAGATTTGCCCAGATGAAATCGCTAATTCTCGTGTTAAGGTCAGCCATGATGTTAATTATTTATCTGTTGGCTGCAAAATTAATTAAAATCTTTATCCTTATTGATGATAATTAATAGCTTTATGATAACAACAATTATTAACTACCGCATGAAAAAGACATCATCCTTAATACTGGTTCTGTGCACTTTATCACTTGCAGGACAAACCACATTTGACAAATATTTCACCGACAGGGTTCTTCGTTACGATTTCATGTTTGCCGGATCGGCATTGAAAACAGTCGTTTATCCCGAAGGGATGAAAGAAGAACCTTTCTATGGAGGATCGAAAGAAAACCTCATTGATACTTTCAATTATGGAAATTTTAGATATGAACTTTACGATCAGGCAACCAACACTCTGATCTATTCGAGGGGATTCTGCACGCTTTTCCAGGAATGGCAGACAACCGCTGAAGCCAAAACCACTGAACGCAGTTTCTATGAGGTGGCAACTATGCCGTTTCCAAAGGCAAAGGTCAGATTTGTAATGAGTATGAGGCAGAAAGACGGCAGCTTCACCATGCTTCATGAAACCGTAATCGACCCTGCCGACATTTATATAAGGAAGGAAAAACCTGCAACTGCAAACGTTACAAGAATTTATGGCAGTGGAAGTCCTGCAGTCAGCGTCGATCTCGCTTTTATCGCGGAAGGATATACTGCCGCGGAAATGGGAAAGTTCAGGGACGATGTAAAGCTTATGTCTGATATACTTTTTTCAGAGGCTCCTTTCAGCAGCTACCGCGATAAAATAAATATATGGGCGGTGGAAACCGTTTCGGCCGAATCGGGAACTGATATCCCCGGAAAAAATATATTTAGGAATACAGTCCTGAATTCAAGCTTTTACACTTTTGGTACCGACAGGTATCTGACGACCCAGGATATTGAATCGGTTAACGACTATGCAGCAAATGCACCCCACGATAACATAATTGTGCTTATAAACAGCAACTTATACGGTGGTGGAGGTGTTTATAACTATTACAGCGGGACCACCACGGGGCACCCTCTGTCTGCAAAAGTCTTTATTCATGAATTCGGCCATGGATTCGCAGGACTGGCAGATGAGTATTATTCATCGGAAGTGGCATACGAGGAATTTTATCCTCTGAACGTTGAGCCATGGGAGCCAAATATCACAACAATGGTAAGTTTCGACTCAAAATGGAAGAAGCTCATCAGGGCCGGTACTCCTGTTCCGACACCGGCTGAAGAAAAATATGCAGGAGTAACCGGGTTATTTGAGGGAGGAGGATATTCAGCCAAAGGAATTTTCAGGCCTGAGATGGATTGCAGGATGAAGAGCAACGGACCTAAAGGATATTGCACTGTTTGTCGCGATGCAATAACAAAGATGATCGAGTTCTATACAAAGTGATGTAAACTTCTCTGTGAACCTTGTGTAACCAGAAGAACTTACACTGAGAGACACAGAGAAGACGCAGAGAGACACAGAGTTAGTGTTTTCTCCTCTGTGGAACTCTGTGGTCCTCGGTGAACTCTGTGTAAGTTCTTTTGGTTAATCAGACTTGCACAGAAGACACAGATGCGCTGATAAGATTTTGTTATTTGTTTTTTCTGTCCAAGAGATAAAACAGTACAAGAGCGAGGCCGCCAAAAAGGAATATCATCGAGAAATAGCCTGTCTCTTCCTCCGGGAACAGACCTGCAGATTCGCAAATGGCGCCGGCAATGATACCGAGGCCTATGCCCATCAGGAGCATTCCGATTTTAAGAGTGACCTTGCCCCAGCTGTATGATGGTTTACCTTCCCTGCCCGTATTGAAAAGGCTTGCATCGGCTCCTTTTTCTATAAGGGCCATCCGTTCCTTGTTGCGGGTGGTGTAATGGAGGTACATGATCCCGAATACTGTTGCAAATAATGCAATAAAAGCAATTAATGTTTCCATGACTGTGTTTTTTGGTTTAATTTCACCCTTTAGACATGGATACAACCGTTCCGGTTTCATGAATCCGGAACTTTTTTAAGATATTTTACCATTACAGGCAAATAAACTTTCATTTTGTGGTAACCGCTTCCTGATTTTATGCGTCAAAGTGCAGGAATGGAAAAGAATTCAGACATATCATATATTGATAAGGTTCTTGCCGGCAACCTTAATGCCTTTTCATATCTTATCGACAGGCATAAGGATAAGGCCTTCAACCTTGCTTTCAGGATCTGCGGCAACAGGGAAGAAGCTGAGGAAATAGCCCAGGACGCCTTTCTGAAAGCCTTCAGGTCGCTTAAAGATTTCAGGAAAAAAAGCAGTTTTTCGACCTGGCTGTACAGGATAGTATATAATACATCTATTTCACTTGTAAGAGCAAGGGGCTTACGTGTACTTTCGCTTGAGGAATTCCCTGCCGATGCAGTCGATTTTCTTTCCGAAAGCAAAAATGAAGATGAGGCAATTGATAATTACAGGAATTCTCTTGTTAATTTTGCACTGCAAAAGCTGCAGGAAGAGGAAAGAGGTCTTATCACCCTTTATTACTACGATGATCTTGAGACCGATGAGATTGCCCGTATAACAGGTATAAGGAAGCAGAACATCAAGGTGAGGTTATTCAGGGCGAGGCAGAAGATGGCTGAAATTATTAAAACCGTTGAAAAGAAAAACGTATTTTACAATGAATAAGGAAAATATAAACCACGACGATCTCCTCCGGAAATTCATGAATCAGGGAAAGATTGAAAAGGCTCCGGAAGGATTCTCTGCAAAGACAATGGCAAGGATCATGATCGAAAAACAATCGGAACCGGCACGTCGAAGCTTTCTGCTGAGAAACATTGTACCAATTGTATCGGCGGCCGTGACAATAGCCCTGGTTTTATGTGCAATATTTATCCCTGCGGGTAATAACGGCTCCCTTGGAACAGCTGTATGGTCATACTTCAATGATATTGAAATAACCCTTCCGCGGTTTGATAATTCCTGGTTTGAAAATTCAGCTGTGCCTCTTTGGATTGGTTATGTAGTGCCGGGGGTACTTATCCTGATGTTTTTCGATATTGCTCTTAACAGTTTCTTCCGTAAAAAGGATAATCCCGGTAATTAAGAGGGGGAAATGGGGTATAATATCAGAAGCTTATTACCCTCGAATTGAGACCCAAGGCATTCAACGACCTGCTCATAGCCATGAGCACTTCCTTTATACCAAGCTTTATCTCACAGCTGCCCTTCAGGTGTACTATAAGGGCACACTGCTCAGCCTGTACGGCATCATGTCCGCAAACCTCAACAAGCGATTTAATGACATGATCAAAAGTATTTATCTCATCGTTATAAAGGACCAGCGAGTGCTTTTCCCCCTTGCTGCTCAGCTTGTCATTCTTCCTTATTGTCTTTTCTTTCATTTCTGGCTTTCAAATAATTGTCTGGCGGTTTCAAGCGGTATTTCCTTACTACCCAGATATGCCACCACTTTTGCTTCGCGGTAGCCGTTTCTGTTAAGGAGACCGGCATATTCGGAAGCGCTTTCAAAGGTAATGAATTTTCCGATGAGATATACAAATGCACCGTCGTCTGAGTTTATCACCTCAAATCCCCTGCTTCCTGCCATCGTACTGTAATTCTCATATATATCGTTACTTACAGCTTTGGGACTACGGCTGACCTCAACCCTGTATACAAGCGTTGAAACAGCTTCTCCTGAAGTCTTCCGTGCCGGAGCAGCATTGAACAATGGCTTCTGTCCCCATTCCTTTTCAAGAATTGATGCCCTCTCAACGGAAACCGCTTTGCCGTCCATCACAGCGTTGATAAAAGCATCCCTGAACCCGATCTGTCGGACCAGAAGAAGGGCGCTTCCGGCATCGGACATACGCCTGAACATGCCTGCAAAATATTTTTTTGCATCACTGCCCGGTATGCTGAATCCCGCCACAGGCGAAATACCCTTGAAAAAGGAAGCATCAACAGGTTTGCTGAAAACCCCTATCTGTATCCTGTAAACCAGGCCTTCCGGCAGCTGGCTTTCAAAAGCTATCTTTTGCTTTGCAGCAACAGAAGGATTTGGTTCTATCTTAAATGAAGAAAGTGATTCTTTCGGAACAGGTTTTACCTGCTGTGCCGGGGATCCGGATATTGCCGGCTGCACGGAAGTCACCTTGGAGGAATCGCTGAATTTCTTATCAGCCAGCTTTTGATAATCTGCCGATTGAGCCTCCATTTCGGCGATCCTCGACTTTTCATTAACCTGCTGGTCGGCAGGCATCCTGCCAAGTTTGCTTTTGGCATCCGACGCTATTGCTGTTATTGAATCGGCCTTTACCTGAAAATTCATTGCCTCCGTAAGAACCTTGTCATAATCTTCCGGAAGCTCCTCCCTGACCTGAACAGGTTTTACAGCCACAGGTAAGTTTTCGGTAGCCTGGGTTTTTGTTTTCAGACCAAGAGTATCAGCCAGAACCGGCAGCTGAGATATTGGTGAAGCCTGGTTTGCAGCGCTTACAGGCGATTCATTTATCCTGCCCCTCCCTTCCTTTGATTCCTGGATATACTCTGAAACATTCATCGTTCGGGCGGTCTTTCTTCCGACCTTGTTTTCATATGTATTATACGATTTTATGGCTTCAGTGAACCTGCCCGCCATCTGCTGCGAACGTCCGAGATAATACCATGCATCATCGGGAACACTCCTGATATCGAGAGCTCCGTTCAGAGCATCGAGCAGATACTCCTGGGCATATTCAGGATCCCTGTTCATCTTTACCAGACAGACACCCTTGTAATATTTGTACAGGGGATCTCTTGAGTAGTTCTGCAACAGGATATCAAACTCAAGATAAGCCTTCTCATAATCACCTTTGGCAAATGCATCAAGGGCAGCCTGACGGGATGGCTTCCTGGCAGTAACCTGCGAGTAGGATTCGCTGAACATCACCTGGATAACCAGAAGCAATGCCAGTAATGAAATTTTATCAATCTTTCTGAAACCCATTCATAAGCCTGTTTGATATATCATCAGGGTATCGGCCTGATACCGTAATGATATCGATTCTCTGTTAATAATAATTATCCGCTAAAAATCCAAATACGGTTCAAACTTCGTAAATTTACCCCTAATTACAAAATTTATGCAAATGGCTCAGTTAAAAGAGGGCATGAAAGCCCCTGCTTTCGAAGGCATTGATCAGGATGGGAAAACTATAAAACTGTCTGATTTTACAGGAAAAAAGGTGGTGCTGTATTTCTATCCTAAGGACAACACACCCGGATGCACGGCTGAAGCGTGCAGTCTCCGCGATAATTATGAGGAACTTCTCGAAAAGGGATTTGCTGTTGTAGGCGTCAGCGCCGACAATGAAAAATCGCATAAAGGTTTTGCAACGAAATTCTCCCTTCCGTTCCCGCTCATTGCCGATACATCAAAAAAAATACTCAACGATTATGGCGTTTACGGAGAAAAGCTTATGTATGGGAAAAGCTTTTTGGGTATAAAAAGGACAACTTTTATAATTGATGAAAAGGGAATGATTGAAAAGATCATTTCAAAAGTAGATACTAAAAACCATTCGGAACAGATTTTTGCTTTTTATAAATAATCAAACCAATAATATGAGCAACGAAAGAAAAGAGATCAATAAGGATAAGCTTAAGGCCCTTGAGGTAACCCTAGGTAAAATAGAAAAGGATTTCGGAAAGGGTACAATAATGAAACTTGGCGATCACGCCATTGAGAACATACAGGTAATATCTACAGGATCGATCGGCCTCGATTCAGCCCTTGGGATTGGCGGATTTCCAAGGGGCAGGGTGATTGAGATCTATGGTCCGGAAGCCTCAGGAAAAACAACGCTTGCAATTCATGCAATAGCCGAGGCACAGAAAAACGGGGGCATAGCCGCAATCATCGATGCGGAACATACATTCGACAGGTTCTATGCAGAAAAACTTGGCGTGGATGTGGGAAACCTCCTTATTTCCCAGCCCGATAACGGGGAACAGGCGCTTGAGATAGCAGATAACCTTATCAGGTCGGGAGCTCTCGATATTATAGTCATCGACTCCGTTGCCGCCCTCACCCCAAAGGCAGAAATAGAAGGCGAAATGGGCGATTCAAAGATGGGACTGCAGGCAAGACTTATGTCGCAGGCCATGAGAAAACTAACGGCAAATATCAGCAAGACAAACACATCATGCGTTTTCATCAACCAGCTCAGGGACAAGATCGGAGTAATGTTCGGAAATCCTGAGACGACAACCGGAGGTAATGCCCTTAAATTCTATGCATCTGTAAGAGTCGACATAAGAAAAACAAACCAGATCAAGGAGGGTGAGGAAATAATCGGAAACCGTACCCGCGCTAAAATTGTAAAGAACAAACTGGCTCCGCCTTTCAAAAAAGCCGACTTCGACATACTTTATGGTGAAGGTATCTCCCAACTCGGCGAGATAGTTGACCTTGGAGTCGATTTTGATATTATCAAGAAGAGCGGATCGTGGTTCAGCTACGGTGATACCAAACTCGGACAGGGACGTGATGCCGTAAAGCTGATAATTAAAGACAATCCCGAATTGTACGATGAGTTGAAAGAGAAAATCGCAGAAGCTCTTAAAAACCAGAAATAAACCGGTATATAAATTACGTATGAAAAGGTCCTTTTACCTGTGGATATTTGCATTGGCCATAGCTGCTGTTTCATGCAAACAAGTAACAACTGAAAAGACTGCCCGGGCAGATGAAACAACTCCGGCAATTGATAACCGGCTTACCGACGAGGAAAAAACAGGCGGACTGATGACGCCTGAAATCATGTTGAAGTTCGGACGGCTGGGATCGATTGTCCTTTCGCCTGACGGATCGGAAGTGCTTTACACAGTATCGAGAAGAGACCTTCAGACTGAAGCGTCGGAGACAAATATTTATAAGATAAGCAGCAAGGGAGGGGATCCTGTCTTTCTTGCCGGTGGCGGCAGCTCGCCACAATGGTTCGACAATGGCAAAAAGATCGCATTCGTTAAGGGATCCGATCTAATGACAATGAATGCAGATGGTTCGGAACAACTTAAGGTAGAAGGCCTGTCGGAATTTGAACTCTTCTCAATTTCTCCTGAAGGTGGAAAGATTTATTTCACACGACGGGTTAAGCTCGACCAGACAGCAAACGAAAAACACAATCTTCCAAATGCAAAAGTCAGGATAATAAATGATCTGATGTACAGGCACTGGAACGCATGGAGCGATTATTCATACAGTCATATTTTTGTGGCATCATTCAACGGATCGGCTGTCACCGGTGAAAAGGATATAATGAAGGATCAGAAATTTGAATCGCCTACCGCACCGTATTATGATGAACGTGAAATCGCATGGAGCCCCGATGGGAAATATATTGCCTATACTTCCAAGCGCCTCAGGGGAATTGATGATGCATTAAGTACAAATTCGGATATCTACCTCTATGAAACAGCATCAGGCAAGGAGACAAACATAACCGAAGGCAATGCCGGCTACGACAGGTATCCTGTCTTTTCTCCCGACGGTTCGATGATAGCCTTCCAGAGCATGGAGAGAAACGGGTATGAAGCCGACCTCGACAGACTTTTCATCTACAACATTGGGGACAAGACCAGGACATGGCTCTCAAAGGGATGGAAGTTTGATGCCGAGAACCTTACATGGGCCGATGACAAAAATATCTGTTTCACATGCTCCCATCTCGGGACAACCCAGATATTCAGGATCAACCTTACCATGAAAAACGTTGAACCTGTCACTGAAGGGATACACAATATGGGGCCGATCGCTCTTCAAAATGGAGTTCTTGTATCCGGCATATGCTCCATGTCGATGGCGCCTGAGGTATCGGCAGTTGATATGAATTCAGGAGAGATCAGTCAGATCACCTTTATCAATAAGAACATTTATGATGTGATAAAGATGGGCAATGTCGCGGAGAAATATATAAAGACCAAAGACAATAAGGCTCTACAGATGTGGCTTGTCTTCCCTCCCGATTTTGATCCCGCTAAAAAATACCCCGCCCTCCTGTTCTGCAATGGCGGCCCACAGTCGACTCTCGATCAGTTCTGGTCGTACAGATGGAATCTTCAGATGATGGCAGCTAAAGGATATATTGTGATAGCTCCCAACAGGAGAGGAGTTTCGGGATTCGGCCAGGAATGGAAGGAACAGATATCAGGCGATTACGGAGGCGCCAACATGCAGGATTATCTCGATGCCACGGATGCAATGGCGAAAGAGCCATATGTTGATGCCGGCAGGATTGGTGCAGTAGGCGCCAGCTATGGAGGTTATTCCATATATTACCTTGCCGGAATACACGGGGGGCGCTTTAAAGCCTTTATCTCACATTGCGGAATGTTCAATTTCACAAGCTGGTACGGATCGACCGAAGAACTCTGGTTCCCTAACAAGGATATTGAAGGGCCATACTGGAACAATCCCAAAAGCTATCAGTATTCACCTCATCTGAGAGTGGATAGCTGGGATACACCAATAATGATCATTGTCGGAGCAAACGATTTCAGGATACCTTATACACAGAGTCTCGAAGCATTCCAGGCTGCTCAGCTTCATAACATACCGAGCAGGCTGCTCTTTTTCGAAAATGAGACGCATTTTGTACTGAAGCCACAGAATTCAGTTATCTGGCAAAGGGAATTCTTTGAGTGGCTCGACACTTACCTAAAATAGCAGTTTCAGAACATAATCAACTTTCTGTTCGAAAGGCAGACCGCCGTCGATCCAGTGTATTTTTACGCCTCTTCGTTCCATGCCGCGGAACCAGGTCATCTGGCGTTTGGCAAACTGATGTATTGCTGTCTCGAGCCCGCTGAACATCTCTTCGTAGCTAAGCCTGCCTGTAAGGTAAAGAGTCAGGTATTTATATTCAAGGCCATAATAGATTAGTGTCTCAGAGCTGATCCCATCCTCAAGCATCTGCTTTACCTCGTCGATCATGCCTTCAGAAAGCCGCTGACTCAGGCGGGCGCTTATCCTGGCCCTCCTCTCCTCGCGGCTGTAAAGAACTCCTGTGATAAGCGGCTTTACATCAGGCGAAGCTGACTGTTTCTCGCTGTTCATCTGATTGAACCTCTCAATTTCAATTGCGCGTATCGCCCTTTTCTTTGTATCGAGGTCGGTAATGTTATGAAGCTTTTTATATGAAGAAAGTATCTCCGCAAGTTCGCCAAGCGATTTATTTTCAAGCGATGCCCTGAATGTGGGGTCGGGAGGCACCTCATTCATCCTGTATCCCGAGACAATGGCATCGATGTACATCCCCGAGCCTCCGCATACAACGGGGAAAACTCTCCGCGATCTCATATTGACAAAGATTTCAGTAAAATCGCGCTGGTATTCAAACACATTGTATTTATATCCCGGATCAGCAATATCAATGAGATGATATGGAACAGGCCTGCCATCAACAATATAATCATTGTAATCCTTCCCGGTACCCAGGTTCATT
>Ga0209099_1001837_pt1 | contig 20099 bp, 22 predicted proteins | sample AD_JPNHW2_MetaG_FD_184430 | JGI IMG/M metagenome (GOLD analysis project Ga0209099, IMG submission 184430) | Active sludge microbial communities of municipal wastewater-treating anaerobic digesters from Japan - AD_JPNHW2_MetaG (SPAdes) (version 2) | ecosystem: Engineered > Bioreactor > Anaerobic... | reverse complement strand
CAGCCATACTTTGTTGAAGCATATGTTTCCGGATTGTTGTCGTCGTCGGCGTTCGCTAGCGAAACTGTTTTAGCGCTAGCGCTTTTTATAAAACCCAACGAGAATACTCCGGTTGAGCCCATGTTATAAATAGGGTATGCATATGAGCCTGAGCCTAAAGCAGTGCCGTTAAGAGTGCCGACCAGTATTTCTGGATAAATCGTGAGCGTTTTATCCGCTGTAGTAATTCCGTCTATGTCGGCATAAATACTAGCAAGCGAGAGAACGGGAGGCTGAATATTCCCATATAGAGACTGATATCCGCTAAGAGATGTATCCCACGGAGCAGTTGGCGAAGCTGCCGTTGAGCTAAGAGACGCCTCTAATGCGTTATGGAAACTAACTCCGTTAGAGGTCGAAAACGTTCCGTTAATCTCGTCTGGAACGCTATAGTATTTGTTTATCACTACTCCACCATCAACGTAGCTCAGCCTAAGGCATAAATGCATCCCGCGACCCCAGTTTAACATGTCTTTAAAAACACTCTCATCGATACGTTCCTGGCTTGAGTTTTGTTTCGACGCTCCTCCAGGACTAGCGACAATAACTACCGGGTTGAATATACCTATGGTCAGCGGCCCGAGAATGTCTATCAGACTGTTATCAGCAGTAAACTCGTGTGTAAGGGCAGAACCCTTCCCAAGAATCATTTGGGGTAATTTCCAGGCAATGAATTTTGTTGTCGTTTTTGTATCGCCACCGGAACCGGTACTAACGCCAGATACCGTATGCAGCAATGGGATAGACTTGTTTCTTATGTGCGTTGTAAGCCCGGTAATATCCTCAAAGTCAACCCTCATTACCTGTGAGCCAAGAGTTCCAATATCAAGGGTACCAACTGAGGCTCCGTCCACGTATACCAATAATCCTTGTGCCATTATATTCTCCTAAGAATTAAAAACTTGTTCGTGCACCGTGATGATGCTATTCGAAGTATCAAGGTACTCGTATTCACTCATTACCCCATACAAATCCTGAAACCAGATACGTACCCAATCTTCTATGATATTGGTTATCGCAGATACGAATCGGCTTCCTATACTATTAGCAATCTCAAGAATCTTCCCGAGATTCATATTCGTATTTATCCCTACCCCAATAACGCCACTAAAAGCGTCCGCTATGGAGCAATCTATTCGATTCGACAACTTATACACCTCAGCACTCCCAAGCTCCATAAACAAGAGATTTGATGCCTTTACGCTTAATCCGTCGATAGCCATTACATTGTAGTTATTGAATCCTGTCCGATCTAAGGAATCTTCCAGAGTCGCCATCGTCTCATCCTCAAGTGAGCTATTTGCTAGCGTAAAGATACGTATATCTACGCAATCTTCCACTCTCGTAAGTGGAAAATACAGGAGATTCCTACCGGCTATCAAAACCCAACCTGCTTAAGCGCACCGGAAAGGTGTGGGGTCGTATTGTATTTGATTCGGGCAATCTTCTCGAAGACCCGATACTTCTCAAGGGCGTACTTAACGATATCCATGTTACCGCCAACCATGTCAGACATGTTGGAGATAGCCAGATATACTGATGCCAGCTGAGCTTCGTCACCGAAGCCGTCATCCTGTTCTTCCCAAAGGTCTTCAAGTTCTATGAGACTATAGGTTCCAGTTGTAACGAAATTGATGAAGTTAGATATCTCTGCCAATACCTCAAGAGTCTCCGGGGAGACCGTGAAAAGCTTTGTAACGACCTTATCGGCTGTGGTTATCTGCACTATAGTGCCTATTGGTAACGTCACTAATGTAGCCCCGTTGAGATATGGAAGTGCTTCCATTAGGACGAACAAGTCCTCTGCATAGTTGTCCAGCATCTTCAGTGCGCCATAGGCCGTAACGGGAGGGTCTCCGGCAGTTACATTCGCCACCTTGGTCATCTCCAGATACGCCGTCGCTACGCTATTGTTCTTATCCGGCAAGGCTAAGGCATCTTTCACCCGCTTCCAGTAGCGTATCTTGAGTCCATCCACAGCGGTCTGTGCCTCGTATTCGGAATTGAAGAGAAAGAGCTCGTCTCCAATAATCTCATAAGAGTGCCGTTCCGTGGACTCAACTCTCTCAATACGCACCAATTCGGTTGGGATCGTCTTGAAGGAGTCATCGGTGTATTCTTCCTCGACTACACTTATCCGCACAATGGAGGAAAGCGTCTCGAGCGCCATATTGTAGAACTTCGTAAAGATGCGCTTCGACGTTCCGGGAAGCATCTGTTTCGTTATGTTGAATAGTTCGCCAGCTTTCATTTCGCTTCTCCTATGCCAAAGTATTGCATGTACTGTGTCCAAAGCGTCACCATGCGGGCATGCATCATCTTCGCATTCTCGACCCGGGACTTCATCTTATCGGATACGACGCCATCCGCTCCAACCCAAACGCCAAGTTGCTGAATCTGAGTCTTTGCGTAATCCAGTTCGGCTCCGGTAAGCTCAACGTCATCGGCATCTAGCCTTGGCAATACGTTGTTATAGTCTACGGTGCCTAGCCCCGTAGATGTACCGGAAGCGGTAACAATCGAGGAAACCTCGACATTCAGCTGAGCATAAAGCGTCACGTAAGCGCAATACAGCGCCAAGGGATAGACATACTTGTCGCACCAGGTAACGACTCCATTGCTTACTGAGTAGGCTATACCGCGATAGGTATAGGTCTTCGTGGCGTCAAAGGGATGGATGTACAGCTTGTTCCCCACTACGTAGTAGTATCCGGTATTGCCAAGGTCGTTCAGAAGCGAATACCGGTTGGCTATAAACTGCGTATCTTTCTGGCGTGTAAGCCTCTCGATACCGCAGTATACGTCAAGCTGTTCGGGGATAAAATGAATCGTTACCGGGACGGTTGCAATCGTAGTCGAAACCTCCAGGTCTTTAAGCGCATCGGGATTCGACTGCTGTAGCTTATGGACGAAATCTTCCATCCCAGCGATAATGGTGGAGTCGGAGATTTGCGTCCCCGACTCCCCAAGAAGGCTGTCTACGTAACTTGTAATTACAACCTTAGTAGCCATTGTTTATGATTTCTTTATGCTATACCGGAATATCAGAGTTCCGTTTCCAGTAGTAGCAACTGGTGACTTGATTCTGAAGTACGGTGCGACGATTCCGGTGAGGTCGGCAGTAAACCCACGACATCCAGCAGCCGTCAACGCAACGACAACAAGTGTTTTGATTGTACCGTAATTAGTACCGTCTACGGAACACTCTATGGTCATCGCAGTACCGGCATCGGCAGTTGTTCCTGTAGAGGCAACTGTTCCGGTTAGGACACAGTCCCCAATAAATCCGGGTAGTGCGCTGGACGGAGTATTCGCCTGTACGAGACTTCCGTTTGCTATTGTTTCGGTATATGTATCGAACCCGTTAAAGGTAGTAGCTGATTTTACCCACGCCATCGTTTCCTCCTAGCTCCACTTCAGCACTGCATGAGTCTCAGGCAGCGTGATCTGGATACCGGCTTCGGTGATTATCTGGTCGACTCTTCCATCTACGCCATTGTCCTGGACATTGGTTTGATAGAAGGTGTCGCGGCTGATGCCGTTGCCCACGAGCGGGCGATAAGCGATATTGGGCAGGTCGAGTACGATTACGTAATCTTCCCACTGTCCGCGGAGCAAGGGATGCGCCACGAAATTCAGTTCGCCAAACACCGTATTGATACGGGTAAGGTTGAATCCGAACTGGGATTTCATGTTCTGTACATCCAAGCGGGCGGCTTCGGCTACGAGGGTGTTGCCCAGGAAGGAGCCTTGGTTGAGCTTGCTGAACCAGCCGATGACCTTACGTGAAGCGAGCACAAGCTTGGTCATACTATTCCCGCTCTCAGGAGCGAAGAAGGTCTCGGTGAAGTCTACGAAGTCGTTGTAGCCGGATGCGGCATAGCTGAAGCTTCCAGTCTGACCGTAGAGGCTGATGAATGGCAGTGCGCCCCAGGTGTAACGGCTAGGAACGCCGGCTGTGCTTCCGGCGGTAAGTACTCCGCCAGATGCGCTTACGTGTCCGACCCCAAAGAGGGCGGACTGTTCGATGTCCATCTTGTGTTCGCGCATCTTTTCGTCCCAAATACGTTGGAACTCGTTCTTCTTCCCGCGATACTCGGTAGCCATTGCAGTTCCGGTCATCATCGGGCAAGCGGTCTTGAATATCTGGGCGTAACCTTCGGTCTGCCCAAGTACATCGGACCAACCAGTGGGAGTTCCGGTACCTTCGCCGTATGCTGTCCCAACTACTTGTCCGCGAGAATTATCCGGGATGGCAAACGTTGTAGATGACCCAGAAACGTCTTTTTTGCCACCGGTTACGGATGAGCCGACAAGGAATAGGGGAAGCAACTGCAACTTGGTAGCTGTTCCGCCATACTGTACAACCTTGGCATAAAGAGTCCCGGTGTCGGACTGGCCTGTGGTCTCGGTAACGTTTTCAATAGACACTACCTGTCCCGCCACGAAAAATGTAGGCGTATACTCAGTAGTTGACAACCGGCCACTGGAGTTATAGTAGCAATGACAAACAACACCAGTAGCGGCTGCGGTTATGTCTTGTCCGGCTGCCAGAGCAGTGCTAACATGGAAGTTTCTACGCTGCCACTGATGACGCTGTTCCATCATCTTGAAGATGGGGTCGGTAGTAGCTTGCTTCCGCACCTTGGTAAGATACGTGAAGAAGGGGGATTCGACCGGGCGCAATTCGGCAATCATCCCGGAGAGGTCGAACGTTCTCCGAAGATTGTCCAGGCTTACGGCTGGAGTAGGGTTAGTACTGGAAGTGTATATTCCGCCGGGAGTCTGTGAGAAGTTTTGAGGGGTTGAAATAGCCATTATAGCTTTCTCCTAAAATTCCTAATATATGTTCTGATTGTTACTGTCTCGTATGGTTTGCTGGAAGGCGGCGATCATCGGGTCGACCTGAGCGTTTCCCTGCGCATTGTGTACGCCCATGATAGGCGGTATACTCTGCGCTCGTTGTCGCTGTTGGAAGTCCTGAGAAGGCATCGCATTTCCCTGCGCTACGGGTACGCCCCAAGGACTAAACGGCTGCGGATTCGGTGCCGGAGAATATCTTCCGTTTGCTCCCTTTTCGGGGTAGACACCCTTTTTCATTTTATATAGCTCGAACAAGTTGTCCATTGTGAACGACGCGTTGTCCGACATGGTATTCACGAAATCAATTGCGGTATCGTAATCGACTCCGTAGTTTTTCTGAACTGCGGCGATGGCCTGGTTGACCTGTGCGGAGACCTGTGCCCGGCGAATCTCTTCCTGTTGCTTGGTGGAGTCCTTCGCATAGAGCTTCTGTATCTCCTGGGTCTGCTTACTGTTCAACCAATCCGCTCTGTACAGATTGTACTGATTCATCACGTTATTGTGTTCGGCTAAGGCAACCATATAGCGTGCCGATTCAGAACTAGGGTCGCTCATCGCCTCCTGAGGGCTGAAGCCGTAAGGCTTGGCAGGTGCCTCGGGAGGATCCGGAAACTCCTCTTCCTGAGGTTCGGGTGCTTTGGTTACGGTCTGTTCTACTGTCCCAAGACGCTGCTGAAGAACCTGATTCTGTTGCTTTAGCTCTTCATACTGATTCTTGAGGGTATCGTGCTGGGACTGCCAATACTGGTAACGTACTGTATCATTGTCTTGCGGAGATTGGGAATCTGGAGCGCCTTGAGCGGGTTGTCCGGTGTTTTGCCCCGGAGCCGTATCCCCTTCTAACCAAGAGCGGTCGTACGGTTCATCGGTAGTTGGTACACCAAACATGTCGACGCTCTGTACTGGGGTATCTTGGTCATTCTGAGGTTGTTGTGGAAATAGCATTAGTTCTCCTTATGCCTTAGGTTTTCGTTGTTTTCTTTGGCGCTCACGCTCTTCCATAGCAATCTTCTGCACTTCCATAGCAGCGGACTGACCGGCCGTCTTCAGAGTATCTCCTAATCGGGCATTGTGTAATTCTAGTGCCTTGCCTTGTTCGAGGGTCTGAGCGTGCGCGGTCATTGCTTCCCGGTCTACGGCAGCATTGAGTTTGGTATGGAATAACTCACGTTCACGAGTCTGGATATCGCCTTCGAGTGTTTTGATCTTCTGTTGCGCCTCGTCCAGAGCACCTTTAAGCTGCTCAATCGTATCGATGCGCGTTAATACGCCCTCAATGTCAAAGACATCGGTCTTCTTTAGTACTTCTACACGGTCAATGATCTGGTCTCGGTACATATCCCGGTAGAACTCAAGCTGTGCAAAACGGTTAGATGGCAGGGTCGAACCGGAAATAACGAGGACGTCATATTTCCCTACGCTCACATCGTTAAGAGTGCCAACCACCGACCCGTAGTCATCGTAGAGTCGCTTATTTACGGCGAACTCGGTTAGGGAGTTATTCGGCTGGAGAATTCTTATTTGCTTCTCAGCGACGTAAAACTCCTGTATAAAGGCTATTAAAAGTTTCCCAAGGGTCTGTAGCGCATCCTCGACTACGGCTTGTTTAACACGTATTCTGCGCTGCCCAAACTCATCGAGCATCATTATGCCCCGATAGGTATCGGGAGCGTTAGCCGTATTACCCATCATCGAATCGTAAAGACCAAGCTGATGATCGATATCGCCCTTGGCGACTTGTTCGTTCTGATAAAGTTCATTAGGCATCGGAAGCGGCATCACCGGTATCGGTGTCCCTTCCGTAAAGTCGACCTCTATGATCGCCCCGGGTTGCGCCCACTGTTCCTTCAACGCCTCGACATCGGTACCTCTCGGCACCATTACTTTAACGTTGGTGGAGGTTGAGGCATGCGCCACGATAAGCGACTTTATCTTATTAACATACTTCTGGAGGTCTTTTATCATGCGTACATCGGATAAGGGGAAAGGAGACCCGGTGTGCATATTCATAAGGGTTATGATGGGATACTCTTCGCAAGCCAGGAGTCTTCCGTAAAGGAACTTGTCTCCGGCTACAACACCCATATAGATGCGCTGCATCGGCACCTTCACAAGCGTTATCTGCTCGTTCTGAAGCATATCCTTCATCTGGAGTTGCTGTATCTGAGGCGGCTGAGGCGCCTGAATGCCCTGCTGTTGCATCTGCATAGCGATATTTGGGTCTTGCTCAGCCTGGGCGAGTATCTGCTCGTATTGCTGCATTTCCTGTTCGTACTGCTGAACGATACTGGTCACCATCTGCTGCGCCATGACCTCCTCTTTTACGAGGTTGCCGTTGATAGCCCAGATAGGCTTCTCCAGATATTCGGCAAACTGTTCCTCGGTCATATTGAATTCTTGCTTTGACCACTTCTCGAATACCCGGATAAGGTCTACCCAAACCTTTGTGTATCTCTCATAGCCACGGACATACTCGCCATCGTGATTAGCCGAGGTCTCGGCTCCGGCGAAGACGATAAGGTTCTCGGAACTGCCCCCGGCTGTCGCAAGTTCGCTATAAGGATTCCCCGAGGCGGTATTGAGCGCTTCCTTGTATTTGGGATAGATGCGTTCAAGCTGACCCTTGGTATAGGTACGGGAGATCATAATGTCGCTGGCATCGCTACAGAACTCATCCTGAGAGTTGGGATCGATATAAACCTGAAGCGGGTCGATTGCCCGGAACTTGACTTCGCCGCGTCCACCGTCTGCGAATGGGTCAATGTAGGCTAAGAGGACGCCCATTCCGGTTACGTAGAAGTCATCGATAACCTTGCTCATCTGGCGGTCACCGTTGCTGATACTCCAGATATACTGGATAAAGCCATTGATGGCGGCGGCTGTCTTGTTATCCGAGTCTTCCATTGCGGAGACTCTAAAGGTGGGTCGTTTAGCCGTAAGCATAGCCTTGGCAAGCTCGACGGCGGGATGTATCCGATTGATTACTAAAGCGGCTTGTTGTCGGGATTCGAGGATTTCCTTATCAGCGGCACTCCATTGAGCACCCAAGCGAAACTCACGGTCTTCAACGGCTTGCATGCCCCAGGTGGAGCGATTGCCGGAGTTGAACGAATTGAACAGCTCAACGGTTTCGCTGGCGTATTCTTCTTTGGTCTTCTTGAGCACTGACGTTTCTTTCATTTCTTATCCTCTTGACATACAAAGTAACGAGTATCCATGAAAAAACAAGTATTTCTCATTTATAGTACCCCTTCGCGTCGTTTTTGTAATGCTGGCATATCGAATCCGCCACCTTTTCAATGGCGCATTTCTCATTCTTGCATGTATCGCAGCACAGCCTCTCACTCTTCTCGATACCGTTTATCTTGCGCAGAACACGATCTTCGGGCTTCCACCTGTTCATGCGGTCATCCATCCGCGTAACTTGAGTCGCATTGTCTTCTTCTCCACTTTTGTCTCATCTTTTTGAGTCGGCTTATAGCCAAAGTTTGACGCCAACCATATCGCGTCAAGTAAATCATCGTTTTTGCCCTTCGGAAAGGAGAGGAACTCCCGTTGCGATTCCAGGTCAGTGGTACGGAAATGGAACTTCCCCTGCGCGAATATCGGCACGAGGCTCATAAGCCGTTCCGACTTACCGGTACGATGTGTAATCTTACGCTCCAGTCCCGGGATATGTATCCCCAACTCCAGACACTTCGCGCGCACCGTAGCTCTACAACTCTCCTGATACGCCTGAGACTCGATATTAACACCCTGATGATGCCACTTGTTATAGCATTCGATTATCATATCCGGATGCCGTGCCGGGTCGCTTTTAGAGCGTTCTACGTCAATCAGGTATTCGTTACCCCAGGCATCTTTCCCGACTGTGGCTAAGACGGTATAATCGGCTCGATATCCTAATGAAGACGCCAGGTCAACGCCCATGAATAGATTCAATAGCCTATCCTTACCGTCGTACTTGAGCCACCAGCGCTTTTCTATCTGGACCAGCTCTCCCGTATAGGTCTTCATATAGTCCGGCTTAAAGGGCGCATCATCCGGGGATTGAGGCTGATTCATATACTCCTGGAAGAATCCGGAGAGATTGCCCATGTGTTCAAAGCCTTTACGAATCGTCTCAATACGCTCCATAGGATACATCTCAGGCCATATCGTATTGCCATTCTCATCGATAACCGACTTCCAGATTACAGTCCAGTCAGGAGCATCTTTGACCCATTGCAGGAAACAATCCTCGGAGATAGTGGTACCGATTGCGATAAGGCGTCCATCCGTCTGCGAAAGCGAAGGCAATACCGCCTCAAGAATCCACTTGCGATTGCTTTGCCGGGCTTCCGGAGTCTTGGCGTTGGTCTCCGACTCGAAGTCATCTAGGATAATGATATTGACGCGGGTATCGTCCTGGATGAGTCCCCTGACCTTCTGCCCGGTTCCCAGCGCCGCGATACGGCTCCCATTCGCGAGGATGATATCGTCTTCTCTCCAGCGCTCGGCTGTATTGCTGCCCATATCCCCAAAGTACTTGCGAAGTTGCGGGTTCCTATTCAGGGCGTTCTTGATGCGTGAGATAAAGTTAATGGACTGCGACTGGGATTCGGATATTATGGTAACGAACAAGTCTTTGTGTGGAGGCTTATGGAGGACTTCCCAGAGGATATACAGGAACGAGGCAATAGACGACTTGGCCATGCCCCGGGGAAGCGCTATGGCACATTTCTCGACGTCGTGCCGCTCCAATAGCTCATATACCTCGTAATGCACTTCGGGTATGTGCAGCGCCACCGTCTTAGGAAAGCAGGTAATGGCAAAAGCCGGGATGCTTATCTTCATCGCCATGCGCATTAAAGCCGCATTACCGGCCTCGGGGAACTCGTCCCGAAGCTGCTCAACAATCATCCCGACTCTATCTTTCTCCATTATTCCTTCTCAATATCTCCTCAAATGCGCTTCCCGCGCCTATCGGGGCTAATGTATTCATCCCCCCCCGAACCTGCGGGTCGTCAAAATCAATCCAGCTAAATCCCTTGCCTCTGTCGTATACGGAGTTCCAAAAACCCTCGCTAGAAGCCATTTTGCCGCTACGCCCATCGAAAAGGAACCCGAGACTCTGATCCTTCAACCCAGCGTTTATGGCGTCATAAAGTCCGGTTCCACCCCCAGTATAACGTCTATTGAGCATTTGATTCATCGTAGTGTCTTCAGCGAGAAGCCCCGGAATCTTGGCGTCTTGCCGAATTCGAATACCCTTGTCTACGTTCTCCATTGAATCTATCCCAACCATCTTGCCTGGCTTAAACGAGAATACAGCATCATTTGTTTGTGGCAACTTGCCGTCTAAAGGCGCATAGGTTATCGGTATATGCACCTTACCCCTAAATATGCTGCCTTTGCCGATAGAAACCTTCCCATTACTCTTGTTGTCTCTCTCCAGTATTCTATTAACCGTATCGGTAAACGCATCAGAGTTTAACGCTTTCGCGTACTCGTCTTTATCCATACTCGAGATATGGTTATTCAGAAACTCAAAATCTTCCGGTGTCTCGACCTTGGAGTAGGCCTTCCCGTCTGCCCCGATAACCCAATCCTGGCTATTGTTAAATGCTTTGCTGATCTCATCATCGGCGTTAGGATTATGCTTTAATGCCAGTTCGCGAAACTGAGAATGCGTAGGCTGTGGCGAGAAATCAAATTCTGGCATGGTACCGAATGGCCGCTCGCTAGCTAGATACGCTACGTTGTAGTCGTGATTATGCGTACCATACGAAGAGATATCCAGCGTCCCATTAAAGAAGTTTACTGCGTCGCCAATATCTGTGTCAACCAACGACTCAAAGAGGTCGTAATCATAAGGTTTCATGCTTTCTACGTCTTCCCAGGCTATATCCGGTTTCGTTCCGCCCTTTGCGGGGTTAAATTGCGGGTACCTGGCGAAGTATTGAGCCTCATCTTTCGAGTATCTAACGCTATTTAGCTCTCTATAGAATTTATCCATTAGCGAGTTTATATCTCTATGACGTGGCGTAGGCGTATCCGGGAGATTGCTCATCTCGCTTACTACATTGTCTATGTACGACTGTACCGATTCCTCGTAAGCTAACGTTGGATCATTCATACCGGCAAGCCAGGAGTCTTTTAGCCCCTGCTCCGTCTGCGGTACCATGCCTGCAAAGTCATCACTGACGGTTCCAACCTTTCTAATCCCACCCCGACCATTCGAATTCTTTAGGTAGCTAAGCAACTTCCCGCCTAATCGCCCAACATCGTCTACGCTGCCCATAACGCCTTGTCCGAAGTTGGTGGGAGTAATGGCCGGAACCCCCGCCGCCTGAAGCGCAATACTCCAATCGTCGATGCTCATCCCCAATTGTTCCTGAGAAATGTTATCGAGCGCCGTATAACCCTTCCCGGCTAGGTTTACTGGAGGCGCCAAGACGTTATCTATGATGCTCTGTACCTTTTCGTTGACGGTATTCACTATGGGGCTTACGGCTCCACCAAAGACCTTTCCAAGGGCTTCCAGCTCATTTACGTCGGTAGCCGGGATGTGTTGCTGGTTGGTCTTATCGGAAACGGCACCGTTATACATGGGAATGGTTGCCGTATTGGCCCAGGGATTGTTTGGCTTGGGCTTCGGCTTGTTCGCGTTGCGCAGATTGCCAGCTTTTATGATTTGCTGACGCTGATTCTCATTTGGAACCGCTGCCAATCGCTTCACCAGGGTCTGATACGTTGGAACGCTTAGTGGATTACTCATTCTCGTGCTTCTGAGTGAGTTTAATGCGCTGTTTTACGTTCTCAAGACGCTCCAGATCTTCCACTTCGCTGCCCAATTCGATGGTATCGGTACGGGTTTCCTTGAGCTTGTCCTTCAATCCGAAGATATCGATGAGATTCTCCACGCTTCGGAGCATATTGGAGACGTCCCGCTTATCTTTGGCGGTTTGATGCGCATCCATGAGCATCCTTACCACCTTTTCTTCCGTAATATCGCAGTTGTTAAGGATTTGGCGTACTTCTTCGCGGATCATTTTATTCGCTTCCTCGCTTTTATAGAATTTTCTGATGGTTTCGGCTTTCCGGCTGCGTCCATCCTGGCACATTGACGCTACGATCTCGTCCTGGGAAAGGCCTCGGGCCGCAAATACCGCTATAACGTTATGTAATCCGTCCCGGGTGGCGGTACTGTGCCGCATATAATCTTCGGGTTTATGCCGATTCTCGGGGAGGATGATAAGGGATGCCTCTTTAGTGCGCCCATACCGGCTAAGAAGGAAGATGCCGAAGGCGCTTCGGAGGCATACGGCGTATTTGGTGAAGGATACGGCATAGATGGGGACGACGATATCGTCATCGGAGAGGACGTAGAAGAGTCCCTCTTCCATTCCGGTATAGTGTTTGGTCTTCCAGTATTCGTATTCGATGCCCTGGGCGTCGGCTTCGGCTTTGGGTAGACAGGTATAGACTATGGTAGCGCCACCAAACTTGCTGGTGTGCTTAACGGTGCGCTGGAGGCTGAACTCTTTCGGTTTCTTCTTACTCATATCTTAAAAGATAAACGAACAAGTCTTGCTGCGCAAGTGCCCCAACCGCTTGGGGAAGTCCCGGTAAAGTTATTAGAAAATATTTGGTGGCGGACTCTTTACGCTTTGGGTGGTTTCCGGTGAGAAAAGGAGAAGGGGTTGAGATATCCCTCCCGATATCTAGTCCGATATGGGAATCGCTAAAAATATACGCGTACTTCCTGAGGATGGAATACACTGTTACCCGTACCCGTCACTTTGTCTATTCGTTCCCGCGATTACGTTGAGTTGATATCGTTTCGTTACGCCTCGATACCTACTCTATGCGCCTCGATGCGCTATGATGCGTATACTATACGACACCGATGCGTATCGTAGCGTATTGATGCCTACTTGATACGTTACTATAGCGTATCCTTATCGTATCGTAATCTTTCTTTGAGGGGGGGTATATATATATAATATATATACCTCCCCGTTTCTTTCCTATATTATGACGTATACAATACGCTATGTATACGATTACTATACGCTATGTATACGCTATAGTGTAGGTATCATAGCGTCACAAGTGGTTGGGTAAATACACTTAGCTATAGTATACGCTAAGTATACGTATTGATAACTTCACAAGTGGTTGGGTAAAGATAACTATACACCTGAGTAGTATACGATACGTATTGATACGCTATGATGCGTCACTAGTGTAGGTATTATTAACCCAACATACTTGTGAGTATACTATACGCTATGATACGTTACGGTACGTATCGGGTAGGTATCAATACGCTACTTGTTCGTATACATAAGTATCAATACGACACCATAGCGTTATGATACGTCACAATAGCGTATACAGTAGGATACTAGTGTAGGATATACTACTCTTACCTATACGTACAATAGCGTACCGAATAGGCATAGAGTAGGCTCCCTTATCGTATGGGCGTTATCTCGCTACGCCTTTGAGACTCCCTCCCCGAGTATCATAGCGATTGCGTATAGTAGTCGCTTGGAGTTGTATTATGAAGACCCTTCTTAGAACCATTGCCTTTGCCTCAACCGCTTCGCTACTGGTCATCAACGCGTTTATCGTAAACTTTCTAAGCCAAATAAAGCCTACCCATATCTGGGGAAACGTCTTCACAGCGGTCTGGATCGTTCCATCTATCCTTATCCTGCTATATTGGCTGTTCATAACCAATAAGATTTGGAATCTCGACCTCATCTAATGTTCAACTCCGCCTCGAAAGGGGCGGGGTTCTTTTCTTTCCAATCTCATTGAGCTTATCATTTCCTCGGGAAGGCGTCAAATCTCTTCGTTATGACGTTATCATCCCTCGAGGTAGGTCGGTATAGCCCTTTAAGATTTCAATGCGTTTTTGGGGCGTTTCTGAGCGTCTGGGTATCGTCTAGTCTTTTTCCCCATCCCTTGGGCTTCTCTCTTCTCTTCTTTTTATCTCCCCCCGAATTTTTTGGGGATCAACGCGTTTCTTAGTGTATTGATATCCGTTCCCAAAGCTCTATGTCTATCCGTTTGGGTAAATTACAGCATAGAGTATAGGAGAATCCAATGTTCCAAATCAAAATCCAAACCGTTTCAACCGATCGCAAAGGCAACCCAACTTATGAGAATCTTAAGACTCTTAGTCTTGCCAGCTTCTCCGAGTCTACCGTAACCGCTCTCGACGCCAAAATCGAAGCCAACAACGAAGACCCCGAAAAGGTACCATTGCGTTCCAGTTTCTACATAGCCCATACCGATACCGTTCCCGAGGGCTGGGCGAGCAAGAAACTCGAATACACAACCCAGATTTGGAGAGCTACTGTGCTTTCCGAAGCCGATGCTCTGACTGCCTTGGCTGACCTGCCTTTCTGATCTCAATGATCTTGCCGTTGCGAATCGTAATCGTGCCGTAGCGGGCTTCCTGTAGAGGAAAATTATCGCTTATCCCTATCGCTCGCGTGCTGGTTCCCTGACCGTTCACAGTACGCGAGCTTTTCTTGTCTTTTCTTTTTTTAAGTCGGCTCCCCAAGACTCGTTACCTATTCGAGACTACTCTGGAGCCGACATCCAGTCCGCATCGCCGAGCCTACATATCGCTTCATCGCGTATCGTAAAGCTCAGCGTAAACGCCCCCTGCTTCGGGAGCAATAATCAAGCAGTAAATGTTTGCGCATCGAAGCAGAATGATTAGTCTTTCTCAAGTTTCCCAAATAGTAAAGTATAGGATACAATCGCCGTTTGGGACAGTCAGCGTCGCCGGTCATATAACGGTGCTTTAGTGAAGCTTCCCGGAAAGGAAAATGGCCACTCTTACAACTTCGGGGAACGTTATGTCAACTATACGTTCTCCGATTTTTCAATAAGCTTTGGGGCGGAACTCCTAGCGAACAAGCATCTAAGTATTCCAATATCGGCGCCCGCCTATCCGCCCCAATTATCTTAACAAAGGAGACACAATGAAAGACTTCTTCACTATCTTGGCCTACGCAGTGATGCTTATCTGTACGGTAGTTACGATATCGTTAAGCTATCATTTCGCCAACGGCACCGACAACGGCAGACTCATTCCACTATTCGCCACGATATCGGTGGCGTGTATCGTCCTGATACTTCTCATAGATTCACTCAAGGAGCACAAGAAATGATTCTCATGGCTTTAATCGGTATTGCAATCTTCATAGCCGGTATCATCATCGGTATCTTTATCGGGTACGCATCTCATGATAGCGACTTGCTCGAACAAGTCTTTGTCCAGGCGTTAATCATAGCCGACCAGGATAAGACCATATCGGGCTTAATGAAGGCTAAGTCAGGCCTCTTTGACAATAAGCGTGCCCACTGTATCCGTTGCGGTCGCTTCCTCCCTGATAATCCGTTTATGTTCGATAACATTCCCTTATGCGAGAGGTGCTACGCGAAAGCATGCGCCTTCAAGGAGTCTTCAAATGTCCCAAAGAAATGAACTATCGCTTAGGCTCGAGATAGCCGAACTCGAGGAGCAACTCGATGAGGCTAACAAAGAGAATCGTAATCTCAAGGCTCGTATCGAAGAGCTTGAGAAGGCCCAGGAGGAGGAATGAACATGAAGCCTCCCACAGTTCGCTTACTGGCAAAGTATCGGGACGACCTGAAACTCAAGTCATTCCCCAGCTCCGGTCCCAAGCCGAACATATCGTATCTGAGAAGATCAGTATACGGCACAAAAGCCTATCTGATTCTCTGTGGAACGTACGTGTATAATGTCGATCAGGTGACATACCATAGAGCGAAAGCTCTCATGGAGTCGAGATACTAGCAAAAGTGCTCATGGCGAGGCAATAGTATGGCTAGGGGTATAGATGTATACCTCGGGTAATTGAGCCTCGCTATGGGCTTTTAATTTACAAGGAGATAAAATGAGACCTAAACTCATACCTGGAGATCGCTTCCGTTTTCGTAGCGATGGAGAGATTGGCGAGATGAATAAGTCTTGCCAGCTAAACACAGAGACATTCCATACCGTCAAAAGAGTACTCAAGAATGGAAGAATCGATCATGAAGATGGCGGTTCGTATGCGGCTGTTCAGTGCGAGATATGCAACGACTTCTCCAATATAGCCACTGGAGATCGGGTGCAACTGGAAACTAGTCTCGAAAACGGTGGTATATATACTGTTATGCGTGTATCCGATACACATTTCAGCTTTAACAAGTCAGAATTTCATTATGAGTATCCAAAAACCGGAGAGTGGATAAACGCAAATGGCGGAACGATAAAAATAAGACCGCTTCGTATCGTAGAGAAAGCTCCCCGCCGCCTTCTCGCAGACGCTCAGGTGGGGGATATTCTCATGGTAGAAAGTGCGAATAATATTTTTTGCTATGAGCAAATAAGTTATATCGGTAATGGATATATTCATACCGATAACGAGATGGGCGGATTTGCCTATGATGTGGATACGGGAATTGACCTGGACGCCAACGCCATAGTCAGAAAAATCTTACCCCTCGCACCAGAAGGGACGGCTGAGTGGGCTTGGCAGATGATGCTGCTCGGAAAAGAAGTTACGGTTTTTGATCAGCCTAATCGCCATCTAAGAATTTTGGATAGCAAAATTAAAGACTCTAATGTGAATGGTTTTTGGAACGGAAAGGGCTATATTGACTTCAAAAATTCTGCAGTCAAAACCGGCTGGCAAATCTATAATGAGCCTGAGCCCCTTCTTGCTGATGCTAAGGTAGGTTGGTTATGTGAAATGTCAGATGGGACGTATAACCAGATCAAGGAAATTGTTGAGAAGCCTAACCTGCCGAAGCGTTTCGTTCTCAAGGATGAGGTAAGGTGCAAGCACAAAGGATCCAACGCTGCATCTGTGACAAGGGCATTTCAAGAGGATGGAACATACTACTCTCATTTCTGTGGGAAAGAACCTGAGTTTACAACAACGATTATCTCTTGTGAGCCTCTCGCTGCTGAGGGGACTGCGGAGTGGGCGTGGCAGATGAATAAGCTACTTGGGAAAAGGGTAATGCACGCTCATAGTAATCGTATAACTGAGGGCAATATCACAGACACGAACAAAGATATGTTTCTTGCCATTACGTTTGATACAGGCTGGCAACTCTACTCCCCGCAGCCCCAAGTCGAGGTCGGGGATTGGGTAAAAAGAACTCATGCAAAACACGTCTGCTACGGAAGGGTCATAACCAATAATTCAGACACTACAGGTATGCTAAAACTACAATATACTGACGGTGATTCATCTTGGGCTTATGCTTCTGACTATATTGTTATCCATCCCGCTGAGGTCGTGGTCACGCTTACGCTGTCTGGGACGGTGTCTGAGTTCGATGATGATGGCGATTTTGAATTAAGGTTCGGAGACAGCAAGAATGACTACCATGTCATTAATATAAATGCCCTCACCCCCGCCGATGCCGAGCTGGTCAGGGGACTTACTGGAGGTGGGGAGTGAAAAAACTGCTCTGCAAGTTAGGGTTACACAGATTCAGGATTGAGCATGACAGCGTCTCTGTTTACGATAAGTGTACCAGATGTGGATTGGTAAGGGTGTTTAACGGCTTTGCCACTATCTATTATCGTGGCAGAAACTCAATCCAAGTCGGTGGTAGCGTACACAATTCAACCATAATCCAAAGTGATAAGGAGAAGCCATGATCTACCGCATACGCATCATGCGTCTCGAAAACGGTGTACTGGTCTTTGATCGGTATGCAACAGATAAAGAACTTCTATACCTAAAGCCCAAAGCAGACGGCAACGGAGTAGTAGAGCTTGAGTGTATTATGTGTGATGTCATGCGCATATTTGAAACAGACGTCTCCGCCACGCACTTTGTCGAGTGGGGAGAAGATGTTGACGCTCTCCGTACCCGCATTGCCGAGTTGGAGAAGCGTATCCATAACGCAATAGACGATGTGAACGCAACCGATAAGTGCATGAAGTTCACTAACCGCATTGACATGACAAAAGTGCTTGATCGGATAAGATACATACTAACCGAACCGCCGAGGGAGGTGACTAATGACGAGAACTGAGCTTGAGAGAGAATCGTTATATAAGCGTTGTGATAGATGTTGGCGCAAGTTCCTGATGGGGGATGAATGAAAAGATGCCCAGCTTGCCAAAGGTTCTTCCCCAATGATAAGGTCACCTGTGATCTTTGTGGGACAGAACATCGCCCCGTTTATCTTGAGAACAATGATGTAACCGATTGCGGTCAAAGCTCCAAGGATGCCGACGATGGCGTCTTCGGGGCGTTTACCGAATGGTTAACGATTATCAGCCCTAATGACCAGTGTGTCGTTTGCGGGCAGAGTCTTAATTTAAGCGAACAAGTTCTTGCGTATACCCAAAGTCGTACCGATAATGGCCTACCCGTAGAGCTATGCTACTTCCTGGAACATGTTCGCGAGAATAGTACCGACTACTATATCGCCCAAACTGGTTGGGCAATAACCCTAATAAAGTGTTCCGAAGAGGTTTGGGACGCTATCAACGAAAGGAGAATTGATAATGAAAGTGTTAGCCGATAAGGATGTTGCACGCATCCAAACACTAACGGGCTTCAACGAATGCGCAATAATCCAGGCAAGTGGATTATCCAGCCTCGTTGTATACAACACGAATTGTAAGGGTGAAGATTGCCTGCTATTCGATATCCTTGAGATATCAGATTGTCTATCTCGCCTAAAAATCGATAAGATCCGGATAGCCTACGACAGGGTACTGTTCATCACAAAGTTTCCGAAGCGATACAAGAAATTCATCAATGATAACCCGTGGATTAAACACTATATCGATATTCTTGACATCTGGGATATAGCAGCTAACGGACTTACACTGGATAACTATATTATATCGCTACAGGAAGATTTACACAACGGACTAGCAGGACTCTTCCATTACTATTCTTATGGAATGCAGTCAGTAGGAATAGCCGACGGTAATGAGATATCTCTGCAGTCACTATTCTCGTTCATTGGGCCAATGATTCGTACTGCCGAGAGCAAGGTCGAGACGTCTGTCACTCCATCACCGTGGTTTGGCAACTATGACGACATCTATATCGAAAATCTTTATAGAGCGTTCGGCAACAAAACAAATACCCATGAGGAGGAACAATGAATACACTTCTAGAAAAGCTCCAGCAATACAACACCAAAATCGCCAACAAATACATCCCCAAACAGTGGCAGGAAGCCATAGATGACGGCTACGCGAATAGAAGATACCTGTTCAAGAAGCTCTTCGGGACGCGGCATACGATCCAGATACCAATAGTATACTCAGTTGAACCTACCATGATTCAATATCTGCCAGACTGGATGAAAGACCTAAACAAAATTACCGAAGATGCCAAGTATTTTGTAATCGGTAACAACAAATTCAAGAAGCTAGCGTTTCTGAATGAGTTTCTGGCTCCGGGCAAAAAAGAAGAAGTCGCTTTGGAAATGGATACCACAGGGATGCTTGTTCTCACCATCAATCCGTATTTATACAGCCTGTGCAGCGACCCACAATGCTGTTCCTGGACTAGCTGTTATTCTCCGAATGGTTGCTACTATAGCTGCATGCTCCAGATAGCCGCTTCCGATAGCATCATGATGGCTCTTATCGTCAACAGTGACGCTTCCAAGATAATCGGAAGACGCTTTGTGGCTATTCCGACTAATGGCCGTGAGGGTTCATTGCGCCCAGCTATAGCCTCCCTAAAACACTACGGTACGTTCCCAACCCATTACCAGCGTTCTTTAACGGATTACATAATCGAGAATCTGTTTGACGACTCCAAAGCTAATTGGAGTCAGGTACCTGAAGACGACATAGAAAATATGTCATCTCATGTTCGCCTTACCAATAACGAGAACGGTAATGGCTGGGGTTATGATAATGGCGATTATGAAGAGGACATGTGGATGGATCCCGCCAAGTACTTCTGTCATGCAAAGTCACTATTCTCAGATGTTTTCCCCACTTCGTACCTTATACTTCATGGAGGAGACAACCTTGACGATGACGAAGATGGCGAATGTTGCGACAGTTGTGGCGACTATTTTAGCGAACTCTATGAGATATATCACGGAAATCCGGAAGCCGGTCACAGTCGAGACTATTGCGAAGATTGCAGAAGCGAATATACGTCATACTCAAACAGATGTCG
>Ga0209099_1001836_pt1 | contig 20101 bp, 15 predicted proteins | sample AD_JPNHW2_MetaG_FD_184430 | JGI IMG/M metagenome (GOLD analysis project Ga0209099, IMG submission 184430) | Active sludge microbial communities of municipal wastewater-treating anaerobic digesters from Japan - AD_JPNHW2_MetaG (SPAdes) (version 2) | ecosystem: Engineered > Bioreactor > Anaerobic... | reverse complement strand
GCTGGAACACAACCGCGCCCTGATCGGACGCGAGCTGCAGGTACTTGTGGACGAGCCGGGCGATGTGGAGGGCACCGCTGTCGCCCGCACACCCTGGGATGCCCCCGAGATCGATAATACCGTCCTACTGGACCAGCCGCTGCCACCGGGAAGCATGGCCACCGCGATCTGCACCGGGGCGGAGGTTTACGACCTGGAGGCGCACGTCACCCGGGTGGTTGAATAAAGAGGAAATGACTTTGCTGCACCGGGTGTTCTACCTTGTAGGAAAACCGCCAACGCGGTGAACTACCCTGGAAGGAGCTTAACCATGTTGTTGTTTCGCCATCATCCGGTCCTCGTCCTCGTCCTGGGATTTTTCATCGGCGCCGCGGCCCTGCCGGCTCAGGTTGAATTCGATGCGATGCAGGAGAACACCGGGCCGAACTTCCATGCCGATCTGGTCAATACGGCGATCGATTCCAGCAGCACGTTGAGCCGCCTGACGGTCTATATCGAGATCCTCTTTGACGATCTCCATTTCGTCAAGCAGGGCGATGTGTTCGAGGCCAATTATGAGGTGGCCGTCACCCTCTTCGACAAGGATAATGACCAGGCCGATGGCGCTGTCTGGAAAGAAAAGGTCGTCGCCACCAACTTTGACATGACCAACAAGCGTGATCATATCAGCCAGTGCCACCGTGCCTTCGCTCTGGATCCCGCCCACTATACCGTCAAGATCAGCGTCCTCGATCTCGAAAGCCGCCAGAAATCGGAACGCTCGACCGCCATCGATCTGGCGCGCTTCGATCGCGGCGAACTCTCGGGCAGCTCTCTGCTCTTCATCAGCAGTGTGACGCAGGATTCCACCGGCCGTCTCGCCGTCCGGCCGCAGATCAGCGATGCCACCAAGGGCATCATCGATTCAACCCTGGCCTTCCTGGAGGTCTACGCCGCCCATCCGCCGCAGGAGGTCAAGGTCAAATATGAGCTGCTCGGCAATGCGACCCGCACAAAAGTGCGGCGCACCTTTACGCAAAACCTGGAACGCTGGAATACACCGCTCTTCTTCAAATTGCGCACCGACAGCCTACCCCAGGATACCTATCTGCTCTCCGTCGAACTGGAAGGCGGCGGCGCCAGCTTCAAAACCCGGAAATCCTTCTTTGTCCGCTGGAGCGCCCTGCCGGCTTCGGCGACGGATCTCAAGACCGCGGTCGAGCAGCTGCGCTACGTCGCCACCAAGAACGAATGGAAGCGCCTGAAAAAGGCCAAAGGGGGGGATGCGCTGCTGGAGGAGTACAAGGCCTTCTGGTTACGCCATGATCCAACCCCGGGCACCGAAGCCAATGAGACCATGGATGCCTTTTACTCCCGGATCGAATTCGCCAACCAGCGCTTCTCGGTCATGCACATGCCCGGCTGGCGGACGGACATGGGGCTGATCTTTATCATTCTGGGCTCCCCCGACGATGTGGAGCGCGATGCCTATCCGCGCGACATGAAGCCCTATGAAATCTGGAACTATTATCAGTACAACCGGCAGTTTCTCTTCTTTGACTATACCGGGTTCGGCGATTACCGCCTCGAAACCCCGATCTCGATTTATGAATTGCACCGGCTTCTCCACAACTGACAGGAATCCCCATGGAGCTGCGTTCCCCGCGTTTGCTGGCCAAGGGCGATCTTATCGGTATCATTTCGCCCGCCAGTCCGCCCAAACCGGAAAAGCACGATCAGTATCAGCAGGGTTTGGCCTATCTGCGCCGCCTCGGCTATCGTGTTCTCGAAGGCAAACATGTGCTCGATCAGTATGGCTATCTCGCTGGCTCCGATGAGAGCCGTGCCGAGGATCTCAATGCGATGTTCCGAAACCCCAGGGTCAAGGCGATCTTCTGTTCCCGCGGCGGCTACGGGACACCGCGGCTCCTTGACATGATCGACTATGACGCTGTGCGCAAGCATCCCAAGATCCTTGTCGGTTACAGCGACATCACCTCCCTGCAGCTGGCCCTGTACGCAAAAACGGGGCTGGTCAGCTTTTCCGGGCCGATGGTCGCGGTGGAGATGGGCAAGGGCATTCTCCCCTTCACCGAGAGACACTTCTGGAGTCTGATCGGCAAAAGCACCCGGCCGACGTTCAAGGCCGCGGCGGGGGAGTACCAGCCGCATCGCTACCACAGCGGCACGGGAGAGGGACCTCTTCTCGGCGGCTGCCTCTCGCTGATCAATCCGCTCATCGGCACGCCCTACCAGCCTGACTTTTCCGGGGCCATTCTCGTGCTCGAGGATATCGGTGAGGATGTCTATGGCATCGACCGTTACCTGGTGCAGCTGCGCTATGCCGGTATACTCGACCAGCTGCACGGCCTGATTTTCGGGCAGTTTCTCGATATGGAGAGCCCCGACAAGGCGGAGCCCTCGCTGCCGCTGCAAGAGGTGCTGGAAAAGTACACCCGCGAACTGCATATTCCCATCCTGGGCAATTTTCCCTACGGGCACCAGGATTTCAAATATACGCTGCCCTGGGGTTGCCGGGTTCGTCTCGATGCGGACAAGGGGACGCTGCGTCTGCTCGAGCCGGCGGTGTCCGCACCCGCCGGGTCGACGCAATGATGCGGCATCCCGGGGCGCCGGCAGCGGGAGACCTTCCCGGCGCTGCCGTCAAGAGGAGGTGAGTGGTGCTCTCCGTCGCTGTCTTTGTCTCCGGCCGCGGCTCCAACCTGCTGGCCCTGTTTGAGGCCATCGAAGCCGGGCGGCTCGATGCGCGCATTGTTCTGGTCCTCAGCAACAAGCCCGATGCCGGCGGACTGGCCCTCGCCCGTGCCCGCGGCGTTCCGGCTCTGGCGCTCGCCGCGGAGCACCTGGCTGCAGAGGAAGAGCTGGGCCGCCATTTGCAGACCCTCTTTGCCCGGTACGGCGCCGATTTCATCGTCCTGGCGGGCTATCTCAAAAAGATTCCCACGGTGATCATCCGCCAATTTCAGCAGCGCATTCTCAATATCCATCCGGCCCTCCTTCCCGCCTTTGGCGGCAAGGGGATGTATGGCCACCATGTGCATGAGGCGGTTCTCGCCTATGGCTGCAAGGTGAGCGGCGCCACGGTTCACCTGGTGGAAGCCGATTACGACAGCGGCCCACCGGTTCTGCAGCAGTGCATCCCGGTCCTGGAGGATGATACGCCCGCCAGTCTCGCCGCCCGCGTGCTCGAGGTGGAACACCAGCTTTTACCACGCGCACTCCAGCTCTTTGCTCAGGGTCGCGTCCGGATATCCGGCCGCAGGGTGACGATTCTGGAGGAAAATGTAACTATTTGACGTTTTCAGGCGGGTGTTGCACCGCTGCGGCCCCATTTTGGGGCAAAAATGTGCAAAAAAGGGGGGACCGGTGCAGCAAATTCTTGGATATTTGCCAATTTTTATTTATACTTACTTTCCGGGTAAATGTGGAAACGGCTGCCACTGCTCTTGAGGAGGCCTTGGTGCTGGACCAGATCAAAATCCGGCGCGCTCTGCTCAGCGTCTACGACAAAGAGGGACTACTCGAACTGGCCCGCGCCCTGCAAAAGCGGGGCATTGAACTCATCTCGACCGGCGGCACAGCGCGTGCGCTGCAGGAGGCGGGCCTCGCCGTACGCGCGGTTGCCGATCTCACGGGATTCCCGGAGATCCTCGGCGGACGGGTCAAGACGCTGCATCCGCATATCCATGGCGCCATCCTGGCGAAGCGAGAGGATGCGGCACAAATGCGCCAGCTCGAAGAGCTGGGAGTGACGCCCATCGATCTGGTGGTGGTCAATCTTTACCCCTTTGCGGCGACCATTGCCAAACCGGACTGCAGCCGGGATGAAGCCCTGGAAAACATCGATATCGGCGGCCCCTGCATGATCCGCGCCGCAGCCAAGAACTATCCCGGCGTGGCGGTGCTGACGGCGCCGGAGCAGTATGCCGCCTTGTTGCAGCAGCTGGAAGAGCTTGACGGTTGCACGAGCCTGGCCTGGCGCGAGCGCTGGGCGACCGCCGCATTCGGCTGCACCAGCCGCTATGACGCGGCCATCCATGCCTGGCTCGAGGCGGGGCCGGCAGCGGCACCGACCGCCTCCGGCCTGCCGCACACCCTGGATCTGCACCTGCACAAGATCCAGGATCTCCGGTATGGCGAGAACCCTCATCAGGCTGCGGCGTTTTATGCGGAAGCCGGGGGCATGGCCTTCGGGGAGCAGCTGCATGGCAAGGAGCTCTCCTACAACAACATTCTTGATATTCATTCGGCCGCCGGCCTGGCTGCGGAATTCGCCGAGCCGGCTGTCGTGATCGTCAAACATAACAATCCCTGCGGTGCCGCGATCGGCAGCGATCTGCTCGAGGCCTGGGAAAAGGCCCTGGCCACCGATCCGGTTTCGGCCTATGGCGGGATCGTCGCCCTCAACCGGCCGCTTGCCGCCCAGGCGCTCGCTGACAAGCTCGCCGGGCTTTTTCTCGAGGTGGTGGTGGCCCCGGAATTTTCGCCCGAGGTTCTCGCCACGCTGCAGGGCAAGAAAAATCTGCGCCTGATCCGCTGGCCCGGTTTCGGCATCGTCCCGGGCATGCGCGATGTGCGCAAGGTGAGCGGGGGCTTTCTCGTGCAGGGGGTCGACATCGAGCCGGCCGACGCCGCCGGCTACCGTGTGGTCAGCCGCCGGGCGCCGACTGCTGCGGAACACCAGGCACTGCTCTTCGGCTGGCGCATCGCCAAATGGGTCAAGAGCAACGCCATCATTTTTGCCGGCCCCGACCGGACCATCGGCATCGGCGCCGGGCAGATGTCCCGGGTGGATTCGTCCCGCCTGGCGGCGATGAAAGCCCGCAGCGCCGGACTGGAGCTGCGCGGCACCGCCGCGGCATCGGATGCCTATTTTCCCTTCCGCGACGGCCTTGATGTTCTCGCCGAAGCGGGCGCTACCGCGGTCATCGAGCCCGGCGGTTCGGTGCGGGATGAGGAGGTGATCGCGGCCGCCGACGAGCATGATATGGCCCTGATGTTCACGGGCCTGCGCCATTTCCGTCATTAATCGCAAGTTTAGATCAAATCACAGTACAGTACGCAAACTTAACAAGGTTGGGCCCCATGAGTTTCGGTTTTGGTTCCTTTTTCTCCAACGATCTCGCCATCGATCTTGGCACGGCCAATACCCTGGTCTACGTCCGGGGCAAGGATGTGGTCCTTGATGAGCCCTCGGTCGTCGCGATCCGCAAGAGCACCCAGGAGATCGTCGCCTTCGGCAATCAGGCGCGCGAGATGGTCGGCCGTACCCCCGGCGAGATCATCACCATTCGTCCTCTCAAGGACGGAGTCATCGCCGATTTTGAGCTGGCCGAGCAGATGATCCGTCATTTCATTCGCAAGGCGATGCCGACGCGCATCCCGCGGCCGCGCATCGCCATCTGTGTCCCCACCGGCATCACCGAGGTGGAGAAGCGGGCCGTGCGCGATTCGGCGGAACACGCCGGCGCCCGTGAAGTCTATCTCATCGAGGAGCCCATGGCCGGCGCGATCGGCTTGGGGCTGCCGATCGATCAGCCGGTCGGCAATATGATCATCGATATCGGCGGCGGCACCTGCGAGATTGCGGTCATCGCCATGTTCGGAATCGTCAACTCGGTTTCGATCCGCATCGGCGGCGATGAGATGAACGAGGCGATCGTTCAGTACTTTAAGAAATCCTTCAACCTTCTCATCGGTGAGATTACCGCGGAAGAGATCAAGATCGAGCTGGGCTCGGCCGCTCCCTATGACGGCAAGGGCACCATGACCGTCAAGGGCCGCGACCTGGTCGCCGGAATCCCCAAGACCGTGACGATCAGCACCAAGCAGGTCCAGGAGGCGCTCGCCGACACCGTCGATCAGCTGGTCGACTCCGTCAAGATGTGCCTCGAGCAGACGCCGCCCGAGCTTTCCGCGGACATTCTCGACCGCGGCATCCTGATGAGCGGCGGCGGCTCGATGCTCAAGGGCCTCGATGAACGGCTGCGGCGCGAGACCAACCTCCCGGTCATCCTCGCCGAAGAGCCTCTGCGCGCCGTCGTGCGCGGTACGGGCCGGGTCCTCGAGGACATTCCGCGCTTCCGCAAGGTGCTCACCCACATCAAACGCTATTAGCGGCTGGATGAACGCCCTGTTCTGCGGGGCGTTCTTTTTATCGACAGGTTGGACCATGACGATCAAGCATACCTCCATCATGACCGATATGCGACGCAGGATTACGGCGATCCCCGCCCGGAAAAGGTGCAAACGGATCGGGCAGATCCTGGCCGCCCTGACCTTGCTGCTGCTGATCTGGCTGATCTATCTCGGCTTGAGCCTGCCCAAGCTGGATACCCTGGAAAATTATAATCCCGAGTTGGCTTCCAAGGTCTATTCGGCCGATGGGGTGCTCATCAAGGAGTTCTTCACCGAGCGCCGGTTTTATGTGCCGATGTCCGAGATTCCCGACATCATGATCAAGTCGGTGCTGGCCACCGAGGATGCCCGGTTCTACGACCATTGGGGCATCCGGCCGATGCGGTTTGTCCGCGCCGTCCTTTTTGATATCCTGACCCTCAGCAAGCAGCAGGGCGCGAGCACGCTGACCCAGCAGCTCGCCCGGCGCCTCTACCTGACACCGGAGAAGACGGCGACGCGCAAGATCCGGGAATGGATGACCGCGATCCAGATCGAGCGCACCTATACCAAGCCCGAAATCCTCGAGATGTATCTCAACCACATGTCGTTCGCACATGGCACCTACGGTGTCGAGGCGGCGGCGCAGTACCTTTTCGGCAAGAAGGCGCATGACCTGACCCTGCCCGAATGCGCGCTACTGACGGCCAGCCTGCAGCGGCCGGCCTTCTGGAATCCGATCCGCTATCCGGATCGTGCTCTCAAACGCCGCAACTCGATCGTCCTCTATCGGATGCGCGACGAGGGATTCATCTCGCAAGCCCAGTACCGCGAGGCCATCGCCACACCCCTCGGTCTCAAAGCCCGCACGGGCTCGGAGCTGGAAGGGATCGCCCCCTATTTCACCGAATGGCTGCGGCAGAATCTGCAGAAGGATTTCGGCTGGGATCTCTACAAGAGCGGCATGAACATCTATACCACTCTCGACTCCCGGGTGCAGGCCTGCGCGGAAGAGGCGGTGCGCACCTATCTGCCCAAGGTGCAGGAGGTCTCCAACCGCAATCTGCGCAAGAAGGAGATCCTGCAAAAATTTCTCACGCCCGAGCAGCTGAACCAGCAAACGGTAGAACGTTGGCTGACGCAAAAGGCCTTTGTCGATTCGGTGCTGAACGAGCGTGCTGCGGTGCAGGTCGCCGTGGTGGCGATCGACCCGCGCAACGGCCACATTCTGGCGATGATCGGCGGCCGCGATTTCAGCGAGAGCAAGTACAACCGGGCCGTACAGGCTAAACGGCAGCCGGGCTCCGCCTTCAAGCCGATCGTTTATACGGCGGCGGTGGACAATGGCTACATGCCTTGCTACGAAAAGCTCAACCAGCCGGTGGTGGTGGATCTGCCGGACGGCACGCGCTGGACGCCCCATAATTTCGATGAATCGATCAGCGGCAAGACCACCCTGCGCGAGGCCCTGCGCCGTTCGCTCAACCTGGTGACGACCCGGCTGGTGCAGGAGGATGTGCCGCCGCGCCAGGTCGTGCAGTACGCCCGTAATCTCGGCATCACCACCCATCTCGACGCGGTCGATGCCCTCGCTCTCGGCTCCTGCGGCGTGATCCCCATCGAACTCATCTCCGCCTTTGGCGTTTTCGCCAATCACGGCGTGCTGGTCCAGCCCTATGGCATCATGCGGGTCGAGGACAAATACGGCAACCTTCAGCAAAAGAACAGTCCGCAGAGCAAGGGTGTCCTCCGTGAGGAGACCGCCTATATCATGGCCGACATGCTGCGCACCGTGGCCCAGGCCGGGACCGGCGCCCAGGCGGTGTCCCAGTATGGCTTCACGCGGCCTGCGGGAGGGAAAACCGGCACCACCAATGATTTTACCGATGCCTGGTATATCACCTTTACACCGCAAATGGTGGTCGGTACCTGGGTGGGCCATGACGATCCGGCCCTGACCCTCGGCAACAAGCAGACCGGCACGGCCGCGGCCCTGCCGATCACCGCCACTACCATCAAGAATGCCCTGATCGCCCTGCGGTTGCCGGAAGAGTGGGTGAGTCAGCCGGACGGGGTGGTGCGCCTGGCCATCTGCAACGAAACCAAGCTGCTCGCCAATCCCGCCTGCCCGGAGGTGGTGGAGGAGCTCTTTGATGTCCGCTATCAGCCCACGGAGTCATGCAATATTCACGTCGGCGGCCGGGGACGCGAGCGCGACAAACGGCGCGTGCGCTATTAGGGCCGGTTAAAAAGCCCGGTGCCAGTGCCGTGCGGGATTTCACACGAGCGCGACAAACGGCGCGTGCGCTATTAGCGCAGCGCCCGGGCGCTCCTGGTCGCGGGACCGCCCGGCAGCAATCCGGCGCAGCGGCCCGTACTGCCGTCCCCATCCTCATGCAGGGAGATTTTTATTGACTCAAAACGGTTAATTGGGTATACTATAGCAGGGGACTGCGATTCTACGGTTTCCGTTCCGGGCGTCTTGCAGAATACCTGTCCTTACTACAGGGCCAACATTATGCGCAGAAAGCGGCTTTTCCGGGTCTTTGGGTTGATGGTGCTGCCGCTCCTTGGGCTGCACGCTTGCAGCAAGATCACCGCGCCGGCGGATGTGACGCCGCCCGCCACCCCTGCGACTTTTCTGCTGCTCGGCGGCGGCGACGGCGAAGCGCGCTTCCGCTGGGCACCGAACGGCGAACAGGATTTCCGCTATTACACCATCTACCGCGCCGTCGGCTCGCCGGCCGCATTTGTTGCGCTCGCCCATCTCAGCGAAAACGAGTATGTCGACCGCTTCCTTGACTACGAAACCACCTACTATTATTACCTGACCGCCAGCGATTTTGCCGGCAACGAGAGCCCCGCCTCCGGCATTCTCGATGTCCGGCCTGTCAATATCTCTTCGCCGGCCAGCCCCACCGCCGTCGTCGTCTACGGACACAACAACGCCAGTCTGAGCCAGGTTGAATGCAGTGTGACCTGGATTCCCCCCACGATCAGCGATCTGAGTCATTTCCGCATCTACCGCAGCACCCAGGCCGCTTTCGAGGCCGATGCCGCCACCCTCGTGGATTCGACGGCGGTCAGTCTGTTCCGCGACACGCAGGTCACCACCGGGGCTGTTTATTATTACAAGGTGACCTGTGTCGATCTCGGCGGCCGCGCCAGCGTGGCCAGTATCGCCGACTTTGACCGCATCCTCGACAAGGTGGCCCTCCTCAGCCCGGGCAATCGTACCATCCAAAGCGGCGCGCTCACCTTCACCTGGCAGCCGGTCGAAAACGCGGTCGGCTATCAGGTTTTTGTGGGCCTCGCGCCTCTCTCCAATGTCGTCTGGACGTCCAAAATTACCACCAGCCAGCAGATGATCTTTTCGGGCAGCAAATTATCCAGCCAGGCCCTCTATTACTGGTGGGTTGGGGCCTATAGCAAAAGCAAGGGGGTCTCGCAGAGCGGGGTCGCGGTGGAGCCGGATGTCAACTCTACCAGTGAAATCTGGTCCTTTTTCGTTCGCTAAGGGAGGGTGAGGTGATCATGAGGCATGCCTATCAGAGCGTACTTGCAGCCGGTTTGGCTTGTTTGCTCTTCTTCACATCCGGCCAGGCGGCCAGCGATGAGGTCAAGGTTATTCTGTACAACGGCAAGAGCATTCAGGGTACGCTGGTCGAGGAAAACCAGGACTATGTGGTCGTTCTGAACGACCTGGGGCAGATCCGTACGCGCCGCTCCGCCATCGAATCGGTGCTCTATCTGCAGCGGCCCGAAGCCCGCACCGCCGCTGCGCCTGCCGATTCTCTCGAGCAGCAGCCGCTGGATGATCTGGTGGTGGTGCACCTTGTCAACGGCGAAACGACCAACGGCAACCTGATCAGCAAGAGCCTCGACTCGATCATGCTGCGCACCGAATGGGGCCGCCTGACCATTCCTAAAACCCAGGTCCGGCTGATCGAATATGTCAACAGCGAATTTGCCGAACGCGGCGAGCCGGTCACGGCGCGCCTGACCTCCGGTAATGTCCTGCAGGGCTATATCTACTACGAAGACCGCAATACTGTCGCGCTGGAGACCAGCATCGGCCGGCTGACTCTCGACAAGAAGCAGCTGCGCAGTCTGGAATATCACACGGCGGTCAAGCCGATCAAATCACCGCGGCTGCAAAAGAGCGCTGCCGAGCCGCGCGAAAGCGCCCCGGCCGCGCTCAGCACCGCCGCTGCCCCGATGCAGCGCTCTCGGGACATCAAAAAGCGTCAGGACAGTTTTTTTCTCGGTTATGCGCCGCAGTTCGGCGAAACCTACAAGTCGGGTTTCGCTGCCGGATACTGCAACCGCTATCTTCTCAAGGAGTTTGCCTCCTTTTCCCTCTACGCTTCGGCGCAGCTGAGCATGGCCTTTTTCTCGCTCAACAAGGACCTCGCCAGCGTGGCGGATGTGCCGGGCTCCATGACCGCCGAGGGGGGCGCCATGGTAACCACGCTGTCGCTCGGGCTACCCATCCACTTTTTGCCGACCGAGAATCCCTCCTACACCTTTTTCCTGCGCCCGGCCCTCGAACCGCATCTGGCCTACACCAGCCTGAAAAAGAGCTATCCCTCTTTCCCGCAGCAGAATTCGGAAGAGAAGAACACCAACTTCCGCTTCGGACTGGGCACGGAGGTGGGACTGGAATGGACGGTGAATCCGCGATGGAGTGTGGGACTCTCCTTCGGCATGCACATTATTGCCAGTGCGGATGATTACAACTGCATATCGCTTTCTGTGGGGACGCAGCTCTATTGAGGCGAAAACCAGGACATAGCCGGGTGTGGACGGGGTTGATGCTGCTCGTCCTGGGGGGTGCGGCGCATGGACAGCAGCAGCCGGGTGCAGCCTGGGTGGAGGGTGCCTTCATCACCCGCGAGCTCGGGGTCGGCGCCATGCTGCTCAATCCGGGTGCGCTCAGTACCCGGCCCGATGATGATGGCGTGATGGTCTGCGGCATCGGCGACAAGGAGTGGAAAAACCCCGAATATGCCTGCGCCATGAGCATGGGGGGATTGGGGTTCGCCTATCAGCAGCTCCCCCTGGTGGTGGACGGCGATGAATTGACCCTGAAGATCTATCGTCTCAATCTCGCCGTCGGCGGCCGCGTCCTCGCCATCGGCACGAGTAATAAAGTCTACGCGCTCGAATATCCGCATCACTCCGACCATCAGTTCGGCATCGATGCCGGGCTGCAGTTCCAGCCGCTCTCTTTTCTGCGCATCGCTGCCTTGGCTCTGGACTGCAACGAACCGGTGGTGGGCGGCCGGACCATCTCCCGCCGCTATCTGCTGGGCAGTGCCATCGCCCTCTTCCATCATACGCTTTGGCTCGAGCAGCAGGTCATCGGCAACGATGCGACCGATGCCTTCGCGGATCTCACCTGGCAAGCCGGCCTGGTCCTGCGCCCCATCGGCCGCCTCCAGTTCGCTCTGGGCTATAAAAAGACGCCGCATGATCCCGAACTCTATCTCGCCCAGGCAGCCCTTCCCTTGCCGATCGGCATAACCGTCGGCGCCGCTCTGCGCAGCGACAAGGAGTTCAAATCGAAACTCCTTGCCGCTTCCTTGCTGTTGCCCCTGCAAACCCTGCGTTTCTGATCCCTGCGGCGGAGAACTCCCGCCTACTTGAGATACTGGTCCCGCAGTGCCATCTTGTTGACCTTGCCGACGCTGGTCTTCTCCAGACTGTCGACAAATTGCGCCTTGAGCAGAATGGCTTCGCCAGGGATAAGCCCCTTGTCGATGAACTCGCGCATGTGGCCGGTCAGCTGCCGGGTGGTCAGCTCCTGATTCTCCTTACGGACGACGAAGGCGAGGGGCACCTCGCCCCAGCGGTCATTGGGCTGGCCGATCACGGCCGCCTCGGAGACCGCGGGGTGACTGATGAGAATGTCCTCGATCTCGAGCGAGGAGAGCCATTCCCCACCCACCTTGATGACATCCTTGAGGCGGTCGGTGATGCGGATGCTGCCGCGGCTGTTGCGCGCAGCGACATCGCTGGTATGCAGCCATCCACCTGCCCAGAGCTTGTCCGAGTTGACCTTGTCCTTGAGATAGCTGGGGGTGAGCCAGGGCGAGCGCGCGATGACTTCGCCGGAGGCGAGATCGTCATCGGGGATGTCCTTGAACTGGTCGTTGACGACGCGGAGGTGGACCAGGGCAAAGGGGCGGCCGGTGCGGCAGCGCAACGCTGCCTGTTCTTCGGCCGGCAGGGCTGTCTCCTCAGGGGTGAGCTGGGCGATCGAAAGAATCGGGCAGGTCTCCGAGAGGCCGTAGCCCGAATAAATATCGATGCCGCGCTGCATCGCCGCCAGGCAGAGGGCTTTGGGCAGGGCCGCGCCGCCGATGATCACCTTCCAGTGCGAGAGATCGACATTCGCGCTGTTGGGATGCTTGAGCAGCATGTGCATGATGGTGGGCACACAATGCGAATAGGTCACCTTTTCCTGATCGATCAGTTTCAGCAAGGTATCGGGGGCGTATTTGCCCGGGTAGACCTGCTTGACACCGAGCATGGTGGCCATGTAAGGAATGCCCCAGGCGTGCACATGAAACATCGGCGTCAGCGGCATGTAGACATCGTTGCGGTTGAAGGAACCCTGGTTGATGTTCGAGGAGAGCGAGACCAGGCCGCTCAGGGTGTGCAGGACGAGCTGTCGATGCGAGAAAAAGACCCCTTTCGGCATGCCGGTGGTGCCGGTCGTGTAAAAGGTGGTGGCCCGGGTGTTCTCATCGAAATCGGGGAAATCCTGCACCGGCTCGGCCGCGGCGATAAAGTTTTCATATTCATCTGTGAATTTGAAAGGATGCTCCGGCGGCGTGCTGCTGTCATTCATCAGCACAAAGTACTTGATGGTATCGATCCGGCCCTTGATGTGGTCGAGGAGGGGGAGGAACTCGGCATTGATAAAGAGGGCGGTATCCTCGGCATGGCTGATGGTGAAGACCATCTGTTCGGGCGAGAGGCGGATGTTGATGGTGTGGAGGACAGCGCCGATCATCGGCACCGCATAAAAGAACTCGAGATAGCGGTGGCTGTCCCAATCCATCACCGCCACAGTGTCGCCCTGCTTGATCCCCATCTTGAGCAAGGCGCCGGCAAGACGGCGGATGCGCTCGTGGAACTGTCGATAGGTGTACCGTTTCTCGCCCTTGTAGACGATCTCCTGATCGGGATTGTAGCTCGCGGGAGCGAGAAGAAGGTTTTTGATCAGCAGGGGATAGGCGTAGGCATCTGCTGCATTCCATTCAGGTCGGTTCATCGATACACCTCATAAAATGATGGCTGATGTCTTTATAAAATTTACGGTGTATATATGAAACGTCCAACAATTTTTCTGGCGTCGGGCGCCGAATTGCGCACCTCCAGACGATAAAAGTAGAGTCCGGTCGCGACCGGCAGCCCGGCCGGAGTGCGGCCATTCCAGACCACCTCATGCTCACCCGCCGCATGGCTCTGCCAGGGGCCCTGCCAGACGATCTGCTGCAGGCTATTGAAGATGGTGATGCGCGCCTGGTCGGGATGATCGATATGGAAGCGCAGATGCACGGCACCGCGGCTGGGATTGGGGAAGAGCGCTACCCGGGGCGCTGTTACGGGCCCGGCCGCAGCCACGGCCAGGGCGGGATAGGCATGGCGCGTCCCGTCGGTGTCGATCTGGGTGAGACGGTACCAGTAACAACCGTCGCCCGCCTCGGGGTCGCTCCAGCTATAATTCTGGGTGATCGTCGTGGTGCCATTTCCGGCGACAAATCCGGCCGGAGAGAAGGGGCCCTCCGCCGCGCTGGCGCGCGCGATCTCAAAACCATAGTTGCTGCTCTCCGATGCCGTGCTCCAGTTCAGGCGCACGCCCCCCTCCTGGCGGGAGGCGGAAAAATGGGCGAGCTCGACGGGGGTCACCACGCCATAGAACTTGCTTTCAATCAGGTAGAGGACGATGTCCTGGTTGAACGCCGGCGTATCGAAGGATTGCCAGCCCTCGCTGTTGCGGGTGAGGAGGCCGCGGGTGCTCGCGGTTTCGCCGGTCTTGGGATCGTAGAATTGATGGTACCAGGTGCCGGCGGGCAGTTTGACCCGGACCGTGGTCTGACTGCCGCGGTTCTGGGTGAAGTGGTAGGCGACGTACTCCTTGCCCTTGTTACGGCACAGGGTTGCGGTGCCGGAGGTGCATTCCACCTCGGAGTCGGCGGGCTCGAGGGCGTTCAAGTCCTTGAGGTAGCCGAGGAAGCGGGCAAAATAGCTGTGATAGTCGGTCACTTTATTGGGGACCTGATCGATGGGCGCCCAGCAGAACTCGCTGGTGCCGACACAGCCGGCAGTAAAGTTACTCCAGAAGGTGGCGCGGAACCAGTCATGGGCGGCGGTATTGGTGGCGTACCCCTCGCCGTCATCGACGCCATCGTAGGGGTAGAGCTCGTTCCAGAGGATGGGGCGGCCGAAGCTGTACCCATAGCTGGAATAGTTGACCCATTTTTTGTACAGGGCCGGATTGCCAGTTCGCTCATGGGTCCAGTTCCATTCCGAGGGGGCGCATTTGAAGCCGGCGTGGAACGAGGTGATCTGGAGCGGATAGGTGGCGGTCTGGATTTCCGAGGCGCTGATCGGCAGGGCGTAGGGATCATACAATTTAAAGTACTGCGCATAAAGGCTGGAGGCCTCCGCGGCGGAGACCTTTTGGCGCTCCGCTTCATTCCAGAGTTCCCAGAGGGTGTTGGGATACGCGGCATAACGGGCGATCATGTAGCGGATAAAGAACCGGGTCTCTTCCACATAGGTTCCGGAATAGTGCGGTTCCAGCAACAAGTTGAGGGGATCCGGGTTGCCGGCAATGGCGATGCCGGGTTTGAGCTTGCCCCAGGTGTCGAAAAAATTGAGCTGAACATGGATGCCCAGATCCATGCACCACTGCATGATCTGGTCGAAGTTGGCGAGAAAGCCGAGATCCATGGATTGGCGATCGTCATTGAGCGGCAGGACGCGCGACTTGAGGACGATGCCGTTCAGCCCCTTGGCAGCGATGTTTTGCAGGTAGGTATGGACCAATGGCAGGTAGCGGGCGGGTTCATAGCGTTCAGGGACGCTCTTGTGCTCCGCGGTCATATAATAGGGATCGTCGAAATCGATGTATTTGCCGCCGAACCAGTGCAGGGGTGTGCCGTCATCGCAGCGGAGTTTGTGGCCGTCGACGCGGATGTGTCCGTGGAGACGGCTGTTTCGCTTTGATACACAGGTGAAGGTGCCGGTGCCCTTGTCGCCGTTGAATTCCCAGGAAAAGCTCCAGGTTCCCGTCCGGTCGGGCATGAAGCGCAGCAGCCAGGTGCGGCCGCCGTTGTAAAAGCCTTCGGCTGTGAAGGTGCGGCCGTCGGGTGCGGAAAAAGTAGCGGATAAGGTCTTGCTGATAAAGGGGTTGGCGACATCCATTCCCGCATCGCAGGAGAGGGTGATGAACTCATAGAGCGGGGTGGTATCGCTGAGCAGCCGCAAAGAGGCGGCAGGGTAAACTTGATGATAACATGCTAAAATACATAACGATAATAGCAATTTTCTCATGGCTGCCTCGCTGCGGCTGCGGGTGATGGCGTGACCGGATTTGCTGTGGTACGGATGGATGGCGGCCCGAGTGTTGCAAATATCATGCTAAGTCGGCCCGGGGCCGGGGCGCAAAAAAAGGGCGGGAAGAACCCGCCCTTTTGCGATGCTGGAATACAGTGATTGTGAACGCCTGATGGCCTCGGCAGCCGCTTCAACCGTAGCAATAGCTGCTCCGGAAACAGGACATGAGAAAGGCTGCAAACGCCTGATAGCCTCGGCAGCCGCTCCAATCCTCTCCTGGCAGAACCACCGGCGAACCTAGGCTGCGGCGTGCCGACGGGAGCTGCGGCCGTTCCGCTGCTCGCCTCTGCCCCTGGGCCGGAGACTAGTGGCTGTGGCCGCAGCCGGCACAGCTCGAGCAGTCATGCCCTTCGGCATGGGCTTGCGCATGTTCCTCCTGCTGCCTGGCGACATCGGCGCGCACCTTGTCCATATCGAGTTTGCGCACCTGGCCGATGAGTTCTTCGAGATTCGCTTCGGGAAGGGCGCCGGCCTCGCGGTAGAGCAGAATACCATCGCGGAAGATGGCCAGAGTGGGGATGGACTGAATGCCGAACAGCGAGGCGAGATCGTTCTGCTCTTCGGTGTCGACCTTGGCGAAAACGATGTCGCTGTGTTTGGCGGAGACACTCTCATAGATCGGCGCGAACATCTTGCACGGGCCGCACCAGCCCGCCCAGAAATCAATCAGGACGATGGCATTATTTTCAATAGTGCTCTGAAAATTATCAATCGAAAGGGGGGTTGTAGCCATGTAAGCTCCTTTACAGGTATGTTGTCCATAATGGAATGGCGCACCTGCGCTTTCCACAAGATTGGATGCAGAGGGTGACAAAAGGATTCAGCTGGGGCGAATCTGCCGGAGAAATTCGTGCAACTCGGCCAGGCTGCCGGTGTAGGTGGGCGGATGCTGATGGGCGAGATGGGCGTTGAGGGCGCCATCCAGGACGAGAAAGGTCTCCATGCCCGCGGCGCTGGCGGACATGTCGTCCCGGTAATCGTTGCCGACCATCAGACAGGCGCCCGGGGCCACGCCGAGCCGGTGGGCGATCTCGAGAAAATAGGTGGGATTGGGCTTGCTGGTGTGCATATTTTCAAAACTGGTGATGAGCGTAAAGGGAAAATCGAGGAGATTGCCCCAGGCCAGCCGGGCATCGATGGCGATGCGCGGGAAGATCGGGATGGTCGCCAGGGCAATGCGGCGGGTGATGGCCGCGGCCTGCTTGAGCACCTCGCGCGCCAGGGGCAGCGGCCGGGAAAGCGCGCGCACAGCCTCGAATTCGTTGCGATAAAAATCGGTATAGACCGGTTCGAGCGCGGCAAAGGGTACCGAACTGCGCTGGTCATAGGCCTCGCGGAAGACATCGCACAACAAGCCCCGGTCGCCCCTGGCCTGCATCATTGCCTCGGTGGCCGCTATGATGATGGGCATGAATTCGCCCTTGGGGTACCAGGGAGCGAGCTTGGGCGCCATGGCGCCGAAATAGGACTTGACGAAAAGTTCGTTGTCCAGTTCCAGCAGGGTTCCATCCAGATCGAAGAGTATGGCGTCGTACATCCCGTCTCCTTGCACAAGGCGCTGCCCACCTGCGGGGCACAAGCTGGCTGTCTCGTCATAAAACAGCGCAATGGTAAAAAGTATTCTATTTCCCCGCGAATTGCAAGAATTATTTCTGCGCTTTTGCGGAGTATCATGGTGAGAACTGAAACGGGAGGAGCTCATGGCGAAATAATGCGAATTCGATGCGGTGATCCGCGGCGATGAAAAGATGGATGTGGGACGGATCGATTTTTCCTGGGATGGGGAACAGGAGTTCGGCACGCGCGGCCAGGTGAAGGTTCAGGTCACCTTTGCCGGCTATCCTTATCGCGGCATGCTGGCGCGGATGGGCATCAAGTCGCACTGAGCCCCGGCCGCGGCGCGTCCTCGACAAGGCGGTCGCGGGCGATCAGATCCTCAAAGCCTTCCGCTGCGCGAATGACCCGGTGGCTGCCGTCGCTGGCCATGACGATCGCCGGGCGGGGGAAGGAAAAATCGTTGGCGAATGCGGTGAAATAGGCGCCGGCATCCATGATGGCGAGGAGGTCGCCGCTGCCGACCGGCGGGAGGGCGGCGCTTTTGATAAAAAAATCCATCGGCGTGCAAATCGGGCCGGCCAGTCCCATGCGTTCGGAGCGAGGGGCGGCGGCCCTGGCCGCGGCGAGAATGTCGTGATATTCGAACGTCAACGGCCGGGCGATGTTGACCCCGGCATCCAGGAGCGCAATCGGAAAACCGTGGGTTGTCGCCCGGAGATCGCCGATGCGCGTCAACAGGATTTCGGCGCCGCTGGTGAGGACGCGCCCTGGCTCAAACAGCAGGGTGGGGGGATCGAGACGATAACGACGGCTGAGTTGCGCCACGGCTGTGGTGATTTCGCCCAGGAGCGCGCCGATCTCCGGCATCGCACCGGCCGGCTCCGGCGGATAAGGCTTGTAGGCCATGGCGTTCCAATGGATCTCTCTGCTGCTGAGCGGCCGGACCGACGGAACGCCGAAGCCGCCGCCGAGATCGAGCTCGCGGATCGAGAGCCCGAAGCGTTCGCGAATTTCCGCCATCAGCGCGAATACTTCAGCCAGGGCCGCCAGGTGATGCCGGGCGTGTTTCAGGTTGGTTCCGAGATGGAAATGAATCGCCGCAGCCTCGATCCGGCTGCTTTGGGCAAGCGCTGCAAAGGCCGCCAGGGCCTCGCCATTCTGCACCTTCAAGCCGAACTGTCCGCCCCAGCCCGATGCAGGTGTGATCCGGACGCCGGCACGGACGCGGTGCCCGCTCGCCGCAGCCATTTCCTCGATCAGCTCCATTTCAGCCTGGGAATTGATGTTGATCAGCCGGATGCCCAGATCGATCGCGGTTCTCAGTGCCGAGCGGGACTTGTTGGGCCCGTTGTACACGATCTCTTGCGGCGGAACCCCCAATTGGCCGGCCAGCCACAGCTCATAGGGTGAGATGACCTCGGCGCCGGCGCCGCAGCCATGGAGGACACGCAGGATCCCCGGAACCGGGTTGGTCTTGTAGGAATAAAAGATGCGGCTCTCGACTCCGCTCTCCTGCAGCCCAGCCGCAAAGCTGCGGTACTGCGCTTCCAGCGCACCGCGGTCGACGACGAACAGGGGCGTGCCATAAGCTTCGGCCAGCTCGAGGGTATCGCACCCACCGACAACCAGATGCCCTTGCCGGTTCATAACCACTGCGCCAGCGGGTCGGGCGATGCGAGCGGTTTTACGGGTGCCGCGCGCAATCCACCACTGGAGCGCGCGAAATATCAGCTTTCTTGGGAGAGCGGCTGGGTTCATTCTTTGCTCGTATTCTGCACGCGTCTGCTGCAGGCCTGACGGCCTGCCGTTGAGGTGCGGCGGGTTCGAAACCGATCCGGCCGGACGGCCAGTGGCATGACCGCGGCCATCACCACCGTTCAGACGCGGCGTGGGCGAAACCTGCCACGGCCGCCCCTGGGCCTGAACAGGTCCGCAGCCGGATGCAGGCTGATTTTATCCGCCAGGGCGGCAGGGATCTGCGCGGGCGCGGGATCGGCCGGACCCAGGCCATAGAGATGCAAAGCAGGCATGCCGGCCATCAGGTATCTTTCGGCGCGGCTGACCGTTTCCGCTTCGCTCCAATATTCTCCGGCGGGAATACAAAAGGCGCCGCAGAACCCTCCGTGATCGAGAAAGATGAAGGGATTGCTGCGGAGAAAATCCTGAACGGCCGCCGCTTCGATCCGCGCCCGGACGGAAAAGCCCATTTTGTAGGGATGGGTCAGGGCCATGCCGCGCTGCCGCTTGAATTGCAGGACGCCGTCCTCCAGAAAGGCCCGGGACCACCCGAACGCGACCCGGGCGCAGCCCCGGGCATGCGCATGCAGGAGGCCAAAGTAGTAGAGGGCACCAACCGCTCCCAGTCTGACGTAGGCCGTGTCTCCCTCCTTGATCCCTGCATAAGTCATGTGCGCCTCCCGGCCGGCAAAGAGCATCAGGGCGCCGGCGATCGCTTCTCCATCCCGGGTGATAAAAAGTATCTCGCCATGCTTCAATCCCTGCAAGAGCACGTCAAAACTGTCGATGACCGCGCCGTCCTGGTGCACACGGGAAATGTTCGGAATGTACATGGTATCATAAAAGAGACGCAGCTGGGCCGGATCGGTGGAGACAATATACCCCAACTGGTTTTTCCTGATCATCCGCATCTCCCAGCGGAAGCTGTAGTGATCGAAGGGCAGGATGGCGGGCGCCGTGAGCGCGACGCGGCCATCGATCCAGGAGGGGATGAAGAGGCTGCGGTCGGTCCTGAAAAAAGCGCGCAGGAGCCGCGGGGCTTCGGCGATCTCCAGCA